>ERZ773037.76-NODE-76-length-47632-cov-6.099166_pt1 | contig 47632 bp, 40 predicted proteins | sample MGYA00511466_ERZ773037 | MGnify/ENA primary metagenome ERZ773037 (study PRJEB29015, sample SAMEA2738146) | human oral metagenome | biome: human oral; feature: human-associated habitat; material: saliva | place: China | collected 2202 ... | reverse complement strand
AATTACCAACTCAAAATTTTTTAATTATAAAAATAAAAATCATAATTATAAATTTGAGAATATACCATTATTAAACAATATTGTTTAGATAGAGAATTATTAAGTATTAAGAAGTAAACATCTAACATACAATATATTACATCGAAATATTATTAAATTATAGAGGCAAAAAATAGATGAATGATAGTTATAATGAATGTAGTAATATGATGGAGTTGTACTACATAATTCAATTAAATTTCTTACTTTTGCCGAAAAATAAACGAAGAATGAGCATTACTTTTAAATATGATGTATTAGTAATTGGTGGCGGACATGCTGGGTGCGAAGCAGCAACAGCAGCAGCAAATATTGGTGCAAAAGTTTGTTTAATAACAATGGATATGAACAAAATTGCCCAAATGAGCTGTAATCCTGCCGTAGGAGGCATTGCAAAAGGACAAATTGTTAGAGAAATTGATGCTTTAGGAGGGCAAATGGGACTTGTTACTGATGCTACTGCTATACAATTTCGTATGCTCAATCGGTCAAAAGGACCTGCTGTTTGGAGCCCAAGAGCACAATGCGATAGAGAAAAGTTCATAACAGAATGGAAAAGAATACTTGACGGAACAGAAAATTTAGATATCTTCCAAGACCAAGTAGAAGAACTTATTGTAAAAGACGGACACGCTATAGGTGTTCGCACAATATGGGGAATAGAACTTTTTGCACGTACAGTTGTAATAACAGCAGGAACATTCTTAAATGGTCTTATGCACATTGGTAAACGTAAAGTAGAAGGAGGAAGATGCTCGGAACCTGCTGTGCATAATTTAACAGAAAGTATTACACGCTGGGGAATTCGCAAGAATCGTATGAAAACAGGAACTCCAGTTCGTATAGATAAAAGGTCGGTTCACTTCGATGAAATGGAAGCACAACCAGGAGAAAACGATTATCACCAATTTTCATTTATAGGTCCTTACAGAAACCTTCCACAACTACCATGTTGGTTGTGCAATACAAATGAAGATGCACATAATATATTACGTAAAGGTATTCCAGATTCTCCCCTTTTCAACGGACAAATAGAAAGTATTGGACCACGATATTGCCCATCAATAGAAACAAAGCTTGTTACTTTCGCTGATAAAAAATCGCACCCCCTATTTCTAGAACCAGAAGGAGTTGATACAAACGAAATGTATTTAAACGGATTTTCATCTTCGATGCCGTGGGAAATACAATTAGAAGCATTACGAAAAATTCCAGCATTACGAGATGCTAAGATTTATCGCCCTGGATATGCTATAGAATATGATTATTTCGACCCAACACAATTGAAACCAACGTTGGAATCGAAGATTATTAAAGGTTTATTCTTTGCTGGACAGGTAAATGGAACCACTGGTTATGAAGAAGCTGGCGGACAAGGAATAGTTGCTGGAATTAATGCTGCTCTATTATGTAGCGGAAAGAAAACATTTACTATGAAACGCGATGAAAGTTATATTGGCGTATTAATCGACGATTTAACAACAAAGGGGGTGGACGAACCTTATAGAATGTTTACTTCAAGAGCTGAATATAGAATATTACTCCGTCAAGACGATGCCGATGCTCGTTTAACAGAAGAAGCATTTAAACTTGGTTTAGCTACTAGTAAACGCTATAATTGGTGGATAAAAAAGAAAGAACAGATAGAAAGAATCATTAATTATTGCGATGAAACTGCGATAAAGCCCAATGAAATTAATGGCTATTTGGATAGTATTGGTAGTTCTGCAATACAAGGTTCAATTAAAATTTCAGGACTTATAGCTCGTCCAGGAATAAGTTTATACGACTTATCAAATTATATTCCGCAACTTAAAGAAGTATTATCATTATTACCAACCAGAAAAGATGAAATTACTGAAGCTGCTGAAATAAAAATGAAATATAAAGGCTATATAGAAAGAGAGCGTATTTTTGCAGAAAAGATGCATCGTCTTGAAAATATTAAGATAAAGGGACATTTTGATTATAGCAATATACACGATCTATCTACAGAATGTCGTCAGAAGTTAGAACATATACAACCAGAAACTTTGGCACAAGCAAGCAGAATACCAGGAGTTAGTCCCAGCGACATAAATGTTTTATTAGTATTAATGAGAAGATAGACACAACACGTTTCACGTGTAACAAATAATAAATAATATAATATATAACTAATTGATAATGAATAATAAGATACTACTCGAAAATTTAAGATGTATTCCCGATTGGCCTATAAAAGGCGTAAACTTTCGTGATGTAACTACCTTATTTAAGTCGCCCGAAGCACTTAAAGAGATTATAGACGAAATGTACGAAATATACAAAGACAAGGGGATTACTAAGATTGTTGGAATAGAAAGTCGTGGTTTCGTTATGTCATCTGCACTTGCTTTACGACTCGGAGCAGGTATTGTACTCTGTCGTAAACCAGGAAAACTGCCTTGTGAAACCATTCAAGAAAGTTATGCAAAGGAATATGGTATCGACACAATAGAGATACATAAAGATGCAATCAACGAAAATGATATCGTTTTACTACACGATGATCTACTTGCAACAGGAGGAACAATGCGTGCAGCATGTAATCTTGTAAAGAAGTTTAAGCCTAAAAAGATTTATTGCAACTTTATTATAGAACTTAAAACAGAGTTTCCGAACAGTCGCAATACATTTGATAAGGATATTGAAATATCATCGCTACTACAGTTTTAACCATATCGTCGCAAAAAACATATTGATATTGTTTTATTGTTGGCTGATTATTTTATTGCACAAAGAATATTGTAACGAATAAAAATAACTTTGAAGGATAAATAAGATGCCAACAAGAAAACAAAAAAGATATTTTTACATAGAAAACAATGATATTGCTATTTACAAATAAGAACTAACAGGAGAAAAGGATATAAGAAAAAAGTTCTTTGTTCCACGTGAAACAAGAAGCATATAAGTTATCTTAGAATAAGGAAGTTAGAGAATGACAAAAGAAGAAAACGAGAAACGATTAGCATATCTCAAAAATATAGTATCGAATTTGCCCAACAAGCCGGGTACATATCAATACTACGATAAGGAGCATACTATCATTTACGTTGGAAAAGCAAAGAACTTAAAAAATAGAGTATCATCTTACTTTCATAAAGAAACAGACCGTTTCAAAACAAAAGTATTGGTTTCGAAAATATACGATATTACTTACACCGTTGTAAAAAGCGAAGAAGATGCGTTATTAATAGAAAATCAGCTCATAAAACAGTACCAACCGCGCTACAATGTATTATTAAAAGATGGCAAAACTTACCCCAGCATTTGCATAACGAACGAATACTTCCCACGAATCTTTAGTACTCGCAACATAAACAAACGCTATGGCAGTTTTTATGGCCCGTATAGCCACGTTGGAAGTATGCATGCTATATTAGAAATACTAAAGAAACTATATAAACCACGCACGTGTCGCTACCCTATTACTAAGGAAGGCATAGAACAAAAGAAATATAAACCCTGCTTAGAATACCATCTTGGCAACTGTGGAGCACCATGTATTGGCAAACAATCGTACGAGGATTATCAACAAAATATGGCACTCGCACGACAAATTTTAAGGGGTAATACACGAGAAGTACAACGTTTAATGAAGGAGAAGATGGAAGAATGCGCTGCTGATTTACGTTTTGAAGAAGCCGAAGTGTACAAGCAACGCTATATGGCATTAGAGAATTTCGCTGCAAAAAACGAGATTGTAAGCTATTCTATTGCCGATGTTGATGTCTTCTCCATAGTAAATGATGATAGCAAGAAGAATGCTTTTATAAGCTATTTGCACGTTACAAATGGGGCTATAAACCAGAGCTTCACATTCGAATATAAACGAAAATTAGACGAAACTGATGCTGAACTGCTCAACGAAGCCATACCAGAAATTCGTGAAAGATTTAAAAGTACGGCAAAAGAGATTATTGTTCCTTTCGAATTAGACTTCCATATAAAAGACGCAATCTTCCTTATTCCGCAGCGAGGCGATAAGAAACGTTTACTTGAACTATCGGAAATGAATGCTAAACAACACAAATTCGACCGCCTAAAACAAGCCGAAAAACTTAATCCAGAGCAGAAACAAACTCGGTTAATGAAGGAGTTACAAGACCGTTTAAAGCTTCCTAAGCTGCCATACCAGATTGAATGTTTCGACAATTCAAATATTTCTGGTACCGATGCAGTTGCAGCCTGCGTAGTTTTTAAAGGGTTAAAGCCATCAAAAAAGGACTATCGCAAATACAATATAAAGACTGTTGTTGGTCCAGATGACTATGCATCAATGCAAGAAGTAGTGAGACGACGCTACAAACGAATGGTAGAAGAAGACGCTCCCCTACCCAATCTTATTGTAACCGATGGTGGAAAAGGGCAAATGGAAGTTGTTCGCAAGGTTATAGAGGACGAACTGAAGCTCGAAATACCAATTGCAGGATTGGCAAAAGACGACCATCACAGAACCAACGAACTACTTTATGGGTTCCCACCACAAACAATTGGTATTCCAACCAAGTCTGAACTCTTCAAAGTTCTTACACAAATACAAGACGAAGTGCATCGTTTTGCCATTACATTTCACAGAGATAAACGCTCAAAACATCAGTTACACAGCGAGTTAGACGATATAAATGGAATTGGAATCAAGACTAAAGAGCTGCTTTTACAACAATTTAAGATTATGAAAAATATAAAATCTGCTGACATTCAAGAACTTACAAAGGTTATTGGAAACGCAAGAGCAACGCTTTTATATAATTATCTACACCCTAAAACAGAATAATTAAAATAAAATAAGTACATTTGCGATATGAGAATTGTAATTCAACGTGTAAAGCACGCATCGGTAACAATTGATGGAAATATAAAATCAGCCATTCAGAAAGGTTTACTTATATTACTTGGAATTGGTGAAGACGATGACGAAAACGATGTTAAATGGCTTGTAAACAAGGTTATAGGTCTGAGAATTTTCGACGATGAGCAAGGCGTTATGAATAAAAGTGTGATGGATATAGGCGGCGAAGCTCTTGTTGTATCGCAGTTTACGCTTATGGCAAGCTATAAAAAGGGAAATCGTCCAAGCTACATTCACGCTGCCAAACACGAAATCTCAATACCACTCTACAAGTTTTTCTGCCAAGAATTAAGCCGTGCAATGAGGAAAAATGTGGGCGAAGGGGAGTTTGGTGCAGATATGAAAGTAGAACTATTGAACGATGGTCCTGTAACAATATGTATGGATACAAAGAACAAAGAGTAACAGAATGGACAACGAAATAAGCATAAAAGAAGCACAAAAACTTGTAGATGACTGGATTCATAAGTATGGTGTACGTTATTTTAGCGAGCTTACCAATATGGCATGTCTTACCGAAGAGGTGGGCGAACTGGCACGTATAATGGCTCGTACATACGGCGACCAAAGCTTTAAACAGGGCGAAAAACACAATATTGGAGAAGAAATGGCTGATATATTATGGGTTTTAATGTGTTTAGCCAATCAAACTGGTGTAGATCTAACAGAGGAATTGCAAAAAAGTTTCGACAAAAAAACAAGACGAGACAAAGACAGACACAAGCAAAACGAGAAGCTAACACAAACTGACAACACATAAAAAACAAGTCGTTACATTAGAAAACAGGAAATAACAACATGTTTTAAATTAAGTATTTTACACAAAATAAATTAAATTACACAGTGCTATGCAGAACAATAATAGTAATATTGGATACACAAGTAAGTACGATGAGATGCTGAAACAATATAACCTCGACATAACAGACGAGGAAGTAAAAGCAGCAGTAAAGAAGATTATTGAAGAGAAAGTTGCAGAAAACAATAACGTTGAGGTCAAGAAATTCCTCCTCGGAAGTGTAGAATTAACTACTCTCAAGACCACAGACACAGAAGAAGAAGTGCTCGCAATGGTCGAGAAAGTGAACAAATTTGCACAGGAATACCCTACTCTTCCACACGTTGGAGCTGTTTGTGCTTATCCGTGCTTCACAAAACTGATTGCCGATAGCTTAGAAATAGACGGTGTAGACATAACAAACGTAACAGGAAACTTCCCATCTTCTCAAACATTCCTCGAAGTTAAGACCATCGAAACGGCACTTGCCATCAAGGACGGTGCCACACAGATAGATATTGTATTACCTGTTGGCAAATTCCTTTCGGGCGATTATGAAGATGTTTACGACCAAATTAGTGAATTGAAGCAGACTTGTGGCGATGTCCCAATGAAGGTTATACTCGAAACTGGCGACTTAAAAAATGCTCGCAACATAAAGGCAGCTGCCCTACTCTCTATGTTTGCAGGTGCTAACTATATTAAAACAAGCACGGGTAAAGAGAAAATTAGCGCAACCCCAGAGGCTGTTTACATTATGTGTACGGCTATTAAGGAGTTCTACGACAGAACTGGCGTACAGGTAGGACTAAAGCCTGCAGGAGGCATAAACACCGTTATAGATGCCGTTATCTTTTATACCATCTACAAAGAAGTTCTCGGCGAGAAGTGGCTCACCAACTATTGGTTCCGTCTTGGTACCAGTCGTCTCACCAATTTGCTGCTCAGCGACATTGAAGGCAAAGAGGTTAAGTTCTTCTAAACCACCGTTCAAACAATACGAAAATCCTGATTTCAACGCAGAAATCAGGATTTTTTATTTCTTAAATTCAATAGAACAGCATTGCTTTATATATACATTCATCAGAAGAAACGATAACATTGTAATTGATTTTATTGGGATTTCATAAAACCAAAAATACAACAATCTCTATTACCATAATAGTTTCAATACAATCAACTGAACACTATTAAATATTTAAAAAGATAGGAAGTAAACATCTATCATAGACGTCTACCTCCTACCAATATTGTTTTCACTTGCAAAATGTACGATTTACATCTTTCTACAATTGCTGGTATATACCATAAAGGGTTATTTTACCGTTACAACTGTGCCACCATTCACTCCTACAACAAAGAGAGTTAATTCTATATCCGAGGGCCTTTTGCCAATATAAGCCATAGCATAAGCTTTTTTGTGGCGTGCAATAGTAGTTTTTTCGATGGTTCCCCAATTATTAATCTTTATTATAGAAGCTTCACCTCCTGTATATTTTACTTCACCATAAGTTACACCTTCAGCCTCTAACTTAGTATTATTGCAATACATAATAAGTTCATCTGTATAGTATGTTGCTACGATTGCTGTAAGAGGATTACTTATAGAAAACATCATAAATGTTGTAAAAATCTTTCACAAACATAATATTCGTATAACGGTCTAACTATCAACACATTGCGAAAACTACTGTTTTGCATTCCAAAAGTATGGTTTTTACACAGCAAAAGTGGGTGTTTTGTGCTCCAAAACACCCACTTTTGCAACGCCAAATGGTATCTACCGTTTCTGTATAAATAATATTTACAAAATTAAAGCATATTTCTCACAAAATAGTAAGCAGCTATGGCACATACTTAACTCTTGCGTTGAATCACAAAATCCAGGTAAGCTTTCAACGCATCTGATATTTCTTCGTTACGGACATAGTCAGAAATAAATTGTAAAGCCTCGTTGTGCAATTCCAACATCTTCTTTTCTGCATATTCTATCCCTCCACTTTCTTTTGCAAAAGCTACCAACTGGGCTATTTCATCGGCACTTACTGTTCCTTCTTTCACCTTCATAGCCAAGTTAAGCATATCTTTATTACCAGTAGATTTCAATGCATAAATAATGGGTAGAGTCAGTTTTCCTTCCAACATATCGTTTCCTGTGGGTTTTCCTATCTCGGTTGAATCGTAATAATCGAATATATCATCGCGTATTTGGAATATTATTCCGATATGCTGACCAAACTGTTTTGCAGCCTTAATAGCCTCATTTGATGCCTCTCCAGCCTTTGCTCCAATCTCTGCACAGGTTTCAAACAAGGCAGCAGTCTTCTGTTTTATCACCTCGTAATACACCTCTTCCGATATCTTTTGGTTCGAAATATTAGTCAACTGCAATATTTCTCCATTCGAAAGTGTACGTCCCAATTCTGCAAGGTCGCCTACAATTTCATCAGATTTTGTATAAGCCACATTCAATAGTGCCGTCGAAAGAATATAATCGCCTACCAATACCGACACCTTATTGTTATATATGGCATTCACAGATGCCTGTCCTCTGCGTTCTCCACTCTCGTCCACAACGTCATCGTGTACTAAACTGGCTGTATGAAGAAGTTCTAACCCTACTGCAGCATGTTGTGCAACAAACGTTACTGCACCAAAATTTTTCGCTATTAGTAGTGTTAATATAGGTCGCATACGCTTCCCTCCCCTGTTACGAATATGTTCTAACACACGTGCAAGTAAGCCATCGCTGTGCGTTAACGACTTGTTAAACAGTGAGATAAATTCGTTTAATTCCTGACTAATTGGTTTTTTTATAATCGACAGATAATCCATTGGAAAACTATTTTGATACAAAAATAATGAATTATATCGGTAATTATGGTATTTTTTTAGTAATTTTACCCATAAATAAGATTTATACAATGGACAAATTGTTTCTCATCGATGCGTACGCACTCATCTTTCGGTCGTACTATGCCCTTATTCGTAACCCTCGTATCACATCAAAAGGATTGAATACATCGGCAATTATGGGTTTTTGCAATACACTAAACGAAGTTTTAACAAAAGAAAATCCAACACACATTGCAGTGGCTTTCGACCACGGACTCACTTTTCGCCACGAGGCATTCCCCGAATATAAGGCGCAGAGAGAGGAAACTCCAGAAGATATAAAGCTATCTGTACCCTACATAAAACAAATTCTTGGAGCTATGCATATACCTATCTTACAGGTAGATGGCTTCGAAGCCGATGATATTATAGGCACTATTGCAACTCAAGCTGGCAAAAAGGGTATCAGCACATATATGCTTACACCCGACAAGGATTATGGTCAGCTCATTCAAGAAAATGTATATATGTATCGCCCACGACACGGTGGAGGATACGATATTATAGGTACGCAAGAGGTGGAAGCCAAATATGGCATTCCCACCCCAGCCCAAGTAATAGACCTATTGGCACTTATGGGCGATACAGCCGACAATTTTCCTGGCTGTCCAGGCGTAGGAGAAAAAACTGCAGCAAAGCTTATCAACCAGTTTGGGTCTATAGATAATATGCTCGAACATACCAACCAGATAAAAGGAAAGCTAAGAGAGAAAGTGGAAGCTGCCGTAGACGATATTAAAATGTCGAAGTTCTTGGCTACAATTCGCACCGATGTTCCAATAGAACTGAACTGGGACGAACTGAAGATAGAACAGTCCGATGAGGACAAGCTACGCGAAATCTTCACCGAATTGGAGTTTAAAACACTTCTTAACAAATTTATTAAAGGTAATAAAGAAGTGCAAAAAACCGACAATTTACAGCTTAATTTATTTGCAGAAAATACGCCCGTTGGTGCAGACGAACCAAAAAAAGCCCCTTCTCGCGGTATTTCAGAAGTACACCACAACTATAAACTTATTGAGAATGAGGCAGAAGCGAAGAATATTTGTGATTATTTGTTTACAAAGAAATATCTCAGTCTAGACACAGAAACCACTTCTACAGATGCAATAGACGCAGAATTGGTAGGTTTAAGCTTTTCTGTTGCCGAACAAGAGGCATTTTATGTGCCCATCTCAGCTAATCGTGAAGAAGCTCAAAAAATAATAAATATATTTAAACCTCTATACGAAGACGAGTCAATTCTTAAAATTGGGCAAAACATTAAGTACGATTACGAGGTGCTGCATAAATATGGTGTTACGTTAAAAGGCAAACTATTCGACACCATGATTGCACATTATCTAATTCAACCAGAGCTTCGCCACAATATGGATTATATGGCAGAGACTCTCTTAAACTATAAAACTATTCCAATAGAAAGCCTCATCGGACCAAAAGGAAAGCACCAAAAGAATATGCGCGACCTACTTCCAAGCGATATTTACGAGTATGCTTGCGAAGACGCAGATATAACATTGCAACTGAAAAACGTGCTAGAACCAAAACTAAAAAGTGTAGATGCCGAGAAATTATTCTGGGAAATAGAAATGCCACTCGTGCCCGTTCTTGCCGATATGGAACTACATGGCGTGCGTTTAGACACAGCTGCATTAGAAGAAACATCGCATATTTTTACACAACGTATGAAGCAATACGAACAGGAAATATACGAACTAGCAGGCGAAAGCTTCAACATTTCAAGTCCGAAACAGGTTGGCGATATCTTGTTTGGCAAACTCCAGATTATGGAAAAGCCTAAGAAAACAAAAACAGGACAATATGTTACAAGCGAAGAGGTAATGGTTAGCTTAGAAAATAAGCACCCCATTGTACACAAAATACTGGAATACAGGGGTATTAAAAAACTCTTAAGCACTTACATAGATGCACTTCCAAAACTCATAAAACCCCAAACTGGGCATATACATACATCGTTCAATCAGGCATTAACCGCAACAGGACGACTCTCTTCGAGCGATCCGAATTTGCAAAATATACCCGTACGCACAGACGATGGCAAAGAAATACGCAAATGTTTCATACCAGAACCAGGCTGCAAGTTCTTCTCTGCCGACTACAGTCAGATTGAATTGCGCATTATGGCACATCTTTCCGAAGACGAAAATATGATGGAAGCATTCCGCGAAGGAGTAGATATTCATCGTGCAACGGCTGCTAAGATATGGCACGAAGACCTAAACGATGTTTCCGACATACAGCGAAAGAAAGCAAAACAAGCCAACTTTGGTATAATTTACGGCATCACAACCTTTGGTTTGGCACAACGTATGGACATAACAAACAACGAAGCGAAGGAATTAATAGCCGATTACTTTAAGACTTTCCCAAAAGTGAAAGCCTATATGGACCTTTCTATAGAAGAAGCAAGGCAAAAAGGATATGCCGAAACCATATTCCACCGTCGCCGATACCTTGCCGACATTAACAGTAAAAACGCTACTGTAAGAGGATATGCCGAACGAAATGCTATTAATGCACCTATTCAAGGGTCGGAAGCCGATATTATAAAGGTGGCAATGGTGCGCATTTGGCAACGATTTAAACGTGAAAACATTCGTTCTAAAATGATTTTGCAGGTACACGACGAACTTAATTTCTCGGTATTTCCCGATGAAAAAGAGCGTGTAGAACGCATTGTTATAGAAGAAATGCAACAGGCTTATGCACTGAATGTCCCCTTAATAGCCGATGCAGGTTGGGGAGACAATTGGTTAGAAGCACACTAAATGCTTACAGAACAAGCAATATAAACAAACAATAGCAATGTTGTGCAACTTCAACAACGTTAGCATATCCATACTTCTATACTAGTATAACAATAAATACACGTTGCTACAACCATAGTGTAACGTAGTTAAAGCATGGGTGCTAAGCTTATATGGCGGCAACATTTAGCTATTATTGCAGCAAAAAACTCCAAAGGCATAAAGCTTAAATTTACTGGTTTCACTCTTAAACTATAATTATTCTCAGTAATTTGTAGTAACTTTGCCTGCCTAAAAGATAAGTATGGATATACAAGAATATGAAATAATGGCTCCCGTAGGCTCGCGCGAAAGTCTCGCAGCTGCCATTCAAGCAGGGGCAGGCTCTATCTATTTCGGCATTGGAAAGCTGAATATGCGCTCGCATTCTGCCAATCACTTCACCATAGAAGACCTGAAAGAGATTGCAGAAACATGCAACGAACGTGGCATTAAGACCTATCTCACTGTTAATACTGTTATTTATGGCGAAGATATTAGTACTATGCACGAGATAGTAGACGCTGCAAAGGCTGCCAATATCACCGCTGTCATTGTCAGCGATGTAGCTGTTATGGTGTATTGTCGCCAAGTTGGAATGGAAGTACACCTATCTACACAGCTCAACATATCGAATATAGAGGCGCTTAAATTCTATGCACAGTTTGCCGATGTTGCCGTTTTGGCACGCGAACTGAATATGGATCAGGTTGCAGAAATACACCGACAGATTGAAGAACAGGACATTCGTGGACCTCGTGGCGAGCTTGTTCGCATAGAAATGTTCTGCCATGGAGCTTTCTGTATGGCTATTTCGGGCAAATGCTATATGAGTTTGCACGACTCAAACCGTTCTGCCAATCGTGGACAATGCACGCAAATTTGCCGCCGTTCGTATACCGTTACCGACAACGAGACGGGCAATCAGCTCGAAATAGACAACAAATACATTATGAGTCCTAAGGATTTGAAGACCGTTCGCTTTATAGATAAAATGATGAAAGCAGGCGTTAGGGTCTTTAAAATAGAAGGACGAGCACGCGGACCAGAGTATGTTTACGAGGTTGTAACGTGCTATAAAGAGGCAATACAGAGCGTACTGGACGGCAATTACACCGAAGAGAAGAAGGACCAATGGGACGAACGCCTATCAACTGTATTCAATCGTGGCTTCTGGGACGGCTATTATCAAGGACAACGCTTGGGCGAATGGACCAAAAACTATGGTAACAAGGCTACAGAAAAGAAGGTTTTGGTGGGCAAAGTAATGAAATACTTCTCCAAACTCGGCGTTGCTGAAATAGCTGTAGAGGCTTCTGAGATTGAGAAAGGAGAGAAAATGCTCATTACTGGCACCACTACAGGCATTCTAAAGTTTGATGCAAGCGAGATTAGATACGACTTAAAACCTGTTGAAAGAGCAGAAAAAGGGTGGCGAGTGTCTATCCCCGTGCCAGAGAAAGTACGCCCAAACGACAAAGTATATAAGCTTTTAAAAACTAATATAGAGTAAAAATACAGCATAAAAGAATAGCAATTATGATAGAACTACGCCAAATAGCCAAACTGTTTCTACGCCTTAGTGTAGCTGCATCTATGCTTTCGGCAGTTGCCGACCGCTTCGGTATATGGCCAAAAGATGTATGTATGTGGGGCAATATGAACAAATTTGTTGCCTATACTCAATCGTTAATACCCTATATACCTGCAAATGCTATTCCGGTATTGGCTTGGATAGCCACTATATTAGAGATTTTATTGTCTATTTGTCTACTTATCGGGCTAAAGTTAAAGTGGTCTGCATCGCTCACAGGACTAATGATTCTTACCTTTGCTATTGCTATGGCAACGTCTATGGGCTTTAAAGCTCCATTAGATTATTCAGCTTTCACCGCCTCGGCAGCAGCTTTCGCTATCCTATCGTGTGGTAGAGGAATATGGGAAGTAGACAATCTGTTTGGCAATAGATATAATAGGAGAGAGCGCATTCAGATGATTAGATAAATAAAAAACATATTATAGAAATGACAATAAACGAAATTCAGGACGAAGTAATAGAAGAGTTTGATGAGTTTACCGAATGGATGGATAAGTATCAAATGCTTATCGACCTTGGAAACGAACTTGAAGGACTTGGTGCAGAATATAAAACAGAACAGAACTTAATAGACGGTTGCCAAAGCCGCGTATGGCTACAATGCGATATTAAAGATGGCAAACTGGTGTTTACAGCCGATTCTGATGCACTAATAACCAAAGGAATTATTGCACTTCTCATAAGAGTTGTAAGCGGACATACACCAAAAGATATTATAGATGCCGACCTTTATTTCATTGACCGCATAGGTTTACGTCAGCACTTGTCGCCTACACGCAGCAACGGACTGCTATCTATGGTGAAAAAAATAAAGGCTTACGCATTGGCATATAGCATAAAAAACGAATAGAAAAGCTACATCTATAGATAAAATAACCGCTATCTATGGATATAAAACGCTATATCTATGGATATAGAAAGTTACATCTATGGATATAAAACGCTACATCTATGGATAGAGAAAGCTACATCTATAGATAGAAATACTGTAAATAGTAGATGAGAAAGTTACGTACTATAGAAATGAAGCGCCTCTCGCTCAAGGAATTTAAGCAGAGTAGGAAGCTCCCACTCGTGGTTGTGCTCGACGATGTTCGGTCGCTTTACAACGTTGGCAGCGTGTTTCGCTCGTGCGATGCCTTCCGTATCGAGGCAATTTACCTGTGTGGAATAACGGCAACACCACCAAATGCAGAGATACACAAAACGGCTTTAGGAGCTGAAAACTCTGTTGATTGGCAGTATTTCAGCAGTGCCGAAGATGCCGTAATGCAGCTAAAACAAAACAATTACTACGTTTACAGTGTGGAGCAAGTAGAAGGCTCAACGCCATTACAAACTCTTTCCGAACAAATATCGCCCATAACAAACGGCGCAGATGCTCAGAAGCACTACGCCGTAGTATTAGGAAACGAAGTTAAAGGTGTGCATCAATCGATTGTAGACTTAAGCAATGGCTGCCTTGAAATACCACAATTCGGCACGAAACACTCTCTAAACGTAAGCGTTACAGCAGGCATTGTAGTGTGGGAATTTGCCCGTGCATTGTTGTTATAAGCGTTTAGGCAGCCTAAAAACAAAATAATTGCTGCCCTACCCTATCATCATTTGCAAGTAAGCACACTTCTCTGGATTACCAAGAGTCTTACCCTTGTCGCACGAAAGCTTCACACAGTCGTGCCATTCACGGTTCTCTGTTATGCGCATTCGGGTAAGTTTCACAACAATATTCATTGGTTTCACGTTCTCAACATCGCAAGTTAAGAAGGTACCCATACCATAACTGTCTTTCACCCTACCATCTACATAGTTGTGAATATCTATAGCCCGGTCTATGTTTAAGCCATTGCTAAACACCACTTGCTTTGTAGCGGGGTCTATTCCAAGCTGTTTATACTTTGCAATAATCTTCTCAACCTGTTCCTCTTCTACCCCACTGTCTACACGTAGTCCATTAAACATCATTGCCATACGCTTAGAAAGGTTACTGAAAAACACCTTATCGCCAAAGCAATCGTATAGATAAATACCATTATCGCCATCGTAAACATCGCTGAATTTGCGCATTACATTGAAGTTACACTCAAATATTCCGCTTACACATTCCTCGAATTCTATAATCTGATGGCTCATTGTTCCAATAGCAACAAGGTTGTATTGCATAGCAAGATAAACGTTGCTTGTTCCTGCAAAGCGTCCCGTCCATGGGTGAAAACCATCGTTATCGGTATAGCCACCCTGTTCGTATACCTCCTTCATAGTACGAATAACCATATTTTGGTGGTCGAACGACATACGACGACGCGTACCCATATCGCTTAAAATAAGTCCATTTGAAAGTATTTTGCGTGTTTTTTCCACACAACGTTCATACTCGTGCTTAGGGTTATAGGTTTCTATATCGCCTTGAAGATTGTGCATTAACTCCGAAACAATACTCAAAATGGGCATCTCCCACATAATGGTAGAGAACCATTTTCCACGCACTCGAATATCTAAATGCCCTTCTTCATCTTGCGAAACTGTAAGTTCGTGTGGATTGAAACGATATCCACGAAGAAAAGTAAAGTACCATTCGGGCAGATAATACATACGTTTCTTCATAAAAGCAATCTCTTCTTCTGTGATAATAACACGAGGCATACACCCCAATTGTTCGTTTAGCAGTTCGGCAAATCCCTTTGGATAGATAGTTTCGTTACGATCAAAGAAGGTATATTCCACTTCGGCACGAGGATAAGTCTGCATTATGTAATACTGACAACTAAATGTATAGGCATCGTTATCGGTAAAATGTTGAATTATTTGTTGCATATTCTTTTCTAAAATCTGCCTCATTGTTAAGGCTTTATCCCGTGCAAAGATAATAAAACTTAATGGATAAGTAGGCTAACTCTTATTTATTTTGTACATTTGCACCTAATTTTAATGTTTAAAGAACATCAACAATGCAAAACTTAGTTATATATAATACGTTGCATCGGCAGAAGGAACGCTTCCAACCAATAGCCGCACCACACGTTGGAATGTATGTTTGTGGACCTACAGTGTACGGCGATCCACACTTGGGACATGCACGTCCAGCCATAACCTTCGATATTTTGTTTCGCTATCTACAGCATATTGGCTACAAAGTGCGCTATGTTCGCAACATAACCGACGTAGGACACTTAGAACACGATGCCGATGAAGGCGACGACAAGATAGAAAAGAAAGCACGATTGGAACAGCTTGAGCCTATGGAAATAGCTCAATTTTATGCCAATAGATACCACGATGCTATGCATGCGCTTAACGTTTTACCTCCATCTATAGAGCCTTGCGCTACAGGACACATAATAGAGCAAGAGGAATTAGTAAAGGAGATACTAGCAAATGGATATGCTTACGAGAGCAATGGTAGCATTTACTTTGATGTTGCTAAGTATGACAAAGACCATAAGTACGGTATTCTGTCTGGACGAAACCTTAACGACATGATAAACAACTCGCGTGAGCTGAACGGCGTGGGCGAAAAGCGAAACCAAACAGACTTTGCTCTGTGGAAACGAGCTATGCCTGAACACATAATGCGGTGGCCCTCGCCTTGGAGCGACGGCTTCCCAGGCTGGCATTGCGAGTGTACTGCAATGGGAAGAAAGTATCTTGGCAAGCATTTCGATATACATGGTGGCGGCATGGACTTGGTTTTCCCTCACCACGAGTGCGAAATTGCACAGGCTGTGGCTGCTCAAGGCGAACAAATGGTGAAGTATTGGATGCACAATAACATGATAACCATCAACGGACAGAAGATGGGTAAGTCGCTAAACAACTTCATTACGCTGGAACAGTTCTTTACTGGCAACCACGAAACGTTGCAACAGGCTTACTCGCCTATGACCATTCGTTTCTTTATCCTATCTGCTCACTATCGCGGAACTGTAGACTTCTCGAACGAAGCTCTACAAGCTGCACAGAAAGGATACGAAAAACTAATGAATGGTATAGAGGATTTGAAACACATTCAAACCGCTAAAACAAGCGACGAGAACACAAAACAGTTTGTTTCTACCCTACGCCAGAAGTGTTACGATGCAATGAACGACGACCTTATGACACCTGCCGTTATCTCAAACCTATTTGAAGCGTGCCACATAGTGAACCTTCTTATAGACCATAAGGCGCAAATTAGCGAAGAAGACTTAAAGGAACTCAGCGAAACTATGCATCTTTTTGCTTTCGATATACTTGGTTTGGTAAACGAACGTGGCGCTAATAACGATGCACGAGAGGCTGCTTACGGCAAAGTAGTTGATATGGTGCTCGACTTACGTGCGAAAGCAAAAGCCAATAAAGATTGGGCTGTGAGCGACCAAATACGCAACGCACTTGCCGAAGCTGGTTTTCAAGTGAAAGATACCAAAGATGGTGTAACTTGGAAATTGGATAAATAGGACTGAATAGCCAACGAAATATAAAAGCGTAAAGCGGAGTTTATCAGGGATTCTTTCGCCCTCTTAACTCCGCTTTACGCTTTTATACTTTTTATTATATGTGTTTCGTAGAACTATTATATACGCACTGCGGTGCCCGAACAAGCCACCATAAGCATAGAACCACCCTGCCCCACTGTTTCATAATCAATATCTATGCCTACAATAGCGTTCGCACCCAATTCTTGTGCACGTTCCATCATCTCCTTAATACACGTATTTTTACCTTCCAGCAATACACTTTCGTACGACTTGCTGCGTCCGCCTACAATGTCTCTAATACCTGCAAAGAAGTCTTTCACTATGTTTGCACCAATAATAGCCTCGCCCGTTACAAGTCCTTTGTACTCTAAAATTTTGTAACCTTCAATGTTTGGTGTTGTTGTAATAATCATAATCGTATCTTTTTTTACTAAAACTGGCAGTCTTTATAACTGCCCTACTCTCTTAACGGCATATCTCCCGAAAAATTGTAACTACCCGTCTAATCGTTAAAAAGAGCAGTACCATTTAACTATAAAAATGTTATTAGCATTCAGAAAAATAGCTACAGCATAACTATCTCTGTGTTTGAGACTTACAAAAGCCATATTTTCATCGTCTAAAAGTATGGTTTTTGCAACGTAAAAGTATGGTTTTTGACGTGTAAAAGTATGGTTTTTGCATTATAAAAACCACACTTTTAAGATGCAGTATAGTAATTACCGCTATATGGTTACAGAATGCAAAAGGAATAAAATAGGTAGTTTGGGCATATCTAAATAAATAAGTTATCGTTTGGAAAGTAAAGCGAAAATTCGTATTTTTGCATTCTGCAAATTACGATAACCAAAGGTAAGAAAGGTAAAAGCAATATGGCAAAAGACAACAAAGGACTTACTCCGATGATGCGACAATTCTTTTCGATGAAAGAAAAGCACCCCGATGCGTTAATGCTCTTTAGGTGTGGCGACTTCTACGAAACGTATTGCGACGATGCTATAGAGGCTTCTAAAATTCTTGGTATTACTTTGACACGACGAAATAATGGTGCTGCAGCTGGCGATGAGATGGCTGGGTTCCCTCATCATGCACTTGATACCTTCTTACCAAAGCTTATTCGTGCCGGGAAACGTGTAGCAATATGCGACCAACTTGAAGACCCGAAGAAGAAACGAGAGGCTTTAAAAGGACAACGAGGCTTGTCTGCTGAAGATAAGATGGTGAAACGGGGTATAACAGAACTAGTTACACCTGGTATTGCTATGGGCGACAACGTGCTAAACTATAAAGAAAACAACTTTTTAGCAGCTGTTCATTTTGGAAAAGGGGCGTGTGGCGTAAGCTTTCTCGATATTTCTACAGGCGAATTTCTTGTTGGTGAGGGCACTTTCGACTATGTTGAAAAGCTTATTGGCAACTTCTCGCCAAAAGAAGTATTATACGAACGCTCACGAAAAGCCGACTTTGACCGCTATTTTGGTACACGAATGTGTGTGTACGAAATGGAAGATTGGGTGTTTACCGACCTTTCAGCACGACAAAAGTTGCTGAAACATTTTGGAACAAAGAACTTAAAAGGTTTCGGTGTAGACCATCTGAACAACGGAGTAATAGCTGCTGGAGCTATTATGCAATACTTAGAACAAACGCAACATACGCATATTAGCCATATAACGTCGCTCGCTCGCATAGAAGAAGAGAAGTATGTGCGACTCGACCGTTTCACTATTCGCTCTTTAGAGCTTGTTGCGCCTATGCAAGAAGATGGTTTATCGCTGCTTGGAGTGGTAGATAGAACCATAACTCCTATGGGTGGTAGAATGTTACACCGCTGGCTTGTGTTTCCATTAAAGGACGTAAAGCCCATTAACGAACGTTTAGACATTGTGGAATACTACTTCCGCGAACCTGATTTTCGCCATTGTTTAGACGACCAACTACACCGTATGGGCGACTTGGAACGTATTATTTCTAGAGTAGCAGCAGGCAGAGTATCGCCCAGAGAAGTTGTTCAACTAAAGAATGCCCTATCTGCCATACAGCCAATAAAGTCTGCTTGCTTATATTCTAGTAACGAAGCGTTGAAAAGAGTGGGGGAACAGCTGAACCTTTGCGAGTCTATTCGCGACCGAATAGAACAAGAAATAATGCCCGATCCACCACAGTTGGTTGCAAAAGGAGGAGTTATTGCACATGGTTTCAATGCCGAATTAGACGAATTGCGTTCTATTCGAGAGAATGGAAAGCAAGTTTTGTTAGACATTCAAGAGAAAGAAGCTGCTAAAACAGGTATTAATTCGTTGAAAATAGGCTTCAACAACATCTTTGGATACTATCTTGAAGTGCGCAATACCTTTAAAAATAAAGTACCACAAGACTGGATTCGCAAACAAACACTAGCACAAGCAGAACGCTATATTACTCCCGAATTAAAGGAATATGAGGCAAAAATACTAGGTGCAGACGAGAAAATACTAATTCTTGAAGCCCGTCTCTTCAACGAATTAGTACAAGATATGCAAGAGTATATTCCACAAATACAAATAAATGCCAATCTTTTGGCACGGCTCGATTGCCTGTTGTCGTTTGCAAACATTGCCGAAGAGAACAAGTATGTGCGCCCTATGGTTGACGATAGTATGGTGATTGATATAAAGAAAGGTCGCCACCCCGTTATAGAAACTCAACTCCCACTTGGTGAACAATACATTCCGAACGATGTATATCTTGACAACGAACAACAGCAAATTATGATGATAACTGGTCCAAATATGGCTGGTAAATCGGCATTGTTGCGTCAAACGGCACTCATAGTACTCTTAGCGCAGGTGGGTTGCTTTGTTCCTGCAGAGAGTGCACGTATTGGTTTAGTAGACAAAGTATTTACAAGAGTTGGCGCTTCTGATAATATTTCGCTTGGAGAGTCTACATTTATGGTTGAAATGACCGAAGCTGCAAATATTCTAAATAGTGTAACGCCACGTTCTTTAGTACTCTTCGACGAATTAGGGCGCGGTACAAGCACCTACGATGGAATAAGTATAGCATGGGCTATAGTAGAATATTTGCACGAACAACCGCGCGCAACGGCACGCACTCTCTTCGCCACGCACTACCATGAACTAAACGAAATGGCGAAAAACTTCCACAGAATAAAGAACTTTAATGTGTCGGTGAAAGAAGTAAATGGTAAGATTATCTTCCTAAGAAAGTTAGAGCGAGGTGGCAGTGAACATTCTTTCGGTATACATGTGGCTGATATTGCGGGTATGCCAAAGTCGATTGTGAAACGTGCTAACATTGTTCTAAAAGAGTTAGAAGCCGACAACGCACAAGTGGGAAGTGTTGGAAAACCATCAGCAGAGAAGCTTGAGAAGAGCAGGGAAGGGGTTCAGCTATCCTTTTTCCAACTCGACGACCCTGTACTAACACAGATACGCGACGAGATTATAGGATTAGATATTAACAACCTTACCCCTGTTGAGGCTCTAAACAAACTTAATGAGATTAAACGAATAGTGCTTCCAAACAGTAAAAACTAATAGAACGCTCAGTATCTATAGGTTTCAGAACTACAATACTGTATCGCTATTTAGTTTTAATTATAGTATAAAATAAACTAAATTACAAGTTTAGTCTTTCGATAATAGCATTTGGCGCAATGCTTTGCATACATTCGAAGTCGGCACGATAGCACGGTTTGTTACCAAATACAGAACAAGGACGACATTCTAATTTAGTGTTTTGCACGGCATCTTCTGTTTTTTGATTCCAACCAAGGAACCCACAGTAAGGATGTGTAGCCCCCCAAATGCTTACAACACGTGTTCCTACAAGCGATGCAAGGTGCATATTGGCACTATCCATCGATATCATAACATCTAAATGACTCATTAATACAAGTTCGTCGTGTAGTCCGTGTAGCACTTCAGACGCACAAATGCAATGCTTATATTTTGTTGCCCATATATTTAGTACTTGTTTTTCTTCTTTTCCGCCACCAAAAAAGAATATGCGCAGACTTGTATAATTGGCAGAAAGAGTATTCACAACCTCTTCCATTTTATCTTTTGGATACATCTTTCCACCGTGGGCAGCAAACGGGGCTATACCTATCCAGCGCTCATCATCAGGTTTTTCACCTATTATATTAGGGAGTTGCGACAGCTGGTTGCCACCATTTGCAAACAATGAGGTAAAAGAAATATTTATAGGATAGCCCAATTTGCTTAATACTTCGGCATAGTTATGGAACGATGTGGGCTGTTGTTCCATTACTTTATGTGTTTTTCGGCATAGTTTACGCTTACCACTCTTATGCTTGTCAATGTGTGCCACTTTGTATCCAGACAACAAAAAGCGTGTTCTTATGTATTTTGTACGCAACACATCGTGAAAATCGGCAATGGCTGTAGGCTGTTTTGCCTTCAGCCTACCGTATAGTTGGTTCAGTCCTTTAATACCCTTATATTCACTTTTTAAGTCGGCTGCAATAAAATCTACATTCTTTGACAACCCTGTGAAAAAAGCTTTGGCAAACGGACGGGAGAGAACACTAATGCGCAACTCAGGATATTGCTTTGCAAGCGAATAGACCACAGGTACAGTCATAGCTACATCGCCCATTGCAGAGAAGCGCATTATAATAATGTGGTCAGTCTTCACCTCTTACTTTTTGTAGAGTACAGGATTGGTTGCAGGGTCGTTATACATCTTCATTTGGCGATAAACTTTCATAAATTTACGCCCTGCTTGAATGTCATCGAGTAACTGGTCGATAGCCGTTCCCAGATCAACTTGCTGCTCAAGTAACACGTTTAGCTTATTCTTACATCTCTTTATATGTTCTTCCGAAGCATCTGTGCGCTCTGCTTGTTCGCGCATGTGATAGATTTTCAGTGCCAATATAGACAAGCGGTCTACTGCCCAAGCTGGACTTTCGGTATTGATAGTTGCACCTTCTTGTATTTTCACGTCAGAATAGAGCTGTCGAAAGTACGAATCAATTTGCTCTACTAAATCTGTCCTGTCCTGATTAGAACGGTCTATACGACGCTTTAAACTCATTCCATCTTCTGGAGCGATGTGCGGATCGCGGATAAGATCCTCAAAATGCCACTGCACCGTATCAATCCAGCACTTCAAATACAATCTATTCTCAATTGAATCTCTCTCGTATGGATTATTTATAGGTGTGTCTACATTATCCGTGATATGGTAATCGCGGATTGCCTGATTAAAAATCTCATTACAATGGTCTGTGAATGACATATTTTTTGTTCTTTTAATTTTTCTGCAAATATAGTTCAAATAAATCACATACACAAAATAAAAACACGGCATTTTACCGGTATTGCCGTTATTGAAACAAAATATAGGTTTAATTAATGTATTAAAGTGCCTGTTAAACCGTAAGCGAAAGTATTTAATAACGCATACAATGCATACAGAATGTAGAGATTTAAAATGGTTAAACACAACACGAATAATAGAAATAAGATAGTTTCATAAGGGTATTTAGCCATCTACGAAAGGCGCAGCAGAAAAAAGTTAGGAAAACTATAAGCAGTGTTCACAGGCATTCACCATTCGGATAGATAGCTCAGATATCTATAAAAAATCGTCAGAATTTAGTTGCTCTTGTTTTAGATATCTGTCACGTTCGTCTCAGATATCTGTCGTGTTTGTCTCAGATATCTATCAGTTACGAATTAGGCATCATAAAAAACAACAACTATATGCTCTCATTTATCTATTTCGGCAAAACCATTACTAAAAAGCTATAATGCTAATTCCAACACAAAAGACATTAAATTAATTTCATTTAGCAACTAAGACTTTAAAAATAATGCATTGGCTGAATTAGAAAATAGTAGAAGTAAGGTTCTAATCATACAGCATAATGTCTTGATTTAGCGCAATATAATAGCAAAAAGTATCATTTTTATTGCACAATTATATATGTTCTGTGCAAAGTAGTATGCATTTTTGAATAAAAAATTTGCGTGTATCGAAAATTTATCTTTCCTTTGCAGCCGAATTTTATAATTTAGAAAGTTAATAATAATAATTTTAAAACTTAACAATTATGTCAGAAATTGAATCAAAGGTAAAAGCAATTATCGTGGATAAGCTCGGTGTTGACGAAGCAGAAGTAAAGCCAGAAGCAAGTTTTACAAACGATCTTGGTGCTGATTCTTTGGATACAGTAGAACTTATTATGGAGTTTGAGAAAGAATTTGGTATTTCAATTCCAGACGATAAGGCAGAAAAGATTGTTACTGTAGGCGATGCCATTGCTTATATCCAAGAGAACGCAAAGTAAGAAGATACATAAATTAAGGTTGGGAGCTTCGGCTTCCAGCTAATTTTTATCTTTACATTCACTTATTTCTTACTTAGGGTTCGTTCATTCAGAGTCTAAGACAAGAATAAGAATTAAGGAGTTAAGCCAATCGTTTTACTTATGTTTCTAAATGTATGTAGAACTAATTGCTTAACTCCTTAATTTTATATCTGAAAAGAGAGCCTTATGCGTCTCGTACTATCACGATGACAGAATTTAAACTAATAAATTAATGGAATTAAAAAGAGTAGTAGTAACAGGACTTGGTGCAGTTACTCCATTGGGAAACAACCCTGAAGAAACTTGGAAAGCAATGCTCGAAGGTAAGAGTGGCGCAGCTCCTATTACTTATTTCGATACAACTAATTTTAAAACAAAATTCGCTTGCGAAGTAAAAGGGCTAAATATAAACGATTATATCGACCGTAAAGAAGCACGTAAGCTCGACCGTTATACACAATTAGCACTCATTAGTGCCATTCAAGGTGTAGAAGATTGCGGCATCGATTTGGACAAAGTAAACAAGAATCGCATCGGTGTAGTCTACGGAGTAGGTATTGGTGGTATAAAGACTTTTGAAGAAGAGATTAGTTATTATGCCTTGCATAAAGAAGCAGGTCCAAAATTCAATCCATTCTTCATTCCTAAAATGATTGCCGACATTGCTTCTGGACACATTAGCATACGTTTCGGCTTCCATGGACCAAACTTTACAACCACATCAGCTTGTGCATCGTCTACCAATGCAATCAGTCAAGCATTCAATTTAATACGTTTGGGTAAAGCCGATATGATTGTTAGCGGTGGAGCAGAAGCAGCTATTACCGAATCAGGAGTAGGCGGTTTCAATGCAATGCACGCTCTCTCTACTCGTAACGACGACCCAGAACACGCATCTCGTCCATTTTCTGCAAGTCGCGATGGCTTCGTTATGGGCGAAGGAGCAGGTTGCTTAATTCTCGAAGAACTAGAACACGCAAAAGCTCGTGGTGCTAAGATATATGCAGAACTAGTTGGTGAAGGCGAATCTGCCGATGCATATCACATCACAGCATCTCACCCAGAGGGTTTAGGAGCAAATTTAGTAATGCAAGCAGCCCTCAACGATGCAGGATTAAAGCCTGAAGACATAGACTATATAAATGTTCATGGCACATCAACCCCCGTTGGCGATGTTTCAGAAATAAAGGCTATTACGCAATTATTCGGTGATGCAGCCTACAAACTCAATATTTCGTCTACCAAAAGTATGACTGGACACTTGCTAGGAGCAGCTGGAGCTGTTGAGGCAATGGCTTGTGTACTTTCAATTCAGAACGATATTGTTCCCCCAACAATTAATCATAATGAAGAGGATAAAGACGAAGAAATTGATTACAACCTGAATTTTACGTTTAATAAAGCAGAAAAACGCGAGGTGCGTGCAGCACTTAGCAATACATTTGGCTTTGGCGGTCACAATGCTTGCGTAATATTCAAGAAATATGCTGAATAAAATTATTGATAGAATAAAGCTCCCTTTCCGCAAGGAAAAGGAGCTTTATTTGTCATTATATAATATAATAGGTGTGCTTCCGCATAATCTTTCCTTTTACAAAACAGCCCTCTTACACAAAAGTGTGGCACGAAGGAACGACAAAGGCAAACCCGTTAACAACGAACGTTTAGAGTTTTTGGGAGATGCAATTCTCGATGCTATTGTAGGAGACATTGTTTACGAACACTTTCCTGGTAAACGAGAAGGTTTTCTCACTAATACTCGTTCGAAAATAGTACAGCGCGAAACACTAAATAAGTTGGCTAACGATTTAGGAATAACGCGTTTAATTTTGTCGAGTGGACATTCTCAGTCGCACAATAGTTACCTTGGTGGCAATGCATTCGAGGCTTTAGTGGGTGCATTATATCTCGACCATGGATACACAGCCTGTATGAAGTTTATGAAGAAACAAATATTAGGCGAACTTATAAACATTGATAAGGTGGCATATAAGGAGGTAAACTTTAAGTCGAAACTCATAGAATGGACACAGAAACACAAAATTTGCCTTGAGTTTAAACCTCTTTCGTTTGGTAAAGACAAGGAAGGCAGTCCCACATTTTCATTCCAGGTAGTACTGGAAGGTATTGCTTGTGGCGAAGGAAGCGGTTACTCCAAGAAAGAAAGTCAGCAAGAAGCGGCTAAAGTTACACTTCAATACATTCGAAAGAACACAAAGTTCGCTGATAAAATATTCAAAGCTAAACAAAAGCGTATAGCTTTAGAACAACCAGAAGACCTTAGTGTTATTGAAACAACAGAAGATAATGTATCTGTTTTGCCTCTGAAAGATGACGCAGATGATGAATCTAATACATTTACCAACATAGAAAGAGAAGATTGCTTTTCTGGTATGGTGGCAGATGAGAAAGAAAACATTATTGCTAAAGCAGAAGCAGAGGCTTTCGAATAATAATAGCTATATAAAGCAGTGCAAAATAGCTTTGCACTTTACAATAAGAATATAAAATAGTGCTTTTCAAAGCTTTTAGTATCAGAATAAAGCCGTATTTTTGCACTAAAAGAATATAAATGTTATTTAGAATATGGCATTAAAATGTGGTATAGTAGGTTTGCCGAACGTTGGCAAATCTACACTTTTCAATTGTTTGAGCAGTGCCAAAGCTCAGGCAGCCAATTTCCCGTTTTGTACAATAGAACCCAACTTGGGTGTTATTACTGTTCCTGACGAGCGTTTGAACAAACTCGCTGAGATTGTTCACCCGGGGAGAATTGTACCTGCAACTTGCGAAATAGTAGACATTGCTGGTCTTGTTAAGGGAGCCAGCAAAGGCGAAGGATTGGGTAATAAGTTTCTTGGTAATATTCGCGAATGCGATGCTATCATTCATGTAATTCGTTGTTTTGAAGACGATAATATAGTTCGTGAAGGTGGGGCTGCAGTTAATCCGATTGAAGATAAGGAAATTATAGATACCGAACTCCAGCTAAAAGACCTTGAGACTATAGAATCGCAGCTTGCTAAACAGCAAAAAGTGGCTGCAGCAGGCAACAAAGATGCGAAGACTATGGTTGCTGTTCTCGAAGCTTACAAAACTGTTTTGGAGCAAGGAAAGAACGCACGCAGTGTGCAATTCGAAACTAAAGAAGAACAACAGGCGGCTCACGACCTTTTTCTTCTTACCACAAAGCCCGTTCTTTACGTTTGCAACGTAGATGAAAACAGTGCGAAAGAGGGTAACGAATATAGCAAGCAGGTTGAGAAGATAGCTGCTGAAGAGGGTGCCGAAGCTATGATTATTGCTGCAAAGACCGAAGAAGACATTGCATCGTTGGATAGTTACGAAGACAAGAAACTCTTTCTCGACGAACTTGGGTTAGAACAGAGTGGTGTAAACCGACTGATAAAGAAGGCTTATCAGCTCTTAAATCTTCAAACATTCATTACTGCTGGAGAAATGGAGGTAAAGGCATGGACGTTCCATAAAGGTTGGAAGGCTCCACAATGTGCTGGAGTTATACACACTGACTTCGAAAAGGGATTCATCAGAGCAGAGGTCATTAAGTACGACGACTATCTGAAATATGGTTCAGAAGCCGCTGTTAGAGAAGCAGGAAAACTCGGCGTAGAAGGTAAAGAGTATATTGTGCAAGACGGAGACATTATGCACTTCCGTTTCAATGTATAGTTTATGGAGGAATAAAAGTATGCTGAATAACTTGCTTTATATAGCCTGGCAACCCAACGAATACCTTGTGCGCATTGGCTCAGCAGGCATACGTTGGTATGGAATGTGTTGGCTGGTGGGGTTTGCTATAGCCTATTTGCTTATGCGATGGCTTTTTAAACAACACAAAATAGCTAACGAGAAGTTCGAACCAATGTTTATGTATGTTTTTCTTGGTGCATTTATAGGAGCACGCTTAGGACATTGTTTCTTTTACGAACCAAAAGAATTTTTCGACTCTTGGCAGCATTTTGTTGAAATATTCCTACCTATTAAGTTTCTTGCTGGCGGTGGGTGGAAGTTTGTTGGCTATCAAGGATTGGCATCGCACGGTGGAGTTGTAGGACTGCTTATAGCGCTTTATCTCTACATAAAACGCACTAAGCTGAACCCATGGTTAGTTCTCGACTTTATGGGTATCTGTTCTACCATTACATCGGTATTCATTCGTTTAGGAAATCTTATGAATTCGGAGATTATAGGTAGAGTTACCGATGTGCCTTGGGCGTTTATTTTTTACGATGTTGATACCTATCCGCGACACCCCGGACAACTCTATGAGGCAATTGCTTACTTTGTTTTCTTCTGGATTATATTTCTCATTTACAGGAAATATCCTAAAAAGGCTGGTACTGGTCTTTACTTTGGGCTTTGCCTTACGCTTATATTCACTTTCCGTTTCCTCATTGAGTTTACAAAAGAAGTACAGGTTTCATTCGAATCGAGCTTACCTATTGATATGGGACAAATACTTAGTGTGCCGCTCATAGCACTGGGTATGTGGGCTATCATACGGTCGAAGCGGAAAGAATATAACGAATAAGGTTACTCTATAAGCAAAAAACACTTTTAAAAACAGTGCATTCGCCGTCTAGAATTCTTATGAATAAATAGGAATTCTAGATTTTTTCGTCTTTCAAACACAAACTTTTTCTACTCTAATAATGGCTCAATAGAAAGGCTGATAGGGCTCTTTGGAAAAAAGATATAGCGTTACGAACGCTACTTTTATATAACACATTGGTGAACAACATATTGGTTTCCGAGATACTATAATAACACCTAAAGTAAAATATTGCAGAATTAAAACCAAATAACTCATTAACCACAATATGCATAGTTCTTATTACTGTGGTATTGTTTCCTAACATCGTTTATTTTCTTATCGGTATCTTGTCTTTCTTTCTAACTTAACATAACCCGCTACGCCTACATTGCTAAGACAGACAATCTACTAAACAATAAAACAAAATATGCTTAGGCTCTAATAACAGATTTGGATTAAATAATTCGTAATCTTCAGCTAAATAATTATCTTTTAGATACGATAATATAGAGTTATAAGGGTGGTAGTTTTTTATGATATCTAATTCGCAACTGACAGACGTCTGAAAGGAACACGACAGATATCTGTGACGAACACGACAGATATCTGAAACGAACGCAATAGATATCTGAAACAAAAGTATCTAATATCTATCTGATTTTTCTAAGCATTTGTGATATTCCATTCGACTTGAGGGTGTATGTGGACAGACAGTAGATGCAGCTCATAAAATATCTACTCATTTTCTACCTATTTTCTATAATGCTTAAGAATACTAAGTATATATTTTCTTATTTCTTACAACAAACTTTTTTATACTATAAAAGTTATGCTTTTGCATTGCAAAACAATTGTTTTTGGTAAACGCCTCATATTCTGTACAAATCTAAAACAATAAATGCGTCAAATTATAACCCACCAAAAATTTTCTAACCAATAATCTTTAACTGTTAGTTCTTTCCTGTTCCACACCAAATTAATTTGGTAAAAGACTTGTTATACCTATTAAAATTCGTAATTTTGCAACTTGGATAGTAACGCATTGTCATATAATGAACTAAACGATAGGGTAGGGGAAGCGTCTTCGCCTTACCAGTATTATGGTTCGTAAACAACGACATCAAAATAAAACAAACATAAGAATGGAATACAACTTCACAGAGATTGAGAAGAAATGGCAGAAGAAATGGGTTGAGAACAAAACCTATAAGGTTGTTGAAGATAAGAACAAGCAAAAGTTCTATGTGCTTAATATGTTTCCATACCCATCGGGAGCAGGGTTGCACGTAGGACACCCACTCGGCTATATAGCCAGCGACATTTACGCACGCTATAAGCGTTTGAAAGGTTTCAACGTGTTAAATCCAATGGGATATGATGCTTACGGACTGCCTGCCGAGCAGTATGCCATTCAAACAGGACAGCACCCATCTATTACAACCGAAAAAAATATAGCCCGTTATAGGGAACAGTTAGACAAGATAGGTTTCAGTTTCGATTGGGAGCGTGAAGTGCGTACCTGCGATCCTGAATACTACCATTGGACACAATGGGCATTCCAACGTATGTTTGATTCATACTACGACTATAATGATGGCAAAGCAAAACCTATATCTAACCTTGTTCGCCATTTTGAAGAAGAAGGAACGCTTAATCTTAACGTAGCACAAGGCGAAGAAAAAACATTCTCTGCTCGCAATTGGATAAGTATGAGCGAAAAAGAACAGCAGGAAACGCTTATGAACTATCGTATAGCATATCTTGGCGAGACTATGGTGAACTGGTGCCCTGGTTTAGGAACAGTGTTGGCAAACGACGAAGTTGTAGATGGTGTAAGCGAACGCGGAGGCTATCCGGTTGTACAAAAGAAAATGAAACAATGGTGTTTACGTGTTTCTGCATACGCACAACGGTTGTTAGACGGTTTAGAAAATGTAAACTGGACAGACTCTATGAAAGAGACACAACGCAACTGGATTGGGCGTTCGGAAGGTACGGAAGTGGTGTTTAAGAGCATTACACCCACAGCCGATAATGAGGAAATAGAACACGACATTACTATCTTTACAACCCGTGCCGATACAATGTTTGGCGTAACTTTTATGGTGCTTGCTCCAGAAAGCGAATTAGTTCCAGAGCTTACAACAGCCAAACAAAAGTCAGAGGTTGAAGAATATTTAGCATACGTAAAGAAACGAACAGAGCGCGACCGTATGACCGACCGTAAAGTTACAGGTGTTTTCACAGGTTCGTATGGTATTAATCCGTTAACAGACGAGAAATTACCCATCTATATATCAGAATACGTACTCTCAGGCTATGGCACAGGTGCTATTATGGCTGTACCAGCACACGACAGTCGCGATTATGCATTTGCCAAACACTTCGGTCTTCCAATACGTCCGCTTATCGAAGGCGCTGATGTTTCAGAAGAAAGCTTCGACGCAAAAGAAGGTATCGTCATCAATAGTCCAATAAAACCAGTTGAAGGAAGTTTCTCTTTGAACGGACTTACAGTGAAAGAAGCAATAGCAGCAACTAAGAAGTATGTTACAGAGAGAGGATTAGGCAAAGTGAAAGTGAACTATCGTTTACGCGATGCTATCTTCTCACGCCAACGCTATTGGGGCGAACCATTCCCAGCTTATTATAAAGATGGTATGCCTTATATGGTTCCAGAAGAATGTTTACCACTCGAATTGCCTTCAATTGACAAGTTTGAACCTACCGAAACGGGCGAACCTCCATTGGGACGAGCTAAAATATGGGCTTGGGACGAAGAGAATAAGACTATTGTAGATAAAGAATTGATAGACAATAAGACTATATTCCCATTAGAATTGAATACAATGCCGGGCTTCGCAGGTAGCTCTGCTTATTATCTTCGCTATATGGACCCACATAATAACAAGGCTTTAGTGGGAAAAGAAGCCGATGAATATTGGCAGAATGTAGACCTTTATGTAGGAGGAACAGAGCATGCAACAGGACACTTAATATACAGCCGCTTCTGGAATAAGTTCCTTTTCGACTACGGTTACAGTTGTAAAGAAGAACCATACGAGAAGTTAGTAAATCAAGGAATGATACAAGGACGTTCTAACTTTGTGTATCGCATCAATTCAGACGACCATTCTAAAGCTCCAGTATTTGTAAGTTTCGGACTGAAAGATAAATACGAAACAACACCAATCCACGTAGATGTGAATATTGTTCATGCCGATGTATTGGATATTGATGCTTTCAAAGCATGGCGACCAGAATACGAAAATGCAGAGTTTATACTCGAAGATGGTAAGTATATTTGCGGTTGGGCAGTAGAAAAAATGTCGAAGTCTATGTTCAACGTAGTCAATCCCGACGTCATTGTTGAGCAATATGGCGCAGATACTTTACGTTTGTATGAAATGTTCTTAGGTCCTGTTGAAACAAGTAAACCATGGGATACAAACGGTATAGATGGTTGTTTCCGATTCTTGAAAAAGTTTTGGAAACTGTATCAACAAGACTTAAACGACAACGAGCCTTCTAAAGAGTCTGTAAAGAGTGTTCATAAACTTATTAAGAAGGTTTCTAACGATATAGAACAGTTCTCTTACAATACTGCAATCTCTGCTTTCATGATTTGTGTAAACGAATTAGGACAACAAAAGTGTAATAATCGTGGTCTGTTGCGCAACTTAGTTATATTAATAGCACCGTTTGCACCACACATTGCCGAAGAACTTTGGCAACATCTTGGCGAAAAAGACAGCGTTTGTAACGCACAATGGCCAACATGGAACGAGGCTTATTTAACAGAAAACGAGGTTCAACTCACCATTTCTTTCAACGGGAAAGCACGCTTCCAAATGACTTTCCCTATTGATGCAAGTAAAGAAGATGTTGAAACGGCAGCATTAAACGATGAAAGAAGTAAAAAATACATAGACGGTAAAACTATTGTAAAGGTAATAGTAGTACCTAAGAAAATTGTAAACATCGTTTGCAAATAGAATAAAAGCACATTCGTTGGTTTGAAACACAGCCACGAATGTGCTAAAACACATTATTAAACTATGACAATTAATCAGCAATTAATTAGAGACGAAATAAAAGATTACATTTTACTAACTCTTGGTTTAACGCTGTATGCGGCTGCATTCACAGTGTTTCTTATGCCGTATCAAATAGTAACAGGTGGTGTTACAGGTTTATCAGCCATTATTTTCTATGCAACACAGTTTAAACTCGAAAACACTTATATGATTATCAATGTAGTATTATTGGGTGCTGCACTGAAGATATTGGGTTTAAAGTTTATGATGAAAACCATCTACGCTATTATTGTGTTATATTTTATGCTAAAGTTTGCACAACAATTAATGCCAATAGATACAAAAGGACACTTCGTAAAGATATTAGGCGAAGACCAAAAGTTTATGTCGCTCATTGTGGGGTGTTGCATTACAGGTACTGGAATGGCTATGGTATTTCTAAATGGTGGTAGTATGGGTGGTACAGATATAGTTGCAGCCTGCATAAACAAATATAAAAACATTTCGTTGGGACAGGTTCTAATGGCTGTCGATATCTGTATTATTGGTAGTTGTATGCTTTTTCCACAGTTTGGAACATACATTCAGCGTTTTCATAAAGTTATTTTCGGTCTTTGCACAATGTTTATCGAATGTTCTGTACTCGATTATATAATGAATTTAAGGCGCCAATCGGTACAATTTCTCATATTTTCTAAGAAGTATGAAGAGATTGCCAATGCTATTATGCAAGAGCGCGATCGAGGAATAACCATATTAGATGGACATGGTTGGTACACTGGAAAAGATGTTAAAGTAATTTGCCTAATGGCTAAACGTAGAGAAAGCCAATCTATATTTCGTATTGTTAAGATTATAGACCCATTAGCTTTTGTCAGTCAAAGTTCTGTAATTGGTGTCTATGGAGAAGGATTCGATAAAATAAAAGTAAATACAAAGAATGCTGAGAAAGTTCTTTCTCAAGTATATCCGAATAACAATACGGAAATAACCAACGAACAATAAAATGAAAATAGTATTTGCAACAAACAATAAACACAAGCTTATCGAAATTAAAGATATTCTTGGAAACGACTTTAATATTGTTTCGTTAAAGGATATTGGCTGCAACGTAGACATACCAGAAACTGCCGATACGCTGGAAGGAAACGCAAGTATAAAGTCGCATTATATCTACAATAATTATCATTTAAATTGCTTTGCCGATGATACAGGACTTGAAGTAGATGCACTTAACGGTGAACCTGGTGTACATTCTGCACGTTACGACGAATATACCGACCACGATAGCGAAGCAAATATGCGCAAATTGCTCCGTAAATTGGGCAATACAACGAATAGAAAAGCGCACTTCCGAACAGTAATTTCTCTAATTATTGATGGTAAAGAACATCAATTCGAAGGTAGAGTAGATGGATATATTGCTACCAAAAAATCGGGAACAGAAGGCTTTGGCTACGATCCTTTATTTATTCCAGAGGGATACGATAAGAGTTTTGCAGAACTTGGAGAAGATATTAAAAACCAAATTTCGCACCGAGCTCGTGCCGTTCGTAAGCTCGCTGAATATCTAAAGCAACCATAATGAGTAAAAGTTTGTCTATTCTGCTGCCCACTTACAATTGTGATTGCACTGCACTTATCAGTGAATTGCAACGACAGTGTGTTGCAGAAGGAACAAATTTCGAAATTATTGTAGCCGACGATGCATCTCCTGACAAACGGTTTATTATAAAAAACAGAACCATTTCAAACCTTGATGGCGTTCGTTATATAGAAAGAGAACAAAATGTTGGTAGGTCTGCTATCCGCAATTATCTTGTTTCGCAGTCGTCAAAGGAATGGATTTTGTTTATTGATGGAGACCTTTCGCTCAACAATGCTAAATTTATACACAACTATTTGAAAGCCGAAGGCGATGTTATTGTAGGTGGTATTAGTATTGTTGAAAACGAAAAAAGATGGGGAAACAATTTAAGATACCATTACGAACATTCTTCAAAAGAAGCTATTAGTGCCGAAAATCGCAGAAAAACACCTTATCAACATCTTAGTACTAATTTCATTGCAAACAGAAAACTAATAGGAAAAAATCCTTATAACGAAGATATAAAACAATATGGTTTCGAAGATGTGTTGCTTGGAAAACGCTTCAAAGCATTAAATGCAAAAATAAACCATATTGATAATCCTGTACTATTCAACGATTTTGAACTTAACGCAGTATTTCTTTGCAAAACCGAAGAGGCTTTACGTACACTTTCTACCTTTCAAACAGAGTTAAAAGGCTATTCTAATTTATTAAAAATAACTGGAAAGCTACAAAAAATGCACATTAGCTGGATAGGAGTGTGGCTTTATAAATTTTTGCATAAACCATTAAAACACAATCTTAAAGGCAATAATCCCAGTGTTTTCTTGTTTAATATCTATAAACTTCTTTATTTCTTACATTATAATTCTATAAGGAAATGACAAAAAGAATATACATACTTATATTTACTTGCTTACTCTTCGTACTACCATTAAGTTGTTTTGCCAATGCTACAGATACATGGAAAAACTATATGGCATATAGTAATGTGCAATGGATAGAAAAAGGTGGTAATATGCTTTATGTACTTGCGTCCAACGACCTATATTCTTATAACGAAAAGGACAATAGTATTCAAACATTCGATAAAGTAAATGGACTAAACGATACCGATATTGAATTTATAGCATGGAACAATGTTGCTAAATGTTTAGTTATTGCTTATTCTGACCAAAATATAGATTTGCTCACACAAAAAGGAGAAATTATTAGCTTGTCCGATTATTACAGGAAAACTATGACAGCTAATAAAAAAATAAATAATCTATATATAGAAGGACAATATTGCTACGTTTCAACTGGATTTGGTATTTTAAAAATAAATGTTAGTAAAGCAGAAATAAGCGATACTTACAATCTTGGTTTTAATGTAAACTATACTTATATAGAAGGAAACTATATTTATGCCTCTAGTAACACAAATGGACTTTACAGAGCTTTGCTTTCCGATAATCTTTTAGATAGAAATAATTGGCAATGGGTAGGCAACTATGTTGCACAAAATAAAACTATTGCACCCGAATTATTAGAAAAAGTAAAAGGTTTACAACCGGGTGGCCCTAAGTATAATCGTTTTTTCTTTATGCAATATCTTAATAATCGTCTTTATACAACGGGTGGAGCATTTGAACCAGGTGCAATAGGACTGAATCAACCTGGAACAATACAGGTATTAAAGAATGGCGAATGGGATATCTATCAAGACGAATTGGATAAAATAACGGGATACTACTATCACGATATGAACTGTTTGGCAGTAGATCCAAAGAATCCTGAACATGTATTTGCAGGTGGACGAGCTGGATTATACGAATTTTTGAATGGAAAACTAAAGAGATATTTCAATAAAGATAATAGCCTTTTACGTCCTTCGGTTCATAAAGGAATTGAGCTTGGAAACGATTATGTGGTAATACAAGGATTAGTTTTCGACCGAAAAAACAATTTATGGATATTAAATAGTGGTACCAAAACTACATCTTTATTAAAGTTATCGCCAGATGGAATTATGACAGACTATTCTAAACCTGAACTTATGAATAAAGGATTTAGTTTACACGTTATGCGTCGTCCTATTCTTGATAGTCGTGGCTTAATATGGTTTGTAAATAGTCATTACGAAGCCCCTGGTTTGTTCTGTTATAATCCAGAAACCGATAAACTAAATGTTTATAACAACTTTAAAAATCAAGATGGTTCATCTATTATGGTTATTCAAATGCGTTGTGTTGTTGAAGATGCATATCAAAATATTTGGGTTGGAACAAATGTAGGACCATTACGTCTTACTACTGAACAAATGAAAAATCCTTCTGAAGCTATTTTCGAACAAATTAAAATACCACGCAACGATGGAACAAATCTTGCCGATTATTTATTGGCTGGTGTAGATATTTCGTGTATGGCTATTGATGGTGGCGGCAGAAAATGGTTTGGTACAAACGGAAATGGTGTTTATCTTATTAGTGCCGACAATATGAAACAGGTGCAACACTTCCTAAGCGACAACAGCAAACTTATTTCAAACAATATAGAAAGTATTGCAATTAACGATAAAACTGGCGAAGTTTTCATTGGAACCGATAAAGGATTATGCTCGTATATGAGTGATGCTACAAAACCATCTGATAATCCTGGTGGAGAAGAAACTTACGCTTATCCTAATCCTGTACGTCCAAATTACACAGGATTAATAACAGTTGTCGGCTTAGCTTTTAATTCCGATGTAAAAATAGTTACCACTAATGGTGTACTTGTAGCAAAAGGTACAAGTAATGGTGGTACATTTACATGGGACGGCAACGATTTAAATGGAAAACGTGTAGCATCTGGAGTTTATATGGTGCAAACATCCGACCAAGAAGGTAATAACGGAACAGTATGCAAAATAGCAATTGTGAATTAAAACAAAATAAACGCAAACATTGGATAGACTTATTGCGAGGTTTTTGTATGGTAGCTATATTGCTCGACCATACTGAAATATATTATACAGGCGACAACATTATCGGCTACAATTATTATGTAGCCAATGTGTTAGTCGCTTTTTTCTTTCTTTCAGGCTATCTTTTCTATAAAGATACACCGTTTTCGCTGCAACTGAAACTTAAAGCCATTGCACGATATTTATTATTGCCTTATTTTATCTTCACAACTTTTATTGCTATTCCTAAAGCTTTAGCACACGGATTTGATATTCCAGAAACTTTATTCTCTGTTCTTACAGGACAAGCATCGTGGTTTATAGCGGCTCTTATTGTGGCAGAAATTGTTTTTTCCACAGTGTTATGGGCATGCAAAGGTAAAACTTGGTGGTTATTAACACTTTCTCTTATAGCATCAGTTGCTTGTTATTTTCTTTCCACACATTATTCCAATATTTATTGGCAAATAGAAAATGCTTGTATGGCACTCCCTATCCTTTGTTTTGGCTATTTTTACCATAAATGGGAAAATGTTTTCCACCGTTTCCACAACCTATCATCATCTTTCTTTTTATTTATACTTTTAGTAATTATAAAAGTATATGAACATACGCAAGGCATAAGTTTACTTATAGAACCTATACAAGTAAACAATTGGTATGTATTTATTTTCGATACCTTTATTTGTACCTTATTCCTTGTTAGTTTGGCTAAACAGTTAGAAAGCGTTACTTGGTTAGAATGGACAGGACGTAGAAGTATTGTTTATTATTTCTTTTCTGGTGGCATACCACTCATTGTTTCTTCTTTATTGCAACGCATCGGTATGGGTTATTCTGGCGAATACTATCGTGTTCTTATTGCTTTCCTTCTTGTTTATGCCTTTACTTCTATCATTGCATGGGCAATTTATCGCTATTTAGGGTTTATTGTTCAAAAAAATAATTGAGTACAAGAAAGAAATAAAAATAAAGCAAACACGCCAATAGAACTATTTCTATTGGCGCATTTATATTATTTTTTATTTTCGTCAGGGAAAAGCATTTTGTTTTGTATTCTATCAAATATCACTATAAAGAGCATACCAAGATGAAATGGAATTTTTTTCCAAAGTCCCCAAGAAACAGTATCTGTATAGCTCATAATAAGCACAACAAAATATCCCAATAATAGTTTTAAAACTATTTTTATTATATCTCTTTTCGTAAAATACATATTGATTTTTATAAGTTGTTTTGTTTAATAATTTCTATATTTTTTCTATCTTGCAAATATATGAAGAATGTTACATTATAAAAAAGAAATTAACAAATATTATAAATAATATTAAGTTCAATCCTAATAGAAATTAAACTTTATATTTCAAATTAATGCTTTAATAAAAAGATTGTTTATATTTGTACTTGCTTGTTGAAAATAGCAGTAGAAATAATAACAACAGACTCATAAAATATGGAAACTATCTTTAATGTTATCACTTCTAATTTAGCCAATAAAATGCCTTTTAAGTCTCTTTTTAAAGAACTTGGAGATGCAAATATAAATTCAGAACAAAAGTTGAAATATCTAATGTTTTCAGCTTATTGTTTTTACTTTGATGGTGATATAACACACACGAAAGAAATTCTATCTGATTTAGTAAATTGCAATTTTGATGGCGATTATAATAAATGGACTTGGATAGAAGCAGCCATTATGCTACAGCTGTATCTTGATAACTTTAATAATATAGAATTAAAGAATAAAGTTCTGGCAACCTTAGATTATGGCAACGATGAGCTGAAAAATAAAATAAAGAAAAAGGCTTTTGCCAGAAGAAGCAATGGACTTTTATTGCATACAAACGAAAAGTCGTCTTTAGTAAACAATAAAGAAGTAGACTTTTTAAAACTAATACCCTATTTCAGCGAACTTATTTTTATAAAGTCATTTGGAAATGGAGAAAAATTTAAGGAAGAAGAATTGACGATTGACCTTACTTCTTTAGAACAAAAAGTAAAATCTGTAATATCGCAATATAAATAAAAAGGTGGTATTTTGAGAAAAGTGATTAAACAACGAAATATGATTAAAGAAAATATTTTAGTATCTCACAATCAAATTATAGTTCGTTCTATTCCATTTAATCATGAAAAACAAAAATGGACGGAAGAAACTCTTGAAAGAGGAATATTGTGGAATAAAAACTATGTAATTTTAGACCCATTAGTTGATGAGTCTTTTGGAAGTTGGTTTTTTATAGAAGAAAAAGATATATTACAACCTTGCGAAGATTCTATTAGGGCTGCCATTATTCCTTTTGAGGTAACCAATGTTTGTGATTTTAGTATAAATACAGTTTCGGAATCCGTTAGATTATATAAAGATACCACCAAAGATATAATTCAAGAAAAGGAAAATGGAAATTATTATCCGCTGAATACATTAAATGAATATAGCTTTGAAAAAGGTAATTATAGTATGTTATTTGAAATCTGTATGGGCAAACCTTTAGAAAGTATTGAAGAAGACGAAGTTTACTATAAGTTCACTTTTAAAAAGGAAGATAATACTATATTTAAAGTCTTAAAAGACGACCCTTATGGCTGGAATAAACAGATGAGTCTGTAATAAAATAAAAAGTGTAATGGATATTAGTAACATACTTAATCGCATTGTAAAAATAGAGCATGGGTTTAATCATATCATTGATGGATGTGAAGAAATTCTTTCTACATACTCCAACGAACAATGTCTTAAACTTGCTATAGAACTATTCAGAAACGAAGCTTACCAAGTGAGAATGTTGGCAACAATGATATTTGGACGATTAGGTGCAGAAAATAATGATGCACTATGTTTTCTGAAAGAACAAGTAAGTAAAGATAAAAATTGGCGTGTACAAGAAATGTTAGCAAAGGCTTTTGATGAAGTTTGCAAATGTAGAGGGTATGAAGCGTCTTTGCCACTCGTTGAAGAATGGATGAATAATAACAACCCAAATATTATTCGTGCTGTTACAGAAGGATTGAGAATTTGGACAAGTAGACCTTTTTTCAAAGAAAATCCATCGGTTGCTATTAACCTAATTAGTAAACATAAAGCAAACGAAAGTGAGTATCTAAGAAAATCCGTAGGAAATGCCTTGAAAGATATTAGTAAGAAACATGCAGAACTAATAAGAATTGAAACTCAACAATGGAATTTATCTGACGCACGAGTTCTGTTTACATATAAACTTGCAACTAAATTATTGAAATAAAGTTTCGTCTTATTCTAATAAAACAAGACATAATAAAATGGCTTGAAATTTATAATAACAAAAATAAAAATCATAATTACAAAATTAAAATTTATAATTAAAGTTTTGCTGTTTTCTTATTATAAATTTTCAATCAGTAATTTCCTCAAAATAAATAAAAAAAATGACGCTATGTTTTTTATAAATATAACGTCATTTTTTTTATTACTATACTAACTTACCAATAAATAAATATTAGAAATTTACATTCCTATTCCTGTACCAACTCCACCAACCTGACTGTCGTTTTTCTTTTCTTGAAAATCGTTAGAAATATTGGTTTTATTTGTTTGGAATTGTCTTTTTGTATTACCAAATTTCCAAGTAAGTGTTAATCCTATTTGCTGAACAGGAATCACTATATTTACACGTTGCGTAAAGTCAGTTCCTTCGCTATAAGTGTTTTGTTTTATTTTTCCAGAGAATGGAGTAAAGTAGTTTAAAGCTACATTTAGCTTTTCGTTAAATAAATCTTTCGATAAAGCTAAATTTATCATATTAAATCCTTCACTATAACCTTGCAATGTATATCGTTTTGTCATACCTCCGGTATATATACTTGCTTTCACATTCCAAGGCAAAGTTTGTTGTATTCCTATAAAAGCAGTAGCTTGCCAAGCATATTTTTTTTGATTAAGTTTATTAGAACGCATATCTCCATAATCTAATCCACCATTAAGAAAAATACGTGTATTTGGCGTTATAGAATAGTTTATGAATGTGTTTAAATTAGTCCAACGGCTACGCACAATGTTTCCGTAGGTAGTGTTCAATAAACCGTTAGCATCCATAAACGAATATTGTTCTATCTGATTGTTTGCAAATGCTTCGCCCAGAGTAAGATTTATCATAAATTTTGGAGTAAAAGCATTGAATACAACACTTATGTTGTGGCTTTTTTCTACATCAAGGTCTGGATTACCGTATGTAAGTACAGTTGGTATAGAACGATCGATATATGGATTTAAGAATGTAATTCCTGGACGCGAAATGCGCATATTGTAGTTTATACCAATATTTAGCGTAGCCCCTATATTATAGCTAAAGCTTGCCGAAGGTACTAAATTATTGTAGCTTCGTTTAAAATTAGAACCATGTCCGAGTATAAATTCTACATTCTCCCATGTATGTTCGTAACGTGTACCAAATTTAGAACTAAACTTACCCAAAGTTAATTTATATTCTATATACGAAGCTAAAATGCTTTGTTTGTTTTTGTAGTTTACACTGTTAGTGGCGTTCAGAACTTCGTTTCCACTTATTATATTGTAATATTTAGAATCGGAAGTATTTCTTCGTCCTATAAATTTAGCACCTATATTAAGTGTTTGTATTTTAGACAAAGGTGTTGTATAGTCAGCTTGAAATGTATGTTCTGTACCACGCATTTCAGAATCAGAATGTAAATCGTTTAATGTTAGTGGTATTCCCACAGGTAATGGGTCGTAAATGTTTCTACTTTCTGTTGTTGTAGGGTTTGTAGTGAACAGATAACTCAAGGTAATGTTACTTGTTTTATTGTGGTTTAAAAAGCGTTGATAGTCTATGTTTCCATTAAAAGAAGTGTTTTTATTGTGTGTCATCATATAGTTTCCATACGAAAACCCACTGCCATACATACCACCAGAGAAAATTGTTGTTGGATGTCCGGTACTCTTTATGTTGAAATTCATTAAACCAATAGAAGCTCCTATATTGCTTAACGAATCTATGTCGTAACCCAAACTAAAGTTTGCCATATTGAAAGGCACTTTTGTTTTACTTGTTTGAAACGAATTCATTTTCGACCCATCAGAAGCAATACGTTCTGTTGTAAGTTCCATTTTTCCTGTTTGCGAATGGTTGTGCGTTACATTAGCACTGTAGGTTAGTTTTCCTTGTTGTCCGCTTACAAATACAGAACCATTCCAACCAAAGTTATTAATCATACCACTAATACTTCCATTGTAACCGTTCATATTATTTTGTTTTCCACCTATTTTATTCATCACAATGTTTAAAACACCACCAACTCCTTCAGCATCATATTTTGCGCCAGGGTTAGTTACAACTTCAATTGACTTAACTGAAGATGCAGGCATCGATTTAAATATCTGTGAAGGATTAGCAGAAAACATTACATTTGGTTTGCCATCTACATAAACTTTAAAAGAACCTTGTCCGTTTACAGTAATATTATCTTGTCCATCTACTGTTACCAATGGAACTTTACGCAACATATCGAGTACAGTTTTCGATTTAGAATCAACATCGTTCTCTATATCATAAGTCATTTTGTCGGTTTCCATTTTCACAAGTGGCTTTTGTGCTACAACTTCCACACCTTTCATCATTTTTTCATCGTCTTGAATTAAGATAGTTCCAAGATTTAAAGTAGTGTTTGCTGCACTAATATGCACTTTTCGTGTTATAATTTTACGCCCAATAGAACTTATTGTAAGTGTAAAATTGCCTGTTCCTTCTACTTTCTGCAATATCTTTCCATTATCATCAGTAACAGACATAGCAATAGGTTTATCTAATTTCCCATTTTTAAACACACGAATAGTTGCAAACGATTCGCTTTCACGTGTAATAGAATCGAGCAATTCACCTATAATGGTGTTTGTTTGCGCATTCATTATTGTGGCTATCCACATTAATGCAAATGTTAGTAACGTTTTTTTCATATTATTGTTTTTGTAGTTTATTTTTGCACAAAGATAAATATAATATAAAGTAGCCGAAAATATATTTCGACCACTTTACTTATCTTTTCGACGAAAAGACATTTTTAATTTACTTGCGATTCTATTTTGTGGCGAATACCTTTCATTGAAGTAAGAAAAGCTTTAGCAGAACCAAACTTCAGGTTCATATCTAAACGAATTGGAATATGGTTTTCGTCGTCGGTTACAAAAAAGTTGGCTATATTACGCCACTTATCATCGTCCTTTTCGTAATAAGCAAGTTCTAAGCAACGATATTTCTTGTCGTTATCAGCCTTTATTGTTTTTTTACCATTATAAATTATACGTGCTGGAGCAAGAGTTTTACCACTTACTAATGGGAAATTCACAACAAATCCTTTCTTCCAACTTGTAGGATTAAAACTACGTGCCCTAAGAAATATACTCATCATATCGTAAACACATTCTTTTGGCGAACTGCTTTTCCAATGTTTTTCTCCATCAGCATCTATTCTGTGCTGCTTTATATTAATATTACCATTAGGATACGAATAAAAAACCTCGTCTACCGTATATCTTTTACCTTCTTTAGCCCCTTTACGATAATAAAGTGGTGCTAAATCTTTCGTATTATAGCAAAGTAATGTGTCGCGCATAATAAAATAGTTATCCAATTTTCCATTACCACGCGTTGTTAACGATGCCCGATAAGCAGGAATACCTTTATAAGTAGACGAAACTGTATACCAAGAAGCAGTTCCAACCTTTACCCAAACAAATTTCCAATTAAAATAAAGGTTATAGTTTAAAAATTCTCCACTATTAAAAGCAGTGTTATGGAAAGAACATTGTGCCGAAATCGATAAAGAAAACAATAAAAAAAGCGACACTACATAAAATTTAAATTTTCTCATCTTATTCACATTTTTCTTGTTAGTTACATTATATTCTTATTTATTCTTTTAAAAAGAAAAAATAAAAGAGTAGTATGATGTGTTGTGGATAGTGTTTATAAGTTTTCAATCAATTTCTTGCATATTTAGTTATTAAACCGTGAATAAAAGTTATCCACACTATAAAAATTTGCTTTCTTATTGATATTCAACTAATAAATAAAGTTATCCACATTTCCACTCTATCTTGCAAAGATAATAAGTTAATATCTTTTATGTTGTAAAAGCTGTGTAAAACTTCTATAAAAGTCTATTAATAACTTGGTAGTTATGCCCATTATCTTTGTTATCTTCTGTGCATTGTTCATAAACTAAAGGTTATTCTAAAGTTATTATATAAGTTATCTACATAGTTATCCACAGTTGTTTATAGGTAAATATTAAATAAGATACTAATAAAAACAATATACTGCTATTATGAAATTTTAAAATATTCTCATAATAGCAGTATGTTTTATTGTTTAATTGGGCATATTATTAAAAATGCTAATATGCCTAACCTTAATAAATATCTATTTCTTTATAAAAATTTTGCCATTTATTATATAGACACCTTTTTTAATACCTTCTAATGAATGTAACTTTTTAGCAACTAACTTTCCATCTATTGTGTAAATATTGAATGTATTTTCATTGTAATTTTCAATATCATTTATATTTGTTGTTAATACTGCCTTTGTTGCTTCCGATTCTCCACCAGCATAAACGGCTGATACTGCATAATCTTCATTATATGCTAATGTTTCTGTATCTATAAATTTACTTTGTTTATCAGCACTAATACGTTTTAACAACTTATTTCCGCGATATATATTATAAGCAATTACTTTTCCGCAGCCAGCAGTATAGGTTATATCGTCTAACATTAACATATAAGTATCGGCTGTATTGTTATGAATAGCAAAATAGGTACTACCTTCTGGCAGATTAAAAGAATATTCTTTCCATTTTCCACCATCTACAACTATTTTTGTATTTGTAGGTTGAAAATCGGCAATTGTAGTTCCAGATTTTGAATAAAGAATTTCTATATTTTCTGGATAATTTAATTCAGACGACTTAAAATTGTTTGCCCAAAACGTAACAGTTTGTTCTTTTCCTGGTAATGATGGAGATATAAGCCAATTATCAGCAACTATAAATTGTGAGTTTTCTACACTATAAAAAGATGCAAGATAACGTTCACCACTATGTGGATGTAGGCAAGAATAATCGTTAAGAACTTTATCTGTTAGCCAAGAAATTGGTTCTACTAATGTAAATGCGAATCGTTTACCTTCGTTAGGATGTGGATAAGAACGACTAAACGGACCACGTGAAACTCCTTTTTCTCCATATACAGATGTCCATTCGCCAAAATTATCTGTTGCCCATGGTGAATAGTTTTCAAAATTATCGGTTATAACTTCAGAAGTTTCTTCAACTTTTTTCCATTCTACTATAATTTTCCCATCGTCTTGCTTTGTTGCAATAACATTGGTTGGAGCTGTTTTTGTTGAAGCAAGCAATTCTACATTAGCAGTTGCAACATTATCGTTTGGTGTTGCATCTTCTTCGTTAGTTCCTACTTCTACTTTTATGCATATTGGCGAAACATCTATAACTGTTGTGGCACATTTTATTGTAATATTGTTTTCTGTATGTGGAGCTAAAGGTTCGGTTATTATTTTATTTTCTATTAATTTATCTCCAGCATAAATATTAACAGTATAGTTTTTACGTTCTATACTTCCCATATTTCTAACATTTATTTTTGCAGTAATATTTTCTCCCTTACGTACTTTAGAAGGTACACTAAGTGTTGTGCGTAAATCATTCTCTACTACATCGCGAACATAAATATTATCGAAGTATATAGTTTTGCCTGCTGAGGCTTGTGCTGTAAAAGAAAGTGTTATATATGGTAAAGTAGTATATTCTTTATCTAATTTTACAGAAATAGTATACCATTCTTCTTTTTGGTTATTTATTTTATCAAAATCTACTGTACAAAGTTCTTTTGTTTCTTTTCCTGGTGCATCTATTTTCACAATAACTTTTCCATTTCCATCTTGTTTATTAGAACGATTAGAAAATACTAATGTAGGATTAATAGAACCTTGAATAGATATTTTACCAGAACCCATAGTTGCACTATCTATATCTGAAACAGATATATATCCAGTGCAGCCACCATCACCATCAGACGACATTCCTTGCATTAATTGGAAGGTAGATTTATCGGTTTCTGATACCCACCATAAAGCATTATCCAATTTACCGTTTTTAAAATGTTCTTCGAATGGCAGTTTATAAGGTTCACCTATAATAATATTTGGCGACATAACACGAGGACCTTCTCCAATTTCGTTTTCTGAAGAAAGTGCATAGTTTATTATATTTTGTTCGCCCACATTTGTTTTATAGGCTATTGTTATAGAAGGTTCCGATACTTTTTTTATAAGTGTAAGTTTAGCACCTGTATTTGTTTCTTCTATTTCGTAAACATTATAAACTATATCCGATGGTTTAACATATCCACCGTTAGAACCTACTTTTGGAATATCCCAAGTTAGCGTAATAGAATTATCTGTTTGAGTTGTTTTAATATTAGTTGGTGCAATTGGTGTATCTAAACCAACATATATTTCTTTACTATTACTTTCGTTACCTTTTCCTGAAGCATTTTCTGCTATAACAGAATAAGTGTTTATTCCTTGTTTTGCGTTATTGTCTACATATTCATAAGTTCCTTTAGGTATAATATTCTTCATTTCGTCTATCTTTTCTCCATTACGTATAATGTTTATTGTAAGTGGATTTTCAAGAAGTGAACCATCAATAGCTTTTTCTGGAGCTTCAAATTTTATAGTAGATTTTAAACTTCCATCGTTAGCTGCTGTTGCCGAAATAAGTTTTGCCGCATTAGGCGCTTTTATAGAATTTTCTTCTATTGAAATATCATCAACTAATAATTGCCAAAACCAATCTACATCGCTTGTGCAATGAAATCCGAAGTAATATATACCATCGGTTGTTGGAGTAAATGTTTTTTTTATTGTTTGATATTCTGTATTAGTTATTTTTTGTTGTTCTACAACTATATTCGTCATTGCAGCTACTGTAGCATCTGTTCCATATTTTACTTCTAATAATTCAGGATAAGATATACCTTTGCTCGATGTATTGAAAGAAATATTGTAAACCATATTTGCTTTCAATTTTATAGGAGGTGTAATTAGCCAATCGTCATGGCTATAATCGCCATATTGCATTTGAATTGCTGATTGTTTTGTATCGTTATCATAAAAATAACTCCACGTATTACCATCTTTATTAGCATCAATAATAGTGAACTTACTTAACGATTCTTGTTTATCAAAGCTTTCTTTAAATGGAAGTTTGGCTACATTGTCCACTTTTTTAGGAGTTTCTTCATACTGTTGTGCACAAACTTTAACTCCAGGAATAATTGTTAAGGCAGTTAATGATACAAGAAATAGCCTAAATAAATGTTTATTCATACTTTTTATAATGCAACACTTTTGGTTAATAATAGGTTTAAAGTTGGTTTTAAAAGTATATGCTTGCTAAGCGTTGCAATAAGTAAACAATACTTTTATTACACTTTACAAAGATAAGCATTTTTATTCTTATTTAATAATAAACTGATTATTTAATTAAAACCACAAACTATTTATGGTAATTATATTATTTCTATGAATAAATGCAATGAGCAATAAAATTGTGTAAGCTGGAATATAGCTTTATAGAAACAATGAAATTTTATTTAAATTCTCACTCAAAAAAAATTAATTATAAGTTGAGGAATTTCTTATTAAA
>ERZ773037.75-NODE-75-length-47705-cov-5.283064_pt1 | contig 47705 bp, 42 predicted proteins | sample MGYA00511466_ERZ773037 | MGnify/ENA primary metagenome ERZ773037 (study PRJEB29015, sample SAMEA2738146) | human oral metagenome | biome: human oral; feature: human-associated habitat; material: saliva | place: China | collected 2202 ... | reverse complement strand
CACTTCGTCTCTTGCACTTCACCTTTCGCGCTTCATTTCTCTGTGCTGTGTCGTTTGGCGCCTTGTCTCTTACACTTCGCCTTTCGTGCTTTGCCTCCCCTGCGTTATCGGTCGACGCCGGATTCTTCATCACTTCGTCTCTTGCACTTCACCTTTCGCGCTTCATTTCTCTGTGCTGTGTCGTTTGGCGCCTTGTCTCTTACACTTCGCCTCTCAGCCTCTCGCTTCCCGTGTTGCACCGCACCGTGGAGGCTTACCGAAGCACCGATTCCGCAGCGGCGCTGCTTTCTAAGGCGCGTTTAGCGGATTCTCCCTCGACAAATTATGTCAACTTCTTTATTCTTGCTTTGACTCCGTTCCCCGCGCTTTCGGTAGTCCTCCCGAATGCGCTCGCTCCAGTTTCGGTCAAGCGCCGCTTTCTCCCTGAGCGTGCGTATGGCCTCTCCGATCGCTTCGTAATTCAGCGCAATGCCCGCGCTGTCACAGTGGTAGCGAACCGCACGGTCCGCATCGATGCCGAAGCGGCTTGCCGCCGCTACGGCATCCATATTCGCGCCGAGAAACAGGAACTCCCAGCCGTACTTTTCCTTCTGCCGCTCTATGAGCCGCTTGAGCTCCCCATAGCTGTAGCGACGGCTCGCATTTTCCTGCCCGTCCGTGGTGATCACAAAGAGAGTGTGTGCCGGTCTCTCGTCCTCGCTTGCCCTACGGTGCAGCTCTCCGATGTGCCGAATCGCACCGCCGATTGCATCGAGCAGCGCGGTGCTGCCGCCGACACGGTAGTTTTGAAGGCTGAGGGGCTCCACCCGCCGGATGTCCGCGCGGTCATGCAGCACCTCCGTCGCGTTGCTGAATAAGAGAGTCGAGAGCAGAGCCTCGCCCTCCGCTTTTTTCTGCCGCGCCAGCATGGCATTGAAGCCCCCTATGGTATCTGTTTCCAAGCCGCCCATGGAGCCGCTCCGATCCAGAATAAATACGATTTCGGTCAAACTTTCTTTCATTGCGCTTTCCTCCCGCCGTTTTCCTTTGACTGCTCTGTTACACGGGCGCCGCTGCGTTTATGCGCGCAACACCTGCACCGCACCTGTACCGCATAGAGCCGAGTCACTTGTTTCACTGACAGAGAGAGCATAGCGCTTTTAAAAGCGGAAAGGGTCGCCTCACAGGCGACATTTGCTCCGCTGTTCTCACGCCCCGATCGGATTCTCATCAAAGGCAAAGAGGGCCTCGTTGATTTCAAAGACATTGTAGTTGCCCCGCGAGACAAAGTACGCAACGATTAAGTCAAACTTGCTCGCGTTCGAGAGGGCAAAGCCCGCCTTTTCGAGGAGTTCTTCGAGTTCCGGGAGGGGCAGTTCCAGCGCGAGCGCAAAGGCAACGGCCGTGGCTTTCGAGGGCTGATAGTGCTTGTCTTTGCGTATCTTCGAGAAGAGCTTCCGGTCTATATTCGCCTTTTTATAGCACTGCGCGTCCGTCATACCGGACTCGTCGATTTTCCGGAGCAGCATTTCCGAAAAACTCTCACCTATGCCCCGCAACGCATCTTCCAGCGAGACCTCGGCGACAGCCTTTGTCTCACAGAGCGGCGCTTCCGAGCACTTTGCCTCATACAGCCGCTCCCGACGGAAGCGTTGTGCAGCGCTGTCCGTATGCGCATCCACATAGCGCTCGTCGATATAGACCGCAATCTCCGAGAAGCGCTCCGCGCCGATCTCATAGGACGCCCGGTCAAAGATGACCAGGTAGACCGTGAGCTCCGCAGTCTCGAGAAAAGAGGCAATCGTATCGACCGCGACGCGAAGCGCCTCCGCCTTCGAGTAGCCGTAAATCCCGGCGGAAATCAGCGGAAAGGCAACCGTCTCGCACTGATATTCCGTTGCTAATTTCAGGGATTCAAGGTAACAGGAACGCAATTTTTCCTCTTCCCCCGCCGTTCCGCCCTGCCAGCGCGGCCCGACCGCGTGAATCACATACTTGCAGGGAAGCCGGTAGCCCGCGGTTATCTTTGCCTGCCCCGTCTCGCAGCCGTGTAAGTTCTTACAAGCCTGAAGGAGCTCCGGCCCTGCCGCGCGGTGGATGCAGCCGTCCACCCCGCCCCCGCCGAGGAGGGAACTGTTTGCGGCATTCACAATGGCATCCACCCGCATCTTTGTGATATCGTTTCTAACCAAGTGTAAGGGCATAAGCTACCTCCGATGTACGCTTTAGTTTTTCAGGCAAGTAATCGGAACAATATAAATTCCATCCTCGCGTCTATACGCAAACTCGCCTACTCCGACAACAATCATCATAAAAGACGGAGCCGGCATTTTACCGGTATCAATTTTATCCGCCAAGGTCTTTAGATTTTTGGCACCGTCTTCAATTAATTTATCTCCTCCCAGCTTTATTTCCGCCAGCCCGTAGCTACCGTTTCTCAGGTGAATGACCGTATCACATTCCAAACTATCCTTGTCTCTATAGTGCGATACCGCTCCGCCGAGTGCCTCCGCATAGACGCGCAAGTCTCGCACGCAGAGGGTTTCAAACAACAGCCCCATGGTATTCAAATCATTCAACAAGTCGTTCGGTCCCACCCCCAGCGCCGCAGTGGCAATTGAGGGATCGATATAGTACCTCGTATCCGCGGTTCGAATGGCAGTCTTGGAACGCAAATTGGGATTCCAAGCAGGCATATCTTCCACCACAAAAATCCGCTTCAATGCTGTAATGTAAGATGCCACAGTGTCTTCACTCAGGGAAGCCGTGTCATTCACTCGCATATCATCTCGGAGCACGGTGTTTGCGATTTGTGCGCCCTGATTTCGCGCCAATGATCTCATAAGACGCCTGACTCTCTCCGGATCTCTGTTGATTCCATCCGCTCGGTTAATATCGGACTTTACAACCGCATCGTAATAATCTACCGCCTGCGAGAGTGCGGCCGCCTCGCGCATTCCGATTGCCTGCGGCCACCCCCCCCTGCAGATCAAAAAAGCAAGTTGCAGAATGTCCGTAGAATTGCTCCCCACAATACGCTCCGGCTTCCGGAACAAATCCCCTAAGCTAACCTCCCCCGAGGATTCTCCTGATTCGTACAAACTCATGGGACGCATGGTCAGCCAAGTGAAACGTCCGGTTCCCGAATGCGTAATTTCCTCCGATTCAATCGGAACCGCCGATCCGGTAAAAATGAACTGCCCCACTTCTCCCCGGCTATCTACCTCATAACGTGCCGCGTCCCACAGCTTCGGTGCAATTTGCCATTCATCAATCAGCCTGGGTGTTTCTCCCTGCAACAGACGTTCCGGTGCGATCTGTGACATCTGAATATTGGACTCTCGTTTTGCGGGTTCATCCATCCGCAAGATACTCCCGGCCACCTGCATGGCTGTTGTTGTCTTACCGCACCATTTCGGTCCTTCTATCACGACTGCGCCCTTTGCTTCTAATTTTGCCTGCAAAATTCGATCCACAACTCTTGCTTTATATTCTCTCATGATCGTCACCCCCTTGCCCTCAGCATACCCGCTTTTTCGCACACGCGCAATTCTTTTCGGCGACTTGGCGGTATTCCGTTCGGCGTGTTGGCGCAATTTCGTTCGGCGTGTTGGCGCGATTTCGTTCGGCGTTTTGGCGAAAGAAAAGAGGTACCGTCTCGGTACCTCCTTCTTACGCAAGTTCTGTTGTAAGGCTTACGCCTTTCCTGCTTCCGTCTGCGTTTCCCTTAGGCGCGACCGGCGGCCCGCTTCAGTTTCTCGACCGTGCTCACGCTGTTTCGAAGAAGCAGATCCGCGAGCACGAGATTCACCATGGACTCGACCACGACCGCAGCCCGCGGCATGATGGTCGGGTCGTGCCGCCCCTGAATCTCGATGGTAACCGGCTCACCGTTTTTGTTTACGGTCTCCTGCGGAGAGCCGATCGAAGGCGTCGCCTTCACGGCGGCCCTAAGCAGAATGTCGCTGCCGTCCGAAATGCCGCCGAGCATACCGCCCGCGTGGTTACTCTTTTTTTCGATGCCGCCCTGCCCGGGGCAAAAGGCATCGTTATCTTCGCTGCCGCGTTTGGTGCTCACCTCGAAGCCGTCGCCAAACTCGACGCCCTTCACCGCGCCGATACTCATGACCGCCTTTGCGAGCTCTGCGTCGAGCTTATCGAAAACAGGCTCGCCGAGTCCCGGGAACATTCCGGTGACGCGGCAGCTCACCGTGCCGCCGAGCGAATCTCTGGCTTGCATCACTTCTTTTAGGTAGGCAGCCGCCCGCGCCGCGGCTGCCGGATCCGGCATGCCGAGCGGGTTTTCCGCACAGACCGCTTCGTCAAAGGTCGCTGCCTCGATTGCACCGACCGCACTCACATAGGCGAAGGCGCGAATGCCGAATTCCGCGAGGAGCTTCGCCGCGATTGCGCCGCCGATCACCCGGCCTATGGTCTCCCGCCCCGAGCTTCTGCCGCCGCCCCGCGGATCCCGAAAACCGAATTTCCGATCGAAGCCGAAGTCCGCGTGCCCCGGGCGGTAGCAGTCCCAAATGGCCTGATAGTCCGCCGAGTGCTGGTCTTTATTGCGCACCAGAACCGCAATCGGTGTGCCGAGGGTCTTGCCTTCAAAGACACCGGAGAGAATTTCGCAGGCATCTGCCTCCTTCCGGGGGGTCGTAAACGCGGACTGCCCGGGCTTTCTCCGGTTTAAATAGGCCTGAATCTCCTCGGCCGAGAGCGGAAGCCCCGCCGGGCAGCCGTCGATCACCGCGCCGAGCGCCGTGCCGTGCGACTCCCCGAAGGTGCTCACGCGAAACAGGGTTCCGAATATGCTGCCCGCCATTTACGCATCCTCTCCGACCGGCACAATGACGCAGCAGTTCGGCTGGCTCACCGGAATTTCATTTGTATTCATGACAATCAGTTTCTTCTCGTAGTCGACCTGGAAGAACGAGAGGGTCCCGCTCTCGTGGTTCACACTCACAATGTGCTGCCCGTCCGGGAACACCGCAACATCCTTCGGGTACTCGCCGCTGATCGGGAGATTGAATTCCGCCGTGAGAAGGCCTGTCTCCGCATCCCGCGAGAAGAGCGTCACGCTGTTATCGCCCGCATTGCCCACGAAAATATAGTGGTCGTGTGCGGTAAAGGTCATGCAGGTCGCGGCGTTCAGGGAGCCCGGCGCATTGTCGCCTGTTGTGCAAACGGTCTGAAGCTTCGTGAACTCCGGCATCCCCCTGTCCTCGGAGACCGTGTAGCGGTACACATCAATCGCATTCGTCATATCAAAGAGCAGATAGAGGAAGCGGTTGTCCTTCGAGAAGGTAAAGAAGTAGGGCGAGGAGCCGCGGGCCGTCCGGATTGCATCCACGAGCCGAATTTCCCCCGGTCTTCCCGTAAAGCGGTAGATGCTCACCTGGTCAATGCCGGGATCGGCCGACATCACAAAACGCATGTCGCGGGTCGGCTTCGAGCAGGTGATGTGCGCTCTCGAACCGCGCTCCGCAATCGAGCCGAGTCCCTTGTGGTAGACCTCGTCCACGATGGGCCCGATCGCGCCGTCCGGATCCAGACGGAGTATCGTGAGTTTTCCGTCATGATAGCCCGAGGTATAGAGATACTTGCCCTCCTGATCCACGCAGATATGGTGCGGCCGCATGCCGTTCACCTTTTTGCTCGAGACGCGCACCAGCCCGCCGTCCGGCAGAATGCGGAACGCGACCACGCCATAGTCCTCCACGGCGTAGAGCATGCGCCGGTCACTCGATACGACGATATCGGAGGCATTGTCCACTTCCACTTCCGCGCGCTTCTCGAAGCTGCCGTGCTCCACATCCACATCGAAGATTGTGATGCCCTTTGCCTTTCCCGTATAGGAGTAGGATCCCACATACGCCACATAGTTTTTCATTGTCTCTCCTCACCGCGCAATGCGCGCAAAATCAAGGGATTTTCCGTCTGTTTTCTTCCCGCTCATTCTAGCACAAGCCCTCCGAAAATTCTATTGACACCCCTTTGAAAACCTGTATAATCGTACCGGTGAGTTTATTTTTACTAAACCAAAAGTTTAAGGAGGCTGTTCTTGGAGATCGGTGAAAAAATCAGGCGACTGCGCATCCTGAACAATCTGACGCAGGAAGAACTCGCGGACCGCGCCGAGCTCTCCAAGGGCTTCATCTCCCAACTGGAGCGCGATCTGACTTCTCCGTCCATCGTGACGCTGATGGATATCCTGCAGTGCCTCGGCACCACGCCCGCGGATTTTTTCAGCGAAAAGGAACCGGAGCAGCTTGTATTCCGGAAAACGGACTACTTCGAGAAGCAGGACAGCGAGCTTCGGAACCACATCTGCTGGCTCATTCCGAACGCCCAGAAAAATATGATGGAGCCCATACTCCTGACCCTGGAGCCGGGCGGCCGCATGGCGGAGGACGCCCCGCACGCCGGCGAGGAATTCGGCTATGTGCTGAGCGGCAGTCTGGAACTGCACCTCGGCAATGAGACCCGCCGCGTCAAAAAGGGCGAGAGTTTTTACTATCGCTCCGAAAAGAATCACTATGTCAGTTCCAGGACCGGTTGCACGCTGCTCTATGTCAGCGCACCGCCGTCCTTTTGAATCGAGAGAGGAGATCACAAGTTTATGTCAACACTGGTGGATCTGCAGCACATCTCCAAGTCCTTTGACGGAGAAGCAGTGCTCGACGATTTGAATTTAACCGTCCCGGAAAACTCGTTCGTGACCCTGCTCGGCCCCTCGGGCTGCGGCAAGACCACGACGCTCCGCATCCTCGGCGGCTTTACGACGCCGGACAGCGGCAAGGTCATGTTTGACGGGCAGGATATCACTTTTCTCCCGCCGAACCGCCGTCAGCTGAACACGGTGTTCCAGAAGTACGCGCTGTTTCCGCACATGAGCATCGCGGAAAATATCGCCTTCGGCCTCAAAATCAAGGGGAAGAGCAAGGCCTACATCGACGACAAAATCCGCTACGCCTTAAAGCTCGTGAACCTCTCCGGCTTTGAAAAGCGCGACGTGAACTCCCTCTCGGGCGGCCAGCAGCAGCGCATCGCAATTGCGCGCGCCATTGTGAACGAGCCGCGCCTCCTGCTCCTCGACGAGCCGCTCGGCGCCCTCGACTTAAAGCTCCGCCAGGACATGCAGTACGAGCTGATCCGCCTGAAAAAGGAACTCGGCATCACCTTTGTCTATGTGACCCATGACCAGGAAGAGGCCCTCACGATGTCCGACACCATCGTCGTCATGAACCAGGGCTATATCCAGCAGATGGGCACACCCGAGCAGATTTACAACGAGCCGGAAAATGCCTTCGTCGCGGACTTCATCGGCGACTCCAACATCATCGGCGCGACCATGGTGCACGATGAGCTCGTGAACATCTTCGGCGCAAACTTCCGCTGCGTGGACAAGGGCTTCGGCCAGAACAAGCCGGTCGACGTCGTGATTCGCCCGGAGGATGTGGAACTCGTGAAGCCGGAGGACGGCATTTTGACCGGTCATGTGACTCACTCGATTTTCAAGGGCGTCCACTACGAGATGGAAGTGACCACCGAAAACGGCTACGAGTGGCTCGTGCAGTCCACCCGCATGTTCGAGCTCGGGCAGGCGGTCGGCATCACGGTCGACCCCTTCAACATCCAGATTATGAATAAGCCCGCCTCCGAGGACGAGGAGGCGATTGTCAATGAATAAGAAGGCAAGACTCCTCGCTCTCCCCTATCTCGTCTGGATGATAGGCTTCATCGTAATCCCGCTCGCGCTGGTCTTTGTCTTCGGTCTGACCGACCGGAGCGGCGCGTTTACACTTGACAATGTGATTTCGATTGTAGAGCATAATCACCTGAAGGCCCTGAAGCTCTCGCTGCTGCTCTCCTTCGTGAGCACGCTGATCTGCTTTCTGCTCGCCTTTCCGCTCGCGCTCATTCTGCGCGGCATGAAAATAGGCCGCGCGAATTTCGTGGTCTTCATCTTCATCCTGCCGATGTGGATGAACTTTCTGCTCCGCACGCTCGCGTGGCAGACGCTGCTCGAAAAGAACGGCGTAATCAACGGCATCCTCGGCGCGCTGCATCTGCCGCCGATTGCGATTATCAACACGCCGACCGCGATTGTGCTCGGCATGGTCTACAACTTCCTGCCCTTCATGGTGCTTCCGCTCTACAATACGATGTGTAAGATTGAGGACAGCGTGGTCGAGGCCGCACGGGATTTAGGAGCCTCTTCGCTCCAGACTCTCTGGCGCATCTGGCTGCCCCTCTCGGTGCCCGGCATCGTGAGCGGCGTCACGATGGTCTTTGTCCCGGCGCTCACAACCTTTGTGATTTCCAACATTCTCGGCGGCAGCAAGATCCTGCTGATCGGCAATGTGATCGAGACCGAATTCACCAAGGCAAGCAACTGGAACCTCGGCAGCGGTCTCTCGATTGTCATGCTGGTCTTCATCCTGCTCAGCATGACAGTGCTCGCGCGCTATGATAAAAACGGAGAGGGGACGGCATTCTGATGAACAAACGCATACGACGCTTTATCGGGGATTTTTATCTGGTGCTCATGCTCCTCTTCCTCTATCTCCCCATTTTTACGATGATTGTGCTCTCGTTTAACGAGAGTAAATCAAGGACGCGCTGGGGCGGCTTTACGCTCCGCTGGTACGGCGAGCTCTTCTCGAACGCGACCATCATGCGGGCATTTTATAACACCCTGCTGATTGCCTTCCTCTCTGCTCTCATCGCGACCGTGCTCGGCACGGCGGCGGCCATCGGCCTCCACGCGATGAAGCGCACCGGCCGCAACCTGATGATAGGCTTAAACAACATTCCGATGCTGGATGCCGACATTGTGACCGGCATCTCGCTGATGCTCGCCTTCATCGCGTTCCGCTTCACACTCGGCTTCCACACGGTGCTGATCAGTCATATCACCTTCAACGTGCCCTATGTGCTGCTCTCCGTGCTGCCGAAATTACAGCAGACCAACCGCTCCGCCTATGAGGCGGCCATGGATCTCGGCGCGACACCGCGCCAGGCCTTTTTCTACACCGTATTTCCGGACATTGTGCCCGGCGTGCTCTCCGGTTTTCTGCTCGCCTTCACGATGTCCCTCGATGATTTCATCATCACCCACTTCACCAAGGGCGCGGGTATCGATACCCTGTCGACGCTGATCTACTCACAGGTGCGGCGCGGCATTGTGCCCAGCATGTATGCACTCTCGGCCATCATCTTTGCGGCAGTTCTTCTTCTGCTTCTCGTCGCAAACTTCATGCCGTCTGCAAAAAATTCAAAACAAGCATAAGGGGGATTCACTATGACAAGAAGAAGCATTTTGACGCGCGCGCTCTCGGCGGCGGTTCTCGCGGCACTCGGCCTTGCGCTCAGCGGCTGCGGCCAGAAGTCCGCGAAGGAGGACAACACGCTCTATGTCTACAACTGGGGCGAGTACATCGGCGAAAATGTCGTGAAGGAGTTCGAGAAAGAGACCGGCATCAAGGTCGTCTACGACACTTTCGAGACCAACGAGGAGATGCTCCCGATCATTGAGGCGGGCGCAGTCCAGTACGATGTGGTCTGCCCCTCCGACTACATCATCCAGAAGATGATTCAGAAGGATCTCATTCAGCCGATCGACTTCGATAAGGTCCCGAACTACAAGAACATCGACCCGAAGTACCTTGAAAAGTCCAAGGGCTTTGACCCCGAGAACAAGTACTCGGTTCCCTACTGCTGGGGCACGGTCGGCATTCTCTACAACACCTCGATGGTGCCGGAATCCGAGGCGCCGACCAGCTGGGTCGACCTCTGGAACCCGAAGTACCAGAACAACATTCTCATGCAGGACTCTGTCCGCGATGCCTTCATGGTCGGCGAGAAGCTCCTCGGCTACGACATCAACACGACCGACAAGACCCAGCTCGAGGCCGTCAAGGACAAGTTGATTGCCCAGAAGCCGCTCGTGCAGGCCTATGTGATTGACCAGGTTCGCGATAAGATGATCGGCGGCGAGGCAGCGCTCGCAGTCATCTACTCCGGCGAGATGCTCTATGTCCAGAAGGAAGTCAAGGCTTCCGGCGCAAACTTTGACCTCAAGTACGTGATTCCGAAGGAAGGCTCGAATGTCTGGATTGACAGCTGGGTCATCCCGAAGAACGCGCGCCACAAGGAGAACGCGGAGAAGTGGATTGACTTTATGTGCCGCGCGGACATCGCAAAGGAGAACTTCGAGTACATCACCTACCCGACCCCGAACAAGGCAGCGTTTGAGCTGCTCTCCCCGGAACTCCAGAACAATAAGGCGCTCTTCCCGGACGATGCCGACCTCGCAAAGTGCGAAGTGTTCCAGTACCTCGGCGAAGATGGCGATGCGCTCTATGACGAGCTCTGGAAGGAAGTCAAGGCACAGTAAGCAACGAGAAGTACGGAAACAAAAAAGAGCCGAGAGGCTCTTTTTTGTTTCCTATTCATCTCCGATGCGATATCTCCACTGTCCGCCGCGGTTCGCCGTAAGACCCTTGCTTCCACAAATCCAATTCTTCCCACAGTTCGGAAATCGGCCTACTCTTACGCCCGCTCATTTCGTACTCTGCATACGCTGCAGCAGCCACAGCAACATCATACTCATCTTCAATTCGCTCAAAAAGCGCCTGCTTAAATGCCTCTTCAAGCGACATACTACGCATTTTCGCGTAAGACTCAGCAATCCTTTTCTCTTCCGCCAAAAGCCTGATTGAAAAGCACATTTTCCTACTCCTTCGTCACTTCTTGAAAAGTTCCGAGTGCGTTCCCAAGCGATATAACATAAGAATCAGCAACCTTTCTTTAATTTCATACATCAATAACCAGTCCGGCTCTATGTGACATTCTCTTACCCCTTTATAATTACCTGCCAGCTCATGATCTCGGTACTTTTCACCTAAAGTATTACCCTCTGCCAGATTATTGATAACTTCAAACAATTTATCCAAATTTCTGTTCTGTTTCTTCGCCTGTTTTAAATCACGTTTAAACTGACCGGTAAATTTGATTTCGTACTTCATACTCCCAGCGCTGCCTTAAGCTCATCCATATCTGTGTAACCTTTTACACTGTCATCAGAGGCAATCCGTCTACCTTCGGCAATGGCAGCCGCTGTCAACTCATTCGGCGTTTCCAACTTTAAGGCAAAGGGAATCCCGTTCTCTCGTATAGTTGTTCTGAGAAACATATTGACAGCCGTACTCATATTAATTCCAAGTTCCGCAAAAATCTGCTCTGCCTGTTCCTTAACATCTTTATCGGTTCTAATATTAAGATTTGTACTTGCCATGTAATGCACCTCCGTTCTGTTAATGACATTATATTCACAACACTAAAAAAATGCAAAGCATTGTAATTGTTTTGCTCGTTTATATTTTATGTAAAAAAGAGCACCCTCTCGGGTGCTCTTTCATCGGGTGGGTACAGGGGCTCGAACCCTGGATCTCCAGATCCACAATCTGGCGCGCTAACCAACTGCGCCATACCCACCATATTTGCGTTGCGGGATTCCGGGGAGTCCCAACGAGCCTGAAGGGATTCGAACCCCCGACCCACGGCTTAGAAGGCCGTTGCTCTATCCTGCTGAGCTACAGACTCAAGAGCAGGTGATGGGAATCGAACCCACGTATCCAGCTTGGAAGGCTGGTGTTCTACCATTGAACTACACCTGCGGGCTGCGTTTTTCTTAACGCGTGCCCTAATTTTATACCATACTTCGGCCTGCTGTGCAAGCACTTTTCAAGAATTCACTGACTTTCCCGCTCTGCCGTCTTTTGCCGCATCTCATCCAGAATGCTCTTGGTAATCAGGAAGGCAATGATTGCCGAAAAGATATCGCTGACCGGCTGCGCGGACTGAATGCCCGCCAACCCGAAGACGCGCGGCAGGACAAGGAGCACCGGCAGGAGGCAGATGCCCTGGCGAAGCAGCGCCACAACCGTCGCACGGAAATTATAGCCTGTGGTCTGCGAGAACATATTCGCCATTGTGATCTGCGCCGCGAGCGGAATCGTGCACGCCTGCAGCTGCAGCGCCCGGGTGCCTATCTCGACAACCTTCGGGTCCCGCTGAAACAGCATCACAATGCGCTCTGCGTTCAGGAACGAGCCTACGCCCATAAACAGCAGCGCGACAAAGCAGACGCGCAGACTGAACCGATAGGCTTCCTCGACGCGCTTATAATTCTTCGCGCCGTAGTTGAAGCCGCAGACCGGCTGAAAACCCTGCCCAAAGCCGATGATGGCCGAATTCATGAACATCGCGACGCGCGACACAATCGCAATCGCGGCAATCGCCGCATCGCCGTAAGGCTGCGCCGCAAAGTTTGTCACAATGACCGCGACACTCGCAATGCCCTGCCGCGCAAGACTCGGGAGACCGAAGCGGAAAATGTTCGCATAGCGCGAAAGTGCCGGCCGAAAGCGGCGCAGCCGTATGCTGAGACAGGCCGGCATACAGTTGCACTGCCAGACCAGGATGCAGAACGAAATCATCTGACTGACGGAGGTCGCGACAGCCGCTCCCGCAATTCCCATGTGAAACCCGTAGATGAGCAGCGGGTCCAGAAACATATTCAGAATGCCGCCTGTCGCAATGCCTATCATCGAATAGAATGAGTTTCCCTGAAAGCGGAGCATGTTGTTCATGCCGAGCGAGGCCATGAAAAACGGAATGCCGATCAGCACATAGCGCGTGTAAGACGCCGCATAGGGCGCAATCGTCGCGGTCGAGCCGAGCAGATAAACCAGCTTCTCCGAAAAAAGGATGCCCGCAATCGCAATCAGCGTTCCCGCAATCAGTTCGGTGAAAAAGCCGGTCGCCACATAGCGCTCGGCCTCTTCCCGCTCCTTCTGTCCGAGCAGACGGGAAATTTCATTGCCGCAGCCCATGCCGATCATGAACGCCACAGCCTGAATGCCCGCCATCAGCGAAAAGACCACACCGACCGCCGCCGAGGGCGAGGTGCCGAGTTGCGACACGAAATAGGTGTCCGCCATATTGTAGATGGCTGTGACCAGCATCGATATGATGGAGGGAACAGCAAGTCGCGGAATCAGCGTGTGCACCGGCTCCTCCATCATCTGCCGGTAGCGCGCCTCTTGCGATATTTCTCTCATACGCGGCACTCAGAAGTGATGCGTGTTTTTGAGCGTCTCCCAAGTCTGATCCTTATCGCTCAGCGTGAGATGCGTGCCGTCAGAGAGCGTATAGCCCGAGGCATCCGCGGAACCCGGGTAAGTGCCCACGAGTTCCGGCCACTGAATGCCGATCTCCGGGTCATTCCACGCGAGACCGCCCTCATCGCCCGGGTGATAGAAATCCGTCACCTTATAGCAGAACTCCGCATAGTCGGAGAGCACCAGAAAGCCATGCGCAAAGCCCTCGGAGATATAGAACTGCTTCTTGTTCTCCTCGGTGAGTTCCACGCCGTACCACTGCCCGAAGGTCTTCGAATTCTGTCTTAAATCCACCGCGACATCAAAGACACGGCCGCGGATGGCACGCACGAGCTTGCCCTGCGGAAACTCCTTCTGGAAGTGAAGGCCGCGCAGCACACCCTTCTTGGAGGCCGACTGATTGTCCTGCACAAAATTCAGATTGAGTCCCGCCTCTTCCATATCGCGGCGGTTATAGGTCTCCATAAAATAGCCGCGCGCATCGCCGTGCACTGCGGGCTCAATCACATACAGTCCCTCAATCGGGCAAGTTGTCACTTTGATCTGTCCCATAAGTACCCCCTTTGTATTCTATGATTATTATACGACCATTGTCAGAAAAAAATCCAGCCCTTATAATGGGGCAAAAGCACACAGACTTTCTGAGGAATTCCTATGGACTGGAAAAAACTATTCAACTTTCGCTATATTCTGATTTCGCTCTATGTTTTAATTACCGCGCTCCTGCTCTACTGCGGCAGCCGCACCATCGACCATATTCCGGAAATCTGGGGCGCTGTCACCGGCTTTTTCTACTGGTTTCGGGTTGTCCTGCACCCGCTGATTACCGGCTTTGCGCTCTGCTATCTCTTAAGCCCCGCAGTGAACTTTTTCGAGCAGCGCCTCGAGGGATTCCGGGACCTCCTGCCGCGCGCACTGCGCCGCCCCGCAAAACAGGGAAAACCGCGCTCCCTCCGGGGACTCGCCGTCCTCCTTACTTTTGTGCTGGTATTGCTTGCCCTCACTCTGCTGCTCTCTCTCCTCATCTCGGCACTCAGCAGCAGCGTACAGCTCGCCAATTTGAGCGACCTCTGGCGCATGACCAAAGAGCTTAGTCTCGCGATTTCAAACTTCTATCAGGACGTGCTGCAGAAGCTCTCCACGCTCCCGGTCGCGGGAAACGACTTTACGGCCTATCTGCAAGGCGCCGTCTCGAACCTGATGAGCTTCGCGGAGCGCTTCCTCGGCTCCATGCTGTCGAGCGTCAACAACATGGGCAGCTTCTTCTCGAACCTTCTCTTCTCGCTCATCTTCTGCGTCTACTTCCTCTTGGACGGCGAGAACATACTCCGCTACTGGAAGCGAGCCTCCAAGGTTCTCTTCGGGCAGCGCATCAACCGGGCGCTCTCCGTCTTCTTCTCGGACGCGGACCGCGCCTTCGCGGGCTATATCCGCGGCCAGGTGATCGATGCGCTCATCATGGCTGTCCTGGTCAGTGTGTCACTCAGCATCATCGGCGTACGCTACGGGCTCATCATCGGCATCCTGACAGGTCTCGGCAATCTGATTCCCTATGTGGGGCCCTTTGTCGCCTACGGCAGCACTGCTCTGGTCTGCCTGCTCTACGGCGACTACACGCGCCTCATCACGGCGCTCATAGCCCTCTTTGTGATTCAGACTCTGGACGGCAATGTGATCAATCCGCGACTTTTGAGCTCCAGCATAGACATTCACCCTCTGCTGGTCATCGCCTCCCTCCTGGTCGGCGGTGCCGTGGGCGGAGTCCTCGGCATGCTGCTCGCCGTGCCGGTCGGCACACTCCTGAAAATCCAGTTTGAGCGGCTGCTCGAGCTGCGGGAAGCAAAGAAGACCGGGCAAAGCTCATAAGCACACTGTCCTTCTCCGAAATACGCACCGAAATGTGTGCCCCTTCACGTAAGAAAGGAGAATCTCATGAATTTCCGTCCCCACAATCAGAATCTCATTGTAATCAGCGAAGCAGAGCATTGCGAATTTGAGAAACTACGCCGCAATGCAGAGTACCTTGCCAAACTTGAGCACTCCATGCAGCAGTTCAAAGAAGGAAAAGGAGTCGCCCCGGCAGTTATCCTGTCCGGGGCGGCACTTTTTATTTTTTTACAATCCACTTTCCATTGCGGGCAAGCTGAGCTGTCAACTTCCGGTCGATTGGGTGGTCGATTGGGTGGTCAATTGGGTGGCCGATTGGGTGGCCGATTGGGTGGCCGATTGGATGGTGTCCCCCTGCCAGCTCTCCGCTGTCTTGCAGACCAAATCCCAGAATAACTTTAAATAGACCAGCATGGCCCCGTAGGAAACGCTGTAGAGAAAGGACTTCCACCAGAGCGCCTTGCCGCTCGCCTCGACCGCCTGCAAAACGCGGGTAAAGACAGGCGTCTTCCCGAAGAACCAAAGAGTCGCCGTGATATCCCCCTCCGGGCGAAGCAGAAACTGTGTGACCACGAGGAGAGACAAAATCGATTTCAACACACACTCGTAGCGGTTCCGGCTCTGCCGCACCAAGAGTACAAAGGCCGGGAGCGAGACCAGATAGAAGGAGGGCGTGGATAGAGTCAGCGATGAGAAAGTAAACATAATGACCGCCAGCATGAGTACCGTCCTCAAAATCTGTATCGGCATGGCCGCCTTGGTGTCCCAGTGAAGCACGCTCCAGAGGAAGGCAATTACCAGCCCCACAATCGCCGCATAGGTTCTGATTTCCGTGCTGACCAAGGGGAACGCAAGCCTCCAGAGACGTTTGGTCTGCGGCAAATCCCGGTAAGCAAAGCGCAGTGCCGTCGGCAAAATGCGCGGCAACAATAGGAGGACAAAGAGCAAACACCCGAAGCCGAGCCCAAAGAGGATCCAGTCCTTTCTCGCTTTCTTATCCCGCACGAATAGGGTCAACATGAGGAAGGCCATGCTCGGCAGCAACATGAGGTAGGTCACCTTGCAGGCCACACCGAAGCCGAGGAAAAGCGCGGCGCTCCACTTGTTCTTTTGCACATTCGAAAGCAGTAAGAGACCAAGCAGGGTGCAGTAAACCGGCAGCATGTCAAACTGAATGAAGATAATCGCAATCCAGAAGCAGAGCGGGTTAAAGACAGAGAAGTAATAAACTTCTCGCGCCCGCTCTTCTTTGAGGAATCCACGCTCCAGGAGGAAGCTAATCAGCGAGAGCACCGTGCCGTTCATGAGGAGCATGTTGAGCATTTTGTAGAGAAACGACTGTAACCAGTGATAGGCGCCCGGCTGAAAGCCCCCGAGCGTCGGGTAGAGTAGGTAAGACGGCAGGCTGTAACCCGCAAGCATCATGCCCTCGTACTGCCATAAATAGAGCTCTACATTCTTATAGGGGTTGATGCAGGCAAAGAGCTGAAAAATATCGATGCCCTTTTGCCAAAGGATGATGCTGTCGGAAATCACAGGCAGGTCACAACCGTAGGCAATCAAAATGCTGGCAGCTGTCACGAAAAACGAGAGCAGAATCGGCTTTCGCCCGAGCACGGAGACCGCCCTACCTGAGTATGTGAAGATGCCATAGCCGCCCCCACTCTTTCGGTTCTCACGAACTGCGAGCCGGAACAGCCCGAATAGAAAGCAGAACAGCACTAGCGTGAGCGGTAGCCGCTGCTTCACGCGGCTCTCTAGGCAAACACAATACGTCCCCGCATAGTAGGCAGAAGTCGTGTAGCGGCGAAGCGCCTGCAGTGTCTTCTCTTCGCCATCCACCGCACAGGATGTAATCGAGTCCCCATCGACCCGCACCGATACGCGCTTCTCCCCGCCGCCGCTCTGAATCACACCGACAAAGCCATCCGCCCCCTCCGGCAAGAGTACAACCGGCTCCTTGTCGTAGACAAAAACCACGACCTTCTGCTTCGCTATACCGTCGGTGTCGAGAAAGAACTGCTCGGATGGGACATAGAGCGAGGCAAAGAAATAGGCGAAATAGAGGCTTAGGATGGCTAAGAGAATGAGACTTACATGACTGCGAAACTTTACCCCTTCTCTCATTTCTGCATCCTTTCATTGACCGGTTTCACTTTTCCCAGTATATCAAAAATCGCCGCAGGAAGTCACTTCCCTGCGGCGGTAATTCGTAAAATAGTATCTGACAATCAATCCTGCTTCTTAAATACAAAGAACTTGCTAATCACATAATTCGAAACAATGACCACAATCTGCGCAAGCAACTTCACCAGAATACTGTTCCAGTGAAGATGATCAATTAACACAAGTAGCATCAGCTCTTCCACGCCAAGCGTCAGCAAACGTCCGCCAAAGAAACCTGTGAGCTGCGCAAAGAGTCCCTTTGCCGAATCGGTCTCCGCATCAAAGACCCAGGTCTTATTCGTGATAAACTGGAATAAAACACAGATGACCCAGTCGACAACATTCGCGAAAAGCGCTCCCCATCCGAAATGCTTTGTGAAGAACACAAAGAGCGCCAGATTCAAAAAGACTGCCAGGCCTCCAAAGAAAAGATACAGAAGCACTTCTTTGTGTTTCTGATATAACGGCTTGAATATCCGTAATCCCGGAAGACTCATGATGCGGTCAAAGATATCCTCACGGATTGATTCTTGTTGCATACCTCTCATTCATCCCTTCTCTCATTGTGATTTCCCGCTCTGAGTCAACCATCCCCAGAGACAGCCCATCTAGCGCAAGCTGCCTATTTAATTAGATATTTGTAGAACAAACTCTTAAGCGCTTCGCCGCGGAAATTGCTTCCCAGATCTCCCATCAAAAGTTCTTCTTCTGTGAGTGTATCAGTATATGCAGGCAAACCTGCGTGGTAACTCTCCATTGTCTTTTGTATTGTTCGATTGAGTTCATGCAATGGAGTAATTGCTCCAATGCAGATGACAAACGATAGAGCAATTATTGTGACTCTATCTCTCACGAGCTTCGCACTGTAAATGGTTTCAACTACAAGAAGGAACAGAACAACTTGGGCCGGAATACAGGCTCTCATACAGTAATCACCACTGTATCCGATTTGAAAGAGCGGACAAGTACACAAGAAAAGAACTGCGATGTAAAACAGAGGATTTTTCTTTTGATACTTGTAAATTATAACCGCATAGATCCCAACCTCCAGAAGAAGGAACAGAATAACACTAAACAAGAATCCACTGTTTTGAGAATTACTTGCAGGAAGGAAGACCATATGCTGACCACTTGCATTCGCCTTGAAATAAAGATAAGTCAGCAATCCTGAAATACCTCCTCCGAAAATATTTTCCAGAGAAAATAAATCGACTGCTATTGCTTTCCTAGTCATCTGACTTCTTAAACAATTGCGAATATTACGAACTGCCACATATGCAACAAATGGCAAAATCCCTATAAATGGTAATGGACAAAAAATGAGACTGATTCCCAAGAAAAATGCAATGTACTTGTTTTTATGCTGTAACAAAATCCAAAGCGTCAGAATCCATGCCGGTATTGCTTGATTGAATACCCAAAACAGCTGTGTCGTAAAGCTCGAAAAAGACATTCCAGCCCACCATTCAAGATGAACAGCTGAAAATAGGCTGACATCGGCGCCGGTAAGAAGTGCCGTTCCCAGAGCATCGAGCCCGCTAAATACCATGAAGATAAGAAGTGGAAAAAGGGTTATTTTCCTTAACCAACAGCAGATAAGCCAGTAAAATAACCAGAGGCCTATGCAAGCCCAAATCACTTGAAAGATATAACCAGCCCCAATGCCAAATAATTTTCCAATCAAGGCCGATGGCATCCAAAACCCAATATAGTAGACGAATAAAAACGGTGTATCAATTCCTCCAAACTGAAATGTCTTAATTACCGGCCATTTGTTATTGACAAGCATCGCAAATATAGAATTGCGAAAGATATGGTCCCAGTTTTGAAACACAAGCTTTCCAATGCCAGAAAAGTATGTCCAGACTACAATAATCAAAAACGCAAGAACAAGTGTCTCTACGTCTCTCTTTGAAACATTCAATGTCTCCTCAAGAGCAGATTCGTCTCTGAATAGACGATACGCCATAGTCACAATAGCCGCAGCTGCAGGTATTGCTATAATAGGTTTTATCCAGCCAATGATGAAAATCAAAACTGGAAGCATCATATATGCAACCAATATCTTATTAATAATTCTAGATACCTTCATTTTATCCCAGCTTTCAGTCATATTAGGACAACGGCAAAAGAATGGCTGAACTATCATTCACCAGCCACAATTTATCCTGTACGGATTTCGCTGCTACTTCTCAGATGTAAATAATGACGCCAAGGTAGGCCAAAAATACGGTGACGAGCAAAATCAATACCTTATCATGTGTGATTACTTCAATAGGATCTCCATCCGAATTTCCCTCTATATCCAAGCTGTATTTCATGAGGATAATCATCATGATAGGCACTGACCAAAGAAACCTAAGGTTATTGCGTTCTACTGCCCACAATGCGTAAAATGCAATCGCAAGAGCTATACAGACATACATGTTCTTATCCAAAAAGCTATATGTATAAAACTGTAATACCGGTCTTGTTGCTCCTGATTCACCCTGCTTTTGAATCTCGTTCCTGCGCTTGCCTAATCCCATATAGAATGCTCCAGTCCATATCGTAAGATATAACCAGCCCGAAATGGGTATATTGGTCAGAACTGCTCCATATATAACACGGATAATGAATCCGGAAGCAAGAATTATTACATCAATCAGCGGCCGATTCTTGAGACCTGCACTATAAAGAAAATTCAGCACGAAATAGAGTAGTAGTAGGATGCTACTTACCGGCCTTCCTCCATAAAACGAAAGCAGAATTGACAAGGCAAAGCAAGTGAGCCCGATTATCTTGGCTTTAAAAACACTAATCTCTCCACTTGCAATCGGTCTGAATCGCTTTGTCGGATGAAGACGATCCTTGGGTGCATCCTGAATATCATTCAGAATGTACACAGAAGATGAAATCAAACAGAATGCAAGGAATCCCAAAAAAGCAATCATGCACTTATGGCTAAAAAGTGTCCGATTAAAAAACAGTGGTGTAAACACCAGTACATTTTTCAAATAATGCTTGACACGCAACAACTTCAAATATTTCTTCATTAATATCAGATCCTCCTTTAGATATCTCGTAAAGAGCTTAATCCGGTCATGTTCCTCGTCATTCCAGTATTTTGTATGTGCTGAATATGTTAAACTATAGCCTCTAATCTTTTTCCCAGAAGACTCACCAACTATTCATAAGTTGATATTCAACATATTACATTGTCTGTTATCAAGCCCTGTTCGTTTCGCCTATAGTTCACACTAGAATACATCTCCAGCTATTCCAGCAAACAATTTTCTCCCACTTTTCAGTTCGTTAATTGTATCTCATCTATAGCAATGCCGTCAAGAATTCTAAGGAAAACATCTGAGATCAGTATTCACAATTCAAACATCCACTTCTACCTCTGCCACTTCTCTTATGAATATATTTCACATCATCGAGTTCCTTCCTCTAAGTCATGGAAAAGAGCTGCTTCTGCTTAGTAAATCCTGTTTTTTCATGACTCCTATTGTACCTGTAACTTCACCCAAACTGTATGTACACACCGCTATTTTAACTAGAATTTATATGTCTTTACATGTTCTCTCGATTTCCACATATTGATCAATAACCTTTTCGAGTAAGATTATGTCCCCCAATAATGTCCGGAACTTTCTCTAATCAAATATAATGACTGCTCCTACAGTTCCTCATAACCACCCAAAAAATCTTACGTGCACTACCTCTGCAGTGTATTATTATTGTCACCTCTCTCTTTGAATATTATCCACTATATATAAAAACCGTCGCAAGAACTTTCTTCATGCGACGGTTTCCTTCTTACAGTATGACAAGAATAATCTAAGCTTCAAAACTTTCAACCGGTAACCACTAAGTATTCTTTACAGATAGCGGCAATAGTAGCCAAATGTACTCTCTTGTTACTTTGAATCCGATTTGACTCTTTGCATCTCTCTCCAGAAAAACATCATATAGGCAAACATCCCTGCCGCAGATACGGTAAACAGAAATGAACCCCATTGCACAGTGGCTCCTTTTTCCTCAACGATCTTAAAAACCGGTGTGAAAATCGGCTGTTTTCCAAAAAACTGAAGGGTGGCAGTGATATCTCCTATAGGACCAATCAGAAAACTCACAATTGCAAGGACAGACGGTATATTTTTCAGTAGTAATTCATACTTATTATGGCAACGCCCCGATACGAGTACAAACGCCGGCAACGTCGCCATATAAAACGATGGCGTCGAAAGTGTCAACGACGAGAATACAAGTGTAATAACCCCAATCATAAAGAGGGTCCGCATGATGTAGACATCTACGGAAGACTTGATATCCCATGTTAAAACACTCATTAAAAATGCAAACACCAATCCGGCAATTGCCACATACAGAATCACATCTGTTAAATAATAGAACGATGTATACCAAATACGTTCTGCCTGTGGAATAGCGTGAAATGCAATTTTAATCGGAGTCTTTACCACTCTCGGAGCAATCAAAAGAAGAAGGACAAGTCCAAGGAATACCGCGCTAAATATGAGCACAGCTCTTTTATCTTCTTTGGAAAGACAAAGCATAGAGAGAACCAGTAGTAGAATACTTGGCAAAAACATCGTTCCGGTAACCTTGCAGGCAATCCCGTATCCAAGAAAAAATGCTGCCATCACCGGATATCTTCTCACTTTTGATACTAACAGAAGCCCCAAAGTAATACAATAAACCGGAAGCATGTCAAACTGAATGAAGATAATCGCAATCCAGAACACCATCGGATTGAATACAGCGAAGTAATACGCTAATTTAGTCTTCTCAGCAGTAATCACCCGTTTGTCTTGCATAAAGCTCAATATTGCGAGCACTGTGCCGTTAATCAGCAACATATTTATCAGCTTATACTCCACCGCTTGAATCCAATGATACTTATCCGGGCGGAAAAGCGATAACATCGGGTACGCTATATAAGAAGGCAGGCTATAACCAGCAAGCATAGCGCCTTCATATTGCCACATGAAGAATTGCATATTCTTGTATTCATTGATGCAGGCGTCTAATTGATATATGTCAATTCCTTTTTGCCACATGACAATCGTCTCAGAAATCACCGGCAAATCACATCCGTAATATATTCCAAGACTAATGATTGCAACTAAAAATGAAATTAGTATGGGTTTCTTGCCAATCGTTTGAATCGCCGTATCCGAATAGACAAAAATTGATAGGCCTGTTCTTTCACGATTAATCTCATAATAGATTCTGGCAAGAATCAACATCCAAGTTATCAGTAAACTTCCAAACAGAATCCATCTTCGCGCGCTTGTGGTATGAAGTTGAATACAGTATGTGTTCGCATAAAAAGGAGATGTTGTATATTTCTTTATCGGTATAATACTTCTCAACACCCCATCAATGGCACACTGCTTAATCTCATTTTCTTCAGCTGTAACACTCAACTCATAACTGCGGTCTCTAACATGAATCACTCCCTGATAGCTCCCATCAGCTGCACGATAAAGCTGCTGAGGCGATTCATTGTATACAAACGCGACAACATTTCCATTGCTTAAACTATCTGTATCCAAAAACAGCTGCTTTTGCGGGAAAAATATATTCGTAAAAAATCTCGCAAAATAAAGGCTCAGAAGAAAAAGAACAATCCAGGCAATATACCCCTTTTTATGAGATGTCTGTTTCTCCTTCTGCATCGTTTACACCTCCCCTCCAATATACATTACATCTTCAGTCAAGTTCCCAAGGCTTACATTCTTCTCCTGAAACAAGAAATGCCTGCTTTGCAAGTCTTGCCATTGGCAAATCACTCAGAGAATCTGAGTAAAATTGGTTCGGTCTGCAGTCCGGAAATAGTTGATGAAATCTTTTAACCTTCTCCTCACCGTGACAATTCTCACACAGAAATCGTCCTGTTTTGGGATCAACATTCGTCGCTATTAGCGTGCTTATTCCTAAGCGCATGCAGATTTCCGATATCAAAAAATCTGGAGAGGCTGTAATAACCACATCATTTTCAGCCTTCTGTCTCATATACCAGTCTTTGACCTTGTATTCGTGCTGATTCCAAAAACCTTGTACATAGTATTCCACATCATTCACATGGCACAAAAACGCAAAATACGTCTCCTTCAGTTTTTTCTTCGAAATTTTTCCCATGCGATAACAAATACAGCTCAGAAAGAAGCGCGGTAAACCCAAAATTAATAGGGGATTGCACTTCAGACAGTAAACAAAAAAATCAATCGAACTATCTCCTCGGTAGATTGTTCCATCAAAATCATATACATTCATCTCTTCTCTAATCCCCTACAAAAAGAGCTTCCAATTCAGCATAAACCCCAAGTATCGCAGAAGCTCCTTGGGGTTCTTATTTCTCGCTTTCTCTCTTACATCATCAGCTGTGACTTCAGATTCTCTTAATCTGGATCTATGTCACTACATTACTGTTTCGCACTATCACCGATACTTCTGCCAGACTCGAGCAATCTTTTCATCTCTCCAAAAAACAGAATCACATATGCACTCAATCCTGAACGGCTTAGTGTAAATATTATCGTTCCCCAATGCTTTCCTTCAATCGTGCCTGCAAGACTCGACTCTAGCTGTTCAAAAATGCCGCTTCTACCAAAGTAGTGCAAGCCTGAAGTTATATCACCGCTTGCCACCAGAGCCCATATCACAAGAATTACGATTGACATTCCCCAAATCAGCCAACGTCTTAGTTCATCCTTCTCGTGACACAGTACATAGATGAATGCTGGAAATGCAATTACATAGCTAGACAGGGTATCAAGTATCGTGGCGCTAAACAATAATATTAATGCGCCATTCGCCAATAGCGTGCCTATACATAGCTGAGCATTCGTCATAGATGCTTTATACTGCATTGCCGCAAGCATCAAGAGTAACACAACGAAAAACAATGTTAAATAGATATATCCCCCCTCCACATAGGAGAATATTGTGAGCCATACTCTATTTCCCTGTACATTACGCGACAAGAAAATTCCAATAATCGGATTAAAAACATATACACTTGCCACATTTAATAAGAAAGCTACTAGGAAAAGTCCGGCATTAATAATATTCTGACGCTTTTTCCATATCAAAACGAAGTATACCAATGCGCACATAGGAAACATCAGAACATTTTGAAGTTTGCAAAAGCACCCCACTCCCATCAGGATTGATCCGATTCTCTGATTACCCCGATTTGCATCGTTACGCAGCAACTGTATTAGGCCTTCCGTAACCAGAAAAATCGGAAGTATATCCAGCTGAATGAAAATAATTGCCACATAAAAGGCCACCGGACTTAAAAATGCTATCCAAAAAGAGCGTTCGTTTTTCTCCGATTGGACGACTCCCTCATCCATCATATAACCTTGCATCGATAATATTGTTTCGCGCATTAATACCGCATTGCAAGCTCTGAAGATTAATGCTGGTAGCCAAAGAAATGGTGTTTGTATGTAGAATGGTGCAAATCCAAAGCTCAACAGGTTGGGGATTGTGTAGAAAACAAGCATAATCGGATTATATGGATATGAAACCCAATCAAATTTGTGGAGCTCTACTTCATGCAGATTTTGAATTTGATAGATATCTCCGCCTGACGCAAAATTTGAAGACATTCTCGTAATATTGCGTAAATCAATCCCGGGAATAACTGCAAAACTGGCAAGTATGACTATCGCTAAGATAGTCCATTCCCTATATGTCCATTTCTTCTGTCGCCCGCTTCGATAAAAGAAGCAGGAGAGGAAATCATTCAGTCCGTATTTCTTCCTTCTCGCAAACAGAACAGCAACAATCAAGCATAAATTTAATCCAAAGAACGTCACCAATTGCTTAGAAATTGCATTATGGACAACAATATCGTAAGCCCCCTGATATGTAAGCGGGTGAAAGCGTTCCAGATTCAAGACAGTTACAGGGACACTCGCCCTCCCCTTCTCGGACGAAAAGTCTATTTCAATTTCCTGATCAATGTGATATAGATCACTCTTTACTGTTCCTTTTCCATCTTCCGAAAACGCAACCTCTTTATATCCGTTGTGCTCATTCACATAGCCAACATAGCTGTTCTCAACTTTTTCCACCAGTAAATTACAGCTTGGTACAAGCGCCTGGGTCAGATAGAAAAAAAACATTTCTAGAAGAACTAGAAGTAAGATACCTTTCAGCATCCCAGTTCGTTTTACTTGCTGCTTCATACCATCAAATCTCTCCCCGCAAAGAGAGCAGCTTTTCATCTGCTCTCTTAATTATTCTAAACACAAAAACTCTCGAATCTGCTCTTCCGTCACCGCATTCAAATCCTTGCCCTCTGCCCAGGCATGATACCAGTGAACAGTCTCCCCGACCGCCTGATCTACATGCCATATGGGTTCCCAGCCAAAGCTCTTCTTTAACTTTGCGCAATCAAGCTTCAGGAAACCCGCCTCGTGCGGCGCATTGGCCTCGGCCACGTTCTTCCATGCAGCCGGTTCACCCCAGTGCTTCACAAAGAGATCTGCGAGTTCGCCGGTACTCACGCAGTCGCAGTCATCCGGGCCCACATTGTAATAGCCCGCATACTTTGCATCCTTTGCCTGCTGCATCACAATCATCAGGTAGGCGTAGAGCGGTTCCAGCACATGCTGGTAGGGACGGGTCGAATAGGGATTCCGAAGTTCCACTGCCTTGCCTTGCACGGTTGCCCGCACGCAGTCCGGAATAATTCTGTCCTTCGCGAAATCACCGCCGCCGATCACATTGCCCGCGCGCGCGGTGGAAATGCGCATTGCACCCGGCTCCGAGAAAAAGGACTTTCGGTAGGAGTGGGTCACCAGCTCCGAGCAGCTCTTCGAGTTCGAGTAGGGATCATAGCCGTCCAGCTTCTCCTCCTCGGTAAAGCCGTGGTCTGCCTGCTCCGGGTTCTCATAGACCTTATCGGTCGTCACATTAAGAAAGCTCTCCACACCGCCGAGTTCCCGCACGGCCTCGAGGAGGTTCACGGTGCCCATCACGTTGGTCTCGTAGGTCTCACGCGGATAGCGGTAGGACTCTCTGACCAGCGGCTGCGCCGCGAGGTGCAGTACGCAGTCCGGCTTTGCCTCCCGAACAGCCTCCTTGAGGCGGACAAAGTCGCGGATGTCCGCGATTGTCGAATGCATCTTATCCTGTAAACCGAGGAGCGAGAACAAATCCGGATTGCTCTCCGGCTGCAGCGCATAGCCGTAGACCTCCGCGCCGAGCAGGCGAAGCATAACCGAAAGCCAGCTTCCCTTAAAACCGGTGTGGCCGGTCAAAAACACGCGCTTTCCCGCGTAAAACCGCTTCATATCCTCTGTATAGTTCATCTTTACCACCGCTTCCAGGGAGCCTTGCCTTCGTCCCAAAGTGTCTCGAGTTTTTCCTTTTCCCGCTGTGTGTCCATGCACTGCCAGAAACCGTCGTGCGCATAACCGAAGAGCTGCCCCTCTGCCGCGAGTTTCCGCATGGGTTCCTGCTCTAGTACAGTCGCATCGCCCTCCAGGTAGTCGAATACCTTAGGCTCCAGAACCATGAAGCCGCCATTGATGATGGCCGCATCCTCATCGTTCTTCTCGCGGAAGGAGAGAATCTGTCCGTTCTCATCTTTCTCAAGCACGCCCTTCTGCTGCGCAAGGCTTACAGTCGTCATGGTAGCAATTCCGCCGTGCTGCTCGTGAAAGGCCAGAAGCGCATTGAGATCCACATCCGCCACACCGTCTCCGTAGGTGAGCAGGAAGCGCTCATTCTCCAGATACTGCTTTGCGCGCAACACTCTTCCGCCGGTCATGGTGTTGAGACCGGTGTCCAGAATGGTGACCTTCCAATTTTCACCTTTCTTATCGTGCACCTGCATCTCATTGGTTGCGAGGTCAAAGGTGACATCCGAATTGTGGAGGAAGTAGTCTGCAAAATACTCCTTAATCACGTACTGCTTGTAGCCGCCCAGAATAATGAATTCCTTGTAGCCAAAGCTCGAGTAATACTTCATGATATGCCAAAGGATGGGCTGTCCGCCGATCTCAATCATCGGCTTCGGCTTCAGATAGCTCTCCTCGGAAATTCTCGTTCCAAATCCACCCGCAAGTATGACGACCTTCATGGTTCCCTCCTCTCGTTATGCGCGCTTACTGTCAAAGGATTTCATGCGCTTTCGAATCTCCGCGAAGTTACGAATCGATTGCATTCCGATCTGGAAAATGCGCCGCACGTTCATGTAGTTCTTACCGCCCTGACGCGGCTGGAAAGTCACGGTGCGGTAGCACACTCTCTCGTGGTATTTAGAGAAGCAAGCTGCGAGTATCGCGTTCGGCAGGTTAAAATCCGCAGGCATAAGGTCCAGATACTTGGCAACCACAGAGCTCTTCATCAGACGGAAGGGTGCGTTCGCATCCGGAACAAAGGTACCGAAGAAGATTTTCAGGTATACGCGCAATACATTCTCAACCACCTTGCGCCCCATACCGTCTCCGCGCTTCTTACGGTCACCCATAATGACATCATATTTTTCGCGCAACTTCCAGAAGGCCGCAAATTCCGCCGGAACCGTCTGACCGTCCGAGTCGGTCTGGAAAATCCAATCCGCGCCGTGCGCAATCGCATAGCGATACAAGAGGATTACCTTGGTGCCATGATCCGTGCCCGGCTTCGGAATCACCACAAGTTTCTCATATTGTTTCTGCAATTCGTAGAGCACTTCCAAAGTCTTATCCTTGGAACCGCCGTCCGAAATGACCATTCTGGAATCCTCGCTCCCGTTTTCCAGAATCGGATACCATTCCGCCACAACCTCGCGGATATTTGCCTCTTCATTGTAGGCCGGCATCACAATATATAATGTATCTCCCATACTCTCCCCTCACTGCAGTTCGCGTGCCAAATCGAGCGCCCTGCGAATTGCCTGATCCATATTGTAGTACTTAAACTCTGCGAGGCGTCCCGCAAACGCAAGTCCCTTGACCTGCTTTGCCTCCTCGTAATACTTCTGAAACAGCTCCTGACTCTCTTCGGTCAGCACCGGATAGTAGGGCTCCATCGCCTCGCCCTGCTTGTAGGGCAGCGGATACTCAACGGCATAGGTGGTTCCTCTGACCTCCTGCACGGGGAGCTTCTTGTACTCCGTGATGCGCGTAAAGCCCTCCGCCTGCGGGTAAGCAACCACCGGCATATCCTGGAAGCTGTCAATGTCCTCGTGCTTCCACGCAAAACGCAGCGAACGGTAAGGTAACTTGCCGTGCTTGCAGCCAAAGAGTTCATCCAGCGCGCCGGTAAAGATTAAGACACCGTCCAGCAGCTTATCGCCGTCCATGACCTGATGATCCCGAATCGAGAAGCGATTCAGCGCCTCCTCGTTCAGGCGAAGTTCAATGCCCGGGGTCTTCAAGAGATTTTCGATGAACTCCATGTAACCCTTGACCGGCATTGCCTGATACTTGTCGCTGAAATACTTGCTGCCGTAGGAGAAGAGTATGGGCACGCGCTTAAAAATCTGGCGATCCACCTTCTCGGGATCTATGCCCCACTGCTTTGCGGTGTAGGGCTTATAGTCCTTCTCATAGAGAAAGTCTGCAAAGCGTCTCACGTAGCTATCCTGACTTTCCAGCATTTCTAAGACCGTCGCCGAAGCACGGTCGCCGAACTCTGCCTTGATATGCGCCTTAATCTCCTCTGCTTCCTCTGGGAAGAAAGTATCCACGGAGCTAAAGTCAAAAGAGGTCGGAACGCACTTGCCGTCCATCACAGAGCCGCAGACCAGGTTAAAGTCCTTGAGCTCGCAGTTGTCGCTCACATAGCGATAGACCTCATCGTCATTGGTATGGAAGATGTGCGGTCCGTAGTGGTGCACGTGAATACCGTACTCATCGTCATAATCATAGACATTTCCGCCCGCATGCGCGCGGCGCTCCAGCACCTGCACCGTATTTCCCTTTTTAGCGAGCTCTGCCGCCAACACAGCGCCTACAATGCCACTGCCCACAATATAGTATTTCATCAGTCTCTCCCCATATCCCCGCGCACGCGGTCTATCACTCTGCTGATTCCTGTTTCAAAATCGATTTTCGGTTCGAAGCCTGTATCCCGCTTGATATCCGTCAAGTCAATGCAGGAGCAGGGCAGCCTGTCGCTGTTGTAGGGTATCTCGCCTATACCAAGCGGCAAAGACGGATCTATCTTCTGGTGGATGATGCGAATATAATTTCGGAGCGGCCAGTTGTCTCCGTGACCAATTGCATAGACCGCCCCATCCTTGCCTCTCTCACCGACCGCAATCAACGCAGAAATCACATCATCGATATAGACATAGTCCCAAAGCTGCTCAAGCTTGGTGAGCGAGGGTTTCTCGCGGTGCAAAAGCTTATCAATCGTGTAGAAAATGACATTGTTATCCCGGCGATCCGCCGCATAAATACCGGCAATAATCGTGTAGATAAAGTCAATGTCGTTTCTGGACGCAAAGTCGCTGCAGAGATAGCGGAGGGCTATCTTGGCGGCACCGTAGGCATTGTTCGGCGAGGGCACGGCATCCTTGTTGAGCGGCTTCCCGTAGTAGAGATACTCATTCGTGGAGCCTGGGAAGATAATCTTCCGTATGCCGATTGCGATTGCAAGTTTCATGCAATCCAGCGACATGTTGACATTGCCGATTTGAATGTCCAACTCATTCCGAACTTCCGGCTTCACGCCGTTCCAGGCAAAGTGGTACATCACGTCGATATCCGTCGGAAAATCCGCAATGTGATTTAAAATCTGATTGAGATCAAGACTGTAGACATGCAGCTTCGGATCCTCTTCGCCGCGATAGATGTTGTGACCGGGATAAACAACTGCATGGACTTCAATGTCTCTCTTTAGGAGTCCGCGAACCAAGTTTCTGCCAATAAATCCATCCGCACCGGTTATTAATACTTTTTTCATTTCACTGCCTCTTCGTCTTTACTTGATCTATTCTATCGACTCAAGCTTCTCAACCGCTTTTTCCATTTGTCAACGCTTCTGTGCTTGGCGCAAAACACCCGTGAGAAGATTTCCAATATAATCTGTCAGAATTGCAAGAGCAGTCACCAAAACAAAGTCTATTGCCATCACAATCCAGATGTACGCTTCATTCCAATGAAACAGCCCCATCAATTCCTTATAAAACGCACTTCCGAAATCTGCATGGATCAAATAAAAAGCAAACGAAAGGCGACCAAGTAAGGCAAAGGCTTTTTCAGTCTTTGCCCCCCAGCCCTTATAGTACGGAGCTGCGAAAATGACTGCAAGAATAAACACCATTGCAAAAAACATTTTTAATTCCGAGTAATTTGCAACATTAAAACTGCCAACAATCCATCCTTGGAACCCTGTCATATTGCGATAAATTCCAAGTCCCGAAAGAACTGCAAGGGGAATCATCCGTGCATCTCCCTCTTTATAGTATAGGAGGTAGAACAGGATTCCCATCACAAAATGTCCCGCATACTTCAAGATCATGAGATTCGTGATAAACGGCTGCTTAATCAAAAAAGAAGCTATCACCCATGTGTACATCACACCGTACTTATGCTCTTTCCATAAGCCAAGCTTCATGATAACAATCACCAACAGATAGAACTTACATTCTACCATCAAGGTCCAGTAGATAGAAGAAAGTGGCGTTCTTCCAACTAAATCTGTCATCATCGTAAAGGAGGTAAGATACGCAATGATTTGTCCCCTTGCTTCAATTCCTAATGCGATTCGCATAATCAAGACAAAGGTGGCTGAGACAAAAAAGGTAGGGTAAATTCTCAACAATCTCTTTTTCAGAAATACGCCGGGCGTTATGCCGTCTCCCGTAGAATAGAGAATTGCAAAACCACTCAGGATAAAAAAGACATCAACGCCGAATTCCCCCCAAAATCCCTGTGGTATATAAATCGCTTTTGAGTAGAATCCTTGTAATGCTCCTATAAAGAACCAGTGATAGAGCAGGATAAACAGTGCCGCAAACCCTCGCACGCCGTCCAGACTCGCAATTCTCTCTTTCATCGACCCCTCCCCTATTTCATTCAGCCTTACTTAAAGCTCTTTTTTTTCTTATCTTTTCACTGCAAAATCTCAATGTCTTCTTGCAAATCCAAATAAGCTAAGCACCAAAGAAAGTAACACTGCCGCATACAGAAAGCCGTTGATTGGCGTGAATGCCGCCTTCATACTGCCGTCTTCCTTATACTCTTTGCCGTTCACATAGAGCTTGCCGTCCACATAGACACCGCCGTAGCGGTCCACAGAGACCACAGCCTTGCCGTTCTCATCGACAATCTTGACGCCTCTTCCGCTCTCCCCCGGGCTCACGACAATCCAGTCATCGCTCCCGCCGTTTTCATTCGGCTGCTGCTGCACGCTGACATTGCCCGCCGTGCCGAAATCCTGTACTTCCGCTGCGTAGACCGGCGTCGCCGCGAGCGTCGCCAGCAAGAACGCCATTGCTATTTTCTTCTTCATTGCTCTCCCTCAGTAATATTGTTCCAGAATGCGGTTGTACATGCCGATCAGCGGATACAGCCGGTACTTGGTGAGATAGCCCTGCGGCCAGGTCGTGTCGCGGAGAAAGTCCTTGAACTCTTTCCGCTTCTTTTTACTGACCAGCGCGAGCGCCATTAAGAGCGGGCGGAAACGCGTCCGCCGGTCCACATAGCTGCCCACACCGAACTCCTCGTTGTGGCGAAGCGCAAAGTAGGCTTTTACAGTCTCCCGCTTCGGCTCGTAGATGAAGCGCTTTAAAGACTCCCAGGCGAGCGGACGGAGCTCAAACTCGGTCACGAGCTGATTCTCGCAGTAAATGCACAGCGCCACACAAGTCTCGATGATGTGTTTCTGCAACTCTTTCGTGTAGGAGAAGAAAATGGCATCCTCTTCCTGCTCACAGTTCCGAATTGCAAAGGTTTTGCCGTCCTCCCGGCGATAGCCGACGGTACTGCCGTTCGGCGAGTTGCATATCATCTCAAACGGTGTGGAGACTGTCATGAGGGCCCGCGCCGAGCGGAACGCGTCAATGTAGCCGCGCTTCTCGGCATTCGCCGGCTGCTCGTTCAGGAAGGGGATCAGGCCGATGTAGAAGCCGAGCATCTTAGTCTTCGGGAACAGGTGGCAGAGGTTATCCTGAATGGTGCCTCTCCAGCCGATGTCCACAATCGCAATTTCCTCTTCCGCACCGCTCAGCGCCCGCTCCGCACAGTAGGAAAGCAGGAGGGCGCGCTTTTCGTCCCGCTCCGCTTCCATGCAATCGAGAAACTCTTCGTCGGCAAAGAGCGCCTGCACGCGCTTGTCCTGCCAGGGGTAGGTGATCACTTCTTCCGGCGGAAGTTCGTGCCGCACGAGATAACCGCGCACGGCTTCGAGTTCCACGCCGAGCGAGGTGAAGAGCGCCTGCATCGACTGAATCGAGTACTGGTTCCAGAGGCGCATGAGCTCCTTCGTGCTGATCTCGCGGAGCGAGGGCATAAAGGTCGCAAGGCGGCTCACCTCGAGGAGATAAGACTTCGGGTAGGCGCGCTTCGAGACCGCGGCCATCGCGTCGTAAATCTCCTTGTAGAACTCACCCTCGCGCGTAAAGAAGTAGATTTTCTTGATGCCCCGCGCCATTGCCTCTTCCGCGAGGTTCTGCACAAAGCCGTAGAAAAAGAGACTCACATCGTCGGTGCCGGTAAGCGGCGCACCTGGATACTGCAGCGGCTTTTTACTGTCGCCGACAAAGTTCCGCTCCCGCTCCTCGCGTTTTTTATGCTCCTCCGCGGGCAGATAGCGCTCGGCCGCAATGCCGAGCCGCTTCGGGACTTCCACATCGCTGTAGGCATTGTCCCCGAGGTGCATGTGCTCTGCCGGTGTGACGTTAAGCAGCTTCTCTGCCTCCTCAAAAAGTCTGCCCGAGCGCTTGTTAACGCCGAAGTCGCAGGAAACCAGCACGCGCTCCAAGGGCTTCGAAAAGCCCGCCGCCGTGAGTAACTCGCGGAGGAATGCCTCATCCGCGTAAAAATCCGAGATGCAGACCAGCCTCTCGTGCGGAATGCTGTCAATCTTTGCTACAATGCCCGGATCCAGGTAGGCATGGCGCTTCTCGGCCGCGAGTTCTTCCCGCACGAGGCGCGCGGCGAGCTCTTCTGCCGCTGCTTCCGGAAGCGGCTCCCGGTATGCGCGCGCGAGCAGCTCTCGGAACACATCCTGTATCGCATATTCGTCGTCAAAGCCCTGCGCCTTTTTCGCGGCGCCGAGCTGCCGTTCCACCTCCTGCCGCAAGCGAAACAGCGCCCGCGGGTTTCGGTAGGCTTCCTGCAGCTCTCCGCCGTGCCGCTCGAGCAGCACGGCAGCGGTTTCTACTTTGATTGCATCCGGGTGGCAGTCGCGTCGCAGTATGGTGTCCCAGATATCCAGTGATAAGAGTTGATAAGACGGCACGCGCGCACATCTCCTTTCTTTGGTCTTACAGTCCGCGGAGTTTATACCAGAGCTTGCGGAGCAGCTTGCTCTTCCGGATAAAACCGATCCGCTTGAGACGCCCGAAGAGCGAATTGTCCACGATGACCGGCGGCGCATAGCTCTGCTCCGCGAGTTTTTCGTCCATGACCACATCCGCCGAGACAGCGGGACGCGTATAGCTTCTGTCGTAGACCGCGGGCTCTGCCGGTTCCCGGCGCGCCGCCATATCGCTGACCGCCGCGTAGAACTGCTCGAAGCCGTGCTCCAGATCCTTATCCGCCATGTAGCGCTTGCCCGCCTCGGACATCTCGGCCGCCGTCTCCTTGTGATCCAGAATTTCGATTAACGCCTGCGCGATCGACTCCGGCGTGGTGTGCGCGAGGCGCACACCCTCGTTCGGCATATCGTAAAAGTTATTTTCCATGTAGAGATCCACGACCGGCAGACCGGCCGCCATCATCTCAAACGGAATGCGCGAGGGGTTCGAAGAGCTGATGCAGAGTCCCACCTCGCACTTATTGTAAAGGGCATTGCACTTTTCAAGCGGGATGATGCCCAGGTTCTCGTGTTCAAACCAGACATTTCCCTTGATATTCGAGCCGTAGAGATAGATTTTCACATCCGGGCGCAGGAACTTCACAATGCCGAGCGCCTCGATACCGAGCACGCTGCAGCGGCGCGGCTTATCCGGTTGATAGACAAAGCAGATGGCGTGTTCCTTCTTTGCCTCCGGCAGCGGGCGGTAGATGCGCCGGTCGGCGCAGAAATCGAAATAGCGGGAAGGCGTGCGGTACTCCGTCTGCATCTTGTGCGAAAGCCAACGGCCTATGGTGACCGGCTTTAAGCCGTAACCGTAGGAATTGCAGGCGAGTATATAGCCGTCACCCATGGGGTTAAAGAGCGCCTCAAAGTCCTGAATGAAGTAGGCTTTTACAGCCTTACTGTTGCAGTCCCGCACCACCTTGGCCGTAAACCAGGCGGTCGCAAAGATGATGTCGTACTCTCCCTGAATGTCATAGCCCAGAATAAAGCGGCAGTCGTGCTTGCCGAAGAGGGTCTCTGCCTGGCGGCGGAGTTCCTCGGAATTCTTGACCTCTCCCTTATCTTCCACATAGACATCGCATTCATGACCCTTGCGAATCAAGTATTGCACGTTCTGGAGTATGGTTCTGTGCCCTCCGGAGCCCTCGATCAGCGACGGCAGTACCCACGCAGCTCTCATTTTTCCTCCCCGTACCTCTTTCGAAACTCACGACGCGACATCCAGTGCCGCTTGATAATTGCCTCATACTCCGCGTTCTGCTGCTGCAAGGTGAGAATAATATTGCCCTGCTGCTGCACGATGCCGAGTCTCTCCTCCGCAATCTTGTGCGCATCCGCAAGGCTCTTATCGCGCTCGTCAATCAATCGAGTCTGCTCTGCAATTGCCGCATCCTTCTCGGCGACCAGCTTCTCATCTGCTGCGATTCTCTCGTCCCGCTCATCGATTAACTTGGTCTGGCTCGCAATCGTCGCGTCTCGCTCCTCAATGAGCTTGGTCTGGCTCGCAATCGCCGCATCCTTCTCGGCCACCAGCTTCTCATCCGCCGCAATCCGCGCATCCCGCTCGTCTATCATCTTCGACTGCTGCTCGATTGCGAGGTAGCGCTCCTCGTAGAGGCCCTTCAGCTCGTCAAAGCGCGCCTGCGTGTACTTATACTTGGAGCGATAGAAGTAAAGGTCCTTATAGTACTTGAAAAAGCCCGCTGCCTCGAGCTTATCGTACCAGTAGCGTCCCTTCGGGAACAGCACGCCGAGGCCGCAGCTGTGCGTAAAGTCAAAGTAGCAGTCGTACTCCTTTTTGGTCTTCTCCCAGTGGTCACAGGACCCCTGATCGATCGGGCTGTACACATCGTGGAAGAGGACGATGCCGTTCTCCTTTAACTTGGGGAGCCAAGTCGTGAAGTCGCGCTCCACATCCTCGAAGGTGTGTCCGCCGTCAATGTGGAGGATGTCAATCGACTCGTCCGCAAAGTCCGGCAGAGCCTGATCAAAGCGCATCTGGAAGAGATGCAGCTTCACCTCCGGGTAGTAGGTCGCGGCAGTCTTCTGTACGAGCGCGTAGACTTCCTCGCCGCTCATCTCTGCGCCGATGTCGCCGCTCCACATATCGACCGCATTGATCTCGGTGTTCAGCTTAAAATCCCGCACGGCCTGACAGAAGGTAAAGAGCGAGCAGCCGTACTGACTGCCGAGCTCCACGAGGCGCGCCGGGCGCACAAAGTGCAGTAAGTCGTAGGCAAAATCCCGGTGGCCTTCCCAATAGGCAAATTTAAGCTTCGGGTTTAACTGATCTGCGTCATAGCTCAGGTCGGAGACGACCCAGGGTTCGTCATGATTCATGCTCTATCCTCTCGATTTTGAACTCTTCAATCACATGGTTGATGACGCCGTGCATGGGCTTTAACGCGATTGCCTGCACATGCAGGACGCTGTGCACCCAGCACTGCACGGTGTGCACCATCTGGTCATAGCCTTCGCCGAGTCCGAGGGTCAGGAAGTAATCGCCCTCCTTGACCTCCGGCCAGTGGAAGGAAAGGGAGGCTTTTCTCACCTCTCCCTGCTTCACACCCTCAATCATAATGCCCTCGCCGAGGGTGCTCTGCGCAAAAATACTGTTTCCGTACTTATCCTTAAAAGTATAGCCGATTATGATATTGTCTGCATCTTTTTTCGAGTGCAGTAAAAGCTCGATGCGCACTGCATCGCCGGGCTTTACGACATCCACCGCTTCGCCGTTTATCAGCATGCGGCAGCGATCGATTAAAATATCCTGCGCGCCGCCTATGCTCTCCTTCGGCGAGTCGACCCAGCCGATTTCCGCCTTTTCTTTTTCCCGCTCGGCGGCCTCGGCGGCAACGGCTTTTTGCTCCGCTGCTTCACTCCGCTCCGCTGTCGCAAGGCGCGCGTCCTCGTCCTTTGCGGCCGCCTCCTCGCTCTGAAATACGCTCGTGTGGAGCAGCTTTAAGTAGTCCTCGATGACTTCGAGCGGCTTGCCCTCGCGGATTATTTTTCCGCGGTCGATTAAAATCACGCGGTCCGCCATATTCGCGATGCTGTTCATGTCGTGGGTCACAAGGAGCTTGGTGACGCCTTTCATCTCCTCCTTCATGAAGGTATTGCACTTCTGCTGGAAGAAAATATCGCCGACCGAGAGCGCCTCGTCGACAATCAGAATTTCCGGCTTGAAACTGATCATAACCGCGAAGGCGAGACGGGCAAACATACCGCTCGAATAGGTCTTGACCGGCTGCCCCATGTACTCGCCGATGTCCGCGAAGTCCACGATTTCCTTGACCTTCTCCTGCATCTCCTCGTCGGAGAAGCCGCGCATGGAGCCGTTCAGGAAGATGTTTTCATAGCCCGTGTACTCCGGGTTAAAACCGGTGCCGAGCTCGAGCAGGGCGGAAATTTCGCCGTGCGTCTCTATGGTGCCCTCGCTCGGCGTGATGACGCCGGTAATCAGCTTTAAGAGCGTCGACTTGCCCGCGCCGTTCCGGCCGATGATGCCGAGGGTCTCGCCCTTCTTCACTGTAAATGAGACCTGATCCAGAGCCTTATAGAGCGTGTGGTATTTCTTTTTGGTGAGCGAGAACAGTTCCTTGACTCTGTCCTGCGGTCTCTCGTAGAGATTGTAGAACTTGCTCACACCTCTCACTTCAATGGCATTTTCGTTTTGATTCATCACTTATCCTCAGAGCACGTCTGCGAAATACGGTTTCAGTTTCCGGAAGGTATACATGCCGAGCGCAAAGAGCGCCCCCGTGACCGCCCAGAAGTAGAGCGTATAGAGGGGCTTATCCCAGACCGGCACATGCGCATAGAGCGAATCGCGGTAGCCCTCGACCAGATAGTAGACCGGATTCAGCTGAAAAATAAAGCGCAGCTTGCCGCTAAGCACCTCCGGTCCCCAGACAATCGGGATGGCCCAGAAACCGATCTGGATAAAGATGCCAACCAGCTGGCTCACATCCCGCATGTAGACCGTGACCGAGGAGGTAAAAAGCACCACGGCAAAGACCAGCATAAAATTGCAGGCGACATAGTACATAAGCTGTAAATAGTACCAGTCCGCCGTGTAGCCGGAGAAGTTCAGGATGATGGTCACAATGCCGAGGAAAATCGCATGGATAATCAGCGAAGTGCCGACTTTCACGAGCGGAATGAGACCCACGTTAAAGTTCAGTTTCTTCACGAGATAGGAGTACTCGAGAAAGGCATTGGTGCCCGCGCCGAGCGCATCCGAGAAGAAGAACCAGGCGACAATGCCGGACATCATCCAGATGATATAGGGGCTTCCGTCCGGGCGCTCGCCGTTTCTTAGGCCCACGGTAAAGACAAACCAGTAAATCAGCACCGTGATGAGCGGCTGCACAACGCCCCAGATGACGCCGAGATAGGAGCCGCTGTAGCGCGCCTTAAAGTCGTTCTTTACGAGCTTCCCTATCATCTTTTTATCTTTTTCAAAAAAAACGCGAAGTCTGTTCATTCACTCTCTCCAATTGCCTGATTCCAGAATGCCTGTATTTCTTCCGGCGAAAAGCGGGTCGCAAAACGCTCCCGCGCCGCGCGCGCCATACAGCGGAGCTTGTCCGGATCCGCGGCGAGTTCGCCGATTCGCGCCGCGAAGTCGCCGCTCTCCGCGGCAAAGTAGCCGCTCACGCCGTCTTCTATCACGGTTTTATTATAGCCCACCGGCGAGAGAATCGGAACAACTCCGGCCGACATATATTGAATGGCCTTAAAGCCGCCCTTGCCGAGCGTATAGGCGCTCTCCCGAAGCGGCATGAGCCCGATTTCCGCTTCCCGGAGGGCTTCGATACCGCGCGCGCGGCTCCAGCGTATGTTTCGAAGCGTAAGGTGCTTCACCGCTCCGTTAAGCGGTGCATTCGAGACCACCGATAGTTCCAGGCGCCTGCCTGTATCCCGCGCAATCGTTTCGGCGGCTTCTTCAAGCGCCGGAATGAGTGCTTCGAGGTACGGGAGGTTATCGCGGGTGCCGAGCCAGAGCAGTCTCACCACAGCGCTGTCTCTGCCCTTGCCCGCAAGTAGCTCTTCTGTCTCCTCGCCCCAAAAAGCGAGATCCGTGGTCGGCAGCAAGCTTACCTTGGCTCTCGCTGGAGCGCCGAGGCTTTCCCGCAGGTATTCGCTTGTCACCGTAATGACAGCCGCCTCTGCTTCGAGCACGGCCTTTTCTCTCTTCGAGAGCTCGCCGTCCAGCACAATGTTGTCGTCAAAATCCCAGTAAACCTTTTTTCCGCGGAGATAGCGTTTTAAGAGTCCCGCGAGAACAGGCGGACAGGCGCGCGGGAAAAAACGCCGGTTTACAATCACAATCTCCGACTTCCAGATAAGAGCATCGAGTGCCATTGCGCCGAGCGTCGTGCCGAAGGTAACGCCCCCCATTAAGAGCTTTAGCGCAAGCTTCATTGCCTTGCCGTAACGCCTCCCGTAAAAAAGGCGGTAAACCCAGGTCGGCGTCATATTGACCCTGCGGCAGGGTTTCCCCCGCAAATATTGGTACAGGCGATAATAGGAGGAGCCGTCCTCCTCATTTTTCAGAAAAACCAGAGCTCTACGCTTCATCGTAGCGCGCATATATTTCCCTCATTTTGGTTTCGTTTGCCTCACGGGAAAACGCGCCGATTCGCTGTCTATTATACAGCCCGTAGGCCTCCCGTTTTTTACAATCCCCGAGCAAAATACTTACAACTTTTTCCCAGTCTGTCGCACAGTGCGGCGATAAGAGTTCCCCGCCTTTTCCGGGCAGAATTAAATCCCGGTTGCCGCGTACCCCGGAGGCGACGACCGGCAGTCCGGCCGCCATTGCCTCCATGACCGCGACCGGCAATCCCTCCTGTAACGATGGGAATAGAAACAAGTCCGCGATGCCGTAAAAGCGGAACACATCCGTCCGGTAGCCCGGGAATATCACCTGCGCTTCCACGCCGAGCGCCCTCGCTTTTGCCTTTAACTCATCCTGCAGTTTCCCGTGTCCGAGAATAATCAGCGTGAGCGACAGATTATTGAGGCGCCGCAAAACTTCGAGAAGCAGCGCCTGGTTTTTCCGCGGTATCATCTCCCCGGCGGTTAGCAGCACCCGCTGCCCGGGCAGGATGCCTAGTTCCTCCCGGAGCCCCCCACTCTCCGCACTTTCGCGCTGTACCGCCTCGATGTCGATGCCGACGCCCGGCAGGAGATCGGTGTGCCGCGCGGAGAACTTTTTCCTCGCGCGCACATAGTCCTCGCGGTTAATTAAGAGCAGGCTGTCCGTGTAGCGCGACAAAAATTTTTCGACCGGATAGTAGATGAGCCAGTTTTTCTTCGGCGCGCCGTCGAAAAAGTGAAAGCCGTGCGCCGTATAAATCACATTCCGAAGTCCGGTGCGCGCCGCCGCGACCCGCGCGCAGGCGGCCCCCATCGGTGTGTGACAGTGGAGGAGCGAAACCCCTTCACGGCGAATGAGCGCCGCGAGTTCCCGCACGGCGCTCATATTCTGTAAATTCCAGGGCTCTCTGGCAAACGCAATCTGGTGACAGCGTATGCCGGTGCCCTTTAACCTGTCGTTATTGTCCCCGTAGGAGGGCATATCAAAATTGGAGGCATAGTGCACTTCATAGCCTCTCTCCTGCAGAAGGCGCACATTGTTCATCTCAAACTGCGGCACGAAACCGCTCACGGTTGTGACCAGCAGCGCCTTTTTTGTCCCGCCCATCTCTCCCTCCTCTGTGTCTCGGTAGCGCTCAGAACTTGAGCTCGTCGCGCAACATATCCGCGTGCTGCACCGCCGTGACCTGTCCGTCCGCAACCCCCTCGGTCTTTTCCTTCATGAAGAGGATTTTCGGTGTCATGAAAATGAGCTTCAAATCGAGGAAAATCGAATAGTTGCGAATATAAATCAGATCGAGCTTTAACTTGTCGTAGGGCGTCGTATTGTAGACGCCGTAAATCTGCGCGTAGCCCGTGAGACCAGCCTTTACTTTGAGACGGTAGTCGAATTCCGGAATTTCTTTCTTGTATTCGGCTGCGATTTCCGGGCGCTCGGGGCGCGGTCCGACCATGCTCATATCGCCCTTTAGGATATTCAGCACCTGCGGGAGCTCATCGAGCCGGGTCGCGCGGAGCACTTTGCCGACCCGCGTAATCCGGTCATCGGCCTGCGCGGCGAGACGCGCCACGCCGTCGGCCTCGGCATTGACCCGCATCGTGCGAAACTTCAGAATGTCAAAGGTCTTGCCGTCCTTGGTCAGACGGCACTGCTTATAAAAGACCGGGCCTCTGTCCTCTAAGCGAATCGCAATCGCAAAGAGTAAGAAGAGCGGCAGGCTAAAAATGAGCAGCGCGCCCGCACTCAGAATGTCGAGCACGCGCTTACAGAAGAGCTGATCGACCTGCAGGCCGTCGTTCCGGGAGAGCAGGAGCACGGTGTCAAAGAGCTTTAACTCGTCCGAACTCCGAATCAGCACATCACTGATTTTCGGAATCATGTAGACGCGCTTGTCCATCTCATAGCAGCGCTTGAAAATCAGGTTCCGGTCATGACTTCCGAGGTCGCCGATGATCACACCGCCGTACTTCGGCACTTCCTGCATGATGCGTTCTATGCCCTCGTCAATCCGGATTGCAGCGGTCAGCACATACTTATCGTCCCGCGAGTTCATCTTCTCGAGCACATGGGCGACCGAGCGCTTGCCGTAAATCAGCAGGAGCTGCCGCGGCGGGAAGAGCAGGTTATAAGTCCACTGGAAAATGCTCGCCCAGAAAAAGACAAGCGCCATATCCACCGCGGTCAGCAGAAGAAACGGCAGCGGCACATACCAGTGGCGCTCCACGAGCGCGAGCAAGAGGTAGCCGAAGACATTCGTCGCGAGTATCGCGAGAAACTGCGAGTAGATGATATTGTTCTTTCGAAAGAAACCGATCTTCAAGCCGCCGTAAAGGCTGTGAAAGACAAAGAGCATGGTGCCGTAGAGACCGGTCATGAACCAGTTGCCCCTGCGCCAGAACGGCATGGTAATCACGCGGTTATAGTAATGTGTCCAGAGCAGGTAGTAGAGCCCGATCTCGACAAAGAGTATCACCGCCGCCGCGCCGAACTTAATGAGGCGCTTATAGCGTTCCATCTGTTCCATACCGTCACTCCGCCGCTCTCGCGACCGCAAGAAGCGCCCAGAGAACCGGGGCCGCGACCGGGACATTGATATTGACGATAGCCTGGAAGGCATAGCAAATCACCGCAATGCCGAGCGCATAGAGATAGGCGCTGTACACCCGCGGAAGGCTCCCGTCCTGTCTCTCCCGCAGCGCTCTCGCCTTCGAAAAAGCGGCTCTCACGCTGAACACGAGGATGCCGAGGTGCGCAAGCAGGCCGAACGGCCCCACGGTGAAGAGATACTGCAGGTACTCGTTGTGGGCGGCGTCGTAGAACTGCCCCGCAATCCGGTTCATCTCGTTCCAGCGATTCGTGACCATGTAGCCCACATAGGTGTCGGGGCCGCTGCCGAAGATGCGGTTCAGGATGGGGAGCTTGCTGTACTCGTCAAGCGTTGCGCGCCACACATAACCGCGGAAGGTGCCCCACTCGTTCCGGAATTTCAGATAGTCGCCGAGCATGCCGAACTTCGCGTGCACGGTCTCATAGGGCAGGCTGTTCGCATAGACAAAGAGACCGATCAGCGCGAGAACCGCGAGTATCAAAAGCACCGCATAGCCGCGAAGCCAGAGCGTCGCGTGCGGGCTCCGCTCCGCTTCTTTGCCCTTCTCGCGGTACAGAAGTACCAGGGAAAGTACGCCGAGCACGGCGCCGATGACCGGCAGCCCCGGCAGTTTCCCGATGACGAGGAACAGACCGTAGAGCGGAATCACTTTGCCCGCCTTAGAGATGCTGACGCCGGTCAGATAATCGATGACCAGCAGCATGGTCGCAAACAGCAAAAGATAGCGCGCTCTCCCCTTCCGGCTCCGGAAGGCGACAAAGGGCAGTGCCCCGAAGAAGCCCGCGAGACTTAAGTAGCCGTTGTCCGAGGCGCCTGTGATCAGTGCGAGCATCGCAACCAGATAGACCAGATAGTAGAATACGAGGCGTCCGGTCTTCTCTTCACTCAGCGTAAACAGCGCGCCGGAAACGCCGACGACAAGTCCCACATAGGTCGTATAGGTATTCACATTGCCGAAGGTCGACATGAACATCGCATACTGCTCGGGCAGCATTTCGGTGCGGAAGCCGAGCAGGTCCATGTTGTAAAAATCCGTATAGCCGAGCAGGCAGACCAGGAGGCCTACCGTGAGGAATACGGTCAGGTACTTTCCGGAAAAGTGCAGATTCCGGCTCACAATAAAATAGCTTGCCGTGATCAGCGCGATGTAAAAGAGACCCACAAAGCGGCCGTCAATTCCGGTCAGCGCCTGGAACCAGAACTTGCCGGAGAGCAGGGTCGCGATCAGCGCAATGCCGAAAAAGGCGAGCACCGAGAGGTCGGCCCGGTTTAAATCCTCCCGGCTGCCGAGCGGCCGGAATTTCCGGCCGCCGTCCAGATAGACGATGCCCATGCCGGCCGAGAGCAGCAGCGCCAGGACGATGAAAGTCACATCCTTGGTCTGCAGAATGTTGAAGTAATGGTCGGTAAAAATCAGCGGAAAGAGCGCGAACATGAGCGTAACCCATGCGCCCGCAAGCCACGAAGCCCGGCTGTCCTCCTCTTCGGGTAGCTGCCGCTCCCGCTTTGCCGCAACCGGTTTTTCCGCCCGCAGCGCATTGCTGTCCGCTTCCCGCAATCCCCCCGCGCTGCCTGTATTTTTCTTTCTCTTACCCATGTTTCTCCTTTTTTGCTCAGAGCAGCGGCGTGAAGCCTCTCTCCTCCTGCTTTCCGCGCTGCTTTTCTTCGAGGTGCGCGACCGCGGCCGCAGCCGTCGCTTCCTCGGCAAACACTTCCTGCGAGTTGAGCGGCGCCCTGCCGCGGCGGTTTTCCTTCTCATAACTGCCGTCCGGGCGGTAAATGCTCGCCTTCACATTGTCGCGGAGTTCAGTCTCCAGATAATGCTGTACTTCCTGGCGGATTGCGCTGTCCGTGACCGGGAACACAATCTCAACGCGGTTATCGAGATTCCGGCTCATCCAGTCGGCCGAGCCGAGATACAGTGTCTCCTCGCCGTCCGCGTGGAAGCGGAAGATGCGCGCGTGCTCGAGGAAGTTGCCGACAATCGAGCGCACGCGGATGTTCTCCGAGATGCCCGGAATGCCGACCCGGAGGCAGCAGATGCCGCGGACAATGAGATCGATCTGCACGCCGTCCATGCTCGCGCGGTACAGCTCCCGTATCATATCGGGATCCGAGAGCGAGTTCATCTTCGCCATGATGAAAGCGGGTTTTCCGGCGCGCGCCGCCGCGCGCACCCGCTCGATTTCGCGGACAAAGCGCTCGCGCATCCAGAGCGGCGCGACAATGAGCCGGTTCCAGAACAGCGGCTCCGAGTAGCCCGAGAGCATGTTAAAGACTGCGGTCGCGTCCTCGCCGAACTCGCGCTTACAGGTGAGTAGTCCCAAATCCGTGTAGAGCTTTGCGGTCGAATCGTTGTAGTTACCCGTGCCGAGGTGCACATAGCGGCGTATGCCGTCCTCCTCGGAGCGAACCACCAGGGTGATTTTTGAGTGTGTCTTTAAGCCGAGCAGACCGTAAATGACATGGCAGCCCGCCTTCTCGAGCATCTTTGCCCAGACAATATTATTCTCCTCGTCAAAACGCGCCTTCAATTCAACCAGTACCGTGACCTGCTTGCCGTTATCCGCCGCCTTCGCGAGCGCCTGGACAATCGGCGAATTGCCGCTCACGCGATACAGGGTCTGCTTGATGGCGAGCACATCCGGGTCCTTTGCCGCTTCCTGAATGAAGTTCACAACCGGGTCAAAGGACTGGTAGGGGTGACTTAAGAGAATATCGCCCTCGCGGATGTTTGCGAAAATGCTCTTTTCGTTCACAAGCGCCGGAACCGGCTGCGGGACATGTTTCGGGAGCTTTAAGCGGTCAAAACCGCCGACACCGTAGAGCTTCATGAGCACCGTCAGGTCGAGCGGTCCGTTGATGGAAAAGAGATCCTCCGACTCAATCTCGAGCTCGTCCTGCAATATTTTCAGGAGCTCTTCGTCCATGCCCTCTTCGACTTCGAGGCGGATGGCCTCGCCCCACTGCCGCCGCTTTAACTTCTTCTGGATCTCGACCAGAAGGTCGGCTGCCTCTTCCTCGTCAAGTTCAAACTCCGCATTCCGCATGATGCGGAACGGATGCGCCGCGAGGATGTCGTAATTTAAAAAGAGGGAGCTTATGTTCCGCTCAATGATCTCCTCGAGCAGAATAAAGGTCTTCTCCCCCGCCGGTCTGCCTGTGACTTCGGGCGGCAGTTCCACGAGGCGCGGAAGCACCGACGGCACCTGCACAATGGCAAAGTCCGGGCGCTGGCCGCCTTTTTTCTTCTTCTCCTCGATGCGGATTAAGGGCTTCACATGCTCTTTTTTCCGGATGCGCGCCGCAATATTCAAGGTCTTATTCCGAATCAGCGGGAAGGGCCGCGACGAGTCCACGGCCATCGGTGTGAGCACCGGGTAGATGGTGTCCTTAAAATAGCGATCCACAAAGGCCTGTTCTTTTTCCCCGAGTTCTTCGTGGCGGGCAATCAGATGCAGCCCCTCCTTTTCGAGTGCCGGCAACAGACTCCGCTTCAGGCTGTGATACTGCAGTTCGACCATCTCATGGGTCTCTTTGGAGATTTTCTTCAGCTGCTCCGCCGCCGTGAGCCCCGCGATGTCCCGCTTCGTGAAGTCTGCGAGCACCTGGTCTTTCAGGGAGGCCACGCGGACCATGAAGAACTCATCCAGGTTGGAACTCACGATGCTCAGGAATTTGAGCCGCTCAAAGAGCGGAATGGTTTTATCGCGCGCCTCATTCAGGACGCGAAGATTGAACTGGAGCCACGAGAGTTCGCGGCACACATAGTAGTCGGGATTTGCGAGGTTCAGAGTCTTCTCCTGCCGCTGTCCCTGCTTTTTATTTTTCTTCTCGTTTTCTCTCTTCATACGACGCCGCTCCCAAGGCTTCTTCTCTGTCGGAATACCGGGCTGATGCCAAACACATTGCTAAACGAAGGGATACACTGTCCGAAACTCAGGCGCTCCAGGGTCATGTCACCGCCGAAATCGGTCGCGACCAGCAGACTGCCGTCCTCCCGGAGACGGATGCGGTAGGCGCCTGCCTTCTGCTTGGCCGAGCGGTCCATCGCGTTCGCAAGCCGTATCACGGCCGCGAATTTGGCCGCCTTTAACGGAATGTTGCGCCGCCCGAAGACCTCGTCCTCATTTCGAAGAATTTGCACGATCAGCGCGTGTTCCTCGGTCGAGAGCCCCACAATCTCGGTCGCGCGGATAATGTCGCCGCTCGACTCGCTCGCATTGCCCATGTTCAGGAAGCGCCCGCAGTGATGCAAGGTCGCCGCAATCTCAAGGAGCAGGCGGTCGCGCGCCGTGAAGCCCTGCGCCTTTTTCAATGCATCGAAAATCTGCAGGGCGCAGCCGACCGTGTAGCGGCGGTGCGCCGTTCGCTCGCCGTAGCGCGTCGCGAGTTCCTGCACGGCCGCCAGAATATCCGCGTCAAAATCGTGCGTGCGCCGCACCAGCTTCTTTTCAAAGGCGTAGTCCGCCGCGACGCCGTCAATCAGACGGGTGCCGGGGAACCAGACCATTTCCGCACCGACGGTTTCCGCCATGCGCTGATATAGTACCGCCGCCGGCAGCAGGACACCCGTGGTCGCCGGATTTAAGTCGAGCGTCTCCTCGAGCTCGGCTTCGGTGCGCGCAATCACATACTGGTAGAGTCCCTTCATCCTATCGATGTCGGCAAAGCTCTCCGCTTCCGGATTCAGCTGCTGCGCGCGCATAATCTTGTCATAAAGCACGCGAATCGGATCACCGATTGCAATCATGTGTCTCACACGGCGTCCGCGAAGATGCAGGTGCTCGTAGACGTCCAGTTCGTGGGCAACAGTTTCCTGCAGAATGCGCTCTCTGTCATCCCGCGCGGAGTTTAGCTGCTGCAGCGTGTCGCGGAGTCGGAGCGCGCCGAGCCGCAAATTCTGCGTGCTCTGCATGGTTCCGGCCTCATAGAGACTCACCTGCATGGAGCCGAAGCCGACTTCCACGACAGCGGCCCCCTCATTCGCAAGCGCGTCAAAGCGCTCGCCGCAGGCAGCGAGCGCCTTCAGTACCAGCATGCGCTGTTCGGCATTCGAGAGAATCTGTACCGAGAGCCCTGTCCTGGTTTTAATCTGATCCAGCACAATCGCGCTGTTCGTCGCCTCGCGCATCGCGGACGTCGCGATGGCGCGGTAAGCCTCACAGCGATATTCCGCGATGATGCGGGTAAAATCCTTTAATACGGCAATCAGCTCCTGTACGAGCGGAAAGCTGATCTCGCCGTTCCGGTAGGTGTCGGAGCCGAGCGCAATGACATGGCGCACATTGTCCACGAGGCGAATGCCGCCGCCCTTGCTGAGCTCATAAATACCCAGTTCGATTTCAAATGACCCTACGTCAATCGAAGCAAAGCGTTTTAACGCCATAGTTCCTCCTAGAAGCAACCCAAAATGCGCAAACTCGTGCTGAGGCGCTCCACTTCCCGGAGCGCGCGCTGCACCGTGCCTTCTTCCGGATTTCCCGCGAAATCGAGAAAGAATCGGTACGCCCAGCTGACTTCCGGCACGGGGCGCGCCGCGAGGCGGAGCAGGTTAATCCCTTCCGCGTAGAGCGCGCCGAGCACATGGTAGAGCGCGCCCGCCTCGTGGCGGGTCTCCATCATGAGACTCACGGTCTTTGCGCCCCGCAAGTATAACTTTTCTTTTCCGACAATTAAAAAGCGGGTTGTATTCTCCGCGCGGTAGTTCAAAGTCGGAATCAGCACCTTGAGGCCGTAAATTTGTCCCGCATAAGCGGAGGCAATCGCCGCGGCGCTTCTTTTT
>ERZ773037.73-NODE-73-length-48131-cov-22.883268_pt1 | contig 48131 bp, 65 predicted proteins | sample MGYA00511466_ERZ773037 | MGnify/ENA primary metagenome ERZ773037 (study PRJEB29015, sample SAMEA2738146) | human oral metagenome | biome: human oral; feature: human-associated habitat; material: saliva | place: China | collected 2202 ... | reverse complement strand
CAAACCCTACTTTTCGGTTGTGCAAACCCTACTTTTCGGTTGTGCAAACCCTACTTTTCGGTTGTGCAAACCCTACTTTTCGGTTGTGCTATAAATTTAAAATCGCTCAACCATGCGCATTTCCGAGGTTCAAAAACCGCCCCTATATATATCTATATATATTATTATTGAGAGAGGAGTAATAAATAAAAAGGACACCCCTCTTTTCAACAATTTTTATTTTACTCCTTTTTCTAAAAATTTTGTGAACAGTCTCATGAGCATGAAAACACAAAAATAAAAACATAGGCTATACTGGATATATAAAATAAAATTAAGAGGTGTAATATGTTAAACGAAAAACAAGACAACTTTACTTATGGACTTTCAGTAGCTTTAGGGAAGATTGAAGCTGTACTAGATGAACAATACCATTCTGGAACGTGTATGTTTCCTGATGAAATCCGCTGGACTTTGACTGATGAAGGAAAAGAAGAACTTGTAGAAGATTTAGAAAGCAACTGGCAACCTATTTCTCTTTATCCTGTTTCAGGTGATGAAGATTATATCCGTGAACTTATCAACAAAGTTGACTATATCCGAAATGATATTGACTATTTAGAGTTCCGTTCTTTGTATTCAACAACGCTTGATAGATTATATAGCGTTCGTTCTAACTTCAACGAAAACCTTGAAAAGGTCAATGAAATTTTAAAACATATCTATACAGCGGACGCTGTAGCGAAAATTTCTCAAAGCCTCAAAACTTTGCAAGGGTTGTATGATGTTTTGAATAATAGCATTATCAATCCAGTCTTGCGCCTTGAAACAGATATTGTAAAAATTCAACAATCTTTTAATTATTCTGGGTCTAACTTGCCTGAAAAATTTATTCCTGCTATCCAAGCGGTTAAGGAAAACCTTTCAGCGGTTTATGCAGATATGGCTATTGCCTACCACGCTACTAAAAATATGCCCTCAGAAGACGATTTACAAGGAAAAATTTATTCTGACACCTTCTTTGCTTCTTACAGCAATGCTAGAAATATCATTCTAAGCGCAATGCAGGCAAGTGCAACCGTATGTACAGATATTACGATCATCAACGAAAGATTGGATCACTTGGTAGAAGGTGAAGGTGGTGTGTTTGATTTTGCAGGCTCACTCCTGAACGCAAGCTATGATGAAATTATGATCTCGTTCAAAAATAAGGCAAGCGAACTTGAACCTCTTGTTGCAACAGCTAAGAAAGAACTTCAACGTCTGGAAGTAGAACGTGAAGAAAAAAATGACAATACAGTTGATATTGGGACTGAAACAGTTAATTTGTTAGTTACTCAGCTAAACACGGTCACTCAAATGGCAGAAAAAAATTCCTATGCTTATCTCAATGCACTTGAAGCATTGAAGAGCAACCTGACCGTAGCAAGTAAAGAGTTACTAGATCAAGGAATTATCTAGTTTGCTTATAAATATCAAAAATGAGGTTTTAGTATGTTGAATGAACAACAAGAAGAAAAGGTAAAAGAGTTAGCAAGTGCCTTTAAGAAATTAGTAGATATTAGTAATGACGATTATTTTCACAAACTTCGTGTTTATCCAGATTATTTTAAGTATTTATTGATATTTGAAGAAAACAGGGGAAAATTGTTAGCAGAATTGTATATCAAATGGAAAAATGTTGCAATCGCACCCACTAATTCCAATAAGTTAAATAATTATATTAACGAATTATGGGTAACAGCCCATTTTCTCACAAGTAAACTAAACTATTCTCAGTTACGTTTCACCTATCCAGAAATGTTAAATAAAGTCTATGAAACTCGTAAAAATCTTAACGAAAACATTGAAATAGTTGAGGACGTTTTAAAAAGGGTTGGTAGTACGGAAGCAAAAGAAGAATTATCAAAGGTCCTGACAGAACTATTTGAAGCATTCAGTATTCTTAATAGTAATATCATTACGCCTTTGGTGGAACTAGAAAGTGATATTGAAGCACTACGACCATTTTTCGATTATCCTGAATATGCTATTCCTGATAAATACATTCCTGCGTTTGAAGATATTTCTGAAAGTATTGGGGGAGTGTACAATGATATGGTCCTTGTCTGTGTAGCTACAAAGAATATGCCCTCAGAAGATGATCTTACAGATAAAATCTATTCAAAAGAATTTATAAGTGCCTACAGCAATGCCTACCCCACTATTCAAAGAGTAAATCAGGAAGCTCTAACTGTAATTGGTGATATTCAGCTTATTTGCGATAAAATTGAGCGTATGATTAATGGGCAAAATAATTTGTTGGTATTTGCAAAAATAACTTTAAATGCAGAATACGACAAAGTTATATTATCGTATAGAAATCACGCACTCGAACTTGTACCCCTATTTGTAAAAACCAAAACAGAACTTCGACGTTTGGAAGGTGAACGTGAAGAAAAAAATGACAGTAAATTTGATATTGGGATTGAAACACTGAACACACTTTTCCATCAACTAAACACTGTGTTAAGAATGAGAAATAAATGCCCTCGCTATTATTTAGAGTATTTGACTACTCTAAAAGAAAAATTGATAGAAGTGGCTAAATTTCAATGAAACAAGGAGAAATTAAAATGTTGACGGAAGCGCAAGTAGATTATTTGAATAATCTACAAACAGAAATTTCTAAGGCTTTTCAAGAAACAAATAGGTTTTTTGAAGAAATAAATAGACTAGAAGTTACCAAAGCAAGTTTAGAAAACGTATTGCCTGAAAAGCTCAGTCAAGAACTTGCTCAAAATTGGTCTGATGTTGACTTAACTAGTGAAGACTATGACGGAAACGATTTGATTATTGTTCTAATGGCAAAAAGTAAAGTGATTAACAGTAAATCTGATTTTGATAAGTTTGTTGATTTTTACACTCACTTAATTAAATCCATATCTAGCAATAGAGCAAAATTTAAACAAAATAATGATCTTTTAAAAAGTATAAAAAACAAACTAAGAAATTCTGATGAAGTTCGATTGGAAAATATGTTATTATGCGCAATTGTTTTTGAAAATACATTTATTAACTATCTATTATTGCCATTATTGGACTTAGATAAATTTATTTTAGAAGGGAAAGATGTTTTTGGTTATGAAAAGGTATCTTTCCTAAAAGAGTATATTGAGCCTATCAGGAGTTCAGTAGAAAATATTGTTGAAGTTTCAAACAAAACGTGTCATGTTCAAAGCGAATTGAAGGATATTATTGGTTTTGAAACGTCACCTAAAGGCTATCACAAGAATTTTAGAGTAGAACATGAAAATAATCTTCTAAATTTTTCAGTATTAAAAAGAGACATTAGAAGAGTAGAAGAATATGGATATTTTATTACTGACAAAGGGTGGCAGTTGATTAAAGGAGAATTTGGTATTATGGAATACCTATCGTTATTAAACGGTGGGGGGTATGATAATGTTAAGTATTACACGGACGGAATAGAACTCTTAACTAGGTATAAAGCAGTCGTTGAAAAAGAAAAAGCTAGACTAGAAGCAGTTCAAGAAGAAGGCGACAACAGTATTCTAAATGAATTAGGTCAGCTATATTTATTAAGTCGTACTGTTGATACAGCTAAAAATATGCTATCAGAAGCAAAAGATCTGAGTAAAGAAGCCTACCATGAATTGACACAAGCAGTTCATGGAGTAGTGAAAAACTCAAAATATTAACCCTAAAAACGTCAAAAACCCTTTTAAACAAAGGGTTTTTGTGCTATAATAATACCTGTAGAAGATTTTGCCAAGAAAAAACGGTCCTACTAAAAATCTCTATAAAAACCAAAATGTTCATCTAGGATCGTTTTATTTGCCCCTCAGTCGCTCGCTGTGGGGTTTTTATTATAAAGTCGATAAATTATACCCCTTTAATCTAAAATCGTTCAGAAACGATTTTAGGGGTAAATTAGAACGTGTGTAAAAAAACAACTATCTCTAAAAAGAAATAGTTGTTTTTAATTTGAGTAGGAATATACACTAAGAGAGTGAATGATAGTAAAACGTGTAGCGTATATTTTTACTCTTCTTCTTTTTCGTTGTCTTGCCCAAAATCTTCCAGACTTTCAGCAAATGATTGAATTGCGTCCGTTAGGTAATCGAAAATAACTACGAATACTTCTTCTGAAACCAAAGCAATATCGTCAGAATCAGTTGTAATTAGACGCACACTTTCTTTCACCTCTTTAGCAGAGTTGGAAACAGAATCTAGCCCTTCCGCATTTTTGATTAGGTCTTTCAGTTCCATATTCAAAACTGCAAGAGCTTTATTAATGACGTAGCTAGTTGCAGGTGGTGGAACAAGCAAACCGTCACCAGCAAATGATCCAAGGTGTTTTGTGTCCGCTTTAATCTGCTCCAACAATTCCATTGTCGCTAAAGCGTCTTCTGCCATTACTTCCGCAACTTTGTTACGATTGTAAACAAAATCTAACATAGCCTACTCCTTTCACAATTATTTTAAAATATTATATCACAATTTATTGGAAATATAAAGGTTTAGAAAAGAAAAAAGCGTATTAAATAATTTATAATACGCTCTTTTTTTGTATTTAATAGGTGTTCGATTTAAAACGTAAACGCCACTTGATTAGATCAAGACGAATCCTGATTTTGTTTTTAAAAGAATGGTCGTGTAACAAGAAAGAAACGTTGGCTTTGTTGAGGCTTCCTTGCCAAATATCTCTTGTTAAAAATTGTCCACGAGTTCTTCTTCTGTATTTACGATTTAAAACGAAAACACAAATAATCTTTCCTAAACGTAACTTCACCTTTCCCTTTTTGGTGTATTTGGAAGTTGGAACATTTATTAATGCACCGTTCAAAAGTTCTTTCAATTCTCCATCAACATAGGATTGTAGCATAGCTTCTCTAAGATCGTTTGGAAATTGATAAGTAACACGTCTCCCGTTTGGTAAAAGGACTTTACAAAAGACGTTTGTTTTTGCGTAGTCTATTTCCTCCATTAGTTCCCCTTTAGCTTCCACTCAATTTCCCAATAAAAGTTGGAACGGTCATGGAAGGTTTCTTGGAGAAGAATCTCATTATCTAATAAAGAAACGATAGTTGCCACCCAAATTACAGAATAATCTTCTTGTAGTTGAATATCAGTAAACCAATAGATAGGCTGTTTGCTATTGATTGCTCGAACCTTTTCTTCAAACCTATTCATATCTTCACGGTTTAAACGACTATCAAAACCTATACAGAAAGTTTCGTCACCGTGAAAGCCGATTGAGTTGATATGAGTAAGATCGTAGGTTTCAACGTTTTTTGGATAGATTTTTAGTTTTTTACGATAACGACTTCGTTTATTTCCATTCCGTGCCTGATACCTCTTACCAGAACCTTTATCATACTTGATTAGGTATTGGTGATAACGTTCGTTGTGGTAATAGATACCGTTGTCAAAAGGCTTATTTTCTAAGATCGCTATTCCACTAGGAAGATCAATAGGTTTAGATACAGTGGCAATTTTCAAGGCGATCAGGTTACTATCTACCACCTGTTGTTTACTAAGTCCTTTCACCTTTTCTTTAGGGTTGTTATGGTCATATAAGGCTTTTATACCCTCTTCATTATATTTATAAGGGTTGAACCAAAGATCAACTTTCAGCCAAAATAATTTTAATTTATTCATACATTTCTCCCTTTTTCCGACGTTTCACATGAAACATTACATTCTCCCTTTATTTCCTGTTTGTCTGAAATCCCAATCTTCGGGAAGCGGTTTTGGAAGGATTGAGTGATTTTTCTTCACTTCTTCCACTTCGTCAATTTTATCAGGATCATCAGGATATAATTCATTCGCAATAGCCTCCTTATCAACAGGAGAAGAGGGTTCATTTTTGATAGGCAATTTCTCAATCGCTTCTTCCACTTCTGGTTGCAATTCAGCAACTTTCTTTTCTTGTTCCTCTTGTCTATTTTTTTCTTCCTGCTCTAGTGTTAATTTTTTAATCAGGGCTTCACTTTTTCTAAGGCGAGTATCTAATACGTCCGCTAAATCTTTATTAGCTTCCTCATTCTTTTCCTTAAAGCGTTTTATAAAGTCTTCAAGGTCTTTCTTATTCACCTTTTTGGTTTCATAAGATTGAGGTTTTGCGATAGTTAGATTGCTGGGTTGGTCAGGTAAAGAAGAAGGTGTTTCTTGTACTTCTACGTCTTCGCTCATAGAGGGTTTATTCTGATTTTGAGTAGCATAGCGGTAAACAGAACCTTTTGAAATATCGCCAAGTTCTTTCGGTTTGATATAGCCCTCTTCAAAAACGTCCATAGGTACACGTTCATTGTAATAGCGTTCGTCAGGATATTTTTGAATTGTAGAATCAATGATATCATTGATATTTTCGTCTGTAAGGAATACCCCTTGAACACGAACTAGACCAGTACCAGTACCAGTAGACCATTTAACGTAAGTGTCACCACGCCCTAATAGACGTTCTGCCCCTGTTTCGTCAAGGGCAATAATACTTTCAGTACTGTTCGCAACTTTGTAGACAATCTGTGAAGGCAAGTTGGCTTTGATTTTACCCTTGATAATATCAGCCCGTGGTGTTTGAGTGGCAATATGAATCAAAATACCTGCGGAACGACCTTTCTGACCCAAACGTTGCATTGAATCTTCGACTTCATCACCGTTTGTCATAATAAGGTCCGCTACCTCGTCCGCAATAAGAATAAGGTAAGGCTCTCTCTTATCAGGAGACACTTTTTCGTTGTAGGTTGCTAGGGTACGCACTCCAATTTCTTCAAACAAGCTGTTTCTACGCTCCATTTCTGTGACAACAGCGTTAAAGGCGTTTTTAGCACCGTCCATATCTGTAATGACATCAGTATATAGATAAGGGCTTCTCTTATAAGGGGTAAACTCGGTCTTTTTAGGGTCAATAATGATAAATTTAACTACATCAGGGCTATTGTGCAAAATGATAGATAAATAGATCATATTGATACCTACAGATTTACCTGACCCTGTTGTCCCTGCGGTTAGAATATGAGGTGCAGTCGCAAGGTCATAGGTCCGTGGTTGTCCTTCTGTATCAACCCCTACCAAGGCTTCAAGAGGAGGTAGGTCCTTTTTGCCCATAAAGGCTTTAAGATAATTGGTATAAGCGTCAGCGGTAATCTTGTTTTCAAGCGGAATTTGAATAATGATCTTACCAGCTCGTAAATTAATATTGATATCTTGTTTCCCTAAGTCACTCTCTAAATTTTCCTTCATCTGCTCTGTACTCATATTGTTGACACCTTTAGGTATTGAGTAGGTGAATTGAGCATTAGAATTTGTAGCTCTCATACTAACAAATTGCAGATTTACTTTTTCGTTAGAACTGATAAATGTTTCAAGGGATAGGTAGAGGTTTGCAACCTCTTCTTCTGCCAATTTTGTTTGTTCCACAATTTGTTTTTTTAGATTTTCGTTATAGAGAACTTCGATATCCCAAGAAGCCTTTTCTTTGGTGAAAATACCTGAATCTTTAATTTCCGCTTTTTCAGCACCGTTCTTGTTATTTTTACCTTTATTAAGGGCTTCCTGTAATCGTTTTTGAGCTTCTTCAATTTTATAAACATATTCCTCGGTCACGATTGCTTTTGCTTCAAAAAAGTAGAACTCTTTTTCTGTTTGAGGTTTAGAAAAAGCAAAAAGTTCACCAGTCACAAATGTCAGCTCACTAGGTAGTTTTTTAAAATAAGTTTCTTCTAAGACGTTTCGGATAGCTGTATTTTTAGGACGTTCAATTCTAACAGTCGCAATAGTAAGAAAGTCACTTCCATTTACTTCTTTTCTGGTATGAACTTCAATATTCATACGTCTTAGGATCTCACGGGCTTTTATGTCTTGTTTGGAGTTTTTTACTTTTCCATTATCGTCATAATCAAGAACATTTATTTCTAGGTTTTTAATAACATCACTTCGCATAGCTCTTGCAAATTTATCATCTTTGAAAGGCTGTAGCTCTCCCTCATGGTGGCGGTAAGCTATCGTTACTGAGTAAGCTATTGCAATGATAGCTAGGAAAAAGCAGGACGTTAGAATAATTCCATTTAGGGGCAATTCAAATTGAATAATCTTTTGTAGCCTCATACCTAGTTTGCTTCCAATGCCAACAGAATCCTGAATTTTCAGGGCTATTTGTTGTGTCAAAAATACTAGGAGTTTGGTTGAAATAAGTATTCCTACAAGAATGGTTAAAACGAAACCAATGCCCCACAACGTTTTTGAAGTTTCTGCGTAGGGATAAACGTTCTTACCGTCTTTAAAATATCGTTGTAGCTTCTTTTTCTTTTCTTTTGAACTTTTGGAACTCATAATTCACTCCTTGTTATAGCTTATAATCTTCCTCAGTTTTAGGGAGACTGATAATTCCGTAATGTTTTTCGTAAAACTCAATCAACCCCACAATTGTACCATACTTAGCTTGTTTCCAACCATTTTCTGTCAAGTAACGAATAGATTTTGTAGTTACACCGATACATTGTGCTACAAAGTAAGCGCTAAATTTCCCGCTTCTTAAATCCTCAATAATTCGGTCACAAGCAAACTCGATCAATTTTATTAGGTATTCTGTTTCCATGATCTCTCCCTCTGATGGTTAAAATAAATTATATTTTATTACCATTATATCAAAAAGACGTTAAGAAATCAGCACTTATCAATAAAAACATTATTGAAAAAACTAAGTGAAAATGATAAAATGGGTATAAAAAAATAAGGGAGTTAAATAATGAGTTACAATCCTACTGATTATTTCAAAAAGAAAAAAGAAAATGCTGGCGAACTAAAGATAGAACATGATCCAAACGTTATTACTCGTAAAAGCGAACGTAAGGTAATGTCAACAAAGGAAATTGCCGAATATTCAAGAGAAGCTGTAAGAGGAACAAGTCTGGGTAGTTCTCAGGCAAACATGGGGTTATCTTCTTCTATGGGAAAATCTGACCGTCAAACAGCCTTGATTGCTGGTATAAAAAAAGGCAAGTTAAAGAGCGTAGCTCAAATTTCTATGGCGTTGAACGTAAAAGAGCCAACCGTAAAGAAATATCTTAAAGAACTGAAAATCGACTTTGATCCCAAAACAGGTAAGTTAAGCACAGATTAAAAAAGCGTGTTTTAAAACACGCTTTTTTAATTTTGATATCACGAAAAGATGGCAGACAAACATAAAATAAGAAAACAAAAACATAGAAAAATAATAAAAATAAACCAGAAAATAATCTGGTTTATTTTTCCATATTTTTCAACGCTTCTTCAACGTCAAAGGCGTTCAAAATACATGAGAAGGCAAGGGCAATGTTTCCGAGACCTGCTCTTGCAACACGCATGAGTTTTTCCCGTTGAGAAGGTGTCATGGAAATATTGAGACGGTTATTTCGTGGATCATTAACGAAACTATTTTTTACAAAGAACGTTGGCTCTTTAATGGCTTTATCAACGTCAAAAGCGTCAAGGATTGCACCAATAGCTTTTGATTTGTTTTGACAACCTTCCGCAATTAAACGTTCTAGTTTTTTTAAATTGGCGTCAGAAATACTTGTGGAAAGTTTTTCATGTTTTGGTTCACTAATCTGGAGTTTGTTAAAGAAAATGTTAGGCTGTTCTGTAGCTTTTGCTTTTTCTACAACTTTTTCCTGAGTAGTTTCTTTTTTTGTGTCTACTTTCTTTTTGGAAGTCTTTTTGGTTGTTTTCTTTTTAGGTGCTTCAAGTGGTTGTTCGTCTGTATCAATAGCGTCTAAAACCACTTTCTTTTTTGTTTTAGTTGGTTGTTTGGTTGGTAAATCAAATGTCATGTTTAGTTCCTCTTTCGTATTTTTTAAAATATAAAATCATGATTAACAATTATTATATCGTGTTGAATAATTGGATAAAATAATCATTTAACACAAAAAATAATCAAGCCACATCAATATTGTTTTTGATAATTTCAAGACTTTCTTGCAGTTTTGCAAAGTATTTTTTATAGCTTTCATCACGGTATTTTGATCGCTTCATAATATCAAATACTGTTTTATTTTCTGCACTAGCGTCACGGAAAATATTGCGTTTCCAGATATTTGTAATGAATAATTCATTGTCCTTAGTCTGCTCTAGGTATTCGTTCGTTGCGGTAATACCGTGAGAGCCACCGCCAGTTTCAAGCAAGTTGCCTACAAAGACAATTTTAGCTTTCATGATAGGTTCGTCCTCGTCATTAACAAGGTTATCATCATTTTTTAGAGCTTCTGCACGGTTGTATACTCCAATCGCACCGTCCATTTCGTCACGTCCTGAACCTGCAACTGCGATTAATAAATCACTAGCCAAGTAGAAGTTATCAAGCAAAACGCCTTCACTATTGTGAGTGTCAATCACTACATAATCGTAGTAGTCACTTAATTTTGAACGTTTAAGCCAACGTCTAAAAATTTGCGGATTTCTACGTTCTTTATGTTCAATATGATCTTCAACCTCTTTTAAGCTCTTTGTAGCAACAAGTAGATCGAGGTTATCTTTGACAGTTAAGGGAATAACGGGCTTCTTTCGGAAAATGTTCTCAAACAGATTTTCCTCAGATGAAATATTGACGATATTCCCTTCTTCGTTTTCTTGATGAACAAAACGTTTAGTTGTGTCTCCCTGACGGTTTGCGTCAATCAATAAGACACGCCCATAATAAGCTAAGTAATCAGCTAATAATGTTGCGATAGCCGATTTACCAACTCCCCCTTTTAGGGAAGTAATAGTGACAACTTTCATATTTTTTTACTCCTGAAATATAAGATAGTGTTCATATTTTTATGTCGAAAAGAATATGAAAATAATCTACGGACACAAAAACTTAATTCCTTAACACAATTTAATAATACCACAACGAAAAAAGTATGTCAATAGAAAAATGAAAAAAAGTAAAAATTTTTTAAAAATAAAAAAACCGCTATTTATATAGTTGTAAGTGAAAAATAATAATGGTATTATAGATTATATAAAAACATTCAAAGAGAGGAGATAAACGTGCAGAAACACAGGATTGTTGAAAAAGAATATATCCGTTTAACTGACGAGATAATGCAATTCATTAAGGAAGAAAAACTCACCCCGACAGACCTAGTTGTAAGTGGAATGAAAATTGGAACAACCTCTAAAATTTTCTACGCTAAAGATGAAGAAAAATTCTTTAAATTGCGTGGAACAGTCATGCTACAACTATGTAATGTGCTAGATAAGTATAAAAAAGGGAAATACTTTGAAAAACAATTACGAAAAATCTTTGACCGTGATAAGCAGTTTTTTTTCAAATGGCGGAAAGAATTAAAAGCGAGCAAAGAAATAGGTTCGGCTATTGCTATAAATAGTATTAGACAACTTTATACAGGAGAGAAAGAATATCACTTTAGCATTTCTAAAATGATCCAGCTCTTAGATTTTATAAGTGATCTGGAAATTGAAGCTAAAGTTAAAAAAGGAGAATAAAAGTGGAAGTAAGAAAATCAACAAAACACGTTCCGACTTATGAAAAAACAAGGAATTATACTAATTTTGAACGGTACAAAACCTTTGACATTGAAGGGTTTTTCAAGGATAAAAAGTTAAAAGTAGTAGAAATTTTAAGTGTAAAACCTCTAAGAATGTTGGTTGAAATAGAAGAAGATAACACAGTTTATCCAGAATATCAAGATGGAAATGTAGCAAACAACACGGGTAGGCTTTTCCGTTTGTACCTTGATACCCCTTCCAACATAGGAGTAGAAGCAGGTCAAGTAATGAGATCGGAAAACCCTTATGTACAATTTGATTTTTCGGATTCGTATGTGAAGGTTGTTTCTTATGAAAAGTTATTTGTTTATACAGGAGGGCTTGTCCTGATTGATAGGAAACAAAAAAATTTAAAGGAATTTTATAGCGGGAGAGATTAAATGGTAGCGATTGAGGCAGAAAAAATAAAAGGGTTAATGTTCTTTCGAGGGATCAATCAAGAAATGATCTTCGAGGAAGCTGAGTTTGAAACTGTATGTGCTTATGAAAGGTCCTCAGACGAAATAAGAATTATTTTACAAAATGTAAAGGTTGATTCTCCAAATGAAGAGGAGTTGGTTTTTGTTAGGTTGGTTGGCTCAAACGGAAAAGGTTTGCCAGTAGATTCTATGAAAAGTGGTCACAAAGTGACAAAAGAAGATATGGTAATTGAAAAGATCTCACACGTTCGTTCTCAGTTGACGATAACGGTATCTTCAATCAAATTGGGAAAATACAAATTGAGTAGTGAAAACAAAATTGAAATTGTGTAAGGTGTGATAGGAAGGAGAGTATATGTTTAACAAATATGAACTCTTGCAGGAAAGGATAAGTAGCCAACCTGCACTAGGACAGCAACGACTAAAAAATATGTTGCAATTTTTACGAGAAGATCATGTAGGAAAGGCAGATCTCAAAAAAATCCTGACGTATGAGTATAAGGGGAAGACGGAAGAACAGACGGAACTTTACACTATACTGGTGGGTCTTGTAGTCGATCTTTACATTAAAGAAAACGGTCAGGAAAGTTTCTTGGAATTGTATAATGAACTGCAAAAAGAAGAACAAGAAGAACCGTCTGAAAAGGTAGAACAAGAAGAACCAAAAGAAAGTGGATCAGATCTATTTGTTCCCCAAAATACGGACAGAACGCCAAAACCTGTATCGCCTAGGAAAAAAATAGCTTTAGTATCGCAAAAAACAACAGAACTAGCAGAACAGCAACCAATAGTGTCTGTTGAGCCTACGCTTCCTAAAGAAAAAACTAAAGAAGTTGAAGAAATACCTAAATTAGTTGAAGAAGAACAAGTTGAAAGTATTAAACCAACTCCTTATGTAACTCCTACTGTTGAACCTATCCTTGAAGATATTGGAACGGAAGTTGACGAGGAAGAAGAAAACGAAACAGAAGGAATTGAAGTTGCAAATGATGTAGAAGAAGATCATTTTATTGAGGAAGAAGATGATTTTGAAGAGGAAGAAGAATTGGAAGAACATAAAAAGAGTGGTGTACTCAAATACTTGGCAGTAGGGATTCCTGCTGTATTGGTCGTTGGAACTCTAGTTTTCTGGCAGGTGACTACAAACAACAAGAATACTAGCCGTACAGAGCAACAAGTCGCAAAGATATTACAAGAAGCCCCTAAAGAAAATAAAAAAGATTCAGGACTTTCAAGTAGTGAGTATGATGATAATATTAAAACCCTCACACAAGGAATTGATTCAATCAAGCAAAATGACAAGACGGGTCTTTCTGGTTATCTGGTAATTGACAACAAAAAATATATTATTCAGAAATACGATCAAGCTAGTGGATCTTTGACTGTGTTTGACACAGAGGGAGAAAAGGTCGTTTTTGATGAAGATTGGGTTCAAAAATTGATTGATCGATCAAAAGAAGGTAAAACGAAACTCCCTGACAGTTCTGCAAATGGAGATAAAGTTTCAGTAGAAAGTAAAGAAAGTGAAAGTTCGACTAGCACAGAAGGGAGCAACTAATGAAATTCAAAATACCTGAATACAGTACACAAGAATGGCTGTTCTTTGTTTTAAAGCTCATTTTGGTTTTAGTATTACTGTTCTTGCCTTTTCATTTAGGATATTCTTTCAAGCACTATTATCACGTTTTGGGGTTTATGATCCTACCTTTTACTTTAGGGTTGATTCCAGTATTATTTAACTTCAAAGGAATTTGGAAATGGTTCGTTCTAGGTATAGGCACTACAGCAACCTTAGTTTGGTTGGGTTTTAGTTTATTTACTAGAGGGTACATTGCTTATATGGGAGAAGATGGTTTTAGAGTATTAGATCAAAGTAACCCCAATTTTGTATTTGCGGTATCTAATAAGGATAAAATGGCTATTAAAGGAAGCTCCTATATTGTGTTTACAAACCCAATGTGTGAAACGTGTCAAGAAACAGTTCCAAAACTCCAAAGTCTTACAGGAAGAGAACAGACAGCAATCGTTTATGTAGATGTAACAAGTGATTTTGGTAAGGAATATGTAAAACATTTCCCAGATATTGAAAAAGTGCCTTCTGCTTATAATCGTGAGACGGGAGAAGTTTTGCGATTAGGATTCCATACAGATAATGGGATAGAAGTTTTAGAAGAAAATATCAATAAAATCGCCAATGATACAAAATACTAGGAAAGAGGATAAGTAAATGGCTAAATCAGAAGAACAATTAAAAGAAGAATTTTTATTTATTGTTGATAACAACAACGAACTACGAAATAAAGTAATCGCTTCCTACAATGATTTTTTGGAAGAATATCGTCAATTTTTAGGTAAAGACTACGCAACGCTTACGATTTACGAGGCTATCGAGTCTGCACAGGACTATGCGATTCAGAAAGATGAAGAAGAGGGCGGAACTTTCTATACAGAACTCCTTGCGGATTGGTATGACGAACAAGTTTTGGAATGGAAAAAACGTGTAGACGCTTTAAAAAATGACTATATGCTTGAAACTGTTCCAGTTGTTGATGAAGAGGATAATGTGGATTGGGGAGACTATGTGCGCCCTGTGATTTACGACATCACAGATTGGGGTTATCTAGTCGTGCCTGACGAAAAGCACCTAGTAGAAAATGATATTAAAGGTTTGGAACATATCATTTATACGATTGAATATTACAATTTCCCTATCTATTCAAAAGACGATTTTGATAACTCAGAAGAATTACAAGAATTTTATAAGAGCTATAAACGATATGAGGAATTGTTGCGCACAAACAATATTACAGCCTCAGATACTTGGAAATTTGCTCTAAACCCCCAATTCGCTTACAACAAATGGGCTGGACGGAAAATAACTGATCCAGAAGATACATTGAAACTTGCTCAATATCTCAACCAATGCTTGCAACGAATGGAAAAGGACATTGAAGAAGCTCTAACAGGTGTTAAAAAATCAGAACAAGCTCACTTATACTTAAAGGAAACTTACTATGATGATGAAAAAGCAAAACAACTCTTCAAAACGTGGATCTCTACAAAAGGCTATTAGTATAGGTTTTCTATTTGCTTTTAGCTTAGTTGGAGTAGCTTGTTCAAAACAGGTGGCAACAGTAAATAAAAATGTAAAAGTGAGTGATAGTTTAAAACCTCAGAAGGAAGAAAAGGGAAGTTTGTCCAAGGAAGACTATCAAGCGCTTAGAAAAGCCTTAGTGAAAAACGGACTTTATTTAAACAAAGATAATACAATTGGTGGAGTTTTCAATCTTTCGGACGGTTCAACTATGCGTGTTTATCGTTTAGATGGAGACGGAAATCTTTGGGGAACTGTAAAGACAGGAGATAACGAAGAAAAAATTGCTATGTTTGATTATACTTCTGTTTTGACCTTTATTGAACGAAAAGAGAGTGTGAATGTGGAGTAAGGTATGGCGAAAAATTATATATTTGTTCGTTTGAATACAAGACGATTGAATAAATACGAAAAACAACGAATTGAACGCTTAGTAGAGAATTTACAACGAAAAAGCGATAATAAGGATCACTATGTATTCATTTCATTGTTGGAGTGGCGCAAAATTGAAGATAAAGTGGTTTTGCGACCTGATTTGTATAAAAACCTAGAGGTGGATCTGGTAAATATGCCAGAAGAAAATATCATGAAAGGTGGAATGGTTGGAAGTGAACCTTTTATGGCGTGGCTTGAAAAAATACCTAGAAGTGATGTTTTTTATAAAGAAGGGGATATCGAAATTGATGGATCTGCTTTTTGGGATAGTCCAGAGGAAGAGTAAATAAGGTATGTTTGAAAAAATTGGAATATGGTTAGATGATTTAGAAGATTTGGTAAAAGCGTCCGATTGGAAAAAAATCACTTTGGCAACGATTGTTCCTGTTATTGTAGCTTTTATTGCAGGTGGTTACTTTTTTTCAAAAAAGGTTACAGTTACACAAACCTATACAACTAGTGAGGTTGGAAGATTGTTTTCGACACAGGATCTTCCAACGCAAATTGGGAATATTGAAAACAACGAATTAAGAGTAGTGCAAGGACAGCTTGCGGATATTCAGTCAGATCAGGAAAAAGACGAAAACGGAGATCCTACAGATTTTGCATTGAATTTTACAAAGTTGAACGCTGATACAGATTTAAACAACTTTTTTAAAACACTCATTGGTATTAGGTTTGATACCAAAGTAGATACGGCTTACAGAAGTTTGAAGCCTTATCTGGCTTCAAGTGCTAGCACGGAAGAACCTCTTGATACAGATAATGCAAAAAAAGGTGAAAACGAAACGGAAGGTGATGGAGAAGCTGATTTGAGCGTCCAAAAAAATATTTACAACCTTCTTGCTTCACAGTCGTGGGGGAAAGAAACCCAATCTACTACAGCTCTTGCAGGTACAGTTATGGTATCTGTCATGAGTGGTTCAACGAGTGCCAATAGATATTTTCAAGTATTAGTTCCAGTAACTAATGACAAGCGAGATTTTGCGCTATTGAATTATATTGTAAAGACAAATGAGAATGGGAAAATACTTGCTTGTACTTATACAGGAGCGTTGCAAGGATATTCTGATCTAAATACTTACTACAAAAAAGTTGCGGATCTCTTGAATGGCAATACGGTGAGAGACGACAGAGGTAAATATAGCACTAAGGAAAACGCAGAAGATTTTAACCATCACAGCGCAGAGGAGTAACAAATGAGTAGCTTAACAAAGAGAATATTGATTAGTTTTGTTGGTGTCGTGATCCTTGGGGTTGCTTGCTTTTTCTTGTTTTTTAACAGAAAGAGTTCTGGGAACAGGTTTAAATTAGAGGAGGCGACTACTCAATCTTCTTCCAAAAAAGAGAAGAAAAAAGAGCAAGTGGAAATTGTCACCAGCAACCCTCAAAAAGAACTGGAAAAAACTCTTGAAAAACCAGACGAAGAAGTGACAGGCAAAGAAGCCGACACAGCAAAGGAAATGATTCAAAAGATGGTTGACGCTCTTAGTCAAGCGCCAGATAAAAATTCAATCATTCCTGATAGAATGAACCATGACTTATCAAGTTATCGTAGAGATTTATTGACTATCAAAGAAAAAATGATTCTTAATTACCAATATGACGCTTCAAAAACGAAAGTATTCAAGTCAAATTTAGACGGAACGTTGCAATTTACGATAACGTTTAGTGATGGCTTAAATATCATGGTTTACTCAGGGAATTATGACACTATGACAGAGCAGATTCAACTTGCGACCTATAGGGAAGGAGAATGATAATGGCAAATGTAATTTCAATCAAAGACTATACTTTGTCAGGAGTGAATTTTGCATTAAAAAATGTATTTGATAATAAAAAGATTTTTGGAGCAAATTTAGAAGTGTGGTTACAAAAAATTGATGAAGCAGGTGGAAATTTATCTGATGAAGATAAAAAAATTTTTGGAGATCAAGAACAAGCAATTCACCTTGTGAAGTTAGAGAATGTGACTGAACAGACTGATATAGAGAGAGAATTGAAAGCCTTGTGTGGGTTGGTTGTACCATTGAATACACTAAATGATTGGAGCAATAGTAATCTTACAGCATTAGAGGAAGGGGAAAAAGAGGCTGATCCAGAGGATAAAGAGTTATACTCTAGTGTTATTCGTGTAATTCAAGATTTTGCAAAAGAAGTAATCGTTCTCTCTAAAGAAGTTTCAGAACTCACAGAGCAGTTAAAGCGCTCAAAAGAATTGATGGCTATAATCTAAAATTGAAAAGCAAGTTCACAAAGAGCTTGTTTTTTTTGATACAATTAAATAGATCAGAAAAGGAGAGATAAATGGTTACTATTAAACAAAAAAAAGAACCTAAAGAAAACTTTTTAAAGCAAGCTACAATCGAATTTGAAAAAAGGTTTGACCTGCAAGGATTTACAGCGAACCTGATAGAAGCTGAACCAAGTGCAATTAAAGAACTTGTAGAAAATTACCTTCGCTCAGAGGGCTTCCCAACGGGTGTCACATACATAGATGTGGATTGGCACTTAAAACCACGTCTAAGAGCTTCTTATGACAAGTGGATAGAAATAGGTGTCAGTAATGGTTATATTACTGAAAATGACTTACAGGACGGTTTGAGGACGTTTTTTAATACAGGACGTGCTACAGAAATGGCGTTAAGAGAATGGCAACAAAATCATTTAGTAGACCTAGAAGTAGTGCTTAATGAAACTGTTGATAAGTGGGAGCGTAGAATGGCTGGCGCAGAAGAATTGCTTGACAATTTCTACACTCTTTTTGACGCTTTGCAAGTCAATAAGATTCTGACAGAAAATATAGATAGTTACCCTGAATTAGTCGAGGAATTTATAGATAAAACGAAAGAAGTAGGACTTGAAAGTGCCAAATTAAGTAATACTTTTTACCGAGTTAAAGTGAACACGCAAGGTCATGAAAATGATATCGTTTTGCTTATGACGTTGATGTTAAATATTAACAGACCACAAGCAATAGATGGTGTCCCTAAGATGAGTTCAGAGGATTTTAATACGCTATTGTGTCTACCTAGTTTGTTTAAAAAATTAAACAAAAACGTTGAAATTCTTGATAGTGTAGATGTCTGGGAGGAAAGAAACAAACAAATTGCTTCTGAAAAGCAAGCTATCAAAAAAATATCTCAAATCTTGACAGCAAACTTTGATCCAGAAGAAATCAAACAGGCTTTGATAGCAACGCCTAGTTCTGATAACCCTTATTATAAACAACTTGAAGTAGTTGTAGAAGAATATAATATTCCTCTTAAAAAGTTGTTGTCCAAAAATCCGAGAGTGGTTGTGAAGTTTGGTGGCAATGTGGAGGAGTTGTCGAAAAAAGTGCTTGATAGCAAACTAGCTGATTATGAAGTTTATAAAAAGTTTGTGTCTGGTGATAAAGAACTAATTAATAATCTTTGGTTAGAAGAACCATTAAAAAGTTCACTAAATGTTGAAGTTAATATAGATTAGAAGAAAAAAAGCGTTATTTTATGAAGTTTAAAATAACGCTTTTTTGTAGCTTGTCGCTTGATTTTCGTAAAGAAGAGTGCTATAATTTGAATTATATTATATGTCACAGAGGAGGTGTGAAAATGAAATCAAAACGTGACATTTACGAGCCAATGGCGGTTGAACTAGGGTTGACTAAAAAAAGCTCAAAAGAAGTTGTAGATTATGTTTTTGGAAAAATTTCAGAGTTTTTGTCTGATGGGGAAAAAGTACGCATTGACAAATTTGGAAACTTTGAAGTCCGAGAACGTGCAGAACGTGTAGGACGTAATCCACAAACGGGTGAAAAAATCACCATCAATGCTAAAAAGTTGCCTGTATTCAAAGCAGGTAAGGGGTTAAAAGAGAAAGTCAATAAGGCTTAATCTTTATGAAAAAGAAAGGAATTTATTTTTTATGGAATTGAAAGAAAAAGGTCATGGTTTTATTCGTAAGAATAAAGCAGGAAAAGTTGTATCAGGAATTGTTCTTGGGGCAACAATGTTTTTGGCAGGACAAGTAGCTTCTGCTGACGAAGTTAAACCAAATACAGACGCAACTCCAACAGCTACAGTAGCGACAGAAACAAAAGCAACTGAAACTAAAGAAGCGAAAACAACCGATGAAAATTCTTCAAAACAAGAAGTGGCGACAGAAGTTAAAGAAGCTCCTAAAACCGAAGAAGTGAAAGACCAAGCAGGACTAGATAAGAAGTATTCTGATCTTAAAGATCAAGCTAAAAAACTTGATATTGAGGTCAAAGAAGGCAAAAAAGTCACTCACGATACCGTAGAAAAAGCCTCTAAAGATCTTGACGAACAAGGCAAGAAGCTTGAAGAACTTGCGAAAGTTCGTGATGAAGCCAGTGCTAAACTTCAAGAAGCTATTGCTAAAGCAGAAAAAGCTGGAGTGAAGTTTGAAGGTGAAAAATCCATCACTTTAGTTCAGGGAAAAGAAGCAGAATTTGAGAATGAAGTTGCAACAGCAGAAAAAACTCTCAATGAAGCAACGACAAAACAAGATCTAATTTCAAACGCTTTGGATAAGTTGGTTTCAGACGCTAAGGCTAAAGGAGTTGACGTAACGGTTGCAGGCGAAACAGTTGTTGACGTAAAAGACGCTGATTCTGCATTTGAAAAGATCAAAGCAACTTTAGATAAAGCTGTAAAAGACAGCGAAGCCAAAAAAGCAAACTATGAAAAAGCCTTGGCTGAATTTAATAAGCGAGTAGCCGAAGTCAAAGCACAAAACGAAAAAATTCAAACTGAAAATAAGCAGGTTGAAGAAAATAACAAAAATGCTAAAGCTACGTTAGATGGTTCGTCTACTGCTAAGAAAAACGCAGATGGATCTTATACACAAACTATTAATGGGCTTTCAAAAGCAAAAACTACTACAAGCACCACTACAACAACTGGTCACGAGCCAATGGACTTGATTCAAATTATCGACTTGTCTGGCTCTCTATCAGATGGTGAGTATAAACAACGTAATGGGGTTACAGGTGCAAGAAAGCAACAAATTAGTGATATGATCTATGTCATTGAACACCAGTTGACAGATCAGGACCATGTAATGCTTGCGTTTTATGGTACAAATAAAGGCAACTCTTATGTAGTTGGTGGACAAGATGGTGGAATTGCAACAAAATTGATGTCTAAAAAAGAAGCTATTGACCTTCTTAACAAAATCAATGCAGAAAAACAAGTTCATGAAGTAGCCCAATCTTGGACACTTATTCCTAACGTAATCAAACCTTTGCTAGGAAATTATGTGGCTTCTGACGCACAAGACGGTACAGGTTTTGAAGATGTTTATAAAGCTCAAACAAACAAAAATAAAGTTGTTTCAGTTCTTCAATTTACTGACAATTGGACATTGAACGAAAAAGAAGATATTGACACTAGTTTTGCAGATTGGGCTAAGTCAACCGCAAAAACATTTATGACGGTGGTTGATGATCCAGATCCAGATAGCTCTCTATCGGTTGCTCAAATGAAAAAAGCTGGACACCCTAATATTAAAACCTTCAAGTCATTGACAGCTCCAAACCGTCAAGAAGAGATCGCTAAATTGTTCCAATCTACAGCTACAGTCACTAAGACGCAAACTACTACAGTTAAGTCTAAGGGAACTGTTACAATTTCACCAGCAACAGGAATTAAACTTGTATCTGCTGAACTAGTTTCTCCTAGTGGTAAAAAACAAGCTCTTGAAGTGAAAAACAATCAAGTGAACTTTAATGGTGAATTGGCAGAAGATGGAGAATATAAAGTAAACTATACTTTTGTTTCCACAGAAAATAAAGAAGCGACTATTAAGGGTTCGTTTGTTGTTGATGGCAAAGATGATTCTAAAACAGACAAAGTAGTTCCTACAGCGTTAGGTAAAGCTAAAGATTTAGTATCAATGCCAACTAAACCTGTCGCTCCTCAACCAGAGAAAGTTTCTGTTTCTAAATTAGTTGTTAAAACTGAAAAACCGAAAGTAGAAAAAACGGTTGTGGAAGTACACCCTGTTGATGTTAAGGCAGTTGTTAAACAAGTGCCTAGCTTACCTCACACAGGAACAAAAGCGTCACTTGCTCTTGTGCTTGCGGGAGTTGGCGCTTTGGCGTTGGCAGGAGCAAGCCTGAAAAAGAAAGAAGATTAAGGTAAAGCCTCTAGTTTGAGGGCGTTTGTTAAAAAAACAGCGCCCTTTAAACACAGAGGTAGAAAGGAAATTATAGAAAATGAAGAAAACAGAAAATGTTAAAGGTCATGGTTTTTTGCGTAAAACTAAAGCCTTTGGTTTAGCAAGTGGTATCGCTCTTGGAGCAACACTATTGATTGGAGCTAATACCGTTTCTGCTGATGAAGCAACTGCAACTACTCCATCAACTACAGCTACTACGAATGATAGTAAAACAGTTGTTGTTGATGAAGGATTGACAGAAGTGGCTAACAAGGCAAAAGAAGCAGGTGCAACTGTTAATGTTGAACCAACTAAAAATATTGGTACAGCAAAAACAGAAGAAGAAGCAACCAAGCTAGATGAACAAGCTAAAAAAGAGGTTGCAGATCAAAAAGCTGAAATCGAAAAGAAAACAGCAGACTACGCCAAAGAAGTAAAAGAAAGTGAAAACAATCGTAAAACATTGATTGAAAATCTTTCAGAAAATACCGGTTTATACAACACGACAGCAACCCAGTTGCGAGCTTTGGCTGATAAAGATTTTGACGCAGGGAAAGCCTCGTTTGGAGAATTTAAGTCTAGCAACGGGACAGTACGTTTCTTAGACGCACCTAACCGAGTAGAAACAGGCAAAATTGATCCAACAGTTGCGCTTTTGAACTCAAACGTCATTAACAATCCAAAAGAAATCGTTACCTACTATAGTGACGCTCCAATGCTTGCAGATAAATCTTTTGTTTCAGATAAGCGAAATGTAAAAGTTGTACCTGTTCTTGTTAATGATGGCGAAACGATTACGTACAAAGTAAATTACGCCCCAGATTCTAATCTAGGACAATTGGGCGTAGGATATGTAGAAAAATCGTACACTCTAAAAGGTTCACCAGTGCAATCAGGGAAAATCGCTTTGTTGGCAGACCGCTACGGAACTATTGTAGAAAATTATGTATATGGTGGTTTAGGACGAGCAAACAGCGTAATTAAAACAGGGGAATGGGGCTTCACTTCTTCATGGACATACTACGATAAAGATGGGAAAAAGATTGATTCTAAAGAATTAGCTTCTCGCTTTGTCAACAAATATTGGTATCCCAACGTTGGTCTGAGTGCGAATGATATTAAACTAGCTCCTACGACTGAGCATAAAACAATCATAAAAAATTATGGTGACGGATCTACTACGAGGGATATAAAAGATGACTTTGTTAATGGTGGCGAGAGCTTTTTCACAAGTGAAAGAATATATGAAGAACTCGCACGAGCTGAAAATGAAATTGATCCAACAGCCCAACGAATGTCTATGTCTGGTAACGAAGTGAAACCAGTCGTTGATACGATTGTGAAAACTCCGACTGTTCCGACTATTAATTATCACCTTGTTTCATATACAGTAGACAAGCCTGACGCAACTAACCCAAGCAAAGACGCTAAAGGTTTAGTTGAAGTACATTATGTAGTAGATAATGCTGAACGTACTGTACTAAAAGATCCTGTAATTCAGACACCAGAAAGTCCAATTGGTACTAAGTATGACACTACAAGTATTAAGTTGCCAACTATCACAAAAGATGGTAAAACTTATGAAGTAGTACGTTCAGAAGGTACTGAAAAAGGTCAAGTTGTTAAAGGTAAAACGGTTGTGACTTACTTGTATAAATTGAAAGAAGAACCAAAACCAACTCCAACACCAGAAGTTAAGAAAGGTTCGATTGTTCAAAAATTTGTTGATGAAAGTGGCAAAGAGATCGCTAAATCTACAAATACAGGCGAAAAACCAGTTGATGAAGCAGTTAAATTAAGTCACCCTAACGAGATTACTTTTGAAGGTAAGACTTATACTTTCACTAAACAAGACAAGGTTGATCCTGCTAAGATTCCAAACGGAACTGAAACGATCACCTACGTTTATAAATTGAAAGAAGAGCCAAAACCAACTCCAACGCCTACACCAGTTGTAAATCCAACAACAATCCATATTGATGGAGATACAAGAAAGGAAATTGCTCCTCCTGAAAAGGGAACAAAACCATTTAAGAATATTGACGGTTTTGAACCTTCACCAAAAGACCCTAAGAATGTGGAAAATCCTAACGGTGAAACAATTCGTGTCTATAACCGAATTAAAAAAGGTAGTGTGGAAGTTCGTTACGTCAAAGATGACGCTTCTAAGACTGTCTTGAAAGATCCAGTTGCAGATACGGTTGATAGTAAAGTGGGTTCAGACTACGATACAACAGACAACAAACCAGTAACGATCACCAAAAATGGCGTGACTTATGAATTGGTCCGCACAGAAGGGGTGGAAAAAGGTAAAGTTGTAGAAGGCAAGACAGTTGTAACTTATGTTTATCGTGAGGTGCAAAAACCTATCACGATCCACATTGATACAGAAGGAAATCCAGTTGCACCAAAAGAAGATGGTACTAAACCGTTCAAAGAAATCGAAGGCTACAAGCCTGCTCCTAGCGATTCTAAGAACGTAGAAGATCCTAAAGGTGTGACAATCCGTGTCTATGACAAAGTGAAGCCAGAAGCTCCACAGGAAGCTCCTAAGACACCTGAAAAACCTCAACCTCAACAACCAGCTACACAAGCGGTTGCAACTAATCAGTTGCCACACACAGGATCAGAAGCAGGAACAGCTCTTGCTATTGCAGGTCTAGGTTTGCTTGGTTTGGGTGCGTTGGCTTATAAAAAGAAGGAAAACTAATTAGGATTCTTTCTAAGTCTGCAAAATAAAGTCATGTGACAATCAGAAAAAGCGGTATACAAAAGTGTATACTGCTTTTTTGTTGCGTTTAATTAAAAACCACTTGACAGAAATCATAAAAAAGTGTATAATATAATCACAGCTTAGATCATTAGTAATCATCATGAAAAAGAGGTTAAATAAAGAAAGCAGAGTATTTGTAGAATGAATTTAAAGAATAGATTGGCGTATTTATACGATAAAAAAGAATTGTTGGATAGTGAAATTAATAAGCAATTAATCACTTTGGTAAAAGCGTTATTTGTCCCAGTTGCTACCATTTGTCTAATACTTGTTTCGAGCGAAAAGATGATATTTCTATTTAATGATCCATTTACGCTTCTTGCAATTTGGACGATAGCAATAATTTGCTCTTGTGTATTTTTTGTTATTTATATAAGATCAAAGGGGATTTTTAAAAAACACACAGCCGTAGACTATCTACCTTTTCTTAAAGAAACGCTGAAAGACGTTGAAAGTTTAAGCAAGAACAGTCCAGATGAATTTGTTACCCTGACCTGTAAAGAGGAAAATGGGGTGTATGTGCTAAGTGAACAATTTATCGGCTTGTATGATTGGGCTTTTGAAACGCTAGTTCCTCCTATTTCAGATGTTAAAAACAAAGAGAAAAAAGAAGTTTTAAAAATGTTAAAAAATGTGGTTGATAAATACAATTCAGAACAGGTTTACAGCAAATGGCTAAAAGAAAAAACAAAAGAGTAAAAAAGATGGTGGGTATCCATCTTTTTTAATTTTGTAATTGACAGCACCACAAAAGAGGTGTATAATATAAATACAAAACAAAAAGGAGAAGAAAAATGAAAGAAACTATCGAAGGTTTTTTAAACGAAACAAAGCGACTATCAGATGATACTGTTCTAGGAGAAGTGATAGGAACGGATTTTTATTGGAAATATGGCAAGGCGACTGCACGCTTTTGGGAAAAGCATTTTGATAAGGATTGTCAAGTTACTATGAAACACTTGCGATATCTTGCTGATTTAGAGCTAAAAAACCTAGATAAATAAAGAAGGAGGGGAAATTATGACTTACACGTTGAAAGTACAGATTGATCCAAAAGGGTACACAGACTACCTTGAAAAGATCTTTAAATATGGGTATAAAATGAAACGTGAAATGGTAAACTATTTCAACAGACAAGAATATCGTAGACAATCTTCTGATGATTATAAATATCTTGCAGAAGAAACTAAAGCATTGAATGAATTGCAAGAAAAAATTAAAGGAACTAAAGATAAAGAGTTAAAAAAGGCGTTAAGAGAGGCGTACAAGGAAAAATCAGATGAACTGAAAGAAGGTTGGATTGCTCTTAATAATGCTTTTGGTTTGAATAGTGGGAAATTTGTTGACTACAACAATATGGGGCAGGTAAGCGTTATGTACAAACGCTACTCAAAAGATGGTATTCTTGACTGGTCTAACGTTGAAAATATGGCGCAAGCTACTAAAAAAGCCTATTTAAAACGTAGAAGTCAGTCAGATAGTGATAACTTTTTGAAAGTCCCTAGAATGGTTGACTTTACGACTATTTGGTACAGAAAACAAAACCATAACGTCTCACTAGAAGGAATTTCATTTGGGAAACGCAAAAATAAGATCACACTTCCTTGGAAATTCAAAAATGATGATGAGATTAGATTGTCTTATGCCCTAGAAATGCAAAAACTAGCTTTATATGCGGTTAAGCGTGTCCTAGTAAAAGACAATACATGGAAGTATTATGGCTTGTTTGTGTTTGATGGCGTACCTTATGGCACGAAAGAAACTCTTCCTTCAAAAGGTAAAGTTGTAATTTCACTAGATGTAGACAAGTTAGAGGTCGTTGCAAAGAATGAAAGTTCAAACAAAGAATTGCGGTTTGATCTAACAAATGATCTGGGATATTCAGAAAAATTGGCGAAGTTGGACGCAAAACTTGAAAATTCAAGACGAATTAACAATCCTGATAACTACGAAGAAAATGGTGTACCAAAAAAAGGTGTACACACTTGGAAGAAGTCGAAAAATTATATCAAGATCAATAATAAGAAACGGTATATTTGGCACAAGATTAAGAACTATCGAAAAAATCGTTTTGAGAAGATTGTAAATGATATTTTAGAGCTAGGTGACGAATTTATCGTCTATAAGGAGGATTTTAAAGCCCTACAGCAACGAAAAGACTTTGATAAGGAAAACATGTCATGGTTTGACACACGCAAGCAGAGAGGCTTTGAGATCATGTTTAATGCACCTTATGAATTTTTGTTGTTGCTAAACATGAAATTGAGCTATTTTGGCAAGAAAGCAGAAGAAATCGCAAAGGGGAAGTAGTATGAAGAAAAAGAATTTTTATTTCAGATATAGAAATGTTGGCGTTTTACCTTGTTCTTTATCTATCCTTTTTCTCCATTATATAGTGGAGAAGGGGGTTGATTATTTTGGAATTATCTTAGTAAAAATGTCGAATTTCCTAATTGCCGAAATATTCTTATGGATTGCATTTATTGGTTATTTTGTGATTGAAATGTGGTTTGTTATCCAATTAGCAAAGGAATTTTTTAGAGCTAGGTTCGCTATCGACAGAACTGGTTCACAAAGACTTGAAACTTTTTTTGGGAAGTTAGTAATGCGGTTGGTTGAAAAATGGAGAGTGGAAAATGATTGTAAAAAACTATAAAAGTAGTGGAGAAGAGATAACTTACACGCTAGACTACGACCTTTTTAGTGTGAATGTAGAACATAAAAAGACTAGTACAGGAATTGTTGCTACTGACTTGACGGATCTTTTTGGTTGGTTGGAAGAACAAGAATCAAGTGTAGAACCGCTAAAAACATTTCTTGAATACCAAAATAGCTTATTGATTGCAGGAGAAACACTAGATTTTACAATGAGTGAACGAAAAATGACACAAAAGGAAATTGAAGATCTAGCAGATAAGCTGTTTGATAAAAATATTTCAGACCACTTAAAAGAAGTTGAGCGAAAGGCAAAAAGTTAGAAAAAACGATATGGCAAATTGGTTTGTAAGAATAAATCACAGAAAAGAAAATAAGGGGGATTTTTATTCTGAACAAGTAGAACGGAAATTGTATTATGATTATGATACAAAACGTGATGTGCTTGATAAAATTAAAAATGATTATCCAGAATATTTTTTTGATAAAGTTCCCCAACGGACGATAGACAAAGAGTTCTTTTATGTTAATATCTATGAATTAGATAGCCAATGGGAAGCGTTTTGGAAAGAAAAAATACCTTGTCAATATTGCGGAGAAAACCCTGTAAGTCGTATTGATCTAAAAAACAATGATTATGGTGGATATTATTTTTGTTGTTTGGAACATGAAGAACAATACTACGAAAATCGTCTTAAAGAAGATGATAGGACTGACAAAAGTGGTAAAGTGGTTGGCTTTATTTATAAGATAACTCATAAGCAAACAGGGAAAGTGTATATTGGTAAAACAGTAAATCACCCTATCTTTCGTTGGTTTCAACATTTTAAAGCGCAGACAGGTAGCTATTTTCATGAAGCAATGAAAAATAGCAAAATAAATGAGTGGGCTTATGAAGTTATAGATGTTTTAGAAGAAGGTTCAGAAAAGGATTTGTTGGAGTTGGAAAGTAAGTATATTGCCGAATACAATGCAACGGATCATGAATTTGGTTACAATACAAAAGATTGAAAAAACTGCCAAACTTTCGAGGTGCTAGGAGCTGAAAACCCTTGGTACGCTTGAAAGTTTTTATTATACCACGCGCACCGCTAAAAAATAATACAAAAACACAAAAAAGTAATAAAAATAGTTGACAAGAGGTAGAATGAGATGTATAATATAACCATAAATGAAATATTAGAAAACAGGAGAATAAAAATGAAGTTGCCAAAATTTAGAGCATGGTTCAAAGAAGATAAAGAAATGATTAGTGTAGAAGAAATAGCGTTTGAAACAAAATTGGTTCGTGGATTTTATAAATTGGCGATTCGTTGGTTCAAATTTGAGGAAGTTGAATTTATGAGTTCAACAGGTCTATTTGACAAAAACGGTACAGAGATCTTTGAGGGAGATATTCTTGCTGATTTAGATGAAAGCGGAGACGAACTAGTGTACTTGTATGTTATTTATAAGGACGGTAAGTTTATGGCTGTAGAAAACGAGGAACGTGGCTATTCTGCTGATTTGGTTGATTGTACCACTTACCACTCAGTAGTGGGGAATATTTACGAAAATGCTGAATTGCTAGGACGGTAAGGAGAAAACGAAATGGAGAAATTGACGGTTAGAGGTATTTCCACTCACGAAGGAAGTAAAGGTGAGTGGAAACGTGGTTATCTCATTGAAGATGGAAAAGCGTCTTACATTATCAATGGTGTCGTAGAAGCAAATGACGAGTATATCACTATTGGAGAGTGGTGTTCTGTAGATCCTGAAACATTGGGTTTTTCACTGGGCTTACTTGATAAAAATGGCAAAGAGATCTTCGAAGGGGATGTAATTTCAACATATACTGATAATTTAGTTATCAAAAGGGATAATTTACTTGGGTTTTATGTAGAAGTAGTAAAAGTAGCGGAAAAAAGAAATTATTTTGCCGAAACAGTAGATATTGAATATCTCGACTTATTTGCTAAAGATTTTGGAGTTGCAGTTGAAGTCATTGGCAATGTATACGAAAATCCAGAATTATTAGAAGGATAAGAGGTGGAAAAATGGATAAAGTACAATGGAATAAATTAGTAGCAAGAGAACTGACAGACGAAGAAAAAGAGTTCTTTGGAGATAAAGTGACAGGCATTTGGGAGGGAGTAGCCCCTGAAATTGACGAGGAAGTGTTGGTTTATACCCCTGAAAGTGGGGTAACTACAGATACTTGGATAGAATATGAAGATGGGGTTGGTTTTGAAAACTTTGGGGAAGAAGAAGAAGTAATTTTTTGGACTAGCTTCCCTGAACCTCCAAATGAATGATAAATAGAAACGAAAGGAACACTAAAAACAATGGGAATTGATTTATATGGTTTTGTGGAAGGCTTTGACGAAGCTAAAGGAACATGGGAAAACATTTCTCCTTTAACGGATCAAAGTCAGTTGAATTATGATGGCTATGGTTATCCTAAAGAAGCAAAATACTTATTCGGTAGAACACTCCCTGAAATGCTTGACGTAGTGCGTGATACGGAGCTATACACGTTATTGCGAGATACAAGTGGGGAAAAGATCAAAGGATTGTCCACTTTAAACGTGAAAGACGATACAGGAAAAGCAACTAACTTAACAAAAGATATTTTCTTTTACTTACATGACGAAAGTTCGCTATATGTAGTCGAGTTGCAACCACTAAAAGACTATGAGAGCTATTTAGAAATTGTAGGTTCGCAGAAAGAAAATCTAACTAAGATGATTACACAAATTGAACAAGTAGGAGCAGGCTATTCTAAAGTTAGGTTTGTTTATACTTTCTTCTAAAAAACGTATCTTTCGAGAATTGAATAAAGGTTTGTTGTACGAGGAGTAGTGATGAAGTAAAAAACCAACTAATTTTTACAAGTCACGTCAAGAGTATTAAAACTCTAAGTGAGTTTATAGGCTATGTTGCAGAAAGCACGTTGGGAACGATAGTTATTGTTGTTATTGGGGTTGTATTTAGCCCCCTTCTTTTAGTTTTGTTTCCTTTTGCATACATAGAACGGTGTATCAGAGAAAGCCTATATACAAAGAGAATATTAAAGAAAAACCCTCACTTGAGGAACTACTATAATAGTGACGTATAGAAGGAGAATAAAGCAAACATGACAATTAAACTCAGAGAAGATCAAATGATGTTGGTAGAGCGTGTTCTTAAAAATATCAGGGAAGATAATTTAGTAGTTAGTCCGTCAGGGAGTGGGAAAAGCTATATATTGGCTTATTTAGAAAAACTACTTACTGAACAGGGCTATCTAGTTTATGTCTATGCTCCTACCATAGAGGTCAGAGAGCAACTTGACGAGTTGATGAAGGAAAATGGGAGCAGTAACAAAACAAAGGGTGTTGTTGAAGATGTAAATAGAGACAATGACGCTCCTGATTATCTTCTAATTGATGAAGCTCATCATTCGGAAGCAGAAACGTACCAGCTTTTGTTTGAAAAATATCCAAACGCTGTAAAAATTGGCTTTTCTGCAACTCCTGAACGGTTAGACGGAAAAGGATTGGATAACTCATACCAGAACATTATCATTGGTAAAACGGTAAGAGAGCTGATTGATAACCATATCTTGTCTGACTATAAATACTATGCTCCTAGTGTGTCAAATGGAATCCAGTATTCTATCAAGCAAAAATACCTTGAAGTAAACGGAGAAACTTTCTTTAAGGCAATTAGGAAAGAATCTGGATATCAGAAAAAGATTTATGCTGACGTTTTGAAAACGTGGATCGAGAAAGGGGAAAACAAGCAGACAATCCTGTTTGCCCCTAGTATAGCTATGTCAAAAACCTTTGCTAAGGAATTTAGCCAGAACGGTATCGTAGCAGAACATATTGACGGACTGATGAAAAAGGCAGATAGAAAAGCAACTCTTGAAGCCTTTCGTAGAGGAGAAATTAAGGTTATCTGTAACGTTGATTTGATCTCAGAGGGCTTTGATATGTCTGACGCAGATTGTGTTATCTTGACACGTCCAACAGAAAGCCTTGCTATGTTTATGCAACAAGCCTTTAGAGCTATGAGATATAGAGAAGGCAAGACAGCAATTATCCTAGACCATGCAAACAATATAGGATTACATGGGGAGATAGATCAAGTTTTTGAATGGAGACTAGAGGGAAAAGAGAGTAGAGGAGATAACCAAGGCTACGAAAGAACAGTCTGGGAACGATTTAACTCTAACGCAGTTTTTGATAAAAATGTAGAATTGCAAGAAGTTGTTAAAGACTATAATGGCTTATACGACAGGAAAATTGAAGAAGCAATAAAACTAGGGAATATTGATGGATTGAAGATATTGCTAGAAATTGAAAAAGAAGCCAGAATTGTTAGTGTTGGGAAATATTCATGGGCGTACTCAATGGCTTTGAAGTATAATTTTAAACTATAGAAAAAAGGAACATAGAATGGCTATAATAGACCGAGAAAGTAAGATTATATACACAGGAGGAAATATTGCATGGCTTCCTTACGTCATTCAAAATGGGAGTAATTTTTATTTTCGGTACAAAAACGGAAAATCTATACCTTTAGACACACTTGAAAAATATAAAAAAGAGGCTAGTTTGGTTGGATATAAAGTTATTGAACTAGAGGAAATATATAAAGACTTTGAAGTTGAAATTATTGAGGTTGGGAAAAGTGCAATTTTAATAGATGGAGTAATTGTTGATAGCACTAGTGATGGCAAAAATACAGTATTGTCGTTTGTAAAAATAGCTTGTAAATTAGGTTTTTGCAGTAGTAATAGTAACTTTGCTTATAGAAAAATAAAACTTAAAAAAGCTAAAAGAGATATTTCTGACCTAGAAGTTTTTTTAGATATTAGAAAAAATAATAGTATAAAAAAATATACTAGAACGAATAATGGAGAAAAAATAACGGAATTACAGAGAACGTTAAAACAGAATGGGTTAAAGTATAGCACATACAAGGATAGAGTAAAAAGAGGTTGGGATAAATATAAAGCTATGACAACGCCCCCTTTGCCTGCTCATAAATCCACTTTAAAAGGAAGTGTAGATCATGAAGGTAGAAAGTTTGAAAGCGTTGAAAAGATGTTCCAGTTTCATGGAATATCGAAAAAAACATTTTATAAAAGGAAAAAGAAAGGATTGAGTTTAGAACAATGTTTAGCACCTACCAAACAAAAGTTTAACAGTTCCCAAAGGGCTACAAAAACCACTAAAACAGAATAAATAGTAGAAGAATGAGACTTCTAAGGGCAGGAGTAATAGCTCTTGCCTTTAGAGGTTTTCTTTTTTTGTACACAAGCACAGAAGTGTAATAAAAAAACATTAAAAAATAATCACAAAATAGTTGACAATAAAAATTGTGAAGTGTATAATATAATCATAATCAAAAAATGAAGTCAAGGAGAACTAATCATGGAATTAAAAGTAAAAGGATCATACGACAAGAAAAATGAACGTTGGTATGTAGAAACAGACGAAACGACGGTTGAAGAAATGAATAGCTTCCTAGAAGAGCATGATCTTGATGTATTTGAAGCGTGGCTAGGATATTTGGAAGATGGAATGAGTAGCGAAGCATTGGTGTTTGTTGACCTGCTCCAAACTACTAAAAATGAAATTGAACTCGCAGATGGTAGTAAGATCAAGTTAGTAGAGCATGAGTAAAAACAGTCAGGAGTATTGGTAGAAATGGAAAAACGATATACTAAAAAAGACTTTTATGTAGGGCAGGAAGTTTATGCTGAATGTGTGAATTTAGGGGGTCGAACGATACTAGACAAAGGAGAGATCACGAAAGAGGTTGTAACTAGAGTAGGAAACAAGTATGTTACTACTAACAAGCGTACTTATCTTATTGCAAGTGGAGTTGAGAAGGACGAACGTCTAACTAATTTTGTCTTGTGGAACAACAAAAATGAGGCAAAAGCCAAGGTGACAAAGGATAAGGTATTTTCTAAGCTAATAAGTTTGTTTAGACTCGATAGTGGTAGCTTGCAAAGCCAAAAACTTTACAAGGAACTGAGCCTAGAAGATTTGCAAAAAATTGAACAGATTGTAGACAAGGCAATGGAGGAATAAATAGAGCATGATTGAAAAATTGACTAATTTAGATGGAGCGTTATCTTTGTTGGAAGTTGTAAGAGTAGCAGTCCTAATCATTATGACAATCTCATTTATGTTTCTTTGCTATTTCTTGAAGAAAAAAGAACAAAGATGGGCTATTCTCCATGCAGTTAATATTCTAGCTATGCTGTACTTTTACGTTACAAGCGTCAATGCGATCACAAACCTTCCAAAAGAAGTTGAAAGCGCACAAGATAGACCAGTAGAAATGTATTACAATATTTCTAAGCATGGGAATACCTTAGATTTTAAACTCAAAACCCAAAAGATTGTTGGTTTAGCATTGGAAGATAGCGCAAGCGCAACAGTTAAGAAAGAATCACAAGATGGGTATTTGATTGAATTTAGAAGTAAGCAATACTTGATCCCTAAAGGGGCTGTAAAAGATGTTGAGTAGCAATTTAAAGGAGTGGAAAAAATGGAAGTATTTAACGCTATTGGAACAATCTTGAATTTTCGAGGGAAACTAAAGAAAAAAGAATTGATTGGATCATTTACCACGTCTGAACTAGCTAGAAATGCAGTTAGTGAAGTGGCAAGTAACTATGACGAAGTTGAAATTGTTGTCACAAAAATTGACAGTTTAGCATTGCAAGAGTTGTAAAATAGGATTGAGGGAAGGATAGAAGTATGGGTTATACAGGTTGGTTAATGCCAGATGGTGTTTTTTATCCTTGTAAACATATGGAATATAGAGAACTATTAAGGACATTATTAGAGAAACCTCAATATAAATATTTGATGGAACAAAATATAGAAAAAGGGAAACGGTACAATGACAAACCCGAAGGGGTAGTTTGTTTCTGGGATACTAATTTTCAGTTTGCTGATTTTGAAGGAGAAATGACAGAAAAGGTTGAAGATTTTCTTATTAAACATTTCGCTGAATTTAACGACAAACAGAAATTGTGCATTTATCATAAGTTTTACATTTTGGAAAACAAAACTAAAAAACAGAAAGAAGCCTTGGAGAAATTTAAAAAGGGCTGATAAAGAGAAAGGTTATTGAGAATGGTTCAAGAAAAATACTTATGTAAGAAGTGCTTAGAGCTATATAAAAAAATGGCTGAAAAGGAAAAATAAAATGGAACTAAAAGGTAAAACAAAAGTTGGAGAGCTTGTCACTCTATTATCCAAACCAGATAGCTATTCTATCGAAGTGGTAAACGAAGAAAGTGACAACGGTAAGAAGAAAACCGAAAAAAACAAAAAAGAAAAGGAGAGCATTGGCAACTATAAAAATGACTTTCCAAAAGGATCGGTTGAAATGCAGGGAGTGAAAAAACTTTCTGATAAAGAAACTAGTGTGAAGCTGAAATTTGCAGGAGAGCGTTTGACTTTTTCTTTTGTAACTGAGACACCATACGAAAAAGTGGTGGAAATTTTGAATGAAGCATAAAAGGAAGGAAATGTAAAATGAGCAAACATAAACGAGTAGAGGGAATGTCTAAGATTTGGGTAGAGGGTTATAGGGATAAAAACGGAGATATTATTATCTCACTCGGAAATGATGGCTTTCTTATTGTTGAGAAACGTCATGTAGAATGGGGAGACGTTGAGGTGAAAGAAGTATGACAGCAGAAGAAGTAAAAATCTATGCTTATAGGTTACATATTTCAGAAGATAAAGTCTTAATTTTGGAACTAGAGTTTGATGTGTCAGAAACACAAAAGCTATTTCTTTTGAAAAAAGGAGTAGAAAATACTAAAACAAGAGTGGTGTATGATAGTTCTTCTCCGATTGTAGAACCTGTTCGTATGGAAAGTCGAATGAGCTTTCTACGAGGTAGAAAAACGTTGAAGAAAGAAGAATTAGGGGAATTTTTATTCCCTGATAGTGCAGATGATAGAGTTATCTTTTTCAAAGAACAGTCCGTAGAAAAGGTTTTAAAACTGTTCAAAGAATACTTGAGGAAGCGTAGCAATCTGCTTCAAGAACAAATTAATGCTCTAACTATGAAAAAACAAAATTGTCAAAAATTTGTTGCTGACGTGGAAGATCTTTTAAAATAAGGGGAAAACAAAAATCGAATGGATAGATTGAGGTCAAGGTATGAAATTTAAACCGTGCGAGTGTGGTTCAGATTGTGACAAAATAGCACAAGAGGCAAATTAAAACCGTAAAAATAGAAGGCTAGTTTAACTAGTCTTTTTCTATTTCTTCATAGGAGAGCGTATAAGGCGTTTCTTTATAAATCCTATATAAATACCCTAAAACGGAAAAATAGAAGCAGAGGGGCTAAAAGAAGGGTCTTAACGGACGAGATAGCACGACCTTTTTGCCTTCTCTTTTTGAAGGGGAATATTTCTTTAGAAGAAAACATTGGCAAGGTCTTTAAAAAAGTGTATAATATAAGCACAGGGGTATTTGCGATCCTTGGGTAAAACCAGAAAAATTATAGTCTAACTGAAAACCACGGTAAGCAGGCAGGGCTATAGTTCGTGTTTATACGGTAACAAAACAGAGAGTCTGTAGTTCTGCTTCAAAGGGAGTGCTATGTTTAGTAAATTTATCAGTGAAAAATTCAAGATAGCTTATTTCTTATCATCTTTTTTGATGGTATATATACCTAGTTTGTTGATGATTTTTCTAACCTATGTAGGAGTTATAAATAATCATATTCCTACGGTTTTAACTTTGATATTTATAGTGTTATTTGTGATTTCTGTTTTGTCATTGTTTTATGTCAAACTTAAAATTTCAGAGGATCGAAAACGTGTACGAATAAACTCGAAGGAAGCGTATTCGCAAAATCAAAACTATATATTTTGGAAGAATAGTAAACCTTTGTCTTTGTTATTTTTGTTAATACTTCCAACAATCCTATTTTCAACAGACTTACTTTTAAATTTAGGTTGGGTACTTTCTATCCAACTTATAGCAGGTTATTATTTTTATGTTAGTGGAAAATTTTTACTTAATACCCCATTATTGATGGTAGGGGAAGTTCTACTTGTAACTAAAGATAGCATGGGGAATTTGCTTCTTTTTGTATCAAGGAAAGACTTAAAAAGAGACTTAGGGGGTAAAATAAATTGTATACTATTAGGCGAAACATCAGAGTTTAGATTAGGAATTTATGCAATAGAAAGATGATACTATATTAAGAAGTGAGAGTTAATTGAGGCTAGGGATATCTAGCCTTTTTATTTGATCCTAAATCGGCTTGTATGACGTTTTAGAATAAAATAGCACAATTCTAGGCAGAGCATTATAAAACGTGACAGGGGCTAAAATAAGGGGCAATACGGACGAATTGAAGAAAAATGTGCTTAGTGAGCAAAAAATAGGAAACAGGGGTACGCATAAAAAAATAAGAAAATAACACAAAAAAGTATTGACAAAGAACAAATAGGGGGTGTATAATATAACTATAAAAATCAAACAAGAGGGGAATACAGCACCCTAGAAAAAGGAGAAAATAACATGACTAAACTAATTGAGCTGTTTGAGGAAGCTATTTATGATAACCCATACGACACACACGGTTTTTTTGAAGTAAAAGAGGTTAGAGGCTGTCACGTAAGTGACTTGGAAGAAATGGTGACAAAAATCATCAAGGAAAATGGTTCAGATGCTTTAGTTGCTTTCCAACGTGGAGTAAAACATGGCAAAATTGACCTACTTATTCCTGCTTTTGATTTTGGAGAAGATGTTTTCGTTTGTCTATTCCAAGTAGAGGAATATTGGAGCAAAGAGGATTGTATGGGCGTGTTCACCAAAGAACAAATGGAACAATACCTTGAAAAGTACATTGAGGAGACCTTGAAACAAAAATTCTATGGATTGCTTGATGAAATTCAAAAGGTAATGAAAAATAAGGGTATCAACGAAGTAAACATAGAACTTTTTGAATATCCTGTGGACGGAATCACGTCATTGTCAGTTAAGACAATCAATGGTGAAATGGTTGCAAAATTCAATTATGATAGTGAAGAAGAAAATCATAATTTTACAGTCACAAAATGCAATGGCGAACAGAAGTTAGATAAACTCATAGAGGCTTATGAAGTTTTCGACTATGCTTTTAGAAATGATGATTGGGCAAAATGTGTTGAACCACTAGAAATCTGGCTCAAACAGAATGATAAATAAAAAAACTATAAATACAGGGCAGACGCAACAAAGCCCTAAAAAGGAGAATCTAAAAATGGAAATTAAATACGTTTATGAAAAGACAGTATTAGGGTGGGGTTGGCAAGTTGTCCTAGACGGACAAAAACTATTCTATCCTTTTGGTGAACTAAAAGGTGTAAGACACTTTGTGAAAGAGAATTTGGATATTTTGATCCAGAAGCTAGAAAGTGAAGAAAACTATGGGCTTGCCTTCTACGTTTGTGGGTATGACGGACAGGCACAAACCGCTTGGGTAGAAAATTGGAACAAAGAGGGAGTTTTCGTGTTCTAAGAAAAAAGTTCAAAGAAAGTAAAAAGGCTATTTTTTAGCCTTTTTACTTTGTCAGGGTTGGATAGAGGAGAAAGTGGGAAAGAATAAATCAACATAAAAAAATAATCGAAAAACCAAAAAAACACGACAAAAAGTGTTGACAGGGTTAATCGAAGGATGTATAATATAATCATAAATCAAAAAGAACAGGGAAAACGCAACAAAGCCCTGAAAAGGAGAACCGCAAATGTCATACGAAACATTAAAACAATTTTCTATCAACCTTAAAGATCTGACTGTAAAATACAGCTATTCGTCTAATAACCTACGAGATTGCCGAGATCGTATGGTCGTTGAGAAAGTGGAAAAAACCTTTGAAAGCAAAAAAGAATTGGAAGATTTTCTATTGGGAATCGTCTCAGGGTTTATTGATGGAGTGACAAGACTACCACGTTCGCTTACCATGTATAAACGTATTCAATGGTTGATTGATAACGACTTAATTGAAAACGATATGGTAAAAGATACTGAGGAAGTACGAAAAGTCCTTACAGGAAAAAAGAAAGTACAACCGAAACAATACATCATGGTAACAGATCTAGGGGATACGCTACGCAAACGACAATATGGTGTAACCCTTTATCCTGAGTGGAAAAAAGTAACTCCAACAACGCTTTACAAGTATGATCTAAAAGAAATTGAACAAAACTTTGCAGACTTTATCAAGCAACACGAAATTAAAGTGGTGGAAGTGGTTTAAAGCCCTTCCCCCTGCTTTTCGCTTGAATTAGAAAACGTAGGAAGAAAATTGAAATTATGATCTTGTATGAAATTTATTATCATGACGCTTGGCGTACACACTCTAGCTATGGTCGTCAGGAAATAACTACAACGAAAGAACGAGCTAAAGAATGGCTCTTAGAAAACAAGAGTGAGTGGTATTACGAAGATGATCCAAAAATTGAAGATCTTATTGAACAGGCGTTAGACCAACAATTTCATTTCATGACAGTTAAAACGATTGTCTGTAACGAAGATGGGAGCGTCAGTTGGTAGAAAAAATGAAGGAGAAAAAGAGTGGAGCAAGAAAAACTGTTTAGTTTGTTTTTGACAGATGATAGCTTTTTTGAAGTAACTGAATTTGAAAAGGACGAACTACAGCTATTAAAAAAATTTGATATCCTTATAACGAACGTCTATGAATTGGCGCATTTCATGGAGGAAAAATTAAAAAGTAATAAGGCTACAGCGGATCATTATAAATTTGTGAGAAGCCTTATTCAGGGCTGGGTTCAAGACCTTTTGAATATTGAAAACTCAGGCGGTAGTTGTAATAGCGAAGCCTTGATAAAAGACGTAAGGGGGTATTTAGATACTTATAAAACGCCAGTACAACTACTGAGTAAAATTGAAGAGTACGCCTATTCCTCCCCTAAAGAGGAGTTGAGAGAATATATGGACGGTTTTTCAGGGTTGTACTATTGTGTATAATAAAAAAGTTGACGGAGAATAAGGTAAAGTGTATAATATAAATATAGAAAAGAGTTAGAGAGAAGAATTGTAAATAATAGAAAGGCGTTATGTTATGTTGTATACAAATTTTCAACGTAAAATCCTAGAAGAAAACATGGTCAAAATTGAGGAGTTTGGAAAGAAAACAGAACCGAACTTAAAGAAACTTTATGAATATATGATTACAAACTCTATTGAATCGTTTATGGTGGCTGACTTTGACAAGGGAAAGAGATATCTTGATAATTTTCGTGTAAATGCTGAAATATTTAATGTTTCAGAAGGTGAAAAAGTACTGAGAGTAGCTTACCGTGAAGAAGAAATTTCAAAATATGGCAACAGAGTCAGTAATAACCTAATTATTGGCTATACTGAAAAAAACGGTGCGGATATCCTGTATGTTGATGAAAAGCTGTACGAGTATACGCTTGGGTTGAGGATAATTTGTGCAGACGCTCTAAACAATGTGTATTGTGGCGGAGGAGCTACAGGAGACAGTTCATTTCGAAAGGAGTGTCAACAAATTTTAATTGATTTGTTAGAAGTATAGAAAATGAAGTTATCAAGGAATACGAAATCCAAAAAGAGCAGGTTTAATGATATCCTGCTTTTTTTGTTAGAGAAAACAAGGTGGGCAGTTGATAAATAAAACACACAAAAAAATAATAACCAAACATAAAAACATAATAAAAACGGTTGACAAGTAATAAGCAAGGGTGTATAATATAATCACAAAGAAATAAAAAGTGACTAAAAAAGTCAAACAAAAGGGGAACCGCAACTATGGCAATTACGATTGAAACACTACCAACAGAAATCCAAAACCACGCAAAAGAGATGGAAAAACACTTACATGAATTTTTGGATAACTTAGGTGCTATGCGTATTGAGGAAGCTATCCAAAATGAAAAAGGCTATCGTGATAGTGTAATCGCTATGATTAAGTGGTATGTCGCTCAAAATGCGAATGAAGAAAAGATCAACACTCTAAAAGAAGTGCTGGCAGTAAGTATGTATCGCTTAGAATGTACAAGAAAACTAGTTGAAAAGAACGGAACAATCGAAGAAGCAAAAGCCTTGTTTAAAGAATTAGGAATGATTTAAAAGGAGTGAAAAATGAAATACACAGAAATTTTGAACGAATTGAAAGAACATGGGGCTTCAAAAATCAAGCCCCTCACCCCTTTTGCTGATTGGCACGAAGGGAAGGAAGATAATGGTTTTGTTGTATTGCCTGATGGTTTTCCAGTAAACTATCTTGATCCAATTTATAAGGCAATCAACTTACAGCCTATTTGGGGTTTAACCTATGAGGGGTATGCTTGGATTGACGCAGGAGGGAACATTGGCAAGGCAAGACTTGATCTTGACCCTAGAGCAGTTCCACAATTTGAAATGGAACAGTTGCAGGCTTTGAAAGAGATTAAAGAGAATTATGTTTCTCCTATTTTGGGGTTTGACAGCAACCATATCGAGCCTATTGAACTAAAAGGGATTGAAGGAGCAAGATATTTAGCTACACAACTCAGACAGCTTGAAGCTGATCTAAACAATCCACTAGATAAGCAAGAACAAAAGAAGGGGTTATATTATGACAGTTTTACTTTTTGAATATGGACACAGTAAGGTAAACACTTGGAATGGTCATTGGACAGGAGAGGATAAGGTATTTGCTAAAGAAGTATTTCTATCCACTAGCAAACGAGAACGACTGAAAGAACTTGGGTTTGATTTACAGAGGGGTGCAAAGAAAACATTTACTCATGATTTTGGAGACGGTTGGGTTGCTAAGATCACCATGACTGTAGGCGCAAAGAAGGATTTTAAAGAAATCATGAAGCGCTCAGAAGGCTTCTTGGGGTACGAGTGGATCATTGACAGTATTCTAAAACACGGAAAAATTGTAGAAAAATGACGTTTTTTTAACAAAAGATGGCATACTAATTCTGTAAGCAAAAAATAGAAAAGAGGTGGGAAAATGTGTGCTATTTTCGATAGCCAAAATGACAGATCACAACAAACCAACAATGAATTAAAAGGTGAAGCGGTTCAACTTAATTCAAGTTGGCGCAAAAAACGGAAAAACGAAACTATCACAGGTCCTTCTTGTTTTGGTGAGCTTGTTGGAGGAGAGTTTATTGGAGATAGTCGCAAAAAGTGTACTGAGTGGCACAAGCGAGCTTACAAAGATGAAACGCACTATTTAACTGAAAAAAACTTTTAGTGATAGGAGAGTGACTTTTGGTTAAGTACAGATTGTTAGAAAGGAGAAGTGCTTTGGAAACACACTATGTCTATAAGTATCAAGAAGGACGTATGAGTTCAGAAGAAATCAAAGTTATTGAAAAAGGGCATTTAGATAAAGAAACTGTATTAGCTAAACTAAAAGAAAAACATGGTTCAAGTGTGCGGTTTGTTTATTTTTATCATGTATCGTAAGGACAGAATAGAGGAAACTCTATTTTGTCCTTTGATTCGATTGGGGGAGAAATTTTGGGAAAATATATCATTGACAAGTTAAAAGACAAGCGTATTGATATTGACCTTGGTGGGCATTGGGAAAACCTGATGGACTATATCAAGAAAGAATATCCAGATTTTTATACTTGGTCTGATAAAGACAAAGATAATTGGATCTTAGAACACTTTGAATTTAAAGAAACAAATTGGGAAAGAGTGAATTATCTTGGCTATGGTTATGTCCGTGAATTTTCAGATAGTAGCAAGGGTTATCGGTTGAATACCACTATCAGGGATAAGAAAGACAGAGAGGAACTGAGCGATTGGTTACAGGAAATTTTAACTAAAACAGCGACAGCATTTGAACGAATGTATTTGACCTTCTATAAAGTTGAAAAAGTCATGCGAGACAACAAAATAAAAAACGCCTACAACTCAGAAGGGCTTATAGATGGATTGCTTATTTCTTTTGAGCTGAAAGATGATGGTTTTTCTGTAGATTTTGTTAGCCTGTATGATGAAGAATGTAGGAACATTGCTTCATTCGCTAGAAACAGTATTAACGAGCCTTTGATACCTAAAATGGGGGTATTAGACTTCTACGGTCACTTTGGTTCGATTGTTGCTTATACTGACCGTGCATGGGAAGAGATAGAAACTTCATTCGCAGATTGGTTAGAAGAATTAGTAGAAAATAAAGACTAGCTTCAAAAGGCTAGTTTTTTAATATGCTGACGTACAAAGATTGACCTAAAACTACTATAAACTGCTATAAACTGCTATAAACTGCTATAAACTGCTATAAACTGCTATAAACTGCTATAAGCAACTATAAACAATCTATAGATCAACTACAAATTAACCATAGAACAATTATAGATCACCCATAAATCAACCATAGTTCAACTATAAAGCAACTGTAATGCGCGTGCATAATAAATATGTAAAAATAAGTAAGGCACGCGCCTATTTTTGATATTTTGATAAATTTTAAAAATACGTTCAAAATGTATTGTTGATTTTTCATACCTATATCGCAAAAGCCCCTAAAAGGGCGTATAAGCGATTTTAAATTATAGGGGTGTAATTGCAGGCAGGGATTGTTAAAATGTAACAGGAGCTAAAATAAGCGGTAAATATGAGGCTTTAGAGTAAAATGTAATATCAGTTTGTTTTATAGAGGCATAAATTGCCCTTTTTGGGGTGTTAGTGGAAAAGAAAAAAACGCCAACACTCGAAAATGCTGGCGTTTGTTATTTAGTAGCAAGCTATTATACGCTATCTCCATTTGAAGTCTTTCGTGACTTGCTAGAGCTTGAAGGAGAAATCTTAGAGCGAATCACGGTGTCGTAACCTTCGGTGTCGTCAATTAGTTCAGAAGTCAATGTCTTATAATCATCTTCTGAAATAGTCCAGTTGCCTTCTTTGTCCTTTTCTAACTTAATTTCTGTTTCAAAGTCACCAGTTGTTAGTGGAGTGTGGGCTGAAACAGGGTCAACGTCATTGTAGGAAGTGAATTGTTTAGAGAATAGGTGTTCAAAGATCCAGTAAGTGATTAGTTTTTGGTAACGTTTGATATCAACATCTGCACCATCTCTATTGTACTTGCTGAGATTATCAATTCCTCCTAAAAGGGTAGTTAAAACTTGTCTAGTTGAGCTTGCTAAACCTTTAGAGTGCAATTTCTTAGACGTGAATGTAACAGTCGCAGAATCTCCTGACTTATCAACCTTAACGTCTTTGATATCATAAGAGCCAATGTCTTGGAACATTTTGCGTCTTACTTTCAAGAATCCTGAGATTGTTTCTTCTGGTGTTTCAATAGGGAAATCTTCGTGCCATTGTACGCTATAGGTTGAAGCAGGTTTAAGTCCATCATCATTGATACGTTCGCTTGTTTGTACAGCGATAATAGAATCAGACCATTTTTCGTATGTTTCACCATAGACTTTACGGAATTTGACTGAATCATTTGTCAAGATTGAATCTAAAAGGATCTTAGCGTCTTTAGTGACTTTTTCTTTTACGACTTTTTCTTGATCTTCTTTCTTGCTAGACTGCTCAGTTTTGTCTTTCCTAGGGGTGGTTTGTTTTTATGTTGAAGAGCAAGCCCCTAGAGCTACAGTAGATAGAGCAAGGATAGTAAGTAGTTTAGCTTTTTTCATTTTTCACCTCTTTTTATTGAACTTAACTATCTCAAACCCATATATTATAAGGGTTTAAGTGGTTTGTCTTGTAATTTATTGTACCATGTTTAAAGATATTCGCCAATTGTTTTTAGGCAAAAAACTAGAAAAATACTAGCAAAATGATTGACAAGGGAATGATAGAGATGTATAATATAAACATAAAATCGAATCAAGCTAGAAAAAAGGAGAACGCAATGTTTACTAGAGAAAAATGGGAATGTTTCAATGCGTTGGAAAGTTACTTAAAACAACAAGGGATTGACTTAGATAGCATGGGAGATAGTGATGTTGAAATGGACGAATCTGCAACGATCTATCTTGCTAGTGGAGTATACCTAGAGGGCGTTAGTATAACCGTAGGGAATTTGTGTGACGGAAATAGCGTAACCTACCTAGTTCCACTATTGGAGTATAATAGTGAAGTTGATTATTATTCTTCTGAATTAGAAGGCACTATTTATGAAAATATTGTTTGGAAAAACAAAAAGTATTATGTCTTTATTGAAAATGAAGAATAAACTTTCTAAAAAGCCTGTAAGGGTAGTATAAACTAAAGTGAAAAAGGAGTAAATCATGAAAGAAGTAGCTTACAATAAGCACCACGAACAAAAAGGTTTTCTGTTTATCTTTGATATTCCAGAAACAGAAGAAAGCAAAGGGGTAAATAATGTTGCTGTAACGATCCATATTTCCCCATACAGCGAGTACGGAAAAATGCCAGATACACAATACATGGAAGTTGTGGCTAAACTCTTAGCAGAGGCAGATTGGTACAGCATTGCAAAAAATGAATACTATGGGAAAGACTATGAAGGTAACGAAATGCCTATTCCAGACGAGGATTGGGAATATAGTATTCGTTATGGGGCAAAGTGTACAACGTTTATTGAAAAATTAAGTAAGATTAAACCGCCTTTCCACGACAAGCGAGACTTAGACAGTTTCATTGAAGAACTACCCTCAAACTTGAAATACGATAAACACTCTATTATTCAAGTTTTGAATGAAATCAAGCGTACATATCACCCTAAAAATGGATATGAGGGAGGTGTTATGGAGCAGATAGAAGGGCAAGTTCTTTATCAAATTGCTGTATCACGCTTTAATGAACATGGGGAATATATAACTGGTAGCAAGCCTTACATGACTACTGGTAAGAATGACTATCGCAGACCTAACTATTGGTATGCAGTACGTGAACTTCTTTCTGTAGGGGAATTTTCAAAGCATGAAGGAGGAATGTTCCTATTTGTTGAAACAGACACAGGGTTAAAAATGCGGTTATGCCCTGTAGGGAATCAAACACTTAGATTTTCTGTATTTGAAGATGAAAGCTACTTCAATAGTTTTATGATGGAATATGAAACGACAATCACAGGGAAGTTTTCAATCACTACAGGAAATTCAATCGACAAGACAGAAAAATTGATTGACCTAGATGGTAAGTATAATATTTATAATCTTGACGACAATCTATTTGCGTTTGTGAAGAAAGGATAAGTAGAGTGTCAGGATCTAAACTTAAAAAAGTAGGGTGTGCAAGATGTCCAAAATGGAACGAAATAGAACTTGATATCTTGCGAACAGTTGTATCAATGTTTCAGGAGCAAAGGGTAGAAGAAGGGGAAAAACTAGAGAAATTATGGTTGCCCCTTCCTATTCTTCAACTCAGTTGCAAAAGTTATACGAATGATCCTATGTGGTATGGCAACTTGTCGTCATTTTGTGAAAAGGCAGTCGAACTATATGTCTTGGAGCGAAATGGAAATAAGATAAAAATATCATTTCTTTTGAAAGGAATTGAAGCAGATGTTGAAAGAGGTGTACTTGAAATTAAACCGTCAGTACGATTTAACGAGGTATGGAGCGTCATTGACAAAAACATTGAAGAAATAATGGAATAGTTGTTGATAATGTGAGGAAATGACTGTAAAAGCATAAATTAACCTAAAATGAGGTAAAGTATGAGACTAAAAAAGAACACAAAAGTAGTCACGTTTAAAGAATCCTATCACGGTGAGACTTATGTAGGCTTTGCAGAGGATAAAACAGAGAAAGAAATTTTTAACAGTTTTCTGACGTGGATATCTTATTATTCAACCACCTTTTCTAGTTACTGTGGTTGGGATGAAACATTTAATGCTCAAATCAACGCAGATTTTCAAGAATCTTTAACCCTCAAAGGGTCTTCTAAATTTATAGAATATCAGTCGGAGGAGTTTGGTATTCAAGTAACTGCTTGTTTTTATAAAGAGAATAAAGATATCCTCCCAACGAATTTAAGTAGGGGTCACCGTAGTGCTTCAATTACTTTAACTTTAGAGGTAGATGTACCCTCGCTACATGATGGGAATATCTTACATGAAGATGTAGCTCATTTGACTTATTCTATGTCAATTACTGACTTGGAAAATGTTAGATTTTTAATAGATTAACTAATCTTTCAAATTTATTGCTATTAATATTTGCGTAATCATGCTATGACAATTCAAAAAAACAATCAAAAAACACAAAAAAGGATTGACGTAGGATAAAGTCAGTGTATAATACAAATATATTTAATAAATCAAAAGAGGGAGATTGTGAGCATGGCTACAAAAGTAGACAGATTTACGTCAGATTAAAATGTATACTACGTTTATATGGTAGTGTGAGAAACCAACAGAAAAAACGCAAAGATATTGAAAGGAAATCAACTTTAATGAACAAACAAAAATTTTCACTACGAAAAATCAAAGGATTTGGTCTTGCAGGAGCAGTAATCGCAACAATGTTTTTAGCTCAAACGGCAAAGGCTGACACACAAGCAGAACCAGCTTCAACAACGCCAACCACAGCACAAGCCCAACCAACTGAACCACAGGTTGATACTTCTGCTGAAACATTCAACAAACGTTTGGACGCTATTGAAACTTATATCAAGGAAGATGTTGCAAATAACTTGAATGAATCAATGGCAACTGCTGTAAAAAGCTATAACAGCATTGATACAAATAATCAAGAATTGACAGCGCCTAAAATTACTGCTGATGATGTAACTCTTACTTATGATCGTTCTAAATTTGAGTTAACGGAAGATTATAAGTTTACTAAAAACCCAGTTACAATCAGTTACAACGTAAACAACAATGACTATATGAAAGCATATAGTAAAATGCAACCAGCGCTTGCAAACATTAAAAATTTAGTTGCAGATCCAATTGTCCTTGGAACAACCCCTAAAAAAGCGTCAGAACCAGTTGCTATCGATAATAACGATACGATGATATCGGTTACACGTGGTACTCGTACAATCAATTATCGTTTTGAAGACAATGGGAATACAGCTCTTACAAGCATTAAACAAATTGTGACGTTCTATTCACCATTCGTTGCCCCTAAAGTGGTTCATAATCAATTATCACCGACCCCAGACAAAAAACAAGCCAAAGAAACACGTTTTGAAACTGTCGAAGGGGTAACAATCAAGGAAGCTGTCAAAGGCTTTGTTGAAGCGCCAACTGTTATTGACAAATATCAATTTACAGGTCAAATGAAATTAAATGACAAGCAAGATATCTTGACTTATCTTTATACAACTATTGAACATGACGTGCCAAAAGACGCACCAATTGTTGACAAGCCAGAATTTAAAATTGATGAAAGTGTACCAAATGGTGCGCCTGTTGTTGAAAATCCAATGTTATTTGTAACACGTTATGTAGATGAAGCGGGAAACGAAATCAAGGAGGCTTCACAAGGATTTACAAGTGCGCAACAAACAATCGGGGAATATGAGTTCACAGGCAAGACTGAGCTTAATGATGGAAAAGATGTTCAAACTCACATTTACAAGCGTGTTACATTAACGCCTAAAACTCCGTCAGATCCGTCAAATAATACAACTCCAAAAACAGAAGTCGTTGAAATTGTTAAACACACAAAAGATCAACCGTCAAAATCAAATGAAGATCCAAAGCCTACACAAGATACTAAAAAAACAAGTCCAGTTGTGACGAAGTTAAGTGACGAAAAGGTAGTTTCAACCAACTCAGAGAAACAACTTCCGCATACAGGAAGTGTATCAAGTCTCCTTGGTGTGATTGGTGTATCTTTGTTAGGTTTGGGCGTTGCCTTTAAGAAAAAAGAAAATTCTTGATATAGATCGGGCAAAAGCACAGAATAGGTATATGTTATAAAAAGACTAGCTTAAAGGCTAGTCTTTTTATGTGATGATTTACAAAACATAAAAAGATAATCAAAAAAATACAAAACAGTTGACAAACAAATATAAAAGATGTATAATATAAACACAAATAGATGAAAGGGAATATAAAATGATTATTTTAAACACAGAAAACCAGAAAAAGTACACTCTTACCTCAGATAGCAAAGTTGCTTATGATGGCTGTCACAAAATTTATATTTGTGAAGAT
>ERZ773037.72-NODE-72-length-48389-cov-16.058944_pt1 | contig 48389 bp, 46 predicted proteins | sample MGYA00511466_ERZ773037 | MGnify/ENA primary metagenome ERZ773037 (study PRJEB29015, sample SAMEA2738146) | human oral metagenome | biome: human oral; feature: human-associated habitat; material: saliva | place: China | collected 2202 ... | reverse complement strand
AAAAAAGAAAAGACTGTTTAACAAAATATTTTATATACTTTGTCAACAGTCTGAAATGACTTAGATTAAATCTAAGTCATTTTTTAGTATATAAATTTTACCATATATTAAATATGCTAAAGTTATTAATCAAATGAAATATGTTGTGTAGAAAAATTAGGAACAGGATTATATATATAGATCCCTGAATTATTTATTTCTAGTGCTACATTTTTATTACTATAATCACTAAGCATAGATGCTAAATCTTTTTCTAATGGCTTAATAAATTCATCATCGTTCGGTCTTTGATCATTTACATCTTCACCAGTAGTTTTCGTAATCTCAGTAATTTTTTTATTATAAATATCAATTTCAACAGTAATTAAATATGCTTTTTTTGTATCTTTATAATTTTTTTGATGAAAAGATAAAGTTATATATCCATTAGATTTATTGTAAAAACGATAATCTATTGAAAATAATCTAGGATTCTTTTGATATTTTGTTACAATAGGACTAATTTCGTTTGAAAGATCCTTTAAATTATATACATTAGATTTTACAGTATAATCTATATAATATGTTTTACTAGTCATCCTAAAAGCAGGATTATGTTTTATATCATCTATTATTAACATTATCATAATTATAGCTGAGATATGAATTATTATTTCAACTATAACAATTAAAACTTTTAACCAAATAGGAAAAATTTTCATATTACCACCTCCGAATAGAATCAAATAATTATTTAACTAGCAACCACGCATACGTGTATATATAATAATAGTAGTCACTATAAGACAAGCTCCTTGAAATCCAAGAATATGAATAATTATTTCTAATATAATAAGAAATATCTTTGCTAATATAATAAAAAACTTCTTCATATAATTACTCCTTTTAAACTTTTTATAATTATATCAAAATAGAATAATAAAGTATACCAAAATTTAATGTTTACTAATAAAATATAGAAATAAGAAGTTAAATCTATTAATAAATACTGATGGATTATATAAAATTTGATATAATTAACTTGAACTAAAAAATAGTCATTAATAAGGTTATTACAACGATTTAATAGTATATATTCCTTGTAAAAAATAATAGGAGGAGTTTATTGCATTATAAAAATAAACGAATAAATAATGAACAAAATAGAGAAATGTAAAAAATGTGGGCTATATAAAAATCAGCCCCCATTATTAGATGAAATAAAAGAATCAGAAATAATGTGGGTTGGATTGTCAGCAAAAAAAGTTAATAATATAAATGAAACACATCCATTAGCAAATGATACAAACACTGGAAAAATAATAGAACAGATTGAAAATGAATTAAATCAGCACACATTTTATAAAACAAATTTAGTCAAATGTGTACCATTAAATGAAAAAACCAAATTACGATATCCAACAACAAATGAAATGGAAGAGTGCTTAGAAAATTTAATATATGAAATCAGCTTAGTAAAACCAAAGGTTATATTAGTACTAGGAAAGCAAGCATATAATTTCATAATCAAAAAAGTAAAAATTAAAAACATATTTTATATAGAACATCCATCATATATATATGTTTATAAACGAAAAGAAATAAATTCATATATCGAAAAAGTTAAAAACTTAATTGAAAACAATATTTAAAAATTCATTATAAAAATATATAAAAGTAATATTTTTAAAATTGAATTGAAAGACACCTTATGCTATACTCACTTCAGAAATAAAATACGCATAAAAAGGAGATTAGTTATGGAAATCAAGGTAATTGCATCAACAAAAGTAGGATATGTTATGCCAAAAGATGAAGCAGTTGATTTTTCAGGAAAATCAGCAGGAATTTGTTATTTACCAGATACAGTAGAAACATTATTTGCAGAAGCACCAGAGAAAACACAAAGAAGAGCAGATGGAAATATAAAGTCAGGACACCACAGCGTATTTGGCCATCCAACATACAATTTATGCCTTGAAGGAATTCCAAAAATACTTGCAATGATATTAAATAATGAAAAAATATACAATACATCAGAAAAGTCAGCAAGATATACACACATGGAGCCATCACCACAGGAAAAAGAACTATATGAAAAATGGATTGAAATATTTAAAGAACAAATACTTACTCAATATCCAAAATTTGAAGATAAAAGAGCGCTTAAACTAGCTCAAGAAAATGCAAGATACCTTATAAGTGTATTTACACCAGCAACAGTAATGGAATATACAGTAAATTTTGGACAATTAAATTATATTATTAATTGGGCAAAAGACTATATCAAAAATGCAGAAGAAAATGTATTTTCAATTAAATTAAAAGAAACATTTAAAGAATTTTTAGCAGCCATGCCAGATTTAGAAATAGAAGGATTGGATTCAAGAAATAAAAATCGTAATTTTTCATTATTTGCAAAAAGAAAAAATAGAAATGAAGAATTTGGAGAAAATTATTCAGTCACATATTTAGCAAGCTTTGCTCAATTAGCACAAGCACAAAGACATAGAACACTATCTTATGAAATGACATTATTAGATGAACCAAAATACTATGTACCACCAATAATTGCAGGAACAAACTTAGAGAAAGAATGGCTTAAAGATATATCATCATTAAAAGAGTTTTTCCCACAAGGAATGTTGGTACAAGTAAATGAAAGAGGAACAATAGAAAATTTTGTATTAAAATGTATGGAACGTCTATGTGGATTTTCACAATTAGAAATTATGCAAGAAACAAAAAATATAATGAATAAATATCTTGAAGCAACTAAAGATAAACCAGAACTTTACCAATATTTACTACCATATTCAAGAGGTGCACGCTGTACTTTCCCAGGCTGGAAATGTGATTCACCATGCGTATTTGGTGGATATGGAGCAATGATTAGAAATATATAAAATTATAAAGAAGATTTAGAAACTAATAATAAGATCAACAAAAATCTAAATAAATAAATCAAAAACTCAGTATCACATAATTGACTACTGAGTTTATTTTTATGAAAATATTTATTTTACAAATATAAAGATATATAATGTTACTGATAAAACAAAACTGAAAGGAGACACAATGGGACTAACACTAAAAGAAGTATCAAAAAGCTTTGGAACAAATAAAGCAGTTGATACAGTATCATTAACATTGGATACACCAGGAGTATATGGTTTATTAGGAACAAATGGTGCAGGAAAAACAACAATAATAAGAATGCTATTAGGAATTATCTATAATGATAGTGGTGAAATAACATGGAATGACAAAAAAGTAAGCCGTGAAACAGTAAACTTTGGGTATTTACCAGAAGAAAGAGGAGTATATCAAAAAATAAAGATTAGAAACCAATTGATGTATTTCGGAGAATTAAAAGGCATGAAAAAAGATGATATCATAGCATCAATTGATAAATGGTCAAAAAAATTAAAAGTAGAACAATATATGAATATGACAGCAGACAAACTATCAAAAGGAAATCAACAAAAGATTCAATTTATGATAGCAATATTACATAATCCAGAACTAGTAGTACTGGATGAACCATTTAGTGGATTAGACCCAGTAAACTCAGAATTATTAAAAAATATAATTGTTGAATTGGTAAAAGACGGAAAATATGTAATCATGTCAGCACATCAAATGCAAACAATAGAAGAATTTTGTGAAAATATTTTAATTTTAAATAAGGGAAAAACAGTGTTGCAGGGAAATCTGTCAGAAATAAAAGAAGGATATCCAGCAAACCGTTTGAGCTTAAATACAAAACAAGATGTAACAAAATACATAGAAGAAAATGACATGGAAATTGAAGTAGTTGCAAACAATAATTATAAAATTAAAATAAATAAGGAAGAGCAAGCACATAAACTATTAAAAGACCTTATAGATAATAATATAGTAGTTAATAAATTTGAGATTCAAAAACCTACATTAAACGACATATTTATAGAAAAGGTGGGTGAATAATATGAGAGATATATTAATAGTAACAAAGTTTACACTAATAGAAGCATTAAAGAAAAAGGCATTTATAGTATCAACAATAATAATGATTTTAATGATTATTTTAGCATCAGCATTCACAAAAATAATCCCAAAGCTAGCAGATAGCAATGAAAAAGACAAAATATTGATTGTAGATAATGATAACATATTCGAAAATCAATTAAATACAATGAATGAATTAGGATTAAATAATGAATTCATCATTGCAAAGGAAAAGACATCATTAGCAGATGTTAAAACTAAAATAAAAAACAAAGACATAAAAAAAGGAATTATAATTAGTAAAGCTGAAGGAAAAATTAAAATAGAATATGTAGTTGAAAACACTTCATTAATGATGAATTCACCAGTAGATATTCAAAAAGCATTGAAAGAAATTTATTCACGAAATCAATTAAAAAAGTTAAATTTAACACAGCAACAAATTCAATCATTGGAACCAAACTTTGAATATACGATAGTATCAAGCCAAGAAAAAGATGCAAATAAAAATATCACGGTAATATTAGCATTAACAGGATTGCTTTTTGCTGCAATATATACATTTGCATACCAGGTATCAACATCAATCACAACAGAAAAAACATCTAAAATAGTTGAGACACTTGTAACATATACAAAGGCAAGAAACATTGTATTAGGAAAAACATTTGGAATAGGATTAGCAGGATTAATACAATTATTAATCATTGCCATTATATCAATTTTTAGTATTAATACATTTGTAGACAAAAATATGTTATCAGCATTCCTTGATTTATCAACAATAACACCAGCACTTGGAATAACAATAATAGTTTACTTTATACTAGGATATATGGAATATGCTTTATTATATGCATTAACAGGATCATTTGTAAGTAATCCAGAAGAAGTTAAAGCAGCAGCAACACCTGCATCATTGATTGCAGTAATGAGCTTTTACTTAGCATATTTTACAATAATGAGCCCAACAAGTAACCTAAATTTAATAGCATCAATAGTACCATTTTCATCACCATTCTCAGCACCATTTAGAGTAATGCTTGGCGTAGCTACACCAAGGGAAATGATAATGTCAGTACTAATATTAATAATGACAAATATATTAATTGCACATATTGCAATAAAGGTATATACAAACGCAATAATAAATAATGGCACAAAGCTAAGTTTAAAAGAAATAATAAAAATGTATAAAACAAAATAGAATAACAGCAATTCATTATTTGATGAATTGCTGTTATTCTATTTAGTTAACAAAAATGTAATAATAAAGTAACTAAAATGAAAAAAAGAAAACTATTAAAGAGTAAAAAATTATAGTACAATATATCCATAATAAAATAAAATTATAGGGGGAAGTATGAAAAGAAAAGTAATATTTATTATAATGATAATAACAATAATATTGCAAATGCTAAGCGCTTTGTCAAAAGTAAAAGCGTATGATTTAAATATGCCAATTGATAGGGAAAATATAATATTTTATGGAAATATGACTAATGATAGGAATGGAACTGCTACAGCTACGGTTAAAACTAGTGATAAAATTAAGAATTATAATTTATCATATCAACATATATTTGTAACAAAAGACGTTGTTATAAAAATAAATGATATAAGTAATAATTATAATAGAAAACTCAAAGAATTATCTGATAAAGAAGAAAATATTATCAAAAAATTTGAAAGTGATAAAAATAAATTTAATGAAAAGGTTGAAAAAGGAACAAGTACAGAAGAAGAGAGAAAAAAGTTAGAAGAAGAGCAAATAAATTCACAAGCTGAAATAAATAAAATAGATGACGAATATAAAAAAATAATCAAAGAACTTGATTCTGAAATCATAAAAACATTACCACAATTTGATGATGCAGCATGGAAAAGTATTGCACAAACTAATCAAAATATAGTAATAAAAAATGTGTCAAGTGAAGTAAAATCTGTTTTAGTATGGGTAAAAGCAACAGGTAATTCAGAAACGTTATATAGTTTCAGAATATTCGATGTAGATGCAAATAAATTAAATAAAGATAATACAAATGAATCAAATTTAAGTAATACAAACGAAAGCAATAATATAAATAATAATTCTAATATAAAACTGGAATATATTTATGAAATAGAAACACCGAAAATAAAAATATCAGGATTAAAAGATTTAAAACACAATCCATATAGAGTATATGTAAGTTCGGAAAAAAAGCAAGTAACAAGTAAGGATTTAAATGGAACTATACAACCTATAAAATTAGAAAATGGTGACTATAAATGGTACGATGATAAATTAATTGAATTATTAGAAAAAGGTCAAGATATATATATATCGATAGTAACTCTAAAAGAAGGAACAATCAATGATATAGAAAGTATTGTTATAAATCAATATAAAATGAGTGAATATCCATATTACTTTAAAGATTATAGAGCATTTAGTAGTTCTTTTATAAGTAAAGATAGTTATCAAATTGTAACTAATTTTGTATCAACTAGACAAAATTCGAGAAAAGCGAAAATTAAAATTGGAAAGATTACAAATAAAGAAATATTAAATAAATATAGAAAAAATCCAATATCAACTACAGATGAGCTAATAGAATTTGCTAAAAAAGATTCAGGTATATTTAATGATGTAATTACTGAAGAAAAAAATCGTAATAAGATGGTGTTTACAGATAGAACAAGTTTATTTGATGGTACAAATAAATTGGAAGACAAAGAATACTATTACATTTATTTAAGTACAGAGGATGAAAATGGTGAATATAAACATCAAGAAGCAATAACAATAGCTGAAGCTATTAATAGTAAAGATATAGATCAATGGTGGAACTTACATTTATATGGTGATGAAAATTTTAAATGGTTGGAAGAGAATATTGCAAAGGATAATACAACAGTAAAAGGTAGATTGCCACAAACTGGTGTAAGATATCTAAGTTATATATCTGTAATAGGTATATTCGCAACATTAGGAGTAACAACATATAAAATATATAGAAAAAATAAATTTTAAATAACGAAACATTTCTAGTCACAAGTGTTTATATAGATTGTCAAAAGTCTGTGAAATCAGTACATGTTGTACTGATTTTTTTTGTCTTAAATTATTGACAACAAATAAAAAAAGTGATAAATTACTAACACTATTAGTGAAAGAGGAGTGCAAATGGAAACTTCAGAAATAGTCAAAGAAATAATGGAGATTTTTATAAAACCTAAAAATAACAAACAGCAAATACAAGAAATAATCGGAGAATTATCAAAAGGGGAAGTAGGCGTTTTAGCTTACTTACTTAATGTAAATAATAATATTTCATCAAATGAATTAGAAAAACATTTACAAGTAAGTAGCGCAAGAATAGCAAGCACATTAAATAGTTTAGAAAAGAAAGGCTTAATAAAACGCAACAAATCAGAAGAAGACAAACGAAAAATAATAATATCAATCACAAAAAATGGCAGAACAACAATTGAAAAGCATCGTGAAAAAGTTGAAAGATATTTAAGAAAAATGGTGGAAATTTTAGGTGAAAAGGATTCATTAGAATTTATAAGAATAGTAAAAAGAATAAAAGAAATAAATTGTAAATCAATAACAGAAGACTAAAAGGAGAAAAAATGCTAAAATTATTTAAAAAATTCAGTAAAAAAGACGTATTATTTATAATAATTTCAATAATTATGATAATAGCTCAGGTATATCTAGATTTAAAAACACCTGATTATATGTCTGAAATTACACAATTAGTAAAAACACAAGGAAGCCAAATGTCAGATATTTGGAAAAACGGAAGTATGATGTTAGTATGTTCACTAGGAAGTTTAATATTAACAGTAATAACAGGATATTTAGTAGCAAATGTAGCAGCAAATCTTTCAAAAAATATTAGAAAAGAGATATTCGAAAAAGTTGAAAGTTTAGGATTGCATGAAGTAAAAGAATTTTCAACTAGTAGTCTAATAACAAGAACAACAAACGATATATCTCAAATACAATCATTTGTCGCAATGGGATTACAAGTATTAGTAAAAGCACCAATTACTGCAATATGGGGAATAAGAAAAATCCTAAATAAAGGATGGGAATGGAGTGCAGCAACAGGAATAGCAGTTTTAGTATTACTAATTGCAGTAGCACTAATTGTAGTTTTTGTACTACCTAAATTTAAAAAGATACAGAAATTAACGGATAAATTAAATGGCAAAGCAAGGGAAAATATAACAGGAATAAGAGTTGTAAGAGCATTTAATGCAAGTAAATATCAAGAAGAAAAGTTTGATGCTGTAAATGCAGAGCTAACAGATACACAATTATTTAATCAAAAATCATTCGCAGTAATGCAACCACTAATGTATATTGTAATGTATCTATTAACATTATCAATATATTTAATAGGAATTAAATTAATTAATGATGCATTATTAACAGATAGAATAGCAATTTTCGGAAACATGGTAGTATTTTCAAGCTATGCAATGCAAATAATCATGTCATTCTTAATGTTAGTAATTATATTTATAATGTTACCAAGAGCAGAAGTATCTGCAGGCAGAATTAAAGAAGTGTTAGAAACAAAAGATAGTATAAAAGATGGAAACAAAGGAACTTCAGATGTTACAGAAAAAGGAACTGTCGAATTTAGAGATGTATCATTTAAATATCCTGATGCTTCAGAGTATTTATTGGAGAAAATATCGTTTAAAGCAAATAAAGGTGAAACAGTAGCATTTATTGGTTCAACAGGAAGTGGAAAATCAACATTAGTAAACTTAATACCAAGATTTTACGATGCAACAGAAGGTGAAGTTTTAGTAGATGGACAAAATGTCAAAGACTATACACAAGCAGAATTAAGAAATAGAATGAGCTATATTCCACAAAAAGCAATGTTATTCGATGGAACAGTAAAATCAAATATTGTATATGGTGATAATGGAAAATCAAAAATAACACAAGACAAGATAGAAGAAGCATTAAAAGTAGCACAAGGTGAAGAATTTGTATTAAAAATGGATGGAAAATATGATGCAACAATATCACAAGGTGGAACTAATATTTCTGGAGGACAGAAACAAAGGTTATCAATAGCAAGAGCTATTGCAAGAAATCCAGAAATATACATATTTGATGATTCTTTTTCTGCACTTGATTACAAAACAGATAAGATATTAAGAAAAGCATTAAAAGAATATACTAAAGATGCAACAACACTAATAGTAGCACAAAGAATAGGTACAATAATGCATGCAGACAAAATTATTGTATTAGATAATGGAAAATGCGTAGGAATAGGAACACATAAAGAATTATTAAAAAATTGTGAGGTGTATAAAGAAATAGCACTATCACAATTAACAAAGGAGGAATTAGAAAATGCCTAATAATAGAGGATTATCAACAAATCCAAATGACAAAGCAAAAAATTTCTCTGAGTCATTAAAAAGATTATTAAAAGAATTAAAAAGCTTTAAAATAATAATTATTATATCAATAATATTAGCAATATTTGGATCAATATTTTCAATAATAGCACCCAAAAGACTAGCAAAATTAGTTGATGAAATATCAAAGGGACTAGTAGTAAATACACAAAATATTCAAGAATTAGAAAATCAAATATCAATAAATCAATTACAAAAAAATGTAATAATTGATGGAAAAGAAATTAGTGTACAAGATCAAATTAAAACAATGCAAGTAATGCAAACATTAAATCAAAGCAATGGAACTAATGCAAAAGAGCTATATAACAAAATTGAACAATTACCACAATCAGTTCAAGAAATAATAAAACCAAAAATGAATATAGAAAATATAAAGAAAATAACTATTATACTAGTAATAATTTATATTTTAAGTTCATTATTTACATATTTTGAACAATATTTAATGGCAGAAACTTCAAATAGATTCGCAGAAAATTTAAGAAAAAGAATTTCACAAAAAATTAATAAGCTACCATTAAAATATTTTGATAAGAATCAAACAGGAGATATTTTATCAAGAGTAACAAATGATGTAGACACAGTAGCACAAACATTAAATCAATCATTAGCAACACTTGTATCAGCAGTGGTACTATTTTTTGGAACATTAATTATGATGTTTTATACAAACTGGATAATGGCGATAACAGCAGTATTATCAGTAATGTTTGGATTTATATTTATGGGATTGGTTTTAGCTAAATCACAAAAATATTTTGCAGCAAGACAAACTGAATTAGGAAAGCTAAATTCACATGTAGAAGAAGTATATTCTAATTTAGTAGTAGTAAAAGCATATAATGGACAAAAAGAATCAAGTGAAAAATTTGATAACTTAAATGAAAATGTATATGAAGCAAACAGAAAAAGTCAGTTTATATCAGGACTAATGATGCCAATGATGCAGTTTGTAGGTAATTTTGGATATGTAGCAGTATGTATAGTAGGAGCATTGTTAGCAAACAGTGGCAAAATTACATTTGGAGTAATAGTTGAATTTATGACTTATGTAAGATTATTCTCATCACCTTTATCACAAATTGCACAATCATTTACAAGTATGCAATCAACAGCAGCAGCATCAGAAAGAGTCTTTGAATTCTTAGATGAAGAAGAATTACCAAAAGAAAATGCTAAGGAAATATTAAATCCAGAAGAAGTTAAAGGAAATATATCATTTGAACATGTTTATTTTGGATATGATAAAACAAGAGATATAATTAAAGATTTCACAGTAAACGTAAAGCCAGGACAAAAAATAGCAATAGTTGGTCCAACAGGCGCAGGCAAAACAACAATAGTAAATTTATTAATGAAATTTTATGAAATTAATTCAGGAGATATCAAAATAGAAGGCATAAGTACAAAAGATTTAAGCAGAGAAAATATAGCATCACTATTTACAATGGTACTACAAGATACATGGCTATTTGAAGGAACAATACGAGAAAATATTGCCTTTAATAGAGATAATTTAACAGATGATGAAATATATGCAGTATGTGACAAAATAGGAATAACCCATTTTATAAAATCATTACCAGAAGGCTTAAATACTCAAATAAATGAAAATGATTCAATATCTGCAGGGCAAAAACAATTAATAACAATTGCAAGAGGAATGCTTGAAAAAACACCATTCTTAATCTTAGATGAAGCAACATCAAATGTTGATACAAGAACAGAAGAATTAGTACAAAAAGCAATGGATAAATTAACAGAAGGAAGAACTTCGTTCATAATAGCACATAGATTATCAACTATAAAAAATGCAGATATAATTTTAGTAATGAATGATGGAAATATTGTAGAACAAGGTAATCATGAAGAATTAATGAAAAAAGATGGCTTTTATGCCAAATTATATAATTCACAATTTGAATTATAAAATAGTATCGGACAAACTCAGTATAAATGCAGAGTTTGTCTTTTTATATTATATAAAAGATAAATTAAAATATTTATTAAACTCTTTTGCAACTAATATAAAAATAATGTATAATAACACCGAAAAGAGGGAGAAATGGAAGCAACACTACAAATATTTATAAAAGCATTAAATAATTTTTTAAAACAAACAGAATATAAAGAGTATAAGGTAAGTGACAGACAATTCGTATATTTACTAGCAAATAAATCAGTAGTATCAGTACTAATAAGAAAAGATTTAGGAAAAAATCATATCATAGTCGAAGAAATATTTGATACAGATGCAGAAAAGTCAGAATTGGAATATTTCTGCAAAAAATATTATACAGAGTGGGTCACATTTTTTAGATTTGACGGAACAATTATGCAACAAAGAGCATTTAAAGGAGTTCCACAATTTGAAACAATATTAAAGAAAATACCAGAATTAGAATTAGAAAAACGTTATAATGAGTGGCCAGGAATAAAAACTGAATTTATAGTATATAAATTAGAAGAATCAAATAAAAAGGGTTATGCATTAATAAAAGCCCAAATGTTTGAAAAAGTAATAAATCCAGATGATATTGAAACAAGATTAATTGAATATATTAGAGAATCAATTGATAAAGAAAGTTTCACAAAAGAAGGATATTTAATACATAATGGATTTATAGATATAATATTTGACAAAGAATTTGTAGAGATAATTCAAAATAGATATTTAAATCAAATAAAAGATAGTGAAAAAAATATAAGATATCAAATACCGGATTTAATTAAATATACAATAGAAGATTACACAAAAGAAAAAAATTCAATTGATATTTTTAATAAAGTTCATAATAAAAAATTTATAAGACAGGAAATGACACAAGGAAAGCCTGTTTATAAACCAGAAATACAACATATATTACCAAAATTTAAAGATAGAAATAAAGAATATTGTTATGTATTAGTAGAATATTTAGATAATCCAGAAAAACCACTATACTATATTTCAGAAGATTTTGAAATCAAAGTAGGAGATATTGTTTTAGTAGGATTTGCAGGATATGAAAGACTTGGAAGAATAGTATCTGTAGAAAAATATGACATATTAGATGTTCCATACCCAATAACAAAAACAAGAAAAGTAATAAGTAAAATAGAAGATTTTGCACAATTAAAAGAATATGGAGTACCAATACCAGAAGAATTTTTAGAAGACATTGAAGATGATGATATAGAAGAATTTGAAGAAGACATGGAAGAATTATCAGAACATATAAATCAAACAAAAGAAGCATATCACGTCATAAAAGTAACTACAAAAACTAAACAATCAGCAGATGAAATTACAACAGCTTTATATAAAAAACATTTAATAGCATCATCAAAATTAACAATAACAGAATCAACATATATATGGCGTAACACTCCAATAACAGAGGAAAGATACAAGTTAGAAATGATATCAAGAGGAGATAAATTAAGTCAATTAAAATATGTGTTAGAAGAATTAAATGATAGAAAAAATTCTAAAATATTTGTAGCAGAAATGAATAATATACCTAATTATATGAAGGAACAAATAAACCAATATTTAGATGTTAAGAGTAATGGAGAAAAATGATAACAAAAGAAGAATTAAAAAATAAAATTGAAAGACATTTTAGAAATAATAAAATTGATATTTTTATTAAATCCTGTATAATAAATTATTTATTTGATAAAGCAAAATATGAATCAAAATACATAGAAGAAAAAGCATTATTAAGTATGATTGATAAAAATATTTATAATTTATCAATAAATTTAATAAAAGTGATACAAATAAAGCATAAAGAAGAAATATATATAGAGTATAATAAAGAGGCAAAGACTTTATCATATTGTATAGTTCAGCAATTTAGAGGAATTCAAGAAAAAAACTTTGTATTAACAGAATTTAAAGCAATGCTATATACAACTTTAGAAGAAATATCAAATTTATATTTGAAGAAAAATGAAATAGTATCAAATGGATTTTATTTAGGAAATTCACCCAAAATAGAATCATTAGTAAATATATTTTCAGATTTAGAAGCTACATTATATCTTAATTTAGATAAAAAATATCAAATAAATTTAGACAATAGACATTATATAATATCAAGACATATAAGTAATAATAGTGAAGTTCTTGGCTATGCAGAAATAATAAAAAAGTTAATAGGCGAAAAATTCTATTATTATGCAATAAATAATCCAAAACTTTATAGTGAAAAACTTAAAGAAACATTTACAAATAAATATGGAGATTTTGGATTAATAGAGAGTTATTTAGTAGCAATAAAACATGAACCAAATATATCAAGAAAAATACAATATCATAAGCAAATATCTGAATTATTATATAGATATGGTAAAAAAGCAAATTTAAAAGATATAGAAATATATCTAATAAACTATAAGGAGGAATAAATGGATTATTTAATGACATTCATTGAAGGTATTGCAAGTTTTATATCACCATGTGTACTTCCAATGTTGCCAATATACATATCATATTTTGCTGGAAAAGATGAAGAAAAGAAAAATAAAACATTGATAAATGCATTAGGTTTTGTCCTAGGATTCAGCATAATTTTCATAATATTATCAATTTTTGCAAGCACATTTGGAAAAATGATAGCCAGCCATTTAAAATACATAAAAATAATATTTGGAATAATAATTATAATATTAGGACTAAATTATATAGAAATAATAAAGCTCAAATTTTTAAATAAGGAAAATAGAGTTAAGTCAAATGTAAAGAATCTAAACTTTTTTAAGTCATTAATTTTTGGTATGGCATTTTCAATAAGCTGGACACCATGTATAGGAACATTTCTAGCATCAGCACTATTGTTAATATCAAGCAAAAGTGAAACAATTAAAGGAATCTTATTAATAACATCATATTCAATAGGATTAGGAATACCATTCATTATATCAGCACTATTAATAGATAAAATGAAAAAAGTATTTGACACAATAAAAAAACACTACAATATAATTAGAAAAATATCAGGAATAATACTAATAGCAATGGGAATTATAATGATATTTAGATAGGAGAAAAAATGAAAGAAAAAATAATATATATAGTATTAGCAATATTATTTATTGCAGTTTTAATAGGAATAAGTCTTGGAACAGGTAAAAAAGCAGAAAAAACAAAAGTTGAAGCGGCAAATTCAGTAATACCAGTAACATCAGCCAACTTCGAACAAGAAGTATTAAATTCGGATAAAAGAGTATTAGTAGACTTTTATGCAGATTGGTGTGGACCATGTAAAATATTGTCACCAAGAGTAGCAGAAATAGCAAATGAAAATAAAGATTTAAAAGTAGTAAAAATTAATGTTGATCAAAATGAAAACTTAGCAAGAAAATACAATATTTCATCAATGCCAACATTATTAGTTATAGAAAAAGGAAAAGAATTAAACAGAGCAGTAGGAGCATTAAGTAAAAGTACAGTTTTAAAATTTGTAAGAGAAGCAAAATAAAAATACAAAAGCATAAATGGGGGATATATGGCTAAAAATAAAAAAAGAATAACAATAATTTTATCAATAGTAATTGTATTAATTATATTAATAGTTGCAGGAATCACAACAATTATTTTATTTAATAAAAAGAAAAAATCAACAATAGAAAATAAAACAGAATTAGCTAAAATTGTAAGCGAATTAGGAATTCAAGATAAAAACATTGAATATGGAACAAACTTCAATTTAGCGAATTTTAAGATTCCTAATGATGTAAAAGTATTAATAGATGGTGAAGAAGTAACAAACACATATACATTTAAAAATTTAGGAAAAACAGCTATTACATTTGAAAAATTAGATAATAAAGGACAAAAAGCAACAGAAACAATTAATGTAAATATAGTTGATACAAAACAACCAGAAATAATTGGAGCAGAGGATAGAACAATTAAACAAGGTGAAACAATTGATTTAAAAGAAAATATTAAAGTAGAAGACAATACTGACGAATTAATTGATGTATCAGTTATTGGCAAAGTGGATACAAATGTACCAGGAGAATATGAAATAACATATATTGCAACAGATCAATCAAATAATTCATCAGAAAAGAAAATAAAGATTAAAGTAGAAGCTAATCCAAATGCAGTAGTTAATAATAAGGACAATAATAATAAGGCAAATGACAATAAAAATAATGCGCAAAAAGTAGTAAATACGCAGCCAAACAATAATAATGCAAAATCTGAACAAAAAGTTGCTGAACAACCAAAACAACAACCACAAACTCAACCAATGCAACAATCACAAACCAAACAGCAAGCACAACCAAAACAGCCAGCACCAAAACCACAGCCAACTCCACAACCAGCGCCAACACCAAAGCCACAACCAACCCCAGTAGAAAAGCCAAAAGAAAATAAAGTAATATATGCAAATTTATCAAACTTTGAACAAATAGTATTAAAATCAACTAAACCAGTTATTGTTGATTTTTATACAGAAACCTGCGGAATTTGTAAATATATTTCTCCAATAATGGATGAAATGGCAAAAGAAAGGACTGATTTTAAGATAGTAAAGATTGATGCAAATAAAAATTTTCCTTTAGCGAAAAGATATAATTTTAGATTAGTTCCAACATTAATATTATTTAGAGATGGTAAAGAAGTAAAAAGAATAACTCAACCAGGAACTAAATCAGAAATATTAAGTCTTACAAGGTAATATAAAATGAATAGATGTACATGGGCAATGAATGTAAATGAAATATATACAAAATATCATGATGAAGAATGGGGAGAACCTATTCATGATGATCAAAAGCTATATGAAATGCTAATATTAGAATCATTTCAAGCCGGATTATCATGGAGTTGTATATTAAATAAAAGAAAAAATTTCAAAAAAGCATTTGATAATTTTGATATTGATAAAATAATAAATTACGATGAAAATAAGATTAAAGAATTGCAAAACAATGAAGGCATAATAAGAAACAAATTAAAAATAAAAGCAACAATAAATAATTCTAAAATATTTAAACAAATACAAGAAGAATATGGGAGTTTTGATAAATATATCTGGAGCTTTACAAATAATGAAACAATATATGAATTAGATAAAGTAAGTTCAGAACTATCAGATTCAATTTCAAAAGATTTAAAACAAAGAGGAATGAAATTTGTTGGAACAATAATAATTTATTCATATTTACAAGCGATTGGAATTATAAATTCACATGAAATCCAATGCTTCAAACACTATAAAATATAAGATTAATAATAAAAAAGGAATGGCATACAACCATTCCTTTTTCACTTTTAAATTGTCAAAATAGCATTTCTAGCCAATTCATCACATCTATTATTATATTTTACATTTGAATGACCTTTAACTTTATTAAAAGTAACTTTATGAATCTTAGTTAAATCATATAATTCAAGCCATAGTTCCTTATTTTTAACAGGTTCCTTTTTAGAATTAACCCAATTATTTTTAATCCAATTATTAATCCAATTCTTTTCAAAACAATTAACAACATATGCACTATCACTGTAAATATTAACATTACAAGGTCTTTTAAGAGCCTTAAGACCTTCAATAACAGCAGTAATCTCCATAACATTATTAGTAGTATTAGGATTAGCACCACTAAGTTCTTTTTCAATACCATTAAAAATTAAAACAGCTCCCCATCCACCAGGACCAGGATTACCAGAACATGCCCCATCAGTATATAAAATTATGTTATCCATAAATAAACCTCTTAAAATTGAATTTCGTATAAATCTATGCTATTATAACAATTAATTTAAGAATACGCAATAAGAGGAGATAATATGGGAAAAAGGATAGGAATTATTGCAGAATACAATCCATTTCATAATGGACATTTATATCAAATACAAAAAGCAAAAGAATTAACAGGTGCAGATACAGTAATTACAGTAATGAGTGGGAATTTTACACAAAGAGGAGACACATCATTAATCAATAAATTTGAAAAAGCAAAAATAGCATTGCAAAATGAAGTAGATATGGTAATTGAATTACCAACAATATACAGTATTTCAAGTGCAGAAAATTTTGCATTAGGAGGCGTCAAAATACTAAATGAAATTGGAAACATAGATTATTTAGTATTTGGAATTGAAGAAGAGAATCTTGAGAAATTACAAGCAATTGCAGATGTGTTAGTAAATGAAGATGATGAATTTAAAAGAAATATCAAAGAAGAGTTGGATAAAGGGAATTCATATCCAAAAGCAAGAGAAATGGCATTAAAAAAAGTATTATCAAGTGAAAATGTGGAAAATATAATGCAAAAACCAAACAACATATTAGCAATCGAATATTTAAAAGCATTAAAAACTACAAATAGTAAGATAAAACCATTTGCCATAAAACGAAAGAATACAATGCATAATGATGAAAACATAAATGAAAATTATGCATCAGGAACATATATTAGAAAATTATTTATAGAAAATAATTTTAATGAAATAAAAAAAGTAGTTCCCAAATACACTTATGAGAGATTATTAGAATTAAAAAATCATGGAAATTATGTAACATCAATAAACGATTTTTCAGATATTGTAATATACAAGATAAGAACAATGACAAAAGAAGAAATAAGCCAAATAGCAGATGTAAATGAAGGTCTTGAAAATAGTATTAAGCTTGCATCAACAACCTGCAAAACAATTGATGAAATAATAGATAAAGTCAGCACGAAGAGATATACCAAAACTAGAATATCAAGAATATTAACATATATATTATTGGATATAACAAAATCAGAAATGGAACAATCGAAAAATGCTAATCAATATATAAGAGTACTTGGAATTAATAAAAAATGTGAAGGAATTTTAAAAACAATAAATAATGATAAATTAATCACATCGCTAAAGAAATTTGAAGAAAATAATGGAGAAAATCAATTATTAAATATTGATAAAAAAGCAACAGAAATCTACACAATTAAATACCTAAAATTAGTACAGGCAAACTTAGATTATACATCAAAATTTATCATCAAAATATAATATTACAATTGAGTTACATTCATTGAATAAGTAAAGACTTAATAATATAATACTAAAGAGAAAATAGCGAGGAGAAAACTATGGGAGAAGAGACTTTTGCAGAATATTTCTTAAACGAAATAGACTTTAACAAAAAATTAAATATTGTATATTTCTTAAAAAAGAAAACAGGAATATTCTATGATAATTCAGTAGTATTTAAAACAGTTATTTTGAAATTATTTTTGGATTATTTACATCAAGAATATCCAGAAGAGCAGATAGATGACAATACAGTAATATCAGCAAGATTATTATGTGATTGTAAAAAAATATTAAATTCAAGAAATCAAGAAGAAATAAGAATGTACGCTGGTAGAGGAGCAGAATTTTTATCAATGCTAGGATTTGATAAAAGATTTTGCAGAATCTGTGAAGGTGTTAACAGATACACAATTTCAGAAAATAGAGAACCAGAAAGTGATTTATTAGAATTAGCAGACCATTTCGGAGGAATGTTATTAGATAGACCAGAAAGAATTGCAATGGAAGTAGATGAAGCATTAGTATTATTAGTAAATAGAAATCTAAAAGGAAAATATAACAAATATTTAGATAAATTTGTGGATTTCGTAAATTATGCAGAAACTCTTGAAATCACAAAGGAGGTTTAATATGAAAATTGTTGGTGGAATGACATATTTAAAAGAACAAGCAAATAGAAGAATAATAAATGTACCCAAATTTATAGATGTAATGTTAACAGAATTAGATAGATTTGAAGAAGCAGATTCAAAAAAGCGAAATCTAATTATTTCAGGAAAATCATCAGTAGAAACTAATTTTTCAGCAAATGAGTTAGCAACAGATATTGATAAAATGATGAAACAAATTGAAAGACCTGAAATAGAAGAAATCGAAGAAAATATAATAATGTAAATTAAGTAGAGAAGGATGACTTCTCTATTTTTATGAAAGGAACAACAATGGAAATATTTGCAGATTTACATGTACACATAGGAAGAAGTGAAAATAATAAACCAATAAAAGTTACAGCAGCAAAATCACTAAATTTCGCTAACATTGCAAAAGAATGTTATGAAAGAAAAGGAATAGATGTAGTATCAGTAATTGATTGTGCATCACCATATGTAATACAGGATATAGAAGACTTTTTATCAACAGGTGAAGCGTATGAATTAGAAGAAGGTGGAATAATATATAAAAACAAAGTATGCATAATATTAGGCGCAGAAATAGAAACATCAGAAAAGAATGAAGATGGAAAAACAGGAAGTGCACATAATTTATGCTATTTTCCAAAATTAGAAGACATTAAAGCATTTTCAAAAGAAATGTCAACACATATAAAAAATATAACATTAAGCACTCAACGAGCAAATATATCAGGATATGACTTAATAGACATAGTAGAGAAATATAATGGATATTTAGTACCAGCACATGTTTTCACACCATTTAAAAGCTATTATGGAAATTGTACAAAAAGATTAGAAAGAATATTTAAAGAAAAATATAACAGAATATTTGCAATTGAATTAGGATTAAGTTCAGATACATACTTAGCAGATACAATATCAGAATTAGGAAATAAAAACTTTTTAACAAATTCAGATGCACATTCATTACCTAAAATAGCAAGAGAATATAATGAATTAGAAGTTCAAGATATCAACTTTAAGGAAGTATTTAAAGCTATAAAAGGAGAAGAAGGAAGAAGAATTATTGCAAATTATGGATTAGATCCAAAGCTAGGAAAATATAATAGAAGCTATTGTGAAGATTGTGAAAGACAAATCGAAACAGAACCACCAGCAATTATATGTGACAAATGTGGCTCAAATAAACACATAACAATGGGAGTTTATGATAGAATTGTAATGATTAAAGACCAAGAATCAAAGTCACCTAAAAACAGACCAGTTTACAATTATCAATATCCACTACAATTTATACCAGGAGTTGGTCCAAAAGTAATTGATAAATTACTTGAAGCTTATGGAACAGAAATGACAGTTTTAAATAAAATAACAAAAGACGATATCGAATCAGTAGTAGGTGAAAAATTGTCAGAAGTCATTAATTTAGCAAGAAAAGGAGATTTACATATAAAAGTTGGTGGAGGAGGAGAATACGGAAAAATAGAGAAATAATCCAATAAGTCTTTACTTTTTGCTAAAAAAATGATATAACATAACAAGTTGATAGAAACAAAAATAAAGGAAAGATGGAAGTAGAATGGATAAGGAAATAAGACAATTTTTAGAATTTTTACAAATGGATAAAAAATTATCAGATAATACACTACAATCATATAGAAGAGATATCTTACAGTTTGAAAGATATTTAAATGACAAAAAGATAAATTATACTGAAATAACAGAAGAAAACATTGAAGAATACATGGAATATCTAAAAAGCGTTGGAAAGAAAAGCTCAACAATTTCAAGAAGTTTAGCAACAATAAGATCTTTTTATCAATATCTAATAAAAAATAAGAAAATTGAAACAAATCCAACAAGCAAGGTTCCATCACCTAAAATAGAAAAAAGAGTTCCATCAGTATTAACTTCAGAAGAAGTAGAATTATTATTAGATCAACCAAATGAAGTTGATTTAAAAGGTATAAGAGACAAAGCAATGCTTGAATTCGCTTATGCAACAGGAATGAAGGTTACTGAAATAATGAATTTAAACATTGATGATGTTGATTTAAAAAATGCAACAGCAACATCAAGAGTATCAAAAAAGGTAAGAGTTGTTCCAATAGGACAATATTCTTTAAGAGCCTTAAAAGAATATATAAAAAAGGCAAGACCAATCTTGATAAAAGACGAAAATAACAAAGCATTATTTGTTAACTTAAATGGATCAAGATTAACAAGACAAGGATTCTGGAAAATAATTAAATATTATAAGGAACAAGCACATATTTCAAAAGATATAACACCATATATTTTAAGACATTCATTTGCAACACATTTGCTACAAAATGGAGCAGATCTTAAAGCAATCCAAGTAATGCTTGGACATTCAGATATATCATCAACACAAGTATATGCACAATTCCAAACACCAGAATTAAAAGAAGTTTATAAAAAAGCTCATCCAAGAGCATAACAAAAAATATATTAGAAGCTTAAATGTTATAATCAAATTAACATTTAAGCTTCTTTTTAGTTGACTAATTAAATAAAATAACATAAAATAGTGGTGTAAGATATTTATAAATAATAATTTTATTATATATATTGTACATTGAAAATTTAATAGAGAGGTATATTAGTATGGACATAATTATTAATGTTGCCATCTTTTTAATCTCAGCAATCATATTTTCGATTATAGGATACATTATGAGAAAAAAGACTGCAGAAAGAAAAATCGAAAGTGCTGAAACAGAATCAGAGAGAATTTTGGAAAATGCAAAACGTGAAGCAGAAAATATCAAAAAAGAAGAAATTGTAAGAGCTAAAGAAGAAATTTTTAAAAGTAAGAACGAATTAGATGATGAGATTAGAGAAAGACGTGGAGACATTCAAAGACAAGAAAGAAGATTAATTCAAAAAGAAGAAAACTTAGACAAAAAAATTAGCAACTTAGAAGAAAAAAGTAAAGATTTAGATTTAAGAGAATCGAAGATTGAAGAAATCAGAGAAGAAGTACAACAATTAAAAGACAGTGAAATGGATAATCTTGAAAGAATAGCAAAACTATCACAAGAAGAAGCTAAGGCTGAAATGCTAAATAAACTAGATGATACATTAACACATGAAAAAGCAGAACGCATAAGAAAAATGGAAGAAGAAATTAAAGACAAATCAGATGACACAGCTAAGAATTTAATAACTTATGCAATTCAAAAATGTGCGGCAGATCATACTGCAGAAACAACAGTATCAACAGTAACTTTACCAAATGATGAAATAAAAGGAAGAATCATAGGAAGAGAAGGTAGAAATATTAAAACACTTGAAACATTAACAGGTGTAGATTTCATTATTGACGATACACCAGAAGCAGTTGTTATTTCAGGTTTTGACGCATTAAGAAGAGAAGTTGCAAGAATTGCTTTAGAAAAATTAATTGATGATGGAAGAATACATCCAGCAAAGATCGAAGAAAAAGTAGAAGAAGCAAAAGAAGAATTAACAAAAACAATTAAAGAAGAGGGTGAGAGAGCTGCAATAGAAGCAGGAGTAATCAACTTACCACCAGAAATAATAATGTTACTAGGAAAATTAAAATACAGAACAAGTTATGGACAAAATGTATTAAAGCATTCTGTTGAAGTATCACATTTAGCAAGAATAATGGCAGAAGAATTAGGGCTAAATTCGAAAATTGCCAGAAAAGCAGGATTATTACACGATTTAGGAAAAGCTTTAGATCATGATATGGAAGGCACACATGTTCAATTAGGTGTTGAAGTATTAAAAAGATATAAAGAAGATCCAAGAGTAATCAATGCAGTAGAAGCACATCATGATGATGTACCAGCAGAAACACCAGAAGCAATACTTGTAAAGGCAGCAGATGCAATATCATCAGCAAGACCAGGATCAAGAAGAGAAACTTTAGAAGCATATATAAAAAGGCTTGAAGGACTTGAAAATATTGCTAATTCATTTGATGGTGTAGAAAAATCATTTGCAATTCAAGCAGGTAGAGAAGTAAGAATAATAGTAGAACCTGAGAAGATATCAGATGATCAAATGGTATTATTAGCAAGAAATGTCGCAGAAAGAATTGAAAATGAAATGGATTATCCAGGACAAATAAAAGTAAACGTTATTAGAGAAAAAAGAATTACAGAATATGCAAAATAAAGAAAATTCAAGACTTATGAGAAATCATAGGTCTTTTTATTTTGTATATAGAGGTATTATATGGCGAAAATCTGACAAAAAATAAATTAAACAAGAGAAAGAAAAGAAGATTATATGGTGAAAATCCAGAAAAACAATAAAAGAAAAAACATTGAAAAAAAGCAAATAAAATGATATGATAGCAAAGTAAAAAAAAGAATTATAAAAGATAGGAAAAACAAATTATTATGAAGATTTTAGCGATTGGTGACCTAGTATCACATGGCGCTGTAGAAAAACTAAAAAGTGATTTACCAAACTTACAAAAAAAAGAAAATATAGATTTCACAATAGTAAACGCAGAAAATGTAGCAGAAGGAAGAGGAATAACTAAGAAAATATTTAATGAATTAAATCAGTTAAACATTGATGTATTCACAATGGGAAATCACACATGGGGACGTAAAGATATATTTGAATTAATTGACATACCAAAATTAATAGTACCAGCAAATTATTCAAAGGGATGCCCAGGTCATGGATATGTTGTAATAGAAAAGAATAATAAAAAAATATGTACAATAAATTTAATTGGAAGAACTAACATTAATGATGTAATGTCAAATAATCCATTTGAAGTAGCAGATCAAATAGTTTCAGAAGTAAAAGCTGATATATATATGGTTGATTTTCATGCAGAAGCAACAGCAGAGAAACTAGCAATGGGCTATTTCTTAGACGGCAGAATTACAGGATTATTTGGAACACATACACATATTCCAACAGCAGACAATAGAGTTTTGCCAAATGGAACAGGGTATATAACAGATTTAGGAATGACAGGTCCATCAAACTCAATTTTAGGAATGGATATTAAAACAGCATTAATCAGATTTGTTAAATCACTACCAGAAAAATATAAGGTAGCAGAAGGACCAATAGAATTAAATGGCGCAATTTTTGACATAGATGATAAAACAAACAAAGTAAAAAGTGTTTATAGAGTTCATTTGTAAAATAAAGTAATTATTTTGTATATAGTACACAAAATAATGTATAGACAAATGAAAAAAATCAATATAATATATACTTGTAAATGGAGAAAATATGAAAAATACAAATAATATCACATTAATAGTATTTATAATAATAGTAGTTGGAGTTATCTCAACAGCAACATTTTTTATATATCGAAATAATACTAAAAAAGAAGCAAATCAGACAAACACAGTTCAAGAAAATAATGTCGCAATAGTAGACAATTTAAAAATGGGAATTGCAGAATATGATACTATAAATCCAATATTAACTAAAAATAAAGAAATATTGAATTTAGATAAATTAATATTTGAGCCATTAATAAATTTAACATCAGATTATCAAATCGAAAATAATTTAATCGAGGGATTAACAAAAATTAGTGATACTAAATATCAAATAACATTAAAACAAGGAATAAAATGGCAAGATGGAACAATATTAACAACAGCAGATGTCGAATTCACAATCAATAAAATTAAAGAAAATCAATCATCAGTATATAATGGAAATGTATCACCAATAGAATCCATGGATATAATTAATGATACAACAATGATAATTAATCTAAATTCAAAAGTGAATTTTATAGAATATAATCTAACATTTCCAATAGTATCATCAAAATTTTATAAAAGTGAAGATTTTAATTCATCAACAAAAATCCCAATTGGAACAGGAATGTTTAGAATAGCAAGTATTGATGACAATAATATTTTACTAGTAAAGAATGAGAGATGGCATAATAAAGATAAAACAATTACAACAAAATCAATTACAGTACATAAATATAATTCAGTTGGTGAAATATTTAATGATTTTAAAATGAATAATATAGACATAGCAAACACACATTTATCAAATTATACAGACTATATTGGAACAATTGGATATAATAAAAAGGGTTATCCTGAAAGAGAATATGATTTTTTAGCATTTAATCAAAATGATTCCGTAATATCAAATTTAAATGTACGCAAAGCAATAGCTTATGGAATTAATAAAGAAGTATTAATATCAAATGTATTAAACAATGATAAAATAATAACAAAAGGACCATTAGATTATGGATCATATTTAAGTAATGATAAAGAATTATTAAGTTATGACAGCGAAAAAGCCAAGAAAGTATTAGAAGATGATGGATATTCAATGTTAAAAGGAAGATTTTATAAAGACGGAAAACCACTAATTATAACCATATTAGTGTGTCAAGACTATCCTGAAAGAATTAAAGTAGCAGAAAATATCAAAACACAATTAGCTCAAGTAGGAATAACAATAAATATCAATTCCGTTAATTATCAAACATATAAGAATGCATTAGAAAACAAATCATATCAAGTAATGTTAACAGGAATTCTAAACTCGATAAATCCATCATTAGAATACTTCTATGGCCCAAATAATCTTGCAAACTATAATAATGATGAAGTAATTTCAAAAATTGAAGATTTAAATTCATATCAAGATATTCAAAAAATAGGAAATCAACAAGTAATATATATGCCACTTTATAGAAATAAAGGAACATTATTATTAAATGCAAATGTTGGAGGAAATTTTGCACCAACAAACTTCAATATTTACAACAATTTTGACAAATGGTATAGACAAAGATAATTAAAATCGAACAAATGTATTGACAAATAAAAAAATAAATATATAATAGATTTGTAAAACAAAACAAATGTTTTAAATGGAGGAAGAAATGGCAAAAAAGGAAAAAGAAGTAATAGACACATCAATTGGCAAGGAAAAGGCATTAGAATTAGCATTAAGTCAAATTGAAAAACAATTTGGAAAAGGTGCAGTAATGAAACTTGGAGAATTCAAAACAACTGATGTAGAAGCAATCTCTACAGGAGCACTAAGCTTAGATGTAGCATTAGGAATTGGTGGTATACCAAGAGGAAGAATAATAGAAATATATGGTCCAGAATCATCTGGTAAAACAACATTAGCATTACACATGATAGCAGAATGTCAAAAAACAGGTGGAGAAGCAGCATTTATTGATGCAGAACATGCTCTAGACCCAGTATATGCTAAACATTTAGGAGTTGATATAGATAATTTAATTGTTTCACAACCAGACACAGGAGAACAAGCATTAGAAATAGCTGAAGCTTTAATAAGAAGTTCTGCTATTGATTTAGTTGTAGTTGACTCAGTTGCAGCATTAGTACCAAAAGCAGAAATAGATGGAGAAATGGGAGATACACATGTTGGATTACAAGCAAGATTAATGTCACAAGCATTAAGAAAATTAGCAGGTGTATTAAATAGATCAAATGCAAGCTTAGTATTTATAAATCAATTAAGAGAAAAAGTTGGAGTAATGTTCGGAAGTCCTGAAACAACACCAGGTGGTAGAGCATTGAAATTCTATGCATCAGTTAGATTAGATATAAGAAAAATTGAAGCAATAAAACAAGATTCTGAAATTATAGGAAACAAAGTAAGAGTTAAAGTTGTAAAGAACAAAGTAGCTCCACCATTTAGAGAAACAGAATTCGATATAATTTATGGCAAAGGTATTTCAAAATCAGGAAATATATTAGATTTAGCAGTAAATCTAGACATTGTAGAAAAAGCTGGAGCATGGTTTAGTTATAATGGTGAAAGAATTGGACAAGGTAGAGAAAACGCTAAGAAATATATTGAAAATAATCCAGAATTAATGCAAGAATTAGATCAAAAAGTTAGAAAAAATTTCAATGAAGCATTTGAACAAAGTTTATGTGAAGAAGAAATAGACGAAGAACAAGAAATTGAACCAGAGGATTAATAACAATGGAAGAAACAAATAAGTTCAAAGGATGTAAATCAGGATTTACAATCACAGAAGAGTTAAAGCAAAAAGATAAAATTAAAACTAGATTATTAAAATTCATAATATTTAAAAAGAGAACAGAAAACGAAGTCTTCAATAAATTTAAAGATGAGTATGATAATGAATTACTTTGTGAAGTAATCCAACAACTAAAAGAGCTTAAATATATAGATGATCAAGAGTATATTGAAAAATATATTCTTGATGCACTAAATCTAAAAGCACTATCAATGAAAGAACTTAGATTTAAATTACAATCAAAAGAAATTCCACGTAACTTAATAGATAAATATTTTGAAGAACATTATGATGAACTATATGAATATGAAATTAAATCAGCTAAAAAAATGTTTGAAAAAAAGTCAAACAAAGAACCACAAGATATAAAAAATTATTTATTTAGAAAAGGGTATTTATCTGAAACAATAAGAATAGCACAAGAAGAATTTATAGAGGAAAACAATGGTTAATTTATTATCATTAGAAACAAGCAAATATAATATTAAATTAGAAAATTTTGAAGGACCACTTGATTTATTGTTACATTTAGTAAATCAAAATCAAATGGACATATATGATATCAATTTAAATAAAATAACAGATCAATACTTGGATTATATTAAAACAATGCAAGAATTGAATTTAGAAATTACAAGTGAATTCTTAGTCATGGCATCAAATCTATTATATATAAAATCAAAAAAATTATTACCAAAACAAGAAAAAATAGAAGATGAATTAACTGAAGAAGAATTAATAGCACAAATCATTAAATATAAGCAATTTAAAGAAGGAGCAATTCAATTTAGAGAACGATACAATCAATTTAAAAGATTTTTTGGTACACCTCAGAAAATTGAATTACCAAAATTGGAATTGAAAGATGATATATTAGATCCAAAATTAATTTATGATTCATATAAAAATTTGATAAACAAAAATCAAGCAAGACTAAATAAAAATGCAAAAAATATTGATAAAATAGCAATTGTAGAAACTTATTCAGTTGGAGACAGTGTAAAAACAATGTTCAAGGAACTAATAAAGCATTCAAAATTTGTTTTTAACAAACTATTTAACAATAGAAATTGTGATTCAAAAGAAGTTGTAACAGCTTTTTCAGGCTTATTAGAAATGTCAAGAAGAAGTAAAATATCAACAAATCAAAAAGAATTATTTGGTGACATCTATGTTGAAAAAATAAAAAAACAATAACATCAAAATACTATATTTAATTGACAAAGCATATAAAAATTAATATAATACATCTAACAGTGAGGTGAATTATGTTAGGGAAATGGTGGAAAAAAATAGCTTTAATAATTTTGATAATCGCATGTGTTATAAATATTTCTATTAAGATAGTCAATAGACCATCTTTTAAAAATGAAATGCAATCATCTGCAGAATATTTTCAAGATTTAAAGTCTGATGCTGATAATAAGTTAAATGAAATTAAAGGAAATTTAAATAATAAGAAATAATATTTATTATAAAGCCAGCAATTTTGCTTGGCTTTATTTGTTTTAAATATGAAAAAAATAGATTTTAAAAAATATATACCTCATTTAATTATACTTTTAGCATCAATACTTATTTCAATTCCAATATTTAAAATGAGTTTAAGTTCAACAAATGAATTTAGAATACATATAGGAAGAATTGTAGCCATTTCAAAATTAATCAAAAATAACATATTTCCAGCACTAATTTCAAATAATAATATGAACGGATTTGGATATGCATTAAACATATTTTATGGTCCAATAACAACATATATACCAATGTTATTATCATATAAATCAATAGCATCAACTGGTATACAAATATTCACATTAATTTCAATAATAGCATCAGGCTATGCAATGTATTTTTATATATTAAAAATAACCAAAAATAAAATTGCAGCAACCTGTTCAGCATTAATGTATATCTTATTACCATATAAATTAACAAATATATACTCAAGAAATGCTTTGGGTGAATATTCAGCAAGCATATTCTTACCACTATTATTAAACGGCTTATATGAGCTAACAGAAGGAAATTCTAAAAAAACATACTTAATAGCTTTATCAGCAATAGGATTGATACTATCACACACAATCACAACAATATATGCTTCAATATTTAGTATAATTTATTTAATTGCATTTTATAAGAAATTGAACTTACATAAAATCAAAATATTAATAATCAACGTAATTATAGCAATATTAGTAACCTCATTCTATTGTATACCTTTAATGGAATATAGAGCCAATACCAAATACGCAATATTTGATTCAAAAATAATGAATACAACAGGGTTTGATGTATATGAAAATACAAGTGATTTTGACTCATTATTCGAAAATGAAATAAATTATAAAGATAATGATGGAAACTCATATCCAACATTATCACTTGGAATAATGTCAGTTACTTTACTATTATTTAGTATAATATGTTATAATAAAGTAGAAAAAAGTCTAAAAATGATATATATATTATTTATAATATTCACAGCGATATCACTATGGATGACAACAAAATTATTTCCGTGGCAAATCATGCCAAACTTCATGACAGTAATACAATTTGCATGGAGAATGCTAGGATTTTATATATTGTTTGGATCAGTTATATGTGGAATAAATGCATCAATATTGTATCAAAATAAAAAATATAATGGAGATATTTTAGTTTTTATAATAATATTATCCCAATTAATAATAAGTTGTTTATATGTAAAAAACTACTATAATTCAAATTATAAATTAGATTCAGAATATAATTATCAAAAAGCAATTTCACAAAAAAGAATCAGCCCAATGTCAATAAATAGAGAATATTTGCCAGTAAAAGCATTTTATAATCTAGAATATATCAATAATAGAACTCAGCAACCAATAATAATAAATGGTGACGCAAGTATAAATAATTTTGAAAAAAATCAAGAAACAGGAAAATCAACATTTAAAATCAGTATAATAACAACTTCAGAAATAGAATTACCATATATCTATTATCCAAGCTATAAAATAACTGATGAAAATAATAAAAATATTGATTTTACAGAATCAGAAAATGGCTTTATACAAATAAAATTAAATAAATCAACAAACATTACAGTAGAGCCTAAAATGACAAAAATTGAAGAATTAAGTTATATTATATCAATTGTTGGAATAATCATTTTAATAATAAATATAATAATATCAAAAAGAGAAGAAAGGAAGCAAACATGTCAAAACCAGTAGTAGCAATCATCGGTAAGCCGAATGTAGGAAAATCAACTTTTTTCAATTATCTAATTGGTGAACGTAGATCAATTGTAGAAGATACACCAGGAGTAACAAGAGACAGAGTTTATGGAGAAACCAATTGGAGAGGCAAAAGCTTCACTATAATTGACACAGGTGGTATCGAAGATAAAAAAGATGATGTTATATCAACACAAATGAAAACACAAGCAGAAATTGCAATAGAATTAGCAGATGTAATTTTATTTATGACAGATGTAAGAACCGGAGTAACATCACAAGATTATGAAGTAGCGAAACTTCTTAGAAAATCAAATAAAAAGACGATTTTGGTATGTAATAAAGTAGATGATTTCAATAAATTCCAAACAGATATCTATGAATTCTATAATCTCGGAATAGGAGATCCACATCCAGTATCAGCAGCAAATGCAAGAGGAATAGGAGATATCTTAGATATAATTTATGAAGATATCAAAGACATAGAATCAACAGAAGATGAGGAAAAAATAAAAGTAGCTGTCATTGGAAAACCAAATGTAGGTAAATCATCATTAATAAATAAAATATTAAATGATAACAGATTAATCGTAAGTAATATTGCAGGAACCACAAGGGATGCAATAGATTCGGAATTTAGTAACGAATTTGGAAACTACATATTAATTGATACAGCAGGAATAAGAAAACATAGCAAAATAGAAGAAAACATTGAAAAATATTCAATTATTAGATCAACACTAGCGATTGAAAGAGCAGATGTATGTCTATTAGTAATAGATTCACAAGAAGGCGTAACAGAACAAGATACAAAAATTGCTGGAGAAGCACACGAGGCTGGAAAAGGAATAATAATAGTAATAAATAAATGGGATGCAATAGAAAAGGAAAATGGAACATTAGAAGAATATACAAAACAAGTATATAACAAACTAGCATATCTACAATATGCCCCAATACTATTCATATCAGCAAAAACAGGACAAAGAGTAAATAAATTATTTGAATTAATCAACATGGTTGCAGCAAACAATAGCATGAGAGTAAAAACTTCAACACTTAATGATATGTTAAATGAAGCAATCGCAGTAGTGCAACCACCAACTGACAAAGGTCGTAGATTAAAAATCTATTATATGACACAGGTAAGTACAAGACCACCAACATTCGCTGTATTTGTAAATAGTAAACAACTATTCCATTTTTCATACGAAAGATATTTAGTAAACAAATTAAGGGATGAATTTGGTTTCAAAGGAACACCAATAAGAATACTAACAAGAGAAAGAGGAGGAGAAGAATAATGTTAGGATATTATTTATTAGCAGCATTAGTAGGATACTTATTAGGAAGTATCAGTTTTTCAGTAATTTTTTCAAAAAAATTAGCAGGAGTAGATGTCAGAGAAAAAGGAAGCAAAAATGCAGGATCAACAAATGTATTAAGAGTTGCAGGAAAACAAGCAGCAGCTTTAACATTAATATGCGACATATTAAAAGGTGTAATAGCAATATTAATAGCAATAATTATAGGAAATATAATAAAAGCAGACAATAATGCAAAAGGACTTTTAGTAGAAATTGCAGGATTAGCAGTTGTACTTGGACACACATTCCCATGCTTCTTTAATTTCAAAGGAGGAAAAGGAGTTGCAACATCATTAGGCGTATTAATGATGATTAACTGGAGAATTGGATTAATTTGTCTGGTATTTGCATTAATAATAATGATTGTATTTAAAATCGTATCAATCGGATCAATAATGGCAGCAATACTATTCCCGGTATTATGTTTATTCATACCTTGGAACTTCATTGTACCAGGAAGTAAAATATCATTTGTAATATTTTCAATAATCTTAGCTTTAATGGTAATATTTAATCATAGATCAAATATAACTAGATTATTATCAGGAGAAGAAAAACAATTAAGTTTCAAAAAATAAGGAGTATATCATGAGCAAAATTGCCGTTATAGGAAGTGGAAGCTGGGGCATAGCGCTAGCAGAACACATTGCAAGAGAAGGACATGATGTAATTATATGGTCTTTCACAGAAGAAGAAAAAAATGACATAAATATAAATAGAAAAACAGTTTATATACCAGAATTAACAATAAATGAACGCATTCATTGTTCAAACTCATTAGAAGAAGTCGTAAAAAATGCTGAAATAATTTTACATGTCACACCATCAAAATTTACTAGAAATGTATTTAACCAATACAAGGAATTTGTAAGAAATAAACCAGTAATACTATGTTCAAAAGGATTTGATACAGAAAATCTTCAAACATTGAACAACATATTTGAAGAAGAATTACCAGGAATAAGATTAGGAGTCTTATCAGGACCAAGCTTCGCAATTGAAGTAGTAAACAAAATTCCAACAGCAATAATTTTAGCATCAAAAGATGACGAATTATTATCTGAAGTATCTAAGATATTATCATCTGAAACAATGCGTATTTATAAATCACATGATGTATTAGGAGTAGAAATTGGTGGAGCATTAAAAAACATTATAGCATTTTGTTGTGGAATAGTAGCAGAACTAGGACTTGGAACAAATGCGTCATCAGCAATCATTACTAGAGGATTAGCAGAAATAGCTAGACTTGGAGTAAAAATGGGAGCATCAAAAGACACATTTTATGGTTTATCAGGGCTAGGAGATTTAATTCTAACATGTTCAAGTGATGAAAGTAGAAATAGACGTGCAGGAAGATTAATAGGTAAGGGATTATCAATTGATGAAATAAAAAAAGAGATTGGAATGACAATAGAAAGTATAGACAATATAGAAATTGCACATAGGTTAGCAGAAAAATATAATGTAGAAATGCCAATAGTAAATAGTGTTTATGATGTTATATTTAATAATAAACCAATAACAGATGTAAGTAACAGTTTAATGACTAGAACAATAAAATTTGAAAACGAATAAAGGACATAATCATAATGAATATTAATGAAATAATTGCAAAAGAACTAGATGTAAAAGTAAGTCAAGTTGAAAAAACTGTAGAATTAATAGACCAAGGAAATACAATACCATTTATTGCAAGATATAGAAAAGAAGTAACAGGCAATTTATCAGACGAACAATTAAGAGATTTAGATTCAAGACTAACATATTTAAGAAACTTAGAGGAACGTAAACAAGAAGTAATAGACTCAATAACAAATCAAGAAAAAATGACGCCAGAAATAATGGCAGCACTTGAAAAAGCGCAAACACAAGTAGAAGTTGAAGACATTTATAGACCATATAAGCAAAAGAAAAGAACAAGAGCAACAATAGCCAAAGAAAATGGTCTACAAGAATTGGCAGATAACATCATAAATCAAACAGATAACACAGATATCTATGAAGTAGCAAAAAACTTTTTAAACGACAATGTAACAACAATAGAGGATGCAATTCAAGGAGCAGAAGACATAATTGCAGAAGATATCTCAGATAATGCAGAATTTAGAAAAATGTTAAAGAAAATTTATCATTATGAAGGTCTAATAACATCAGAAGCAGTAAACCCAGAAGAAAAATCACCATACGAAATGTATTATGAGTTTTCAGAAAAGGTAAAAACAATTCCAAGCCATAGAATACTAGCAATAAACAGAGGCGAAAAAGAAAAGCTACTAAAAGTAAAAATCACAAAACCAGAAGAAAAAGTTTTAGCAGATTTAGAAAAAGCCATAATAATTAAAAATTCGACAAGAAAAGAAGAATTAAAAACAACAATTACAGATTCATGGAAAAGATTAATAGAACCATCATTGGATAGAGAAATCAGATCAGATTTAACAGATAAGGCAGATATTCAAGCAATAGACGTATTTGGAAAAAATGCAAAACAATTATTACTAGGAGCACCATTAAAAGGCTATACAGTACTAGGCTTTGACCCAGCATATAGAACAGGATGTAAATTAGCAGTAATCGATGAAACCGGAAAAGTGTTAGATACAGCAGTTTTATATCCAACAGAACCACAAAATGATATTGAAGGCTCAACAATTAAATTAATTGATTTGATATTAAAAAACAAAATCAATATAATAGCAATAGGAAATGGTACAGCTTCAAGAGAATCAGAGCAATTTGTATCAAGTGTAATTGCAAAAGTAAAAGAAGAATATAATATCACAGTAAACTATGTAATAGTAAGTGAAGCAGGAGCATCAGTATATTCTGCTTCAAAACTAGCAACAGAAGAATACCCAGACTTAAATGTATCATTAAGAGGCGCAATTTCAATAGCAAGAAGATTACAAGACCCACTTGCAGAATTCGTAAAAATAGATCCAAAAGCAATTGGAATTGGACAATATCAACATGATGTAAATCAAAAGAAACTAAATGAAGAATTAACAGGCGTTGTAGAAGATGCAGTAAATGAAGTAGGAGTAGATGTAAACACAGCAACCCCATCATTACTATCATATGTATCAGGAATTAACATGACAATCGCCAAAAACATAGTAAAATATAGAGAAGAAAATGGTAAATATGAAGAAAGAAAAACATTGTTAAATGTACCTAAATTAGGAAAGGTAACATTTGAGCAATGTGCCGGATTCATAAGAATACCTAAAGGACTAAACCCACTAGAAAATACAGCAGTACACCCTGAAAGTTATAAACAAACAGAAGAATTATTAAAAAGTATAAATTATAAAAAAGAAGATTTACTAGATAAAGCAAAATTAGCTAAAATCAATGAAGAACTATCAAAAATAGACATAAAAACAAAAGCAAAAGAATTAAATATAGGAGAATTAACATTAACAGATATTATCAATGAATTAAAAAAACCAGGCAGAGACCCTAGAGATGATATGCCAAAACCTGTATTAAGAAGTGATGTATTAAGTTTCGATGATTTAAAAGAAGGACAATTATTAACAGGAACCGTAAGAAACATTACAGACTTTGGAGCATTTGTAGACATTGGTGTAAAACATGACGGATTAGTACATTTATCAGAATTAAGTGATAAATTTATCAAAACACCATCAGAAGTTGTAGCAATTGGTGATGTAGTACAAGTAAAAGTAATTGAAATAGACAGAGAAAAGCAAAAAGTAAAATTATCAATGAAAAATATTTAAGTAAGAGGGTATTAGTATGAGTAATCAAAGAAAAGATTATATATCATGGGACACATATTTTATGGGAGTCGCAAAACTATCAGCAATGAGAAGTAAAGATCCAAATACACAAGTAGGAGCATGCATTGTAAGTAAAGATAATAAGATATTATCAGTAGGATATAATGGAGCACCAAAAGGATTTGAAGACAGCGAAATGCCATGGGATAGAGAAGGAGACTTTTTAAATACAAAATATGCATATGTATGTCATGCAGAATTAAATGCAATCTTAAATAGTCATGGAGCCAATTTAGAAGATTCAAAAATATATGTTGATTTATTTCCATGTAATGAATGTGCAAAAGCAATAATTCAAGCAGGAATTAAAGAAGTTATTTATTTATCAGATAAATATAGCAACACCGAATCAAATATCGCATCAAAACGTTTATTATCTACATGTAATGTAAAATGTAGACAATATAAATCAGAAAATAATTCATTAACAATTGAATTATAGAAAGGAAATAATATGAAAAAAGTTTTTTCAACAATGTTAGCAATAATAATACTAACAATTGCATTAATCTCAAATGTAAATGCAACAGATATAACACCAATTTCAGGACTTGATGAACTAACAAAACAAATCTCAGGATTGGAAGATTTAACAAAAACACAAACATCAACAATTGAAAATATCATTAAAAGCAATGCTGTACCAGTTACAGATTCAAAAACAGATAATTCTAGTAAAGTAGTTGACACAGCAAAAGATTATTCAGACAAATTTATAATGCAAGAAGTATTTGAACAAACAAATCCAAATGCAGTAATTGAAGGAAACATGTATATCATGTCAAAATCAACAAAATTATCTGGAACAGTAAATGGAAGTATTTATCTATTATCACAAAATATTTCTATAGCAAACCTACATGTAAATGGAAGTATCTATTTAATAGGACAAGATATTAATATTCAAAATACAGTAGTAAACAATATATATTCAGCATCAGAAAGTTTAAATTTAAACAAAAATAATACAGTTTTAGCAAATGTATATATTGGAGCACAAAAAATCGTAATAGATCCAAGCACAAAAATTGGAAGAGAAATATATTTAAGCTCACAAAATGACGATAACATACCAGAACAATTTAAAAAGGCAAATTATCATTTTTATCAAGTAAGTGACAAAAATGTAAAACCAACATTAACAGAAAAAATTGCTTCAAAAACAGTATCAATACTATCGACAATTGCAGTAATACTAGTACTAGCAGCAATTATATTAAATGTAAATAAAGAAACAAAAACAAGATTACAAAACATTGATTTGGGTAAAGCAGTATTATTAGGACTATTAGCATTATCATTATTCTTAATAGTACCACTTGTTTCATTCTTACTATTAATTACAGGAATCTTTGCAAAATTAGCACTAATACTAATATTATTATTCATATTATTAATATTATTAGCACATGTATATGCAATTGTATGGTTAGCATCACTAGTAGCTAAAAGTGGCAACAAAGGCAATGGATTTGTTATATTAATGACATTAGTCTTCAGTATTATATTAGCAATAATAGAAGTAATAGGAATTGGAATAATATCAGGAATATTAACATTAATAGGAATGGGAATATTATTAAATTTAGTATTCACTAAAAGTCAACCAGAAGAAACAAAAGTTCAAACAACAGAAATCAAAACTGCCGAAACACCAGTAGCAACTGAAGAAAAAACAGAAACAGAGGTTGAACCAAAACCAGAGGTAAAAGAAGAAAAAGTAGTATCTGAAGACAAAGCTCAAGAATCTAAAGAAACAAAGACAGAAGAAAATAAAGACTAAATTACAACATAGATAATTTAAACTGGAATAAGTTCATACTTATCCCAGTTTTTTTATATTTTTTAAATCGATAATATCCTTATAGTTCTTGATATATATAGTAATATGTACTATACTAAATATAGTTTTAAGATGTAGGAGATATACTATGACAGACATGATTGATAACTCAAAAAAATATAAAGAATTAAGAGAAAAATATCCAAATTTTATATATGATTCATATAAAATAGAAGAAGATAATGAAAACATATATATAACATTCAAATTTGAAATAGAAGGATTAACAACATTTAATCCAACCCTAACAATAAAAAAGAAGAATTATATAAAAGAACCAATTATAAATAACAATATTGTAAAAAATCTAGTATTCAATATAGGATTAGTAGAATTAATATCATATTGGAAATCAACATTTTCAAAAAATCTAATAATTAAAGCAGGACATATTAACGAAGACCAAATAAAATGGTTCAAAAAGCTATATTATTTAGGATTAGGAGAATTAAGATACACAAATAATATAGAAATATCAGAAGACGAATTAATGAATATAAAGTCAATTGGAGAAAAATTAGACATAGAAAACAACTTAAAAAACATTAATGAAAAGGAATACACAAACTTCATAATACCAGTAGGTGGAGGAAAAGACTCAAACGTAACATTAGAAGTACTACCAACAGACACAAGCAAGGATTATTGTCTAATAATAAATCCAAAAGAAGTAACACTAGCATGTGCCAAAGCAGCAGGATTCGAAAATGATAATATAATCGAAATCAAGAGAACAATAGATCCAAATCTAATAGATTTAGTAAAACAAGGATATATAAATGGACATACACCATTTTCAGCAATGGTTTCATTCACAACATATTTACTAGGATATTTAACACATCGCAAATATATCTGTTTGTCAAATGAATCAAGTGCAAATGAATCAAACGTTGTTGGAGAAAATATCAACCATCAATACTCAAAAAGCTATGAATATGAAGAAGACTTTAAATACTATTCAAGCACTTATCTAAAAATACCAACATTCTACTTTAGCTTTTTGCGTCCTTTAAATGAGCTACAAATAGCTAAATTATTTGCAAAACAAAAGAAATACCATCAAATATTTAAAAGTTGCAACGTAGGCTCAAGAAAAGAGCCATGGCATTGGTGTTGCTCATGTCCAAAATGTCTATTTGTATACATCATATTAAGTCCATTTTTATATAAAGCAGATTTAATAGACATATTTAAAAAAGACTTATATGAAGACGAAACATTATTAGAAACATTCAAAGGACTTACAGGACACAGTAATTGGAAACCATTTGAATGCGTAGGAACATTTGAAGAAATTAATTTTGCAGTATCAAAAACAATCGTAAACCTAGAAGGACAAGAATTACCATATTTATTAAAATATTATAAAGAAAACTATGGACTATACGATTTAAGTGAAGATATTACAAAAAGATACAATAAAGAAAATAATTTACCAAAAGAATTAGATAAAATACTAAAAGGAGCAATTTTCAATGATTAATGAAATTATAAATGAAATAAATATAAAAAAAGTCATAATTCTAGGTTTTGGTAGAGAAGGCAGATCAACATATAAATTTATTAGAAAACATCTTCCAAACAAAAAATTGTATATTGGTGATATCCAAGATTTAAAAAATGATGAATTAATAAAAAATGACAACAATGTAGAATTAAAATGTGGAACAGACTATTTAAACAATCTAAATGACTATGATTTAATAATCAAAACACCAGGAATAACATTCAAAGACATAGACACAAGTAAAATATATGACAAAATATCATCACAATTAGAACTATTGCTAAAATATTCTGATTCACTAACAATAAGTGTAACAGGAACAAAAGGAAAAAGTACAACAAGTTCATTAATCTACAAAATATTGCAAGATCAAGGAAAATCAGCAGTATTTGCAGGCAATATAGGAATTCCAATATTCGACAAAATAGAAGAAATGACAAAAGATAAAACAATAGTATTAGAAAACTCATCACACCAATTAGAATTCTTACATCATTCACCAAACATAGGAATTTTCTTAAATATATTTGAAGAACATTTAGACCACCATAACAACTATGATGAATACATAAATGCCAAATCACAAATATTTAGAAATCAAACGCAAAATGACTATATTCTATACAATTCCGACTTTGAATTAATAAGAAATAAAATATCAGAATTCAAAGCAAAAGGTAAGAAAATTTCAGTAACTTATGAAAATAAGCAAGACATACCAGTAAATAACGATTTAATAAATATAGAAGATGAAAATATATGTTATAATCATAAACCATTATATAATATAAATAATCCACGAAAGCTATTAGGAAACCATAATTTAAATGATATAATGTTTGTACTAGGAGTAGCAAAAATATTAAAACTCGACATGGAAAAAGTAGAACAAACAATTGAAAATTTCAATCCACTAGAACATCGTCTTGAAAATGCTGGAACATACAATAATATCACATATTACAATGACTCAATATCAACAATACCAGCAGCAACAATAAATGCAGTAAACGCCTTAAAAAATGTAAACACATTAATAATAGGTGGAATGGATAGAGGAATACACTATCAACCATTAATAGATTTCTTAAACAACTCAAATATTGAGCACATAATATGTATGCCAGACACAGGACATAAAATAGCAAAAGAACTAACAAACAATAAAGCTATCCTAGTAAAAGACTTAGAAGAAGCAGTACAAAAAGCAAAAGAACTAACAAAGCCAGGAACAATATGTTTATTATCACCAGCAGCAGCAAGTTATGGATTCTTCAAAAACTTTGAAGAACGTGGAGAAAAATATAAAGAATTAATAGCAAGAAAATAAAAGCGAACAAAAATTTGCAAATAAAAACGATGCTTAAATTTGACAATTAACAATAATCAGAGTAAAATAAAATAGCAAATTGAATGGTTACGTATAGCACGGGCGAAAGCCAGCGTACGAGGAAAGTCCGGGCCCCATAGAGCAAGGATGCTTGATAACGTCAAGTGAGGGAAACCTTAAGGAAAGTGCAACAGAAAATAACCGCCATTATTATAATGGTAAGGATGAAAAGGCGAGGTAAGAGCTCACCGTAGGGATAGTGATACCCCTAGCCGTGTAAACCCCATCTGGAGCAACACCGAGACAAGAAGGTTAAGACTGCTCGTCATCTTCTTAATTTGGTGGCTTGAGCTATATAGCAATATATAGAATAGATAAATGACCATTCTCGACAGAACCCGGCTTACAGATTTGCTAAAAGGCATTGGATTTCCAATGCCTCATTTTTATATCAAAAGGAGAAATATTATGAAAAATATATTTATAGAATATCCAAAATGTTCAACTTGCCAAAAAGCAAAGAAATGGCTAGAAGGAAATAATATAGAATTTGTAGACAGACACATAATTGAAGAAACACCAACAGCAGAAGAATTAACAGAATGGATAAAACAAAGCAATCAAGAAATAAAAAAATGGTTCAATACAAGTGGTTTAAAATATAAAGCACTAAACCTAAAAGACAAATTACCAACATTAAGCGACAAAGAAAAGATAGAATTATTATCAAGTGATGGAATGCTAATCAAAAGACCACTATTGATAACAGATAATCAAATATTTATCGGATTTAAAGAAGAACAATGGAAAAATCTAAATAAAAAAGAGGAGAACTAAGATTTCTAGTTCTCCTTTTGTAGCTTAAATATCGTAAAGACGAGCAAACTCATCTTTTAATGACTCAGGTAAAGAATCAAAATAAGATGCAAGTCTTCTGCGATAATCAACAGTAAAAAAAAACATGTCATCAACATTCACATTAGGAACATTACATATCCCCTTAGTGGCATGCACATAAGCATAATAAAAATCGTATGCTCTTGTACGCTGTTTATCAATGTTTTGTGAATTCGTGAGACTATCACTCGTATCACATACATAATTATACCCAACATAGTCCGTAGATATAACCATTTCAGCAGATGCTATTAAAAGAGGAATGTACGCAACATCCTCATAGCATCTTAATTCCGGCATGGGAGTGACCCTATCAAAAAGTTCCCTCTTAAAAGCAAATAGCCAGTATAGGGCATATTTCTTCCCAAGGTTCGTCCATGCTCTGAGCGAACCAAAACCCGTCATAGGAATATTTAGATTTACGTCCGAATTATATCTCTGATGATCCTTACCTTCATCATCATTGATAAGATTGGCATGATATCGAATTACTTCAACATCATCATGAAGTCTAATAATCCCTGACAAAGTCTTTAATAAATCTGGACTAATGAAATCATCAATATCCACAAATATCAAAAAATCGCCTCTGGCACGCTGAATCCCACGTCTGCGCGCTTTGCCAACACCTCCGTTTTCAAAGGTGTACAAAAACACATTATCATGACCGTTAGTAACATCTCTACAGATTGACTCACTATCATCCGTTGAACCGTCATTGATGATTATAACTTCGTAATCATCAAAGTTCTGCCGCAAAATACTCTCCAGACAAAGTCTGATTGATTTTGCAGCATTATACATAGGAACAATAATACTAAACAACATACACAGCCTCCTTGTGTAAAGCCAAACAATAACTACATATTCAATTATACAATATTTTCATTATACAATATAAATCAAACAAAGTCAAAGAAATATATTGATATCAATAGATTCATGTGATAAATTAATAGAAAATCATCAAAATAAGGAAGCAAATATGAAATATTTAGATATTATCAACAAAATGACATTAGAAGATAAAGCAAAACTATGTGTAGGAAAAGACTATTGGCATAGTTTAAATATAGATGAATTAGGAATCCCATCAATAACAATGTCGGATGGACCAAATGGACTAAGAATTCAAAGAAAAAAAGGCGATAATTTAGGTGTAAATGAAAGTGAAGTATCAATATGCTTTCCATCAGGCTCAACACTAGCAAACAGTTGGGACAAGGACCTAGCATATTTATATGGAAAAACACTAGGAGAAGAAGCTAAATGTGAAAACATAAACATCGTACTAGGACCCGCAATGAATATCAAAAGAAACCCACTATGTGGCCGAAACTTTGAATATTTTTCAGAAGATCCATATCTAACCTCAATATTAGCAAACAATTACGTAAAAGGACTACAAGAAAATAATGTCGGAGCAAGCCTAAAACATTTTGCAGTAAACAATCAAGAAAACCGAAGAAGAACAATAGATGTATTGATAGATGAACGAACATTACGAGAAATTTATCTAAAAGCTTTTGAATACACCGTAAAAAACTCAAATCCATGGAGCGTAATGACATCTTATAATAAAGTAAATGGAAAATACGCAAGTGAAAACAAAATATTACTAGATATTCTAAAAAAAGAATGGAATTTTGAAGGAATCACAATCACGGACTGGGGAGCAAATAACCAAAGAGTTGATGGCTTAATAGCTGGAAACGAGTTAGAAATGCCGGGTGGCAGAGGAAATGGTGTAGAAGAGATAATAGAAGCGGTAAAAAATAAACAAGTCACAGAAAAATATCTAAATCAAATAGTAGAACGAATACTAAACATTGCATTCAAATATGCTGAAAGAAAATTAAAACAATATGATAAAGAAGAACACCATAAAATAACTCAAAAAATAGCAGAAGAATCAATTGTTTTATTAAAAAATGAAAAAAATTTATTACCATTACAAAATACTCAAAACATCGCAGTAATAGGCGATATGGCTAAGAACCCAAGATACCAAGGAGCAGGAAGCTCAACAATAAATCCATATAAACTAGACAATGCTTATGACAGTTTATTATCAGAAAACATAACTTTCAAATATGCACAAGGTTATGAAAGAATAGAATCAGAAAACGACAAAACATTATTAAAAGAAGCGGAAGAATTAGCAAAAACAAGTGAAACAGTACTTCTATTTGTAGGCCTAACAGAAAACTATGAATCAGAAGGTATGGATAGAACAAAAATGGACCTACCACAAAATCAAATAAAATTAATAGAATCAATTAGTTCGCTAAACCAAAACACAATCATAATACTATCACACGGCTCAAGCATTACAATGCCATGGTCAAACAAAGTACCAGCCATAATCACAGGCTATTTAGGAGGAGAAGCAAGTGGCAAAGCCATAATAAATGCAATCATAGGAAAAGTAAATCCAAGTGGTAAACTAGCCGAAACATATCCAATCAAATATGAAGATGTATCATCATACAACAATTTCCCCGGAAACGAAGTAAATGTATCTTACAAAGAATCAATCTACATTGGATATCGCTATTTCGACAAAGCAAAAATCCCAGTACAATACCCATTCGGCTATGGCCTAAGCTATACAACATTTGAATATTCAAATTTAACAGTTACACAAACAAACAACGAAACAACAATAAGCTTCAACATCAAAAACACAGGAAAATACGCCGGAAAAGAAATAGCTCAAGTATACATGAGCAAACCAAATTCAAAAATCTTCCGTGCAGAAAAAGAACTAAAAGCCTTCGAAAAAATTCATCTAAAACCGAACGAAGAAAAAACAGTCACAATCACGCTCAATAATGAAGCATTTGAATATTATGACACAAATCTAAAGAAATGGAATATTGAAGATGGAACGTACACAATTTTAGTTGGTAAATCAAGCTCAGAAATAGTACTATCAACCACAATAAACATTAAAGGTGACAAAAACATAATTAAGACAAATATTTCATCAAAATACTACACAGGTGACGTCAAAGAAATAACAGACATTGAATTCGAACAATTGCTAGGTTACAAAACACCAAGCAAAACAATCAATTTAAATGAAATTAATGACGAAAACACAATAGAACAACTAAAACACACCCAAATAGGCAAAGTAATATTTGAACATGAAATGAAGAGAATGGAAGAACTGCTAAGCAAGCAAAACGTCAACAAAGCAACAAAAGTAATGATGGACTTACAAAAACCACTAAAGAAATTCTACGAGAAAAAAAGCAGTAAAATCACCAAAGAAATGGTGGATGAATTCATCAACATCGCTAAAAACAATGCCGACTTCACAAACAATAAATTCGTAGATGAATATTTAAAATAAAAGGAAAAAATATGATAAAAGCAGTATTTATAGACATAGATGAGACATTAACAAATTCTAATAGAGAAATAACACAAAATACCAAAAATGAAATTCAAAGATGTATAAATAAAGGTATAAAAATAATTTTAACATCTGGAAGATCAAGACAAGAAGCAATAGAGTATCAAGAACAAGCTGGAACAAGTCCATATATTATATCTTCAAATGGAGCGTCATGTTACGATAAAATAAACAATGTCGAAATCTACAATAATCCAATAAATAAAGAAAATTTAAAAGACTTACTAGAATATTCAATTCAAAATCAGTATAAAATAAAATTAAACTATGAAAATAAACTAGTATTAAACAGAGCAACTTATCCAGATGAACAGGACAAAATAAAATCAATTGAAGAATTAAAAGAAATAATACAAACTAAGCAAATTGTACAATGCGTAATATGCCATGAACAAATTGAAAAAATACTAGCATTAAAAGAATATATATCTACCAAAGGACAATTGCAAATCATCAATGAATCTAAAAAAATAAAAAATCCAAATATATCACCAAGCAAAATATATTATTGTGACATAACATCCAAAGACGTATCAAAAGGAAACGCTGTAATTGAAATTTGTAAATATCTTAATCTAAATAGCAATGAAATCATAACAATTGGCGATGGAGAAAATGATATTTCAATGCTAGAACTAACTCACAATTCATATGCTATGGGAAACGCAATAGAAAAAGTAAAAGCTTCAGCAAAACATATAACATTAACAAACGATGAAGAAGGTGTAGCAGAAGTTTTAAAACAACTATAAATATAAAAATGATGGTATCCAATAGGATACCATCATTTACATGAAGAAATTATGAATTCAATATATACATCATTGCACCAAAACAACCTGAATATGATCCAAAATTTGATTTAACAATTTGTAAATCTGTCAAAAAATTTGGATATGCATATTGAGATACTATTTCTTTTAAATTTTCAATATATCCAGGAAATTCAAATCCTCCTCCAGACAAATAAATGACATTAGGATTATAAGAATGAATTAAAGATACAATCACAATTCCCATATATGTTGATCCTATACGAATTAAATTAGTTTCATTATCAAGTTCTTTTTGTATATTTTTTAAAATTTTAGAACCGGAACAAATTCGTCCTACTTTAGTTATTTCGTTATTGTAAATAATAGGGTTACCATAAATTTCACCTGCCAAACCACTTGCACCTGTAAAAATATTACCGTTAATAATAATACCACATCCAATGCCTGTACCATTTGTAATACCAATTAATACTTTTGAACTAGGATATTCAATTAATCCTGAAATAGCAGATGCATTCGAATCATTAATCAATTTAATCTTTTGACAATTTAAATGATTAAAATCATAAATTGACAAATTTTCTAAACATTTCAATGTTGTATTTGTTACATGAATATTATCAATTGTATAACCAGAAAATGCAATTCCTAATCCTTGAAAATCATAATCAAATGAATTATAAAACGATGAAATTATTTCAATCAATTCATTTTTAGATAAATTATCTCCAGATGGTATTATCTTCTGTATCATAGTTTCTTCAACTAATGCTGTCATTTTGATATTAGTACAACCAATATCAACGCCAAAAAGATTCTTCAATTGCCGAATCATATTAATGACCTCCTTCATATAATAATATATTAAATATAGCATTTTTTAATATATTATACAATTTTGCAATTATATTAATTCAAAATATGATATAATATACTCATTAAATAAGTTAGGAGAAAAATATGGAATTTAACAATATTGAACACGAAATATCAAAAATTAATGAAGAAATAGAAAAAAGAAACAGAGAAATCGATATGGATGCTATAGATGCTTTTTTAGATATGGAAGATGATAATAGCAAAGCACTAGAAAACGATAGACAAAACGACAATTATATATCAGAAAAAGATAATCTTGACAGAAACATAGACGCCTTCATCGAAGGAAGTTTTGAAGACATAAAAACTACAAACCAAGAAGATTATGAAGCAAATAGAGATAAGCAAATTGAAGAAGATGATGACATTCAAAGAAATGTAGACTCATTCTTAGATAGAAATGACGATAAAGACGATATCGATGACTTTTTTGACAGATAATATAATTAAAAAGGAGTTTTAATTATGGCAAAAAACAAAAAAATATTAGTAATAATCTCAGTAACACTTATTATTTTATGAATAACAACAACCGACATTTTACTAAAATCCTATTTCACAAAACAGAAAAAAGAAAAGCTAGAAGCACAACAAACAATAGATACAATCAAACCAGAAATAATCGGAGCAAAAGACATAACAATCAAACAAGGTGACACAATCGATTTAACACAAAACATCAAAGTTGAGGACAATATAGACAAAGATATCCCATTAGTAATAACCGGCGATATTGACACAAACAAAGTAGGTGAATACGAAATAACATATACTGCAACAGATAGATCAAACAACAAAGCAGAGCAAACCATCAAAATCAAAATAGAACCAAAAGAACCCACACAAGAAGCGGCTAATGAATCAACCCAAAGCACAAAAGAGCAATCACAATCAACAACAAACAATTCCGCTTCAATTAATTCAAGACAATCAAATACACCACCATCCAAAGAAAACAAAAACAATTCTTCAAATAATACAAAAAAGAATCAAAGCTCAAGTAAAGCAAAGCCTAAAGGAAGTACAAGTATAGAAATAGATGAAAGAACAAAAAAAGATATACCAAAGTCAAAAAGTGAAAGAGAGCATGATAAAAGAACTGGAGATAATTCTTCAAATTATTCCTACTCAGGTCAATTTTTTTCTAAACAACTAGATGAATTAGGTTTATAAAATATACAACACCCTATGTACATACTTAAATAATTGTATTATAATAGTAGCAATGAATTCCAAGCCTCACTCATTCTAAACTACGAGGCAATCAAGTCCTCCTAATTTTTCTTTAATAAGATTTGGAGGTAATAACTTTATTCAATAACATGGAATAAAGAAAGATGGGAGACAAGTTGAATGCGACCAATTAAGTCCTTTCAATTATCTTATAAATCTAATGCGGAAACAGTCTCCAAATGGGGGCTGTTTTCATTTTATATAAAAGGAGAATGCAATGGAGATTGAAAAGAAATTTTTAGTAAAAGACATAAGTCACCTAGACTTAAGCAATTATAATAAAATTGAGATGGTACAAGACTATTTATATATAGACAAATTAACAATAGTAAGAAAGCGAAAATGCATAAAAAACAACAAAACAACATATACATACACAATCAAAACAGACAAAAAGAACTTATCAGTTAACGAAATCGAAAAAGAAATAACCGAAGCCGAATACAATAGCTTATCAACAAATCCAAGCTACAATTCATTGTCAAAAACAAGATATATAATTCCATATATAGAAAACCTAAAAATCGAATTAGACATATTTCATGGCATCTATGACGGCATAGTCTTTGCAGAAATCGAATTCAACTCAGAAGAACAAGCAAACTCAATACCAGTCCCACAATGGTTTGATAAAGAATTAAGCCATACAATAACTAATTCAGATATGGCGATGAGAAAAATCGAGATAGAGGAGTTTTGCAAATTATCATAATGAAGAATACAAAATTAATAGAAGTATTTAATAATTTATTTAATTTAAAACACCTGTAAGGCAAAATATTAACATGCCAAATCATTAATTATGTAATCTAAAAATAATTCATTAAGAGGCTAAGAATAGATATTATATAAAAGTAAAATTATTTTAAACTTTTTTATAATAATATAGAGAAAAAAGAAAGGAAGAATATTTTGAAATATTATATATGGATAATTATACTTGTCGCACTTGCGATAATATATAGTATAC
>ERZ773037.71-NODE-71-length-48437-cov-14.380245_pt1 | contig 48437 bp, 57 predicted proteins | sample MGYA00511466_ERZ773037 | MGnify/ENA primary metagenome ERZ773037 (study PRJEB29015, sample SAMEA2738146) | human oral metagenome | biome: human oral; feature: human-associated habitat; material: saliva | place: China | collected 2202 ... | reverse complement strand
AATTTGTATAAAGAAACCGAAATTATTGGCGATAGCAATATACTCGAAGTGAGTAAAATTGCAATTGGCTTGATGAGATTTGCTGAAGATTATTTATATGAACTAGTGAACAGCGAAGATGATGATATTGATGTAGCATATTTAGATTGTCTAAATGGAGAAAGGAAAGAATTTAAAAGGGAAGAAAAATAATAAAACAATTAAAGCACAGCTATGTGCTTTTTGTTTTGGTATCAAAAGACATCAACATCACCAACATTATCAAAAGCTATCACTATCATCAAAATCAAAACAATAGAAAATAAAAAAGTGAAAATGGAAAAATAAAAAAAAAAAATGTTTTAAAACTGGGAAAATTATAACATTGTGCGACGTATAGTATAAATGATTAAAATAATAAATATATCAAAAGAAAAAGAAAAAGCTATTAGAGAGCATTCTAGGGGGTTCAAAAATGCTTATAGGAAAATAGAAAAGAAAATATCCAAGGAACTTGGAAAAAACTTTTTCTATTGAAACACCAGCAGGCTGGAGTGAAAAAGCACGCCAGTGCTTTTGAACATAAGCATTATCGCCCCTAGCTACACCAAGCGTAGCGGACACTACACGAAAGACTTTCAGAGAAAGGTGTTTAAAAAGATATTTTATGGAGCTTTTGTATCAATATCAGATGTTTCAGACACAAACGACAATCCACGAAGTGGAAAGTATCAAATGTGTCCATAAACAACTGTTGTGTTCCAGAAACAAGTGGGTTCATAAACAACTAGTCCAAATACAAATAGTCAAAAGCAGTGGGTTCCGTAAACAAGTATGGGGGGTTTCTGACACAAAAGAGGCTTAAACAGTAGAAAAAACAGCTGATTAGTATCAATCCTTGAAAAAGTAGTCCTAAATCAGCTGGTTCTCTACTACACTATACCTCTTTTATATACCCTACCTCTATAAACTATTTTATATTTCTTACTGCTTCGCAGTATCCGTATGTAAATCAAATATGTCAGCCAAGCCGCCTACCTTTTGCTTTTGACCCAAATCAAGCCTTACAACACATTTTCTTAAACTTGTCAAGCTTAACCAACTTGTTTTCTAACAGAGGTCAAAACGCTAACGCTTGATACTGACAGTACCTTGTATTACATAGTAGTTTCAAAAAAAAGTAGGCGGTAACATTGCCACTAACACCGCCTACCTTGACCTACCTTTTAAACGCTTATGCTTAAAAAAACCAAAAGGTAGTCCTAAAGGCGGCGAACTTGCCGCCTACCTTTTTACTACTGTTATTTCCAAAAGGTAGTCCTTTGACGTGCCTACCTTTTTTATGTTATAATAGTTGACAAACCGTTAAAAATATTATAAACTCCACCATAACCATAATAAAAAAGCGAACAAAACCCCATTTTCCACTAATACATAAGCATAATAAAACACCCAAAATAAAAAAACATATTATAACATATCGCTTTAACAGAGGTCAGAAAAAGGTAGTCTTTTGACGTGCCTACCTTTTTTCTGTTATAATACTATCTTTTTTCCCGAAAACATTGTATAATATGCGTTTTGTTCGCTTTTTGCCTCCGACACTTTTTTTTATTTTAAATTATGTTATAATATGTTTTTTCGTTTAAAAACTATCCCCCACCCCATTCTACCCACCCAAATACTTTTAACTTTTTATTGAATAAATCATTTTCATATAAAAATAACTATTGACTTTTAGAACCCACTGTGCTATAATGGAGCTATAAATCAAAGAATTAACAAATAACTACAAATAAGGAGAATATTATGAATAAAGAATTATATCCAACTAACCCAGATTTTAATCCCACTGTGATTGTGCCAGAAGTTTATCAATCACTTAAACATAAACCATTTCGACTTGGTGATTATTATTATCTACAAGAACCTACTGAAGAGCTACAACAACTGCTTAATAGCCCTACTGGGAGCTTACCAGAGTTGCTTTCACATATCTTTAATCGAACACATCAATCACGCACCACGGTATTTCCCACACTGTATAAGCAACTGACCGAATTGGTAATGTATACAAATACAATGACTAACAATTCACCAGCCTACACGGTTAATCTATTGTTTCGAGAAAGCAAGCTAGCTGGTTTTCAATTCACTAAAACGCTAACTGATACTGCTGATGGTCTTTACTTTACTAGTTATTATAATGCTCGTATCACTGAGAAACCGATTACAGCTGTGTTCGCTGTTTCAAATGCCCATTTGATTTCGCTTATCGACTTATTAGATGAATATGACCGCACTGGTTTTTATATCCGAACTGGTTATACTGCTCAAGCAAGGAAGACTATTAAAGGCGACCGATAATATTGTTTTATACTTGCTTTTAATGTCTTATGAGTGATATAATAGTAAATATCAAACAAATTAAAAACTTATAAAGGAAAGTATAGAACGAATGAATAATAGAAGTAATAAACAATATCAATTAACCATACCACATCAACTGGTAAAGAAGATTGATAATTTCTTTGAGCTAGCACCACAGCTCAATGACAAAGCAGTCTTTCCTAACTTGGAGGAGTTACAGAGAAACTGTGAAAATGTATTAAGACAATATTTTCTCAATCTGTCATCGTTAGTCCTACTTCCCATATCTAGCGACACAACCGACCCCCTAACCCAACCGTTAGCCACTATCATAAAGTTTACACCGAATGATAAGCGAAAACGGATTGAACAATTTTTAAACGAACACCCAAAGCTTGACCGACAAGAAATAATTCTCGAACTCGAAGAGAAACAAAAAGACTTGATAACTCATTTTGGTAAAGCCTATCGAATGGAAGTGCCAAGCACTAAGTTTCTGCTCCACTTGTTTAATCTGCGACAGACAACAACGCAAGCGTTCTATATTTACCAAATTCCATTTCAGAATAAATATAATAACGACATCGACCTCTTAAAGACTTATATTGGTAAGCTTCAAGGGTTTGAAAATCAAACGGCACGTAAGATTGACCAGTTGATTGATAACTTCAAAATCCACGCTCCAATGACTACACCTACTCAAGTGATGAAGTTTGCTAACTGTGCAGTTATTAACGGACAACTTGTATCTAACACCGAACACCAGCTCACGGACGGTGATTTTGTGGTGAATTCTGATTTAGTTATTCCAGATACAATACCTACATCTGTTCAAGAGTTTATCAATAACTTCACTACTAAAAACCCAGAAGTTCACGCTGAGTTAGACCAGCACCGTGAGCGACCATTCCTTGAGTTGGAGCTGGCTTATATGGCGTATAGCTGTTTCGCACGCTACAAGATTGGTGAGAACCGTTCGCCGTTTGGAGCATTCTTTCTGTTTGAAGATGATGACGGTATTGGTGGTGGTAAAGGTAAATCGGCTTTCACTACTGCTTTAATCAATGTGATTAACAGTGGTGTGGATGATAAAAGTCCGAGTGCGGTAATGGCGGGTAGCTTAGACCCTAGCACTATCACGACAGACCAAGTTAAGATTAACGCTAGCCCACGCTTGCTTAACAACCTCTTTGAGCGAGCAAGGGGAACATATTCTGATGAAGAAGTTAAGTTTCTCAAATCTATGCGTGAAACGGACGCAACAGCGATTGGTAAATATCAAACTCAAGAAAAATCAGTTAGCTTCCGTGGTAATGTGATGATTTCATCAAACCATATTCCACGCTTTCGTGAAATGAGCAACGCACTCCGTGAACGCTTTTACGGGATTGAATTTACGCTGAAATTTAAAGAGCGTGGCAACACCCAAGTTGATAAGCTATTAAACGACCCAGAGTTTCTAGGCGGTTTTGTAAGGTGGGCTTTTAGCTTTGGTTTCGACCAATATGAAAAGCGTAAGTGGATTGATGAACACTTTAAAGAACAGTTTGATAAGTTGATGACTAATAATAATGTTATTCTTCAGAATTTTTATACTGCGGTAGATAGTATGTATCAAACTGAAACAGCTGGTGAGTGGAAGATTTCCAAGCATAATATTGCGAGTTGTTCGAAGAGTTTCTTTAAAGAGATATTCGCCGAGGCGGCTGGCTCATTAGTTGGTGGTAATAAGCTGACTGGTTATCGTGGACACTTTGCTAGTGGTGAGTATCAGTTTAATTCTTGGCAGAACTTTGTTAGTTATCTAACTGAAGCGTTAGATAATAATACTTTAAAGGCGGTTAATTTTGACGGTCGAGTGAAAATTAACGGTAAGGATTATCGCCGTTTTGTGGTGAATTTGAACAAGCTCCGACCAATGAGTTTCGCTGATATAAATGACACGCAAACCGAAAAGCAGTGGAAGAAAGATAACTTCTATAAAGATATTAAAGAAAAAGAAGTTGATACGGTTATTGACTATGATGAAGATAATAAACCTACTACACTTGAAAGCATCACAAAACAACCAGAACCTACCCCAGCACCTACACCAATTGAAGAACAAGTTGCTACAATTATTGAACGACCAGAAGACAAACAACAAGAGCTGGAAACACAGAAAGGAGATGTAATGGCACGGATTGAGAACGGTGAAGTTGAAATGAGTGAACCAAATACTCCGTTTAACCCACTACCAGATACGCTACAAGTTAATGATACTAATTATACTTATCGAGCTTATAGCGACACGGTTAAGAATTATATTAAAGATATGCAAGATGTATTGCTTGCTCAAATGCCAGAGATTGAACAGAGTAATGGCGACAGCGAAGAAGTTGATTATCTGGTGTATCTGTTAGCAACCTATGTCAAGAGCTATTGTGAGATAACGGGGGACAATATGATAAATATCCCACTAGCTTATATCCAGCAAAAGAACAAGTGGAAGACCTCACCGTTCGACTATTTGAAAGCTTATTATACCTTTGGTAAAAATACTCTAAGTGTTGCTCAAACAAGGGACGGTCAAATGAAGCTTGGGTTCTATAGTAGAAACTAAAACATTTTACAAAAAAGTTTGATAAAAATATTGACTTTTTAAAAAGGTTGTGCTACAATATAGATACAATAGCGAAACAACAATAAGCAGTAATGATAAATAGATTGATTGAAATAGCTATTTATATATAACCATAACAACTTAATACAAAAGGAGAAGTTTATGAAGATTGAAGTCAATCAGATTAAAACTAATAAAAAGAATATTGAAGTCCATATCATTCCAACCGAAGATATGCGATACGAGGAAATCTAATTATGGCACTGTTTGAATTAAATACCGTTAAAGACAGCGTTAAAGATGACCGAGATAAATATATTGGTGGTTCAGACCTACCAAAGGTTAATAACCCTACCAGTGCTGAACGGCTCATCTTTGAAAAAACTCATAAGCAAAAAGACTTTACCAGCATTTATACCGAGTTTGGCAATATTGCTGAGCCGTTGATTAGGGCTTATGTGAGTGAGGAGTTCTATAATAATGAAAGTATCGAACCCAGCACCACTATCATAAAGAGAGAGGGTAAGCTTGGACTTCGTGGCAACTTGGACGGTGATAACACAACCCGCCAAGAAGTGATTGAGATTAAAACACTTGGTGAGAATTATTATGATGACCCTAGTGCATATGTAAAAAAGCTTGAGACTTATCGTATCCAAGTTGGCTATTATATGAAGTTAAAGGAATATCAGAAAGGCACTATCTTTATCTTCAAACGACCAAGCATTTTGCTTAATAAAGCTTTTGATAAATGGACTGTCAAAGAGATGTATGAACGACAGAGTGAAGTCGAAGAGTTTATTATGACTAAAATGGACGACCGACTTGAAATGGTTTATGTTAAACCAAGCGAGCTATTTATGCCACTCTTCGATAAATATACTGACCTAACTGATGAAGTCAATCGTCGAATTGAGTTGATTGATAAAGCTTTTGAGAGACATAGCGAACGCCAAGAAAAGACTACTGAAAGTGATGATGAAGATTTGCTTGTTGAGTTCAAAGAATTGGAAGAAATGGAAAAGAATATTGCGGCTCGTAAGAAAGAAATTCTTGAACATTTCATTGAAAAATACCACGAGAACGAAACCTTTGAAATTGACGGTAATAGTTTCATCTATACTGCGGAACGCACTGGAACACGCAAGAGCTTTAACAGCAAAGCTTTTGAAAGTGATAACCCAGAGTTATATAAGAAATACATTAAAGAAAGCACAGTAAGTTATAAACCAAGTTTGAAAGTGAAATAAGATGTTTAAAGTAATTAAGATTAAGAATAGTCAATTATATCTACGCTATATCTTTATAGACAATGATGTAAATCTAACAGTTAACAACCCAATGGTCTATACCGATGTTGATATTATTGAAAAGCATATTGATAAATTAGCACAGTTAGGGATTGAAGCAGTTGCGATTGAGCTTAATCCAGAAGAACCAACCGAAGAATAAAGTTTGAGAGAGTTATAATTGAGGTGGAAATAGATTTTATGAAGTTCTACTTGGAAACTGGTAAGGACTTCAAGAAACTAATGAGGTATTGTGAAAAGGGGCGGATTAAGAAAATCAATGTGGATATGTCGAACGCCCCCTATCCGCTATCGAAGAAAGCACGGGCGGTGTTATATCACCTTGAAAAAAATGGTATAATTGTAGTATGGAAATAGAATATAAAGGAAGCACTGGTGATAAAGACACAATGCTATTAGTTGGCAATCTGGTTTGTGCGACAGACCATTTGTTGGAGAATATCATCAGTAAGCCAGAACAAAAGAAAGAGCTATTACCTGTTGTATATATGCTCGACCAGACACGAACTGATATAATGAAAAAGCTTAATCTTCAAGAAGAGCAGTGGTGTTTGTTCAAACATCTATCAGCTTCAAGGGTGATTGCTCAGGAAGTGTTTAAGACTGGTGCGAACGAAACATATGTTCAAAGTATTACCGAAATATTAGTAGCACTATTTGGTGAAGAATACGACACTTGTGGTGCTTGCAAGAAAGACAAAGGAGAAACAAATGACCGTCAAACGGAAACCGTATAATAAGTCAACTGGGCGAGATTATAGTTATGATAAAGCTTACCAGAAATCGCCTAAGCAAGTAGCGAACCGTGTGGCACGCAATAAAGCACGTCGAGAAATGGTTAAGAAACACGGAGCAAGTGCTTTAAAAGGCAAAGATGTTGGACACAAATCAATGCTAATCAATTCAACTAACCCTAAAAAGGTTGGTTATAAGATTGAGAGCCGAGCTAAAAACCGTGGTAAAGATAATGCGAAAGTCGCAAGGAGAAATAAGAAATGATGAGCGAACAAGAAATGCTAAAACAAGATAAAAAACGGTTAGAACTTATCAAAAAGCTAATCAAATCTGTAAATGATTTAGCTAATATAACCTTTGGTAAAAAGGTTGAATTGCTACCAGCTGAAAAAGCTTTAGAAGCTTATGAGAGAGCTGACAGCGTTGAGCGAGAACTTCAAGTTGCTCAATTATATCAAGAAACAATCGACCGATTGCTCAAGGTTGCTTATACCAAAGGATATATTGATAAAGAAGTTCGAGATAAAGCAGTTAAGGTTCAAGAGACATATGATATATACTTCACTGAATATGTTGAACCGCTAACGAGAGCGTTCAATTATATCCAAGAACAAAATAAAGCTTTTGAAGAATTTGTCCAAGAGCTTTCAGCTGAAACGCTTAAACAAGAAATTGCTGATGCTTATCAAGCAACATTCAATAGCCTTAAGAAAGACAAATCAATTAAGAAACGAGTTGATGAAATCTTTGATAAGGTTGATACTTATGGTAAATTGATTGATAAACAATTAGAACTAAATATTCTAGCTAAAGAACGAAAGTTCAATAGCGTCCCAGTAGTGGCTGAAGTAAAATTAATTGAGCTAAATAAAGAATTACAAGAGAAATATCAGAAGCAATTAGAAGATACAACTAAACGATAAATAAGAGAAGATAGGAGTAGTGGAAATGGAAATTATGAGGTTTGATGATATATATCAGAAGACAAGTAAAGTAATAACCATTGACGACTACTCTTATCTTTTTTCTGATAAAGAAAAATCACAAGCTCCACTTTATGGTGCTTTCGTATCAAATGATAAAACTCGCAAGGTTCAAAGTATTCTTTATCGCACTGCTTTGACTATTGATATTGATGGACTAAAAGGAACGGACGAAGTAGCCAAACGCTTTATTAAGCGAGTGATTGAATACTTGAAGAGTAATTTCTCAACCTTTGTCTTTCACGAAACTCATAGTAGTAAAAAAGATGACCGTCGTTTTCGCATTTTAATTCCGATTGGTAAAATTTCTAAGGATAACTTTAAGTATTTTGCTCAAGCTTTCTGTGAAGATATGGTGAATATGACTAAAACCAAAGACTATATTGTCTTAGATAAAAAGAGTTTTGAACCTCAACAGTTGATGTATTTTATACCGAGCTATAAGTTCAATTATATTTACGGCTCACTCGAAGATAAAAATAACATCGAACAGTTTCTACCACGAGCCAAAGAGCTTAAAGAACAAGATGTCAAACCAGAAAAAGCTAATCAAGAAACCAAGCAATATCTTGGCGGTGGATTTTACGATTGGCTTAACAATAAAGGTATGACTTATTTTCTTGATAGGTATTTTGCTGATACTTATAAGTTTAATCGCATACTAGGGGACGGTCAATTTGAATATAAAGACCTCAGTTCCAAAAAGAAAGCAGGGGTGCGAATTACCGCCAACAATCAAGTAATGACTACTTGGCACGACGGTGATATTTATACCAATGAGGGGAATGGTGCGAGAAGTGCGAACATTTATCAGCTCTTAAAAAATAAAGGTATTATCAATGAAATCTACGAGGAGTTCCGTAATGAAACTGCGTGATTATCAGCAAGAAGCCTTTAACAAGGTGATTGCCAGCAATGAACACACGCTGGTGGTATCACCTTGTGGTAGTGGTAAAAGCTTGATAATGTCGGAGCTGGTTAATTATTTTTCAAGCAACGGTAAAAAGGTTTTATTTGTTGTTCACCGCAACAATCTACTTGACCAGTTTAATAATCACTTAAAGCGTTATGATAACCTTAATTGCGATGTTCTTTCGCCTCTACGAGCTTTAAATTCTAATAAAGATTATGATGTCATCTTCATTGACGAAACGCACCACGCAACGAGTAAGAGCTTTCAGAATGTGTTTAATAAATTTGACACAGCACGGCGAATTGGTTTCACTGCGACACCAATTCGCTTATCTGGTGAGCGATTAGCTAAACCAATCAATCAGTTTCGCTCCGCTCCATTTGATAAAGTAATCAATACTATTACAATTAATGAGCTAATTCATCGAGGGTATCTATCACCCTTTGATGTGAAAGCTGGGGACTGGACTTTATATTTTGATAATCGAACAATTAAAACCGTTGCTGGTGAGTTTAGCTCCAAATCAATCAGTGAGGCGTTTAAGACTGATAAGCTCAAAGAGTTAGTTGAAAACTTTAAAGAGCTTGCCGAAGACCGTAAGACGATTGCTTACACCAGCTCAATTCAAATGGCAGAGCAATTAGCCAAAGAACTAAATAATCAAGGAATTGTTGCGAAAGCTTTTCACTCCAAGTTATCTGCTCAACAAGTCGATGAATATATTGAACAGTTTAAAAACAATCAGATTAAAGTCTGTGTTAATGTTGATTTGTTTGGTGAGGGGTTTGATGTGCCAGACTGTGATTGTGTGTTGATGTTAAGACCGACCAAATCACTATCATTATATATACAGCAGTTTATGCGGTGCATGCGGATTGACCCAAATAATCCGAACAAACGAGCGTTAATTATTGATTTTGCGAATAATACTAAAATTCACGGTGGATTATTGTCAGCAGAGCTACGAATGCGAATGAAGCAAGAAAACGAGTTATTAAAGTTTTGCCCCCAATGTGAAACACTCAACTATGCGAAAGCTAAGATTTGCGACAATCCAGATTGCCGTTTTAAATTTCCAACTGGTGGTGGCTTAGCTCAAAAGAAACAGCCAGAAGAAATTAAAATGGCAGTTGAAATGAGTGTGGTTGATTATACGATTGAGAACGAATTAAAATCGATTGCTAAATTAGATACTAACTTAATTGATGATATTACCACTAAGTTTATTCATATTTTAACCGTTGGTATTTGTGCCAAAGATGATAAGAAGATGGCAGAAAAACTCAAAACAATCACTAAGACACCAATGTTTAATCATATTAAACAAGTTGAACCCAATCTTGAAGTTATCAATCTCTTCTCTGAACAGATTGGTGGCGGTCAATATGATATGGATTATTTTCGACATAAATATAAAGCTTATCTGGATTGGAAACGAGAAATGATGAATAAGCGTAAAGATGAGTTAGTCAAACTTAAAACCTTAGCCAAATATTATAATCGACAATTGAGCTTACCTTATGTCGAAGAAGCAAAGAAACAAGAATACCGAGAATGGCTATTAGAATATAAGCAAAATGTCAAAAAATATTTCAAATAAGTATTGACAAAAAGGTTATGGTGTGCTACAATGTAGACATAATCAAACAATAACAATAATGAAAGGAACTATGTGAAACGCTATAAACTTCTCAAAGACCTCCCAACATTCAAAGCTGGTGAAGAGTTCTTTATTAGTAAAAGTGGAAATCTTATAGCTGGAACACCAAGCGACCCAAAACGAATAACAGTTGAAACAAGATATGGTCTTCCAATGAAAATAGATTTAATGGCTTATGCTAAGGAAACACTTGAAGAATTTCCGAATATCTTAAAAGACTGGTTCGAAGAGATTAACAATCCTAATGAATACTATTATGTAACCGATACTGGATATGTAGGTTATGTGAAAGATAGGAACGAAGAACCAAATAATTTCCTACATAGATTAGAGATTGGAAATACTTTCGACACTAAAAAGGAAGCTGAAAAATATCTGGAATATCTCAAAGCGAAAACAATTATTAAGCAAGACGCCAAAGGCTTTAAACCTGATTGGGAAGATAAAAATGAGGATAAATGGCATGGCACGTGGGGTATTATGCATAAAGAATTGTCAACTAATCTCGTTTGGTTTAATCAAGAAGATACTATATATTTCCAGACCGAAGAAGATATTAAAGAAAGCTTTAAGAAACATCCTAACGAGTGGAAAACTTATTTGACTTATGAACAATAGATATTATTACAAAATAGTCATTACCACTATATATGTGGACGACACAAGTATAGAAAGCTACTTAAATGGCATTTATATAGATTATGATAAAGCCGTGAAGAGAGCTGACTTAATTATGGAGAGTATACTAGAAGATATTAACTCAGACTGTGAATATTCCGTAATTGGAAACGGCTCTGGAAAAATTAAATATCAGATATGCACCGACTATGTAGAACACCCTAAAATATATAGTATATGGGTGGAAGTAGAAAAAAGTGGAGAGATATTAGACTAATGAAATACAATGTAGGGCAAACTGTTTACACGGTAAGTATTATAGATAATATAACAGAATACACTATTATCGGCAAAATAGAATATAAAATCTTAGGATTTACTTATAAAACCAGATATGTTTGTAAGCCCACACCAAATAATATATTTTTATTTGATAAAAGTGAGAAAGTAATAAGTGGCAGAAAACTGCATAAAATGATAACAGACAATAAGGAATAAGCAATGGCGAAACCGAAGTATAGAGATATTAAAATTCAAAGGAACGGTAAATTTAATACTAACGGCACGGTTCACGATACTATCGAAGAAGCGTTTGTCTATTGGGATAGAAAACTACCTAATCAAGATAAAACAAATTTAATTTATCCAAGTAATGAGAGCTTTGATTTTACGATAACTTGTTTCTCGTTAGAATATGCAAAAAGGATATTAAGTTAATGAGAGTTATAGAAACACATATTTTAATAATTTTATATATAGATGGGCTATTATCAATTATACTTTCACTTTTATTTCTCCTTAATTCTGAGTTTACTCTCTCAATCCTTTGGTTGATAATGGCTTGCATAAGTTGGTATCTTTTTAAAATAATTGTAGATGATATAGATAGGGATTGGAAAATATGTTAAACAAAGCAGACCCAGATTTTACAATTATTCTCAATGAATATGATGAAAACGGAGAAAAGATAGTCGAGCATAGGTTTAAATCAGAGCAAATGTATTGGGAATATTATGAATTACTTCAAGCAATCAAAAGAATGAACCGACCGAATATTTCAGAAGAAGAACACGAAAAATGGTTTAAAGAACAATGCGAAGTTTGGTCTAAAATAGAAAACATTGAAGAAAAGCTCGAAGAATGGTCATAATATAAAAGGAGTAAAAAATAATGAAATATATAGTATTTGACATCGATGGTGTTTTAGCAGATTGTTCGCACCGACTTCATTATATTCAAGGAGAGAATAAGGATTATGAAAAATTCTATTCAGATGAAGAGATAATGAAAGATAAGCCAATACCGCATATAGGAGCTATAATGGGAGCATACGATAGTTTCAATGAGTATTGTGTAGAAGAAGCCGAAGTCCATTGTATCCTTATTAGCGGTAGGAATGAAAAATGTAGACAAGCTACAATCAAGTGGTTAGAAGAAAAAACACCATACTTTTGTTGATGAAGATGAGCTTTTTCTCCGACCAGAAAACGATTATCGCCCAGCTTACGAAGTTAAGGAAGATTTAATCAAAAAGCACATCGGTTTTGAAAATATTATCTTTGCTTTCGATGATGATGACCAAGTTAATGAGATGTATAAGAAACACGGTGTTATGTGTTATAAACCGAATATGACTAAGGAGTAAATATGAACGATATAATTGGTGCGAGATACTGGTATAACCCTACAAAACAATATGGATATGAATTGGTATCTTTCAAGATTGATAAATTCTGGGACAAAGAAATTGGACAACCAGTTTATAAACCTTATGTAGATGTTTTTCTCGAAAAGTCTGAACTCCAAAACAAGAAAAATTATACTTCGATAGAGGGTTATCTTGATGAAGATTTCTTTATGGAGCGATGGACAGGTATGAAAGATACTGACGGTGAAAAAATCTATGAGGGAGATGTAGTCGAAATCCGTGGAACTGGAACTGGGACAATAAGAGTTGCAATTATAAGATATGGAAAACCTTATCCAGAAAGCGATTTGTCAGATGAATTTTATATCGAAGAACGAAATGGGAATATTTCACTCAATTCTTTGGATTTAGATGAATATTATGGAGATATAGCAGTTGTTGGGAATATACACGAAGACCCAGAATTATATGAAGAAACAAAGAAAAGAGATTGGTAATGGCAAACCCTTTTATGAATAACAAGAAATATCATAAGATTATAATCAATATCTTAATATTTGTATTATTTATATTACCAGCAGTTATCGCTTTATATTTAGTATTATTTAAATTCGATTTAACTTTTAAGCAATTTGAAGCTTTATTCGGTTTATTTATATTAGGTTTAGCAGGATTGGCTTTAAACAATATGCCAGAGTTATAAGAAAGGAGTAAACAATGGATTTTGACGAATATCAAAATAAAGCAATCAGATTTGACACGGCAATGTATGCTATAACAGAGCGAGATAAACATAATGGCTATATAGAGAAAGTTCTTGGTTTAGCTGGTGAGACTGGTGAAGTTATCGAAAAAATTAAGAAAAAGCTTCGAGATAACGATAATTATTTTTGCCAGACTAACGAAGAAGCCATAGCGTTAGACAAAGAACTCGGCGATGTGTTGTGGTATCTTTCGGCAATCGCTGAATATAATGGTATTAGTCTACAAGCTATTGCAGAAAATAATATTCAAAAGTTAGAAGACCGTAAAGCAAGAGATAAGATTCACGGCAGTGGAGATAATCGATGACACGAGAAGAATACAATAAATCAATCGAAGCACAGCTCAAACGAGTTAAAGAAACTTTAATTAAGAAGAATAAAGAATACTCAACTGATAGCTCACCGCTACATAACTTTCACCAGAGTGCGAAAATCTTACGAGTATCACCAAAAGAAAGTGCGTTCGCCTTTATGGTCAAACACTTAACTTCAATCACCGATATGCTCCAAAGCGATATTGATTATCCAATGGAACTCTGGGAAGAAAAGCTCGGCGACGCTAAAAATTATTTGTTTTTAATTGAATGTTTAGTTCAGGAGGAAAAGAATGAAAAAATACAGGCTTAAAAAAGATTTACCTTTTGCGAAAGCTGGTGATATGGTGGAAATGTGGAGTAATGGGACTATAGCTTTTATAGGTGAACCCAATCTCCCACGATTTAATAAGAAAGATGTAAAAATGTTTCCTTTATGGTTTGAGGAAGTTGAAGAGCCAGAGCGATATTTCTCTATAAATATTTTCAAAGCAACAGTGGAAGAAGTTAAGAACATTCACTACTCAGAGTGGGCGATTGAGAATATGAAAAGTATAGGAATATTATTCGAAACCCAAGAAGAAGCTGAAGAATACCTTGCTTATCTCAAAGCCAAAGCAATTATTAAACAAGATACCAAAGGATTTAAACCTAATTGGAATGACACAAAACAAATTAAATATAGTTGTTTTTATGATGAAGACCGTTTTACTGGTCATGGGTGTGTTAAACCAGCTATCGAGGAAACAAGCACAAAAATGGGGGCATTGATTTATTTCAAGAGTGAAGATGATATTAAAGAAAGCCTCAAAAAACACCCAGAAGAGTGGAGGAAATATTTGTTTTATGAGCAATAAGATAAGAAACCTTGATTTTAAAACCTTTATTACTAGCTATATTCCTAACATTTATAAGGATTATTCAAGAGATTATAGTTCTGAACCAATCGAAATAAATTTTGGATATGAAGAGGAAGATGACTATGAATATACAAAATTTCTTTTTGCGATTGATTGGCATACACGCAATCTTCAAGACCTCGAAAATATTTTAAGTAAAAGAATATTTAATTCATATGTCGAGAAATTCTGGCTCGACCAAGATGATAATAGAATTTGTATTACGCTAACTGAGGAAAAATATAGGGATTAAAAACTTATAACGATAAAAACGAAGTAGAATTTTAACAATTAAATTCCAGCCTTACAAGGGGCGAAAGCCCCCCACCGTGCTAATGGGGATTAGTTAGGGAGGGAGGACTAAAAACTTTTAGTCGTCCCTTGTAGGGCTGGAAAACTGGCTGAAAGCTGGCTATTTTCAGATGGATAATGGGGCGGTTTATTAAAATAAATAAAATCAAATAGCTGGGAGTTATCCCTATAATCTCGTCGTTCCACCAGACCTTTTCAGTCCTACAATGCCCTATAAGAACATATTGTTTCTCGCCCTTGCCCACGGCGTTAAACTGGGCAAACCTTATAAAAACACTCTGTAATAAATTTGTGGTAGCGAAATACTTTCGCTTCCCAAATCTGGACATAACTTTTAATTACAAATAATAATGTGGTAGTTATAATAATAGGTTCTGTTATGTTCAGTTTTGGGGTTAGACAAAAGCAAGCACTTCATAGCTCCCTAAATACTCCACTTAATTAGGACACATATCGATTTCAATTCTCAAAGTGCTTTTGCTAAATCCCAATATTAAGAATAACAAATAAAGGAGATAATAAATGGCTGGAACTAAAGCTGGTGGTAAGAAAACCGCCACAACAAATATTGCTCGCCACGGTAAAGACTTCTATTCTAAGATTGGCAAGAAAGGTGGAGCTAGCGGTAATACTGGTGGTTTCGCTTCTGATGTCATTGGCAAAGACGGTCTTACTGGTCGAGAACGAGCAAGTCGAGCTGGTAGAATTGGCGGACTAAAAAGCAAACGAAACCGAAAGAAAGAAGTCGAAGAGAAAGAAGAAGAGTAATATAAATTTTAAATTATATATGGTAAAATAAGAGTATGAGCAAATTAAACAAATTATACATTACAATCCAAATTATTTTAATCACGGTGATTTATTTTACAATCCCAAATTCACTTATCTTACAACTAGTGTTATGGGTAAATCTATTCTTTACAACTTTTACTCTATCGTTTGCGGAAGCAACAGATGAAGAGTTGGTAGCGTTGGAAAAGAATACTAAAGTATCACTCAATAATATCGCTTATGAGATAGCAAGATTGGATACTATTGTTGATGAACTTAAAACACCTAAGAAGAAATCAACAACTAAGAAAACAATAAAGAAAACAATAAAGAAATAAGGTATAGATATGGTGGGGACTTTTACTTACATCGGCAAAGATAATCAACAACTAATAAAGGGTGAAATCTATAAAATAGATTTATTAGATGTCAGTAGAAATTGCTATGAGGGTAGAAGTCCAGTTTTAATTCGCAAGGCGAAAAATATTAAACGAAAAGAGCGTTGTTCCTTTTACCATAATTGTAATTATGGAATTGGAGTTGTGGTAAAAGGCACGAACTACTCATATATCTATCGCACTTGGACTACATTTTTAAAAGATTGGAGAGAGGATGATTGAACGAAATGAATACACAGTTATAAATATACCAGGCAAAATGCTTGGTATTAAGAATGGTAAAATGTGTTCAAAGGACGGCAAAAAGGTTATTGATAAACCAGAAATCCGCAAGTTTAAAAAATGGCTCACAGACTATTTGGTTGAAAACTATGGCGACTTAAAATTCGAGGGTAAAGTATCAATTGGTTATCGATTTTATATGGAAGATAATCGCCGTATCGACTGTTCAAATATGCTTCAAGGGATTGAAGACTGCTTACAAAAAGCTGGTATCATTAAAGATGACAGCTGGCAATGGTGTTCAATTGCTTATGCTGAGGGTGAGCTTGCTAAGTCTAAAAAAGAAGTTCGAGCGGAGGTAATGATTATCGATGAACAATAAAGAAGTAGTAGATATTTCCCATAATCTGAAACTTGATGAAGTTCGCCATTATAAGGATACTGAGTATTGGACTACTATTGATATTTGGTTGTATCTGACTGGGGGCGACAGCACTATCATAGCTCATAAAGATGTCGTCGACTTTTGCCGTGAAAACGAGTGGACTTTCTTAAATACTAAACGATTGTCTATTAAGCGTAATGGTAAAATATATAATGGCTATGCCGTTAAACCAGATAATGGCATTAAACGCAAAACGAAAATCACTCGCACATTAACTGTTTCAACCACGGTGCGAGATTATGTTTTAGAACTCTTTAATGACTATGATTTATATTATGATTGGTGCTTAGAGCAACACCTTGAACCCCTTTCAGAAACCAAGTTTAAGGAAGAAACTCGTATAATCTTTCATTAAACTATTGACTTTTTGAACGAGGTGTGCTATAATGTAATTAACATTGAAGAACAACAACAATAATAATCAATTATAACCAGTTATTCTTTGATGTAGTAAAGTCAACCAATTAAAGCCAAAAGGAGAATTATATTATGGCACTATTTCAAATGACAGAAAGATTATCAAACCCAAGCCAACGCAACTATAAGTGGCGAGCAGGAGCTATTTTGGACGGTAAAGAAGCAAACTTTGCTGACCGAATGGTTTACTACGACAAAGAGAAACAAGTTGAGCTAACAACTAAGCCTTTTGAGTTCGCAGTTCTTGGTATCTCATTCCATATCACTGGAACAAATACTGAGAAACAAGGTCGAAAGGTAAACTATGTAAGTTATTTCTCAACCGAAGTAAATTATGTTGGCAACTGGAAAGAAACAGTTAACACACCAATTACAGTTCGAAATAAAAACGGTGTAGTTGCTGAAAATACTACAATTAAGCGAGCCTTGGAAGAATTACCTAATGCTAAAATGGGTATTCGCTTGTATATCTGGAATTATGAAACTAATCAAATTGAAAGTATATTAACAAAAGGAACATCAGCTGGTGTTGTCCGAGATATTCTCTTCCAGAATGACCAGTATAAAGGTTATCCAATCAATGAGAACGTCTGGAAAATCTCTAATGAAGAAAGAGCTACAGCTGGTTCATCGGTATTCTTCAAACCAGTATTCACACCAGTGCGTAATATTGATGAGACTGGTAAAGATAAAGCACTTGTTGACCCAGCACACAACATTCAATACTATCTTGATGAAGTAGCTAAATCAGTTGTAAATGCTATCAATGACGGTAAGGAAAAAGAAAAACTTCAAGAATATTTGGATAAAGAGCCAAGTATGCCAGATACAACTGAAGTATCAGATGAAGTTGATTTGAGTGATATTCCTTTCTAATCAGTTGTAAATAGAACTTTAAAATCACTACACTAAAGGGGGAAATAAAGAGTTTTTATTTCATTCGTTCATCTCTTTATTTAATGAACACGCTGGACTTAATTCATAGTATAGTTATGGTTATGTTTATTATTGTTTTTGTTGTTAAGCTTATCTTATACTTGTCCTTGGCATAGGTGTTCCCCCCTTTTGTGTAGTGATTGGTTCATTACACAACTCAAAAAATCATCTATTTATCTGTTTTAAAAAAGCAACCCTTAATTGGGCTGCTTTTTTATTTGTTAGATTTTTAGATTTCTCAATCGTTCAGATTGTTCCTTATCGAGTAAGAACATTCCATTGCCGACCTGCATATCAAATCGTTTCTTTAATGCTCTTGCTCCAGATATATCGCCACTATTCTTCATTCGCTCCATTCGGTCAACCGCACGGACTGCCGCTTGGTCAGCACCAAAGCTTTGAAGTTTGCGTGTGTCCTTATCTGTTCCAGTGATATGTTGAATGTATGATTGAGCGTATCCAGCTGTTTCATCAAGTCGCTTATTGCCGTAAGCTTGTTTACCTTTATTGTCCCTCTGCCAGTCGTTCGGAACCATTGTAATATCACCAAGTTCTCGGATAACATTTTTATTATTAAGCACAAGGTAAGGTGTATATTCTTCAGTCAAACTTAGCACCATTGGTGAGAAATAGTTCTCCATATATTCTTTCTTGAGCTTATCAATCTCAGCATAATCTGCTTTTCCGAGTTTCGATTTACGATTGTAAATCTCTTGAATTTTATTCTGATACTCTTGAAACTTCTGTTTAAGCGTTTGATTTGAACCCTCAATCTTTTGTTTCTTCAAATCTTTAACTTGACCTAACATCTTATAGTATGAACCTTGGAGGTCATTCTTAGCATTATCGTACAAGAAATCAGCTGTTGGTTTCTCTGGTAAATTCATACCAAGATACCTTTTAACTGCTTTATCTCGTGCTGAATAGTAAGCAGTCTTTTCAGCTTCATCAAGGTCTTCATCGCTATCAAGTAAAGCTTGATTTTTAGGTAGCATTAGATTGATAAGTTGCTTCTCTTTCTTGTTGTCCCAAACGAAGTATTTATTGCCAGCGAACTGGTTCATATAGTTGCGGAGCTTTTCTTCAACTTCTGAACCAAACTTGTTTGAGATTTCTTCACGCTCTTTAGTTAGTTCATTGATTGCGTCTTCACCAAGTCCTTTTTTCTTAGCCTCTCGGATTTCCTTATCTTTGATTTCAAGTTGTTCAAGAACTTTTTCTTTACGCTGTTCAAGGTCGCTAATTGTATCACGATACATTGAGTTGACATAGTCATATTTAGCACCCTTTTCACCGTCAGCTCCAATATCTCGAGCAAAGGTTCGTTTAAACTGTTGTCCGATTGAATAACCGCCTTTATCTTCTGGTGCAGCATTAGGGTCAATTATTCCACTCAAGAAGTTCAGAATATTGTCAAAGTTCGTTCCTAGCAACATTTTACCACCAGAGTATAATCGGCGACTTAAGAGGTTGCCCTCTTTAGTTTTGGTGTCGATACCAAGTTTCTTCTCAAGCACTTTACCAATACCTTGATAAGTGTCATTACCAAAGTATAAGCTTTTACCAGTTGCCATTTCATATACAGATTTACCGACATCTGGCACAACTGATGAGCCAATTCGACCAGCTGTTCGAAGTATTTCATCAAATGGATTGTTTTTATCAAACCGCATATCCATTACTGGTGAAAAGTCAATCGTTGTGAATGGTGTTGCAGCTTTAAGTAGTCCACCAAGATAATCTTGTGAGTTCTTATAGCGACCACTGGCAATTCCCTCAATTGTTCCAAACAAACCTTGAAGCTCTTGTGGGAGTGGCAGGAATGCTACTTTACCTTTACCAGCTACAATGATAATATTACTTTCCTTAACATAATCTGGAATGTTATTATATGTATCACGGTTTTCATCTTTAAGGTTGTTGTTCAAGATAGTCAAAGCTGGAGCAACTGCATACATCATAATCTTTGAGGCAACTCCTAATGGGTCTTGTTGTATCATTAACCTAAATGACCTTGAACCAGAAAACGCAGCGTTCAAATATGAAGTTCCACGGCTCAAAGATTGTAAGTTTGTTCGCATAGCACGGAAGTCAGTTGTTGCGTTTCGTCCAACAAATTCTGCTTTAGCAACTGCTGCCTCAAAGCCTAAACCTTTTTCAAATGCTTCATTCAATCCAGCTGCGGTGTTCGCAAAACGGGACATCTTTTCAATGCTGTCATTGAACTTAGTTCCCCATTCATAACCAAGGTTTAATACTTCTTTAACTTTACCATTGGTTAGTTTCTCAATAGTTTTATTGTTTAAGAAACCACTGTGCTGTCCAAACTGGTGATAGAATGTATCATCAGCAATACTTCCTAACTGTAAAGCAGCTCCTCGAGCAGTCTCATAATCAATACCCCAAGCTTCCATAAGTTTAGCAGCCATTACATCTGGGTTCTTTAGCATATCAGCATTGAACTTACCACCACGGATACCGTTTCTTCTGAAACCATTCATTAAGCCCTCTGCTACACCGAAGCTACGACCACCAGTCATAATTGTTGAGTGGATACTGTCTCGCACAGCGTTCCTTGCGGCAGCAATAGGTGGGATAGAAGTAGTATTAAATCGGAATGAAGCTGAGATAGCATTAGCAACTCGGTAGGCGTATTTCTTAAAGCCCTCCATTTCTTGCTTGTTGTAGGTTTCATCAAGATATTTTCGGAGAATTGCTTTAACAGCTGGGTCATCAGTTGTGTATTCGCTATTACCAACCTTAAACTTATCAATATCATCGTTGAAAGTTTCACCCTCAATGTCTTGTCGAGCTTGACGGATTTCTTCATGTTCATTAGCCTTTTTATCACCTAATGTATCATAGAACTCAGCACGCTCTTTTGTTTCATTCTGAATTGTCTTTTTAAGGTTCTCTAGAGTTTCTGGGTCTTTGCGAGCATTGATAATATCATCACCAAACTCACGGACTTTGCTTCTAGTTTTCTGAATATCTTTACGAGCTTGTTGTAACACTTCATTGCGGTGGTTAAAGAGCTGCTCAATCTCATTTTGGTGAGTGATTAGCTCATCACTACTCCACTTACCGATATTCGCTTCCATTTCAGTCTGGAACTTCTCAATCGACTTGTCGATATTATCTAATTGAGATTTATAATCATCAGCTTTAACACCTTTCGCCTCGATTGATTTCTTAACTGTTTCCAGTTTTTTATCACGCTTAGCAGTGGCGTTATCGAGTTCTTTCTCAGTCTTCGCAATGATTTCATCGTTATTCTTAGCAACTTCTACTAATTGTTTGTGTCGAAGTTCAAGTGTTTTACGAGCTTCCTCAATCAAAGTGTGTGAGATGATATGTTCCATACCAGCTTTAAGCTCGTTATTATCATCGAACATATTCTTGACACTATCTGGAAGTTTACCGTCAAAGATTGTTTCCGATAGCTGTTTCATTACCGCGAGATTTTCTTTAGCGTTTAGCTTATCAGCTCGGAGTATTTCACCAACATCTCGTGCTAGTCCTAGTCGAACATTGGTGATTTCGTGATAATTATCTAACTCACTAGCGATGTTATCTTGAAGTTTATTAACCTTTTCTAGGCTATCACCTAGGTCTTTCACAGCTGTATCAAGCTTAGCATATTCACGAACGTTGCGTGTCATTACACCTTGATTGCGAATATCAACTCGACCTCTTTTAATCAGCTCTTCAGTCTTGTAGTTCTCAATCTTATTTTTAAGTTTGAGAGCAACTTTCAAATCAGCTTTATCACCAGTCATATTAGCTTTATTCATTGCCTCAACATACTGGTTCTGAGTAGCGTTCATATGTTTAGGAAGTTCGACATCAAACATCTTATTCATATTATCAGCTAGCTCAACCGCTTCTTTTGGAGCGTTCTTTACTGAGATACCTCGGAGCGTTTCACTCGCCATTTGGTTAATCAAGTCTGGACTGTTTGCCATTTCATCATATGCCGTTTTGGCTGAAAAACCTTGCTTCATTCGAGTATTGACATACTTCCTTGCGAGTTCATCTTGAGCAAGAGTGATTGTTGCCATAATGTTCGCTGGGTCTTTCATATCGTATTTCTCAGTAGCGAGTTCGATATTATGACGAACATCAGCAATATCTTCGTCAGACAATTTTGTCGAAACATTATTATCACGATATTTACCAGTCTTATCTGGATTGATTTCACGATAAGTAGCGTTTGTCCTTAATGGATTATATTTAGCGTTTGATACATCAACATTTCTAACGCCAAGGGTTTTCATATCATTAAGTAGGTCTGACATTGCTCGCACCTTATCAAGTTCCATATGTCGAACAGCTGAATTGAGCAACTGTATATATGAAGAGATTGGGTCAAGCTGGATTAAGTCAGTATCAGTTGGATTACCACCTCTAGCGTTGTGGTTCATCTTACCAGTGCTTAATGAAGTCTTGTTGTTATCAATATATTTACCAGTATCTTTATCCAAGAAACCACGGCTCATATATCCCTCAAAGTTCTTGTTTGCGTCAATCGTATCCAAGAAACCTTTTGGTCGAATACCTAAATCTTCAAACGCACGAGTAGTGCCACGGAATGCTTCATTAAACTTATCAACAAATTCAGCTTTCGCTTCATAATCTTTGATTGCACTAACGCTTTCTTGAAGGTCGTGGAACTTATTCATTTCACTTGGTGAAATTGTTTCACCGTTCTTAGCTTTATTTTCAATCTGACCTTTCAACTGTTTGTAGTTAGAAATATCTTCAAGCTCTTTAATTGCACTGTCTTCAAGATATTTATGACCGATTGTTTTACCGTTAAGGTCTTTGATTTCAGCGTCTTTACCAGATAGGATTTTATATCCAGCGTTCTTAGCTAACTTATCAACATCTTCAAGTGGATTAACAACATTGTTTTTCTTCAAGGCTTGTTCGAGGTCATTTGTTGCCGCACCACGAATATTATTAGCGTCCAACTGGTTCTTTTGAACCATTGTATGAAGCTCATCACCCTCTTTCAATCCCTCAGCTAATACTCTGGTCATTGCTTCATCAGCTTGCTGAACAGCTGTGCCACGAGCTTTAACATCTCGATTTTGTTTCCATTCAGTTTCATCAATCTTCAATTTGACTTTGTTATAAGCTTTACGAGTAGCGTCGCTTGCAGCTTCCCAGCCTTTAGTTGCTTTAAGAGCTTTGCCACCGCCACGCAGAATTGGTGCAAGATTTCCTAACCCAATAATGTTCTCAATAATATTTCTATTATTAAATGAAAAGGCTTGTCCCATTTGTTCAGCATATTTATTAAGGTCGCTAGCAAAATATGAGTAGTTATCATCTTTTTTGCCAGTCTGCATTTCGTGCAATTTGTTGATAATGTTTGCTCGTGGGATTTCACTCAATGCGTCTTCGGCAACATAGAAAGGTATTTTAGAAAGTTGTCCAAGTGGAGTTTTACCAAACTCTGTTGCTTTCGCTCCAACATTCGCAATCTTTTCCGCACCAATTATATTCTTAGTTGTGTCAATCGCTTTACCAGCTCGATTACTGAAAGTTCCAATATCTTTAATCTTATTTGTGCCAGATACCACATTGCCAGTAAATTCTAAACCTTTACCAACAGTATTAGTCGCGTTTATTGCTTTAACGCCTAGATTTGTGATACCATTAACAACTTTTGGACTAGCACCAGCCATTTCCAATTTGTCAGCTATATTTGCCATTTGTCCAATTTTCTCAGCTGCATCTGAAACTTGTAGTCCTTTACCCATAGCGGCTATAGTTTTTCCAAGTCCTACAATAGCGGCTTGGTCGCCAATAAATCCAGCAATACCACCAGCGATACCACCAGCAGTCATAGCAATATTAGTTATAGGGTCTTTTCCAGAGTAGAACCTTTCAGCAAATTTATCAGCGTCGCTTTTATCAACTAATCCCTCTCGTTGCTTGAACTTGTTCCAACTATCTTCATCAACTTTACCGCCAAGCATTCCAGTAATAGCTCGACCAGCCGTATCACCAATGAGGTCTCCAGTCCCTTTAGCTAGTTGTGAAACGATACTCATTCTATCCAAACTATCAAGTGTAGTTCGACCAACCATTCCAGCTTTAGTGAAGAAGCCACCGTCATTCCATAGTCCGTCTTCTTCCAAACCGCCTCGTGCAATTTCTAGCAACGTTTTATTTGCTTCAAGGTCTTTATCACTAGCGAGATTAACAAAATCATCTGGATTTTTTCCACTCTCTTTAAGTTTATCTCTTAACTCATTGATAATTCTTTCTCGTTCTTGATTGTTAACATTGTCGGCAAAACCTTTAAGATATACGGTTTTACCGTCTTTATCAACATCACCAGCAAACTTCTTAACATCTTCTGGGTTCATTTTATCGAGTGCTTCAGTGATATTTTTAGCTTGCTCTTTGAGTTGGTCGGTATTTTTATCTTTAGTGTTTATAGAAATTTCTTTATTATTGAAAACGTTTGATAATTGTCGCACAGCGTCATCGTTTCCGACATTCTCTTTCTTAAAGATTTGTTTCCAATCAGACTTTTTCTTTTTGAGATTTCCAAGCTCAATCTCATCATCATCTTTAACATTTTCATCTTTGAGCTTATTCGCAAAGTCTAAGCTGTTCTTATATTTATCAGCAGTTAAATCCAAACCACGAGTGCTGTTCAATTTGTCAACTTCCTTTTGAACCGCCATATTATATTGAGCTTCTTTCTCATAATTCTTTGTTGTTGCGTCGAACATCTCTCGCAACGTATCCACATTCTGTGGAGCAAAGTCAACTTTACCAGCAACATTGCTATCAATATAATTCTTAAATTGTTTGAAGCTATCGCTCTTGATAAAGTTGTCTGTTCCAAAGACATTGATTTTGCCGTCCTTATCGACATCAAATCGTGGACCCTCGTTCTTGGCTAACTCTGGGTCGCGTCCAAGTGAAGCAACCCCACTATTATATACTTGACCGATACCCCAACTTCCGTCTGAGTTTTGAACAACATCAGCGTCCCTTATTTTTGCACCATTATTTGTTAAATCAGTTTCACCCTCAGCTGGTTTAGCCCAGCCAAAGTTAGTTCCATTAGCTTTATTATATTCACCAATAAATTTATTTGCTTCTTCTGGTGTTTCATTATTGGTTAAGATAAGCGTTCCGTCTGCACCTATACCTGACATCTATACTCCTTTTTCTATTATTTATTACCTCCCCATATCCAAGATAGCCAAGGGATAGGGTCTTCATACTTACCGCCAGCTTTTGGTATTGCATTTGTTATAGGACCATTTCTGAACTCTTCTAATTGTGGAATAATATTCTCTTCTGGTTTATTAGATTGCGAAAGTTTATCCATTCTTTCTTTATATTTCAATGCCACGCTAGCCTCGTCATCATTAGCATATCGAACTCGTTGTCCAGCGGCTGTTGTTCCCTCACCTCGAACATTTCCCATACCACCCATTTTACGAGCCATTTCTTGTTGAGCGGCAGCTTGCTGTGCTGCGGCGGCTTGTCGTGCGGCAGCTTCAGCTCTGGCTTTATCTCGTTTTTGGCGAGCTTTATAAGCTTTTTGAGCTTCATCGGTTAGTCGTCTCTTTTCATTCTCTAATTCTGAACTTAAAGCATTTTGAGCAGCAGTGGTTCGAAACGCTGATACCAAGTTAGCTACAGCTGGTGAGGAATAACGCCCAGTCATATAAGTGTCCCCTATTCCAGCCACATTCGTGCTTTGCTGTCCACCTCGTTCAGTGCCGATTGTATCAATATGATTTCTCTGAATATCATTTAAGCTGTTATTGGAGATTTGTGAGATTGTATCACTAGCTTTATTCCAAGGGTCAGCCGCTTCAGCCCCAGTTGATTGTCCAGCAAAAATTCGATTAGTTGGATTGCTATTAGCGTAAAAGTTCATATCCACCCCAGCTGTTGGCATTGGTGTAGTTTGGATACCACCAATCTTTGGTGTTTCAGCTGGTGCTGGTGCTGTTCCAGTAGCTGGTGCTGGTGTAGCGTTGATTTCTTGACTTCCTAATATTTTCTCTTCCATATTACCTACTTCTTCAAGTCGCTATTAGCTTCCATAATAGCCTCATTAAGTTTATCAAAGGTTTGTTTATACTGTTGTCCTTTACCAATGATTTTGTCCATAGTCGTGAGATAAGTTTGATTAGCTTTGGCGACATTTGGCATATAAGTCTGAGCGTCATATTTGATTTGCCCAGTGCTTGGTAAGTTTGAAAACAATAGTCCGCTTGCGTTTGCTCCAACTGCCATTTGGTCGTGAGCAATATTGCGTTGTTGGTTGAGCTGGTTGATTTGGTTATCACGAGCAATTCCTTGCTCCCTCTCAACATTACCAATTAAATCTCGTATACTGTCATTCATCTTTTATTTTTCCTATTTATATTATATCATTTTAGCTTAGCCGTTTCCACATAAAAACAGTTTGATAACTAACATCTTCATTACTCTTGGAAACGATTTGAGCGTTCTCAATTTTTTCCCAAGTAGTGTCGTTCCAGTTCATTATCACTGCTGGACTTCGGCTATCGGTATAGTTCATATATACCGAACCAACTGGGTAGCAACTCTTCAAGGCTTCAATTCGCACTGTATCTTGTAGCACGATTTTACCTTTCTCGTTATCAACTTTGATGTAGTCATCTCCGTTAAATGGATTGACTGGTGGAGCGACTACACCATCAACAGTGCTGGACACTAGCTTATATAAATCACCGTCCAGTTCATACATTCCCATTCCAAATTGAGTTCCGTCTGGTTGAAGTCCGATAACGATTGCCTTAGTGCCGTCAGTTGATATAAAACTCTTGCTAAATTTCTCTTGTTCAACATTGCTAAACAGACTATTCATTCGGTAAATAGTCTGTTGCTTAGTTGAGCCGAAAGCATTTTGATTAAACATTAGTCAGCCTCCACATTCTGGGTCTCCATTGCTAGCCCATTCAAACCAATATGGTTTTTATAAGCATAGCCCTTAACCCTTAATTGTCCAACATAACACCTTGCGTGTAAGCCAATGTTGACCATTGTTGAACCGCTATTGTTTTCATTATAGAACAAGTCAGTGTCGTTATCTGGATTATCTTGTTGCTTAAAGATTGTTTTAGTCCAAACACTTGGATTATCATTATGGTTTTGGTCGAAACCAACTCGCCAAGTAGTTGAACTCATCTTTGAGAAATGAGCCATAATCTTATGAACAATCATTAGCCCAGTTGTATCTGGTGAGTGAACATATTGAGTTTGGTATTCACAAGGAATTACACAATCAAAGTCGCCAGTTGAAGAACCCTCATTGAGTTCCATAAAGCAAAGGTATTGATTGTGTGAAGCCCATAAGCGGTCAGACTTCTGTTCAGTATAAACACGATAGATATAGCGTTGCGTATCCATAATCCAAGGTGATGTGGTGTGTGTTCCAGAAATGTCAAATATTAACTGATAATCATTAACTTGCAGATGTATTCTCTGGTTATGAGCATACATATATCTTTGTGATTTTTCTGGAATAGCTCTAATCATATTATCAATTAGATTGGAGTTAGCAGTTGCGTCCGCTCCAGAAAATCGCCTAAATCCCTCAGCCTTGTTAAAGAAGTAAACGCTACCATTATACATTACCATATCAGTTCGTTCAGCTACACCAATCGCGTTACTGAATGTATCTTGTTGAGTTGAGGCATTGCTCTTTGAACCGTTGAACTCGAAACCGAGTGGTGAGCTAAAAATACTCATACCGTCTTCACGCCAAATTGCTACACTATTCTCGGTATATTTAATAATACCAGTGATTGGTGTAGTTCGGCTATCGTAGGTTGCGATATTTGGTGAATAAAACCTATCGTGGAAATCAAGGTATTTCGCACCAGTTCGGTTAATCATTGATACACAAACAAGGTTTGGACTATCTGGGAAATTTGCTAGATAGACACGGTTATTGATTAGTTCAATATATTTTGCTCCCTCTGGGGCTTTCAAATTTTCATCAACTTCTGGATTAGCCGTGTGAATAGTCCAATCTCGCACATTGATATATTTTAATCTCGAAATACCGTCGACAAACAAAATTCGACCGTCAGCCAAAACACCAGAAAAGACTTTTGCTTCTTGTGGGATTACACCGTTTTCAAGGAAGTCGATGTCATTTGTTTTAAGGTTAAAACGACCAATCTTTCTAGTTGCTCCGTTATCGGCAACAAAGATTAGATATGGAACATCTTTAACAATCACTTCAATTAAATCACCAAAGAACTTCCAATCATTAGTCATTGTGCCAACAACTGGAATTAGTGAAGTATTTTGCCAGTTGAGCTTGCTTTCTTTGAGTGCTTCATTGAGCCGTGGAATTACAGTAATTGCTTTTTCGCCAGCAAAGCCTTTTGCTCCAATTTCGACTGGGCGTGATACGGGCACAAAGTATTCTTCATCAAATTCATCAATCACCTCAAAGCGAACGGTGTAATCACCTTTTACTCCACCAATTAAACGATACGAATAATTAGCATATTCATAGCCAACTTTCGCTAAATCAATAAATGCTGTGCTTTTAGGTTTGACATCTTCGCCTTGGTAGTAGTGAATTAACAGTGTTCCAGTCGCACTGTTTCGGTTTCGAAGTCGCACGCTACCACCAACGATTAGTTTATCGGAGTGGGCATTGAAACGAACTTGGGTATTGATGTCTAACTGTAAATCACCCTCAATTTGTTCTGGTTTGATATCAGTAAAGACTGTGCCATAATCATTGAGAAAGCGTGTGCCAGCTCGTGATACTAGACTTGCTCCTTGCTCGTTATATTTCTCATTAGCAAATCGCCAGTTAGTCATATAAGGGCTAGTAGTTCGTGCTGATTGGAAGTCGGAAGCCACCGTGCTTAATCCACGGAACTCCACAAACTGTGAAGTTTCTTTAACACGCCGACCACGCCTTGATTGCCAAGAATTGGTGCGAGCGTAGATATGTGGGTAATTTCGATACCAGCGTTCCTTTGTATTTGAACCTTTTCGTGCCATTACCAGCTCCTTTTAATTGTGAAGTCGCTATGGTCTTGTGCCAAGTTGTTTTTAAGCTCGTAGATTTCTTTATCGATGTTCTCATATTCAGCTACGGCTCGTGTATCATCAACATTGTATCGGTGATAATTTACTCGGACAAGTTTGAGTAGCAAGTTCATTAAGATAAGGTTAACTGGTAGCACCTCATCGATATTTTCCAGCTTATAGCGTTTTGGAATGAACTCATAAGTGATATGAGCAATTGTGCCACTAGGAAGTGGTTTCTGTGTTTTAAGGAATGTTCCTTTGAGATTTTTCGTAATTGTAAAAGCGTTGTCACACATACAAATACAATCTTCACAAGGAGTGCAAGGTTTGTGAACTATTGCTTTAAAGAACTGATTGTTAAGATATGTTAAAGGTAATGAACACTCTTCGCAAGTTTCATCAGAGGTTAGGTAGATTTCTCGTAAGCGGAGAATATCACCAACACTATCATCATCTAATCGCCACTGGGTCGCACGCTGTCCGCTTTCGGTGAAGTCCGCAAGCTCAATGCTGTCTTCCAAATTAAATGGTGAAAAATGGTTTAGCTGGTTAGCAAGCTCTCGAAGAGAAGTGTTGAGCCAACTCAAAATTAGTTTGGTTGGATAAGTGTGCGTATCATCACCGATGTCATCTCGCACTTCATCAATAAATTCTCTAACAGTTATTTGTGCCATATACACTCCTTTTTGCTTTCTTATAATTCTTACCAACTATGTGTCGTTCATTGCGAACATTTGCCACACCGTCTAATCTGAAATTCTTGCCAAAAATGTATTCATAGAATTTCGTAGTCATAAGCCTATATTGATTTCGCCGTTCGTTATAATAAAGTCCAACACTTTCTTTCTTCACGATACCAGAAGTATCAAAGAAGATTGGTTGTAAAATCTTTTTAATATAAATCTTATACCACTTGTCGATTGCTCGCTTGCGTGGTTTAAGAAAGATAGGCTTATAACATAAAATTCCATTTCCGTCAATAAACGGAAACAGAACTGGTATGTTGAAATATTCGACCTTTTGAACAATTATCTCTTTTGGTGAAAATTGCATTAGCGAACTTTCAACCGTAGTCGTTTCAGTCGCCTCACCAATTCTGTTTTTACAATTCATATTTTACCGTTTATTCCTTTTGTTTAATATACAATTATGCGTTGTTTATCTAATACGCTAAATAGTTTTTGTTTTGTTTGTTCGGTTGTTGGAACACCGTTTGAGCCTAGGTAATATGTTCGCCCAACGAGATACTCGTGGCGGTCATCTGGAAGTCGAACGACCCCAGCTGTCGCAATCATATAACTTTGGTTGTCGATGAAGTTAGTTCCAATGATTAGGAACTGTGCCTCGTGTCCGTCCTTGCTTGCGAGTTCTGGCACACCATTATGGTTAACATAAGCACCAACTACTCCACCAGTTGGAACGGCAAAGTTTGTTCCAACCTTGTCGAGTGTAGCCACATTATTTTTGTCAGCCATTGTCATATCACTCATCGATAGCTTACGAGTTGTCCAGTTTTCACAACCTGTGCTATCGTATTCTGGTTCAAGAACGAGTAGATAAGCGTTATTAGCACTCAATGAACCGTTATATTCTGGTATTTCTGCTGGATACATTATCTTTCTCCTACTTGGTATTGGTTTTTATATTCATCTGTTCCACAACTGAACACACCAGCTCCCATATTAACTGGGGTTTTGCCTTGATTGATTGTGCGGATTTCTTTATCAAAGTTTCCGCCAACACAGTCATAGATACGGATTGTTCCGTTATCACGGTTAGTTGTTTTAAAAGTTTTACTTCCACAATCATAAACCGCTTTTGGTCGCACGCTTGGTGGTAGGTCATTAACAATCTTAATACCGCCATAAATATCATCGTCAAGAACTTTTCCGTCGTTGTAATAACGGAGCAATTCGAAACCGACTTGTGCATTCAAATCACCATTCGGAGCAATCACACCCTCTTTATAGAAGTTATGTCCTTGTGAAACAGCTCGTGTAAATGAAGTTCTTGCACCAAAGCTAATGTCCCAAACCTTAGTTAGTCCGCCATTAGTGTCGATTGACCAAATGTGCAAGACGAATGGCGTATCATAATTACCAACTGCATTATATTGATAATTACTCCATACTGGTTCAGAAACTGTATATTTGATTGAGTTATCTGCTTGAACTTCAGTATGAACTTTTACACGAAGATTAAAATGTCCGTCTCCAACTTTAATTTTTTGTCCGTCCATCAATGTGTAAAAACCGTTATCAACGAAGAGCGTTGCATACTCTCCGTTGATTTCAGTTCGCATAGAGATGTCGTCATTTAAGGCTGTTCGTGAATAAGCTTCAATTCTTGCCATAAATTAAACCTCCTACGCCACAATGATGTCGTTACATTCATCAACTTGTGGATTGTGTGTAAAGATACCATTTTGTCGGTCTGGAACCCATTTGCCATTTTCTTGTTTAGCGTGAGTTTCGTTGATATTACCCCAAGCTGGGTGAAATTTGTCTTTATTAGCACCAGCTGGTAGCTCGATAGTATCCCATTTCACTACACCATCTCGCGCTGTCAATGTTGCTAGTCCATTTTCTGGGGCTGGTAGGTATCGTGGACAACCGTTTTCGGTAAAGACCATTACACCTTTGGCAGTTTCATTTGGTTGAAGAATTTGTTCTTGAGTTTTCCAACCTTTCCAGAAATCTTCACCTTTTTGTTTGAACAAGAAAGCACAACCCTCTTTAAGTTCTTGAGTGTCAGCACCGCTGGTGTTTCCAACATTTCCTAAATCTTCAAGGCGACCGTATGGAAGAAGTTGTTTAATGTGAACCTTTTGGGTTTCACCGTGTTCGTTCACATATTGAACATTTCCTTGACCGTCTGATGTTAGGTTAGTTAGTGTTTCCCATTGTTTAACACCGTCTTTAATATCAAGTTTAGCTGAACAGCCGTCGATATTAAAGATGTAACTTCCCTTTTTATTTTGAAGTTCAGCGATTGTAAAATTACAATCACAGTTCGCAAGATAACCACGAGCTGGTTTTGCTGGTTTGTCTTCACAACCGCAGTTACAGCCTCGGTTATAGTTCAATGCGTTATTATTGTTTGAACATTCACTACAATTTGCCATTTAATTTCTCCATTATTCGATTGTTAAAGCAACTGGTTTCTTAATTCCAGTTTCAAGAGTTTGAGCCTCTTTCCTTGGTTTAAGAACCGTTAAGTCTGTATGGATATTTGTGATATTCGACTTAACTTCGTGCTGATTGCGTGAAGATACCACAAGTGAGATTTTAGTTCCCTCTCGATGAATAAAGAACTGGAAGTCAGCTGGGACTGTGCCAGCAAGTTCAGCTAATTGACTGTTATTATCAATTACAAAGTCATTAGCTGAAACTGTCAATGAGATTTTCGCATAAACAGTTGATACAACTCCCTCGCTTTCAAGTGATACAATCCCCTCGAAAGTATTTTTGCCATTTATAACATTATTAAATGTTAGCAATTCTTTATATCGATTCGTTTCAATATTTGTTTTAGTTTTAGCAATTTCTTCTTTTTGTTTGATTGGTTTAACTTCACCGTCAAGCGTTGAAAATGAAACATCACCAGTTGGTGTAATCAAAATCTTGCTTGGAGCAAAGGTTGTCTTTGGTTCAGTTATTGTTTCAAACTGTGGCAAAGCACCAGTTGTTCCGTCCAATACTCGCCAGTTAGCAGTATTGAACTCACCCTTAATGTCTTGAAGAGCTTGATATAATTTACCGTCGTGAACGACAATATCACCCTCTTTATAATCAGCTTCTGGGTTATGATTTTTGATTGCGTTTTGTTTTTCTTCTTTTAGCTTTCTGATTAAGTCTTTTGCTTGTTTGTCTGTTTTAATTTCGGTCATAATACCGAACACATCAAAGAAGAATGTTCGCCCATTCTTAGGGTCAACAACTAGTGTGTTAACATATTTGACACAAGTGTTGTCTGGGTCAAAGTCAACAATCGTTTCAGCAGTCAATACTGGAACGCTAGCCATTTGATAAGTTGGACAGTAGCCGTGAGCTTGAACACCATTGTTTTCTTTTACGCAGCTACAAGCTTTTTTGCACTGGCAAGGTTTATTGCAGTTGCAAGGTTTTTTGCATTCACACTCTTCTACTTTGTATGCTCGTGGTCGGCATTTCATACAATTTGGATTTATTCCCATAATTAAGCCCCCAATTCACTTTGAACTAATAGACCAAAGGTTGCGTATTGACCAGCTGGATTGAATACATAACCCTTTTGTTTTGCAAAGTCATATACTACTAAACTCTTGTATACGGCTTCATATTTACTTGGGTCAAAATTATTTTTGAATAGGTTCCCGCTTGAAAGAGTTGCTGTATTTCCATAACTGTCAATGTGCACCCATTGTTGAGTTTCTTCAACAAATACATAGTGGTTAGGGAATGCTCGTGCTTCACTCAATGTTTTAACACTTACGTGTGGAATTACAACTGGTTGTGTCTTTTCACAGTCTGCTTTTGAAACTGGGATATAAACATCAGCTGGCTGAGCTGGGCATTCTACTGGGCAATCTTCCAATACACGGTTGCCAGTGTATTCATAAATACGATTGATACCGTCTTCTGAAATAGGTCGCATTATTTTTACCTCTTATTTTATTTTTAATTTTCTATAAAAATAGCTTAACCCCTCAATCAGAGAAGTTAAGCTATTGTAAAGTTATTAACCAGCTACTGGTGCAGCAGCTTTTTCGCCACAGCAGAAGTTAAAGCTATCTAAGCTAAATGCTGGAACAGCTAATTTAATAACAAGAACTTTCTCTGGAAATACTGTTTTCATACCAGCATACCATAGTTGTGTAATTTTCTCTACCATATTGGCACAGTCGTTTCCACCAGTCTTGTAGATACCACCGTCAATTGTGTGGTGAGCAAATGCGTCTCGTGAAGCAATTACTACATACATTGATTGGTCATCCTCTGAATATAGTGGGTGGAAGTTTTTGCCCTCTTTGTAGAAGTTTTGTCCGCTAGGAATGATGTTTAGTTTAACACCAGACAATTGTGCTGGAAGCACTTTTGGTGTAATCATACCGTGGTAAACTGAACCAAGTGTGATACCGCTTAATACATTACCAGTTGAATTGAAAAAACCAGATTGAGCAATAGCCATATCAATGTTCTGTGCCAATTCAGTTGTTCCGAATACTTCAAATGAACCTTTGAAGTTCGAAGTCATATATCGGTAAGCAGCGTTAACAGCAGCAATCTGTTGGTCGGCAGCAATTGTTGACAAATCCCAGAAGTGTTTTGCCAATTTTCCAGCGAATGGAGCTTTAGCATTTACCAATCGTGGGTCAACTGTTGCTTGTTTTGTAGCAATACCGTCACCAACAAGTTTGTTCCAAACATCAAGTGCGTAAACGAATTTTTGGTTTTCAACTGATTTTCGGAATTGTTCCATAAAATCAACTTCAGTCATAAATCGTTCAGTCACTAGACAGTGTTGAGCCATAGCAGCATATCGTTTGCTTAGGCGGAACTCGTCTGGTTCAAATGTTGGAGCTTCACCACCACAAGGGATTGAACAAGCTAATTCTAGTTGTCCACCACAAGTGATACCAGTTTTGTAAGTAAGATTGTCAACTGCAACATTGTCAAGTGGTTTAACATCTCGTCGTTTGTAGAAAGTCAAAACTTGTCCAAGAGCAATGTCCTTGTCGAATGTTCCGAAGTCAATAGCAGAGTTATCGAAGAATGTTGTATCTAGGAAGTTCTCATCAAGAGTTGGGTCTTCCAAGATACGGTCTTGGTAGATAGCTCGGATAAGTGGTTGAATTGTATCCATATCAATCACTTTCGACTTCATATCGTTTGTGTAATTATATTTATTAACAGCCATTTTATTTCCTTTTTAGTTTTATATTATTTTTGAATATAGCTTTATCCAAAAAGATACTAACCACAAAGGAGTAAAATTCTAAGAAACTCGTCCAGTCATAAGCACTTGCTTAGCTCGTGCATAATCTGGGTGTGGACTGTTAGGATTACTGTTAGTAATTCGCACAACTTCCATAGCATTAGCCATAGTCATTTGACCCTCTGGCACTCGGTCATATTGAGGTGCTGGGGCGGTTGGTTGTGGATTGCTTGTTGGCATTCCACCATTTTTCAATTGTGCTTGTGAATTTACCATTTGAGCAAATTGTGAAAGTCGCTCACGGTTGATAATCCCATTCTCAACAATTGTAATTCCCATATTTACAGCTTGCTTCAAAATATCACCGTTTTCAATTTCACTCTTAATAAATGAGTTTGAACCAGCTACATCTCGTAAAATGTTTCGATTGATTTCATCAGCCATACTCTGTGGGTATGCTGGAGTAGATGTTTGCTGAGGTGTTGTTTGAGCAAATTGCTCTGGGTTCGCTTGTTGAATAGCTTGGTCTGTTTTCTCAATTCTATCTTGCCAAACGAATGAAGAATTTTCTTTAGTTGCTTGTTTGTGTTCAGCCACCAATTTTCGCTTTTCTTCAATCTTTGAAATGAAGTCTGAAACTTTATCAGCTCCACCTTTAGAATTGATATACTTGTCAAGCTCTGCGTTCTCTTGCTGGAGTTTCGCTAACTCTTGGTCGCTTAACTGGTTTTCCGTGCCAGTCGATACTTCTGGTGCTGTGCCTTGTGTATTTGGAACTACACTTGGTTCAACTCCGTTTGTATCTGGAACAATATTAGTTGTATCCATTTATTTTACTCTCCTTTTGTAAAGGTTTAATCTTTTTTGTTCTGAGAGATGTCTATCTCTCTATTTATATTATACTACATACTATAAAATAAATATACAATAAAACAATAAAAAATACCCTTTTTATTTAAGGGTATTTTATAACGCGAAAAATATTATTTTTTCTTAGTGAGTTTTGCCATAGCAATGATACCAGCTCCACCAGCTGACAATGCTCCAACGATACCACCAGTCATACCAGCTTGTGTATAACCAATACCGTATGAGGCAATCACAGCTGAACCGATAAGTAGCAAATCACCAAAGATGTAAATTCCTAATCGAACTGGTTTTGGAATTAGTTCTTTAAGTTCATTGAATTGTTCATCTTCGTTCAAAGCTTCAATTGCTTTAACTGCTTCTTGTTTACTGTCTTCTAACACTTTCAATTCCTCCTTTGTAAATGGTCGTTCGTTAATTTTTGGTAGTTCTGGTTTAGTTTCCGCCACCTTTTCCTCCTTTACTTCTGGTTTAGGTTCTTCTTTCTTTGGTTCTGCTTGTTTAAAGGTATCGATTTCGATAGGTTTAGGTTCTTCCTTAACTTCTGGTTTAGGTTGTTCAATAACTGGTGTTGGAGCTGGCACTGCTTGTGGTGCTGGTGCTGGTGCTGGTCGGTTTTCAACTCTTGTGCCAAAATCACCAGCTGGGATTTCAGTTGTAGGTGTTAGCTCAACCCAAACATCTACGCCACCTCGGTTAACTTTAGCGAACCAGAGATTAGCATTCTGAACAACTTCTTGGGCGACAAATGCTCCCTCAATTTTCACGCTATCGCCAGTATTAATTTCGCCACCAATTCGATAACCCTCATTGTCAACTTTTACAAGCCAGTCTGCTGGGATACCATTTTCTTCCCAAGTAAAGCCAACTGGACATAGTTCATTTATTCGAACTTCTTTTCGACCGTCATTGATATGTGTCTCAACAACAGTGAATGTTTGGTTAAATTTGAAGTGCGAACCAATATTGATTACATCATCAATTGCTTCTGGTGCTGGTGCTGGTGCTGGTTGTGCTTTACCAGTATATCTAAAGATTGTTAGATACTGAACATTATTGATACCAGCTAGCCAGTCGTGATTATCAATATGAATACCGTTATAACCGTATGAACAGTGAATAATATCATCGTTGCTGACGAAAATGCCCACGTGCCCATTAGCACCTGCTGTCTGTCCTTGTTTTCCCCAAAGGAAGATGTCGCCCCTTTGAGTTGGAATATAACCATTTGCGTCTGCCTCAATTCGTTGAAAGCCGAACTTTGGTAAATCGACAAATAATGTTTCGGTATTTCCAATACGGAAACCTTGCGGTAAAATTCCAGCATAAATTAGAGAATAATATACCGATGAACTGCAATCATAGGAACTCGGACCATTCCTATTTATCATCGAGTAGCTAACTTTGCCTTGTCGTTGAGCAAACCATTCAATCGCTTTATCCATTTTTCTTCCTTTCTTTTTTTAGTCTATCTTTTATAATTTTGTCTTCGTATTCTTCTCGCCAAGCTTTAATTAGATTATCTATATAACCATTACCTCCACTTTCTCTATATCTTTCAAACGCTCGTTCGATTTCATCGACCTTTTCAGGCTGGGTGTTTATCATAATTAAGATTTCATTCCTTATACCGTTGCGAGTATTAGTTATACCAATTTCTTCAACCTTTTCAATCTTTTGTTCTAAACAATCTAATCGCTTATCAACTTTATTAAACTGTTCTTGTAAAGATATACTTAATACTTTTTTAGCATTTTGCCACAGAAGTTTTAAGCCAACTATTAGACCACTGATACCGCCAACTGTTGCTACTATTTCTTGAATTGTTATATGCATAATATTTTTATTTTTCTTTTATATTCCTCTCTATATCTATTATAAAACATCTAAAAAAAACAGTCCATATTTCAAGACTGTTTTTTTACAGAAATATGAACTTAGCAAATTACTTTTACGGTCTAACTATTAACAGAAACCGCTTGGAGCAACGGAGTGGAATTGAACCACTGTAAAAGGTTTTGCAGACCTTTGTCTAAGCCACTCGACCACCGTTGCAAGTTAGGGGAAGAAAACAAATTAACATTAAAGGAGTGTTTAACCCAAAACCAAATGAAATGAAAAAGTTTCTAAGCGTGAAACACGGGCTCACAACTGCGAAGATAGAAAAAACTTCCCCTTTACAATTATATCATATAAATAAAAAAAGAGATATAACATCTCTTTTAGTCAAAAGTCCAAATTCGTAGTTCCCATTCTTTCCAATGTTTTTTAAATACTTGAATAACAGCATATCTGACTGAACTTTCATTAGCAACAAACCATAGGTCGTTATCATCAAATCTAATCGCACGAATTAGAAACCTTTGGTTTTTCTTCAGAGGCATATATCTAAACTTATGCTTTTTAACTAACGTTGACCTTTCAAGCAATACTTTACGAGCTGGACAAGAGTTTAAATGTGCTGGTGGCTCAATATAAATCATTTTAATCACCTCTTTTCTATACTGAGTTGCCTACTACTATTATATCATAAAAAAGCACCTATATTTCAAGGTGCTTTTGTTTTATTCTACTTTTTCGCCACGACCAGATTGTGGATTATAAACTTGGCGTTCTCCACCTTTAAAATAATCAGTTTGGAGTAAAGCTTTTTCAATGTTCGCAAGTGTTAGTTCTCCATTAAAGGTTAGCGGAACTGACACACGAGAAATACTGAAATCAGCTGAACTATTGCCGTCGCCTTTAGCTTGTGTTTCTTTATATCGTGTTCGACCATTAGAATAACTTGTTATTGAGGCTGTTCCTTTATCTTGTCCAAAGATAATCTGAAAACTTTCTACTTCGTGCCAAGTCATCGGAACATCTCGGTCATCAAAAATCATTTTTACTATTGCCATTTTATTTTTCCTTTCTTTTTTTATAATGTGTTAGATATATATGCTCCAGAACCATGATATTCATTATAACCAGTCGTTCCAGCGTATTGGACATCACCATTTGGGAAGAACTTAAACACACCATTACCAACATTTGCGTAATTATTGATTAGTGTAATAGAGAGTGATGTTTCATATGCTGGGCGATATTTTTCTGGAATTACTCCGCTCATTGTGCCAGTTCCACGATTGCCGATATAAACTGTATGCCAATATACGACCATACCAACCTTGAACACATTTATGTTTTGACCCCAACCAACACCGAACGAATAAGCAATCGTATCCGAATTGAAGTTCGCTAATTTCTTAGTATTCTCATCAACTTTAGTTTTCAAATCTCGAACACCATTAGTGTTTGCGTCAACTGAAGCTGCCAAGCCTTGATATTTATTATCGACATAATCCTTGTTGACATTTGGTCGCACACTATTGAGCTGACCCTCGACCCAGCGTTTGTTAGCTACATCTTGCGGTTGAGTTGGGTCAGGAACATTAACTACTCGTTGATTGTTAATATTTAGGTTCTTATAGAATGTAGTATTGTTATTATCAATACGGAACATATTAGTATTGTCAGTTTTATTCCAAACACCGAATGCTCCAACTGCGTCTGAAAAGAACTCATATTTTTTACCTTGTGGGTGGGTCAAGAAAATACTTGCTGAACCTGCACCATTTCCTGGGGTAACTTCTAGTCCAGATAATGTTCGTGCCTCACTGTTCAAATTATCCTTGGTTAAAATATTAGCTGGAATTGCTGTTTTATCTGCCTTACCACTTTCCAGAGCTGTAATTTTATTTCTTAGCTCGGTGTCGTTATAAGTAGGAGCAGAAGCGTTATCACCTCGCTCACCTTTTTCACCTCTTACCGAAGCCGTTTCAAAAACTTGATTATTAGTTAGTGTAATCCTTAGTCCATAGTCATTAGCGAGTTCGATATTCTTAATGCCAACACCTTGGATACCTTGAACTCCGTCGTGTCCGTTAGCTCCGTTTTCACCCTTATCACCTTTTTGTCCTTTGAGGCTAGCAAGCCACTCTTCTTTTGTGCCAGTAAAGCCACTTTCACGAGCAATCTCATAAGCTGATTTACCATTAGCTCCGTCAGTGCCTCTTCGTAAGCTTTCTAGTTTTGTTTTTAACTCAGTAGTGAAGTCATTGCTTGAAAGCCCTTTACCGTTTTCTTTTCGAACGAAAGTGTCTTTTTCACGGTCATAGTCAGCTTTCAAAACATAACCAGATAGATTAGCATTTGTCGCACCAATCTTTTGTAATCGTCCACTAACTAATACATAAATTTCGTAAGGTTCACTTGTTCCTACAAGATACATACTGCTGCCGTCATATGGCTTTGGAATATCTTGAACTGTATTATAAGTGCCTTTAAATTTAGAAGTATTTACATTATCAATTAAACGATTGATTTCTTCTTTGCTATAAGTCTGATTTGGTTTAAGAAAATTGTTCTCATTAAAGCCTAGACCAGTTAGCGTGATTTGAACATCCCCCCCTAAACCATTAACGCTATTTACTCGGTTGCGTTGAGCATTAAATTCAATATCTTCTAGCTTAGCTTTGTCCTCATTAGTAAAGTCGTTTGAGCTTAATCCTTTACCAGTAATCTTGCTAACCTTGTCTCGGAACAAACGCTGCACACCCTCTTGGTGAACTGCTAGCATTTCATCTCGACTGAGGTTATCATTTTTGATTTTTCGAATATCACTAGCAGTTGCTTCAGTATCAAAGGTTTCAATCTTTTCAACTACTCGTGCTAATTTTGGTGTATCCGAGATAACCGCTGTCGTGCCAGTTGATTGGTCAACGGTGATTAAATCGCTACCACTTTTTACATCAAAGACTGGTGTTTTTTGTGGTTCAACACATTCACACTGTTTTTGCCTTAAGCATTCTTCATTAACGCACTTAGCCATTATTTATCTTCCTTTCTATCCATTTTAAAACCATCATTCAAACCACGAACCATTGTTTGAAGAATTTCAACACTGGTAGCGATTTGACCGAGCTTGCTTAAAGCATACTCGGTCTTATCAGCTGAAAGTGCGGTTTGAGCAGTTCGTGTGTGATTGACTACATCATTCACTAATCCCATTAGAATTTCTTTATCAGTGTTGCTGGCTCGCAACGCTTTCAACATTTCATTATTAAACATTCATATCTCCATTTGTTATTGAACCTGCGGTCGCTGGGTCAAGCCCCTCAGTATTTGGCACTGCCTCATCACCGATATTCTTCAAGATTTTCGTTTCATTACTGTTATCAACGGTCGCTGGGTCTTGTTTATATTCTGGAATTTGCTGTTCTGCCAAACCACCAGTTGTATCATATGGATTATCTTGTGCCTCGGCTTGGGTCATATCACCATTCAAGTAGTTCAAATAATCCTCAGTGGTTGGTGTGGTTTGACCACTTTCTGCCAACTGTTGATTTTCAGCTTGGAATTGAGCCACATCTTCTGGGGTCATATAAGCGTTCAACATATTACTAATTCGTTCATTTGGATATTGACTGACCACATCTTGTTCAAGTTGTAATTCCTTAGCGTGATTTTGGGCTTGTAATTGAGCCGTATCCAGTGCTTGCTGATTGATTGGTGTTGTTATCATACTTTCAATTTCCGCTCGTGTAAAGAGATTTCCAAAGGCAATCGATAACATCTTCGGCACGAATACTTCTTGGTTGATGTATTGGTTATTGACACCGATGTTCAACAACTGGCTCGCCATTAGTGCTTTTTGCTGTCGCTCATTTTCAATTTCTGATTTCAATCGAACATTTAGCACGGCGTCTAACGCTAATTTCTCAACTGGCACAGTTTCGAGTTCTCCGTCCAACTGAACTTTAATCGTTTTATCACTGTTATATTTCACCAATAACAGATTTACTACTCGAATAATTTCCGCAAAGCCGATTTCCAAGTTGTGAATTAAAGCGTTATGTCCAGAAGCCACTGCTCCTTGATTGGCTGAAACTTCTTTCGCACTAGCACGGTCGCCAATCATCATTGCCATATCAATCTGTGAGTAAGCATTCATTGCCTCTTTAATGCGTTGCTCTCGTTCTTGGATACGGCTATCGAGGAATGATGGGTCATATTGCTTATTCAAAAATCCAACTGTGCCGTCCATTCCAGAAACACCTACACCAGAAATGTTCGCACTGGTGGTAAGGAGTGCTAAATCATATTCTGAACCATATGGGGTCATTGTTCCAGCAATACTTTCATTATGCTTTTTCAAGCTCATAATCGAACACAGTTCATCGAAGTCGTCCATATACAAATCCAGTGGGGTAATTGGGTATGGATAATTTGGCACAATCTTATATGGAATTTCAATGATTGGTGATTTTATTCGTTTAAGCAATTTGCTTTCAATCACTTCATAAGCTGTTTCGGTTTCAACCTTAGTTGCTACTTCGAGGTCTTTTTCAATCTTATCAATGATAAACTTGCGGTTCACAACGGTAAATCTATCACCAGTAGTCAAGTCCCAGATATAGCTAATTTCGACATCTTCACCTTGATATTTTTGTTTAGCCTTACCCTCTGGCGTGAAAGCATTCGAAGTATATTTCTCACCAGTATAACAACTTGAAATAATCTGGTTCATACTACGAACTTCTTGCTCGTTGAACTGACTGCTCTTAATGTTTGGGTTGTTCATCAAGTCCTGAATATTTTTCGCTTGAAGTTGAGCGTCATTGATTGTCTTCATAAAGCCACGCTTAAACTCAACCTCTTTTTCAAGGTCTTGCCAAGAAATCATTTTATGAAAGCCGATGTAGCGTGGCGATGTTCGGCGATAACGGATTGGGTCAAGGATAATATTGCTGAGCGAAATTAACTCAACTTCAATATCCTTAGTTTCTTTATTGAATGTTGGATAATAGTATGTCGCACCATATAACATCAACTCTCGCACCGAAGTATCTCGGAGCTTGTCCAAGCCATACATATAATAAATCTGTTCATCAGCTAATGCTAACATCTGTTCCAGATTTGTATCTAACACTTGGGTCTTATCCAAGATTTGCATTTCAAATTGTCCAATCCCACCAGATAACTGATTGACATTCGTTTCCACCGTTTTGAAAACAATGTCGTTCTTACCATCTGGAATTAACTCACCAGCACATTTGATACTGTCAATCGTTTCTTGCGAAACACCCCTTTGGAGTGCTTGTTTAACATCGAACTTTTGAGCCAAATCTCGATAAGTATTTCGACTAGGAATATGATTATATGCCGACTGATTCCGACCAGCCTGTTTGATTCGTGGAAGAAGTGCCTTTTTGCTTTCTTCAATCCATTGAATCACATAACCATATTCCGCATTTGGGTCTATATAAGTCATTACTTAATCCTTTTTTTATTTTAATATTTGTGCACAGACATTAAAACTGTCCTACTTATATTATACTATTTATAAAAGATTATTACCACCGTAGGTGGGGTCTGAAAGACATACTATTTTTTCAGGATTAAAGGCTATAATATATTACTTTTCAATATTCTTAAACAGATTATCTGGCAGTGTCAAAGCCCAGTTGACCAACCCCATTACGAGGTCATCGTGGTAAGGCGTGCCATCTGGCTTATTACCACAAGCTTGGGCTTTACGGCTACCGCCTTTTCCAACATAATTAAAGTGGAGCAACTCTTGGAGCGTTTCTTCATCTTTCGGCATATACTTGCCCAAATTCATCAAGCTCTTCAGGCGTTCAATACCTTTAGCTTTACTTGAAACAGTCATTTTCGTGCCAACTGCCTTATATGGATTGTTACGGTTATATCGCTTAGGGTCGAAATAGAAATTACTATAACCACGATTACGGAGTAGTGTTATCAATAGCTCCCCTCGGTTATTCTCAACATTAATTCGTGCTGTATTATAATACTTTCCCAGTGCGTAAGCCAGTTCCGCAATATCCTCTGGTTCATTCTTTGATACATATACAGCTTGGTCTTCAAGGGTGATTTTATCAAGCACTCGCACCGAAGTGTTATCGGCTTCTTCCCCACCAAACGCTGGGTCAATCACCATTTCATAACGCCGACCAAGGATTGGTTTATTATAAATCGCAATATCCCATTCATTACCGTTCACAATCTTCCCCTCTGGGGTGTAAGTCGCATAACCAATCGGCTCAATCTTTTCTTTCTTCATTTCTTCCAGTAGCAGTGAAGTCGAAAACACTGGGCTATCGCTGGAAACAAACGGCTCTTGCCAGTTGCTTGGGAACTCTTGTCGCATTGCCGATAAGTCATTCCCCTTTTTCGTAATCAAGTGATTACGATACCAAGCCAACTTTGGAAGTCTGAGATGTTCTGGGATTTCCCATTTATCCATTTCTTTGAGTATCTCTTGCTCATATTTGGTTAATGTTTTAGCGAAATCTGGTGAGGGCTTAGCGATATACTCTTCCATTAAGAACCAAGGTAGAAAGAGAAACTCCATTTCTGGATTATTTTGTGCCTCAACCACACGGTCATAAAACTCGTTAATCCCGTTCGCCGTTGAGACATAAACCAACATTGACAAACCATTATTCGGCACAGAGGAAACAGCACCTTTCTCAATAATCCCCACATTCCGATAAAACGCTACCTCGTCCAAAATAATCGCCTGAGCTGTTCCACCACGACCACTCTCACCACTCATTGCCGTGTGATACCGCACCGTGTTATTCCTCTTCTGCCCCTTAAAGCCGATACAGCGTATCTTCCGTTCGCTCTTATTAAACTGAAAATCCCCAAAGAAAGTTGGGTGGAGCATTTCAATCATTGGGAGCATTTTATCACTGGTGATTTCTTCCACAATACTACCCAAGTGGAGAAAGTGTTTCATATTCAACGAAGCATATTCCTTATTATTAAACTTAATCAAGATATATAACTCCAAGGCTAAAAGCACGGTAGTATACCCCATCTGCCGTGCTTTTAAAATCACCAAGGTGATTGGTTTCGGTTTTAGAGCAAAGATATATTTGAGCAACAGATTAGCAAAGATAGTCTGGGCTTTATTCAAACGCAGTGGCACAATCTTACCATTCTTATCATAGATACTCAAACACCTTTCACAGAAGTAGCTAAAATCACTTAACGCTCTCAGCGTTTCTTCCTTGGTGAGCGGTGGTCGCCGAATTGTATTCTTAACCAGCTTAGCCATAATGCTTAATCTTTCTGTTCGTTATTGTTTAATTGTTTAGCTCTTCGTTCTCTTAATTCTGCTTCGCCGCGCTTCGCTCGACGCTCTCGAAGCTCTTTAAGTGTCATCTTCTTATTAGCTTCAGCTTTCTTTGGAGTGGTTGTAATCTTTTGTCGTGCTCTTCTAGCTTGCTCTTTCTTTTCTTTTTCAACATCAGCTTGAACAAGTTTGTCGACATAGCTATTAACTTCTTTAAAGAACGCATAGTTAACCAATCGCAATGAGCGAGTAAACATTTGCTCAACCATTTGAGCTTGCTGCTCTCTGGTGAGATTTTGGCTAAGTGGTGACTGAAGTGCTTGCTCAATCGATACCAGATAAGGTTCGATTACTTTATCTGTTAATTCTTTTAGTTTATCAAATGTAAATTCTTGTTTCATATAATTAGCTCCTTTCTTATTCAATTGGTTCTGCTTGTTCAAAGAGATATGCTATTTCTTTTGGCTTTGTAGTTAGGATTGTTTCAATATCTTGGGTCATAATAATATGTTTACCAATTTCTGGAAAGATAAACACTTTATCTGAACCAGCATTAGGTCTTTGTAAATAGTCGAGAGCCTTACATTTATCAGCAAGTTCTTGGAGCTTTTGATTTTGGCGTAGCTCGTAAATCCGTTTATGTTCCCAATACAAACGATAAAAGCTAGGTGGTGTTGCTTCTGGAAACTCACGTTTTTGATACTCTTCCAGTAGCAGCTGGACTTTCCGTTCTAGATAATATTTAGCGTTGCCACAATTACAAGTGATTGCGATTATATTCATTTCTTTTCCTCTCCTTTTTTATTAGCTTTATCAGTATGCGTTCAATCTGTTTATTAGTCATAACAATTACGAATTAAAGATTTCATCCCACATATCTTTATCGTCATCAGCTTGTTGGTTGAGTGCTAACTCAGCTTTCGCCAGTGCTTCTTTCACAGATTGGAAAGTCTTAATCTGGGTATTGACCAAAGCCACATAATGACTAATTTTCATATTGGGGTCTTGGAGCAAATTATCAATAAGCTTCTCAGTATGTTGAAGTGATTTAGCAACCGAAATAACAGATTGGTCAGCGAGTGAGATTGCGTTGGAACGCATTCTGGCTTGGAGCATTAGTAGCACGCTATCAATTCGCTCACGATATTTGGCATTCGCCTCCACCTCTCTTAGCTGTTCCACCGTGGGGACAAACCCAAAGGCTTGTTTAAAACACTGCTCTGGTTGCAAATCACCAGAAAGCACCAGCTCCGCATAGGTCTGGATTTGGTCATCAGTCGGTATATTTGTTTTCGCAAGTTGATTATTCATATATATATTATAACATTTTTGCGTAAATTAAAAAACCTTGGTGGCTCAAATGAACAGACCAAGGCGATGTAATTATATTATAACAATTTCTTACTCTAAAATCAATCAAAAAGATAGAACAAAATAATTTATATTCTTAATTCTATCACCACTAATCATAAAATTATTTTGTATAGCCCAGAAAATCTACTACAAGGCAATACCCCCCCATTCACTCCAAAAAAGTCGTTCAGCGTAGTTGAACGAATATGATATATGGTCTGGGGTCTCTGCCCCGTCGCATTTTTTAAAATGCCTTTAAAGCATTCTATTTATGCTTAAAGTTATCCACAGCTTTTCCACAGCTTTATAATTTTATTACATTTTTTTATTATTTTTATTAAAAAAGTATTAAAAAAGTATTGACTTTTTGAAATAACCGTGTTATAATGGTATTACAATCAAATAAGGATTGTAAAAACACATTAAGCATTTTTAAAAATCATTACCATAAAGCTTTTTAAACATTAAGCGGGCGGGCTAAAAAATTATATAGTAGTAGCTAAACGCCTTTATAAAATACGCTTAAAATTAAAAAAGTATTAAAAAAGTATTGATTTTTAAAAATAAGTATGCTATAATAGTATTACAATCAAAAAGCAACGATTGTGAAAATATTAAAGTAAAGCAAAGGTAAAGGTAAAGGTATAAAATGAATAAAAACGAAAAAAAAGCATTACAAGCACAGCTTGATGAAATCAAACAATGGGGTTCAAGAAATATCGGCTATTATTATGAAGTTTTCAAAAAGCTAGATACCATCGTTATGTTTGAACGGCTTGAAGATGCTATAAACGGAGGGTTACTGGGTGGAAGATTAAAAACAAATAACCTTATGGATTTTGCATTAGACTGGTATCTTTTCGGATTAAATTCTGATGATGAAAATGATTTAGAAGATTTTGCAAGCTTTAACGATTGCTTTATGAATTATAGCACTTATACGGTAGTGCTTGAAGAATTAGAAAAAAATAATTAAATAAAATGGGGCGGATTTAAACGCCCCTAACCATAAGAATAAATTAAACGGAGATAAATAAAATGATAAAAGTGTTTTCAATGAAAAATGAACAAAAAGAACCAGTTGCAACTTTTAGCTCGGGTGATTTTGTAGCGGATATAAACAATCTATTAAGTAGCTTTTTACCAAAAACAGATGGTGATTATGTAAAAAGAAATGTCGCTTGTGTGTTCGGTGAAAAAGAAAAATTTAACTATACAGGTGAACAATTTAACAGCTTATTAAAAACATTTGTTATTAACGATGTGAATGCTTATATGGAACACTACGGTTATTATAAGATAACTTTTACACCTGATAAAGAATAAAAAAAGGGGGCGGATTTAAACGCCCCTAACCATATAAAATATAATTAACAGATAAGTAAAGGATTAAAGAAATGAATAAAAAAACTACTTCATCAAAAACACTAGCTAACCGTAAAAAAATGGCGGAAGAAAAAAAAACCGAATGCTAAACTTAAGCAACAAATTAAAGAGCTTAAAAAGGAAATTTTAAAGAATAAAGTTCAAGCAGTGGCAGATTGGATTAAGGGGTTGATTTAAAAACCCCTTACGATAAAAAATATAATTAACAGATAAGTAAAGGATAAATAGATATGAACGAAGAACTATTAACCGACCGAAATATTTTAACCTATGAATATTTTACAGATAAACTATTAGATTATAAACCCGAAGAAGTATTTGTATTTTTTAACCACGACAATGGGTATGCTGTGAAGAGAGTTGCTTTTGACAATTTGTATAAAGAAACCGAAATTATTGGCGAT
>ERZ773037.65-NODE-65-length-49334-cov-6.165791_pt1 | contig 49334 bp, 64 predicted proteins | sample MGYA00511466_ERZ773037 | MGnify/ENA primary metagenome ERZ773037 (study PRJEB29015, sample SAMEA2738146) | human oral metagenome | biome: human oral; feature: human-associated habitat; material: saliva | place: China | collected 2202 ... | reverse complement strand
CCGCGGCGGGGAAAAAGAGTTGGAACGGAAAGGATCGGATGCTGTTAATCCCCTCCGGGGTTAACTTGTTAGTATTCGTTTTTTTATCTTACACTAATAGCGATTTAACGTATCGTAAACAGTCCGATACATCTTCGGGGTCGTTTATATCAACGTTATCAAGTTCGTTCGCCACAATGGCTAAGAACTCGTTAGTGGCTTTCGCTTTTACTTCGTCCGGGTCTAAGTGAAACGCCCATGAAACATCAATCCCCCCGTGCTCGTTATGAAATGTTTCACGCCATCCGTTTAGCTCGTAAGTCGTATAGAATAGCTGACGGTTAAGCTGTTCTCTGTCGGCCGTATCTTCGGCGAACAACAAACAGCACCTTGTATACCAGTCGATTTTAGTAGGAAACGATTGTCGTACTAAATCCATAGCAATAAGGTTCGCTATGGGTTGAGATACCCCTTTTTCTTTTTCTGTACGCTCCCACAAGTACACGGAACTCTTGGATACGTTGTAGCGGTCGGCTACCTGTTGAAGTGAAAGCCCTGAAAGTTTACGGGCTTCAACTAAATTCATATCAACTAGTCTCCTTTCTTAGGACGCATACGCCGTCTTGTAGTAAGAGTTGCCTTTAGCATTTGTATGCCACGGTCTACTACTTCGGACTTAGAAATATTAAAGGCGTCGGCACAAATTGCGGCGTCGTGTAATCTTTCTTCCGATATTCGTACATTAAGGTGTCGCTTTTTTTCTTCACTCTTAAGTTCCATAGTATCCCCCTTTCTGAATTATGCCTTAGTATATCATAAATTGATATATTTGTCAATCTAGCTAGATAAAAATTAAGGCCATACCCTGCACATTGGGTACGGCCTGTATAAAAGCACCTTAAGCAAGAAATCGGCGCTTTTGCAACTTGTACTGTGCCCCTGCTTGCGGTAGCGACCCGCCTAGGTCTTGCAGTAGGGCTACATTAGCTAGATGTAGGTACAAGCGGCGACCGGCGGATAATGCGGTCGCCTAATATGTTCAGAAAGTGAAGGTGATGTCATCACGTACAATGTACCATAAACGTGGCGTATTGGCAAGTTTTAACTTAAGTGCTGTAAGACTTCACGCAAGCGTCTATGAAACGCCGGGCTTGAGTCAGAAACGAAATGACCATTTCCATCTTCGATGAAGAAGTTATCGGAGACGGTAAAACCTTTCTGTTCCGTCGCCCACTTCTCAAGAGTAAGGCCGAAACTTGCCGCCACATCATCGGCTTGGCTCATCTCGTAAGGTAGGCTGTCCGCATATCCCCGGAGCACGGCTTCGTCCATTACGTCGTCACTAGAGATAAGGTTTTGGATAAACTTGTTTGAGAACTTTTTGATTTTCATAGTTTTCCCCTTTCGCCGCTCTTGCGGCAACTAAATTGTTTTGTTATAAGTATTATATCAAATATAAATACTTTTGTCAACTTAAATTCACAAACCCTTATTTAATCAACATATAAACTTAATAGGCTTATTAAGGCTGATAACATTAAAGGTATCTGAAAGCACAAAAAAAGCGGATTTTGGGGTTTCAAAAATTTCAAACCTCAAAAATCCGCTTTTTTGCTATTTGGGTAGTCCAGTAAAACGCCTTTTGCTTGACTATCTCATATCTTAGTCCAGTAAAACGCCGTTTACTTGACTACCACTCTTTAATTGTATACATAACTGTACCGCCTTTAATCCCTGTTTGGTCTGCATGGGCTATGGCTTCAATCCGTCCCGCTTGATAACCTACTGCCGCATAGGCCTTGCCATCGATATAGGTTACTCCGCTCTTAATCTTATGATTGTTACGGAGATTTATTTTATAGACTTCCACTTTCTGTTTTTCGTCGTTAGCCGTTACAATCGTTCGGTCGGATTTGGCTATCGCCGCTTTCGGAAGAGTCGGGTCTTGATTTCTAATTTGAGTAGTTGTTATATCGGCCGCTTTTTGTAAATTCGGAGCTTGCACGTAATAGGTTACGTTCGGTTCAACTTTCCCGTCGTGTATCCTTTCGATTTGAGTTACAATTTGGCCTGCTGACGTATCATCGACGTGCAATTTCGATTTTACAACATTTTTGTCCGTTGTTTGAGAAAAAGGTATCTCTGTCGTCGTTCCTGACGACGATTTGATATGGTTTGCGGCAAAGTATATGCAAAGAAGGCAAAAAGCCGTTAGGATTAAAAATAAGGCTATTTTCAAGTGTTTCGGTGTTTTTAACGGATTTTCCATTAGATTTTTCATGCTTTTTCTCCTTTCTAGCAAAAAAGGGTAGTACATTTCTGTACTACCCATGCTTTTTAGTCATTATACCTGTAATTAAGGTCTACTTGCACGCCGCCTATGAAACCGCTATCGGTGTATTGCCAAATACTTGCCTGCCTGTTCGGTCGTTCGGCGTTATAGTAATTCTTCTCGTCGTAAATAGATACCCATAACGGAATGTAGTCGGGTATCGCTGACGTGTCCATACAGTTGATAAGCGTATCGTACCCTGCATACAGTCCTACATACTTTCCTGCGGCGTTCATTCGATTCATGAAGGCCATGATGACCTGCGGTAAGCGGTGATACCCTAACTCTTTTTGACTCTGCTCTTCTACATCGTACCAGATTCCTGCGTCTAGTTGAACGCCGTCTAAGTAGGTATTCATTTGTTCAAGTAACCAGTCCGCTTCGGCTTCGGCGTCTTCTTCTGATGTAGCCGTACTGTAGAAGTAGATACCGATTTCCATGCCTGCCGCTTTAGCGGCGTTTATGTTTTGCACGAACAGGTCATCTAATGCCTGCCTGCCGCTTGCGCTTCCTGTGTAGCCTAAGCGAACGATACAAAACTTATAGCCTTGTGCTACGGCTTGGGTGTAGTCCAATCCTTCCTGACAATATGATACGTCTATGCCATAACTCATTTTACGTTGTCTCCTATCTTCACCAATGAATTAGTAATGTTAGGCCTTTGCCCTTCGGGTGAGTTGTATTTGCTATCAAGGCCGTACTTCGTCCATGCGGCTTTAGCAAGTCCTACGACGGTTACGATACCTGCACCCACGGCTGAAACGCCTTGCCAACAGCTATTGATTTCAAATTTCGTTCCGTATAGGCCATTACTCCAGAAGCCGTAAAGCCACGATAGCACAATCACAACTAATAAGACGAACAGCACCACGGCTAGAATGGCGATAAGGGCAAGCCAATTTGACTGTGCCCATTCACCGAATTTAATAAATTTACTCTTCACTTTTTCTCATTCCTACAGTAGAAACTACTGCGGCGCTCCTTTCTGTCGTGCCATTTCCGTCCGAATTTCGGTTACGTCTGTCGCAAAATTGTTAAGCCGTTCTTCGACAATAGCAATTTTACGGTCAAACTCGCTCCGCTGTTGACGGGATATTTTTATTTCATCCCTCAAATCTTTTAACGTCGATTGCAAAGCCGCATACTGAACAGCTTGAGATTCCCTCAAGACTTTGCACTGGTTATTTAGTACCTCGGTATCAAGTTCTCGTTTAGCATTAAGGTCGTTAATTACGGGTAAGATGATAAGTTTATGAAACAGCCCGCCAACGCCTAACACTACAGCTACCAGTGCGGCTACGCTCTCGATTCCCCATGCTATTGTCATTAGTGTTCTAACCTCACTTAATTAAAGATGTACATACTCAAGCCTGCCGTCTGTCACATCAAGCTGTTGCCCTTGGCACTCAAAACTTGATAAGTCGTTTTGTACAAGGTCGGCGTCGCCTTTACTTCTAGCTATGTTGAGATTCATAAACAAGTGCTGACTTTGATTCGGCATTTCAACGTGGCTCGGCCACTCGTCTATGCAGTTTACTGTCTTGAAGTGCTGATTGAGTACCGTCAAGCCGTCTGCCTTAATAGCCGTTCCTCTTTCATAACAATCAATGGTAAGCGGCACGACATACTGCCGTGCATGGTCTGTCCAGTACGACCACTTAAACACGTCCGCAAGGGATTCATAAGTACGTGTGCGGATACATACGTTACCTTGTGCATTAAGGTAAAGTTTAGCACCTGTCGCCCCTTGCGTGTCGTCTTGGATAACCTGTTCGGCTTTGTTCTGCGGAATAGTGATTGACGCATACGACCCTTTAGATGTGTCGGGAAATATTACTTCAAGATATTTCACTTCTCCGTCGAACGGTGCGGAAAGTGTAAAGGTGAGTCGGCCGCTTGCAGGTATCTGCTGTAAATTATTGTGGTCTTGTTCGGCAATATAGAAGTGCGGCTGTCCTTTAATTTCTACTGTCGTACTACCAACTTCTACCTTTTCATTAACTAAAGTAAATTCGGCAAGGTGGTTTGAATAATCGCCGTCGGGTACAACTTCTTTTATGATAGCTCGGAGAATATCTTCAAGGCTGTCGCTATTGGCGATTATAGCTCTGTCGTCTAGCATACTTTTAATAGTCGGAAAGTTCATGCTAACGGGTTCACCCGTGCCGCTTGTGCTGTCTACTCCGTCTTTACCGTCCTTACCTTTAAGGCTCTCAAGCCATTCTTGCTCTGTACCTATAAAGCCGTTATCGACGGCTACTTCATAAGCACTCTTACCTCTTTGGCCTGCTACGCCAACGGTACTAATAGTAATAGGTTCGGTGATGTTTACTTTTACTTCCATTGTTAGCTAATCTCCTTAGTGTAATGATTCATCGGGTACAATCGTCATCATACCCATAATGATTTTAAGGCTGTAACTGCCTTGCTTAACTAAGAACACGTCGTAAAGCCCTTTAGTGTAAGTCCTCGGCATGTTCTTTGATACCTCGCCGCTTATGCGACAACGTATCTGTCCATCTTCAACCGTACAGTCTGCGTGAACAAGTTCCACGTCGTTGAGTGAACGTATCTTCATAGTGGCCTTTGCACCCGTTAAATCGGGTGCATTGGTCATTACGTATACACGCTCAAAGTCGCTTCCAATGTGAAGTTCATCGTCGTGTGTTTGCATGGGTTAGTCCTCTTTTCGCTTATCTTCTCGTTCCGTCAGCCATTCAGCAACGAAAGGAACATACCGTTCAGGCACGACCTTCTGTCCGTCGGTAGCTTCTTCTTTCGTCAGTACGTAATTGCCGTTCAGAACTTGCCATCCGTAAATAGGTATCATCGTTTTGAATATTCTCATATATAACCACTCCTTTATAAATAATAAAATAGTATAAATCAGCTCAAGCATTATGACTCACCCCCTTCAGCCAGAGCTGCCACTGCCTCGGATAATTCAGCAATACTCGCCATAATTTGTTCTTGCATATCCGTTAATTGGGGTGAGTCAACTTCTTGCGGCTCTGACGGCTCAATCGGCGTAAGCGGTATATCTTCCTTGACCTCACGCTTTACTATCTTGCCGTCCTTAAGCTCTATTGTTGAGATGTCGTAATTCACGGGGTCTTGCACCTCGGTGCAGTCCTTATACGGAAGTCGTAACTCGGACTGTGCCTTGCACGACCCGTCAGAACGAAAGTAGTAATACATAATCTCTCACTCCTCTACCAGAACGATACGACGCATACTTTGATTGTTCCCCATGTAATAAGGGTGTGTCCGTAATACCTGCTACTGGTCATCTTATCTAAATAGACGCAACAGTTGTAACAGCTTCCATCGTCGGCTACACCCACGATGTGATTAGGGCTAATGTTGCTGATTTTTGAGTTGTTCTTCAAAGCAATTCGGGGGTAAGGCTTGTCTAGGTTGATATTAATGAACGAAAAATTCGGCGTGCTTAGATAGCCTAAATTAACATAAGGCGCTCCCCACACAACTCTTGAATTTGCTAGAGATTGGTGATTAAAAACGAAACTGTCTAGGTCATAAAATAGCTCGGTTACTCGTTTTGATGTGCCATCTTTAAACCAAACGGGGCTGTACTTCTTTAGCTTTTCATTAGCTTCGATTAACTTATCCCCGTTAAGCCACTCAATACTCCCTAGGTCGTGTACGTTAGGTAAAAAATCGTTTGCGTTTTCTGCGGTGAATGTGTTAGCAACATTCTTATTTTTACCTGTGTACACTGTCCCAAAACTATAGAAGTCTGTTTTCAACAAGTCATACTCCAGTACGTATATAATCGACTTCTCGATAGAGTACCCTTCGGGAAGTACGATTTTATCTCCACTATCAACGACTTGCGTTGATACGTGTACGGGCTTAAGCTGTTCCCCTTCGGCATATACAGATTTAGCGTCTATGCGGCTACCAATGATATTAGCGCCGATGATGTCGCCATTCGGTAAGACTTGGAAACTGCTGTCGTTGTTACGGAACGTACCGCCTATTATCGTACCGCCGTGCAGCTCGCCTACGTTCTGCGTAATAGCTGATAAGCTATCTACCTGCATTTTATCGGCCGTTACCGCTCCTGCTTGTATCATGCCCTTTGTAATGACGTTCCGGTCGAACACTGCGTCACTTGTAACGTGTAACAGCCTGCCGTCGATTCGTGTTCCTGTCGGTGACAAGTTGATTCGTGAGATAAGTTCCTTGCCGTCTAGGCTGTTAATCCGTAAATCAACGCTGTTTGATAACTGTGTGATACGGGATTGTGTGCCCGTAAGGTCTGACTTAACTACGCCTACGTCGCCTTCGATTTTGGCGATGGCTTTGTCAATCTCAGTTAGCCCTAGGGTCTCTCTATCTAGCATATCTTTAGTAACTTCAAACTTGACCGTCACGGCTTGCTGACCGCTTATCTCGCCTTCGCCGAACAGGTCTACATACGATACCTTCACGTTGTACACGTTAGGTTGTAGTATCGTCTGGAACACGTTTGTGGCGGTGAAGAACACGTCGTTGTCGATGTACACATTAGCGCCTTTGCACCCTGACGGAATGGCCGCAAACCTCACGGCAATACCGCCTTGTAATGCCTTGACTTCAATGTTAGTAGGTGCTTTGGGCTTCGGTTTGTTATACGAAAGAGTAGCACCCGTGCTGTACTGACCAATTACATTACGTGCAAATACGTAAAGATTGCCGCTTCTGTCTACAAGCGATAATGACGCTTGTATATCAGTAGTACGGAGTAACAGCCCTGCATTTGTACCTACAACGTCGTCCGTCCGTATCTCGTAAAATGCAACGTCGGTATTTGTTACCTCATCCCACGATACCTTAGCGGTATCACCAAACGTGAGTTTAAAGTTTGTCGGAGCGTTCGGTACGTCGGACTTCATGGATACTAGTACATCTCGGCTCGGTGCTGTGTCTTTATCGTTCGTGTTGTTCCACTTATCACGGGTAACAACCGCTACGTGGTACGTTGCACCTACAACTGCCTGCGGAATGATAACCTGTTCCGTACCACTTCCCCCGAACAGCCACTCTGTATCGCCTGTTCGTTTATACCACACGTCGCCTGCAAGGTAGCTTGAGATGTTAGGCTTTTTCCACTCAACTTTAATATCATACTTGGCGTTTCGGTCTTGGCCTTGTGCGTACTTAATCGACGCAACCACGTTCGTTACAGGCGGTATGTAGTAGCGTGATATGGTGTAGGGTAGCGACGGAACGTCATTAACCGTTACTGTGCCAACGCCGATAATCGGAGTCGGTACTACCCTAAAGTATAGTTTTTTGCCTGCATACTCTTTCTTTATAGGTGCTTCAAACAGCCTGTTATCTATCACCACGGCCTGTACGCCGCTACCGTGATTAGCCGCTACCGTGCCGTAAGCTCCACGGACGCAACCTTTTAGGGTGTAGATGTTGTCGGTACGGGTCGCTGTTTGGTAGGTGATAAACTCATCACCGATACATACTACGTTTGCCATAAGGCGACTGCCGCCGTTAGTGAAGTCCTCGGACTGTACCGCTACGGTCGTATCTGTAGCGGATATAGCTGACGAAAGCGTACCAACGTGTGCCTTACCTATGGCGCTTCCAATGGGTAAGAATGTCTGGTTATCTTCGCTTATGTAGATGTCCTGCTTATAAGTAGACGGGCTGTCACTTGTAATACCTAACCATAGTTCCATACCCGTTGTAGTAACGTCGCTAGGCGGCGTTACAAAGGCCACACTACTTGTAGTAGGCGTTACGGGTGCGGATATGTTTATCGACTGCGTAACCGCCGTCTGAACGCCGTTAGACGCTGTTAGGCCGTATATCGTGACTATCTTTACCGTATACGTACCGTCATACTTTGCAGGTAGGTCAAGCGTCGTTGCTGTCGTGTCTTGCACCGTATCCCACGTCTGACCGCCGTCGCTTGAAAGCGATACAATAAACTTAGAATACGGGCTGTCAATATCCCACGCTACGGAAACCTTGCCGTCTTTCGTACCGTCATTGTTCGTCCAGTAATAGTGATTAGCTATCACCCTCGAAACGTTTTGTGCGGTATGGCTATCTGCGTCGGAGTAGTTAATAGTAGGAATATCGTAATTTTCGTTGAACACGTCCTCGTTGTACTCAAGGCCTTCTATTTTACGGGTAAAGTCTTGCGCTCTTGAGATGGAACGTACCACAAACTTCTTACTCTTTACCTGTGCTTTGGCAATATCATACACATCTCCTGCCTGCGGAGCTTCGTCGGGTATCGACGATAAAAGCACCTCTGTGGTCGTCTCTGTAACGTTTTTAACGGTGCAGGCTACCTCGTACCTTACGTCATTGTTGCAAGCTCTGTAGGCGAAAATATAACGCTTCTGTGCGTCGTAATTATTAATCGGAGCGTCTAATACAACCGTGTTGCCGCTAACGCTTACGATACTTCCAGATGTAGCCCATTCGGGTACGTCGTGTGCTACGATGATAACGTCTCCTACGGTGCAGGCGATAGCGTCTATATCGGCTTCAAATGAAACGGTACGTACCATTTTCTGGTTACAGAACAGCTGAAACTTCCCTTCCCGATAGGCTTGTTCCATATTGTCTATTGCAGGGTAAGCTATCTGCGTTGTATTGTCGTACTCGTCCGTATCGAACGTATCAGAGTATACCTTAATCGTGTCTTGCTGATAGCCTTTTTGCTTGTTCGTGAAGGTGACTTCTACGGCGTTTGCCCTATCGGAAGTCTTTAAGAAGTCCTCTTGGAACGTGCCTTCTTTAATGTTACCCATACCGAACATCTGTACTGCGTCTTTAAGGCCGTCCCACACGGGGGCAAACCTCGTACCGAAAGGAATAACCATCCCTCTACCAACAGCCGATATATACTTGTTCGTAAGCTCTAACAGCTCGCCTACTTGGTTTATCTCTATGTTGCAGTAGAGTTTAAAGCGGTCGCAATACTCTGCCCACTCTGCGAAACGGTCATACATCATAAGCTCGGCTTTAGCACCTCTTACGATATAAACCTCTTCACCGTTGCGTGCGTCTTTTACCTTGTCGGCTTGATGTATCATGTCATACGCCGCCCATGCGGGATTGTTTGCAGGCCGTGTTTCGTACTGCCGTGTGTTCGGATTATAGACGTACACGTACTTACGCTCTTTCATAAACTTTAGCGTCGGACTGCCGCTTAACTGGTCTGTGGCCATAGCCTTGATACCGATAAGGGCAATACAAGGATAGGCAAAGTCGTCATATACGATACTTGCAACGGCTGTCCAGTAAATACGGGTAGACGCTCGGCTGTTGTCTCGGTCGTGGCTTCTGTCCGTTACTTTGACTCGTACCTGATACTCACCTTCGGGAATGTTATCGACTCGATACTCTTTACGCAACGCTCCTGACTGATGACCAGTTATACGGCTAGTAGGTACTTGCTTCCAGTCTTGTGTGCCAACTTTGGCGTATTCGGCTGCGATTTCTACCCATGCGTCGCCTAACTTGCCGTCGTCTTTAGCGTAATAAAGCCCGTTACTGCACTCAACGTAAAAGATAATCCCTTCCGTGGCGTTACCCGTTACTATATCGGTACGCCATTCGTCGTTAAGGATTTCATAATTTAGCACTTTAGACGATATAGTGTCGTTAAAGTTCGGTATGACTTCTTGGTCGTTCGTGCCGTTTCGGATAGTAACTTCTACATCTTTATAGTTCGCTACAGGGTTATCGTTGAGTCTTACGTCTGTAATTTCAAGCTCGCCTCGGCCTGCTGATACAAGCCAATTCAAATACTGCTTGTCGTCTTTAGAATACAGATACTTGCCGATAGTCTGACCGCCTGACCGTACAAGCCCATACGTAAGGGGTATCGGATTGTTCTGTCCTTGCGTTGTCTGTATATCTCCCCAACTGTAAGTAGGGTTTTCCTTGTTCGTTCCTAGCTTAGGCGTTGCCGTTCCAAAGGCGTGTTGTATCAACTGACCGCCTATGAACATAACCGCCGCTGACGCTAAATAGCCGCCTATAGCCGCCCATCCTGTGGCTGACGTTAAAGCCGCCATCCCCCAGTGACCAGTTGCAACTAAGCCGCCAACGCCGCCTGATACGACGGCTAATGCAACCGTTGCAATAATAAGTAGCGGATTCTTACCGCCGCTCTTGGCCACAACAGGCGAAAAGACTATAAAATCACCGTCTTGTACTTCTTTATCGCCGTTAAACGTATGTGCGTTCTTAGAGATTACAACGTCTTTCATCTCAAGCTCACTGCCACATTGCCTTACATAATCGGCGACTGTGTAGCCTTCTTGGAACAGGAACGTGTGTATCTCTCTATCTTTTGTCGGCTCGAACGGATTCTTGACAAATACTACAGTTATCATGTTTTATTCCTCTCCTGCATACACATAGTAGCCTTCTATCGTTTTATGCCATGCAGGGCTGTCCACTCGGCTTACGACTACGCCTGTTTTAGCCCTGCAATGAATAAACTTGCCATCGCCTATATAGACTCCCGTGTGGTTGATTATGCCCTTCGGAACGCCTAGCCGTATGGCTAGAACGCTCGGTACAGGCGGCTCTCCCTCAACTTTTTTCCATATAGGCTTCTTGATTTCTTCGTGAATGATTGCTGATACCTTTTCGTCGTCGTCGAAACTAGCCCAGTATTCGGGTAATTCAATTCCGAAACGACGGTACACTTCCATAACAAGGCCGTAACAATCAAGGCCTTCAAGGGTTCTGCCCTCGTCTTTGCACGGTATGCCGATAAGACTTTCATACTCAATCATATGTATATACCGCCTTGGTCAACGCCTGCAAAGCCGCCATAGCGTTTACTGCACCCTCGCTTTCTACAATCGGAAAGCGTGCGGTTACAGGTCTTATACTGGCTTCCTGTATAGCCGCAAAGTGCGCCGCCAAACTCTTTATACCTACAGTTGTTCTTTGAATAGCGGTCGATAGGCCTGCGGCTATTAGGGTTATACTCTGTACTTACCGTCAGTGTTACCCACGACTCCGTGACGTTTGTTCTTGCTACCCTAAAATGTTCTTCCAGTTCGGGTTCAGTAGACGAAAGGTTCTTAGAATTGACAACTCGTATAATTACGTCGGCATTATTAGCACCGTTAGACGCTTCTATGTACGATGTCAAAGCTCGGCTTGTGTTGTCTACTCGTATTTCAAAAGACGGGATACTCCCCGATTTATCCTCTGTAACTTCCCCGATTTCAAGCGGAAAGGCCTGCCATAACTGGCCGTTCCACGTTATATCCTCTGTGTTATAGCACACTCTGATAGGCTCTAGGCCTTCCATCGGTATGATGAGTTCTAACAGAAGAATAAAAACGCCTTCGGGGTCAAGCCGGTTCTTTTCTGCTTTTGCGATTGCTGATAACGTTAGCATAGCTTAGCACTCCTGTAACGTAATACTTCCTGAATAATACCCAACTGCTTTAGTTTCAAACTTTTCCTTGTCGGCAAAGCGTACAAGGTAGGTCTTTCCGTCGGTGAAACATTCCCACTCGAACGGAACGGCCGAAAAGTAACATTCGTTCGTAAGAAAACGCATTAAGATGAGATAGTCTGCTTCGGGCAAACTATCCCATCTCAATAACCACGTCTTACGGCTTTTCGTGAATTTACGTCTTGCCTTCACAACGCCGTTTTCCATCTTGGAACGAATGCTAATATCTTCATAGTCAACCGTACTACCATAAGAAGGCCTAATGATAGATGACGGAAACTTGAGATTAGCCATTTGCTATCGCTCCTTTAAGGAAGTCACGACTTCCCATCTCGTTTGTACCTATTGCGCTCAATACCGTGGTAATGATTAGCTTACGTCCGTCAAATTTAGATTCGCTAGACTTGGCTTTTACTTCTTTACCACTTTCGTTTATGATTCTGACCTCAACACTCTGCGGAGCTTGTGTACCTGCACCGCCTTGTCCTGCACCTGCGAATATCTTCGCCGTCTGACTAGCGTTATACACGTAACCTGCGCCGCCATTGTTGTGTATCAGTTCTGCACCGTGTTCACCTGCGACGTACCACTCTTCATTAGCAATACCGCCACTAGCGTATCCCAGAAGATGTTGCTTACCCAGAAAATCGCTACCAGAAAAAGCGGATATATCCCTAAAAGACGCAAAACCTTTAAATGCACCGCCGCCTGTAGGTAGGCCGAATATCTTCATGACGGTGTGCATGATAAGCCCTTGCATGATGATTTTCATCATCATATTAAGGATAGAGTTCGATATATTTATATAGATGTCACGCATACGTTCGGAGAAGGACTTATTCTCGGTAAGCATATTACTGAAACCGTTCTCGATAGTGTTTGTAACGCTATCCCACGTGTTGTTGATTTCAGTACCGATGTCCTGCGTGTAAGACTTGATGTGTTCTATGCCTTTCTGTACGGCCGCTCCCCAGTCCGTTTTAGCTTCAAGGTCTCTAGCTTCCTTAACCTTAGCGGCGTACTGCTCTTCCAGTTCTATCCGCTGTTGCGTGGTAAGTTGTGCCGTTTCAAGCTGTTCCTTCTGGTAGGCGATAAACCGTTCCAGTTCTGCGGCTCTCTTACGGTCGATTTCGGACTGATACTCACCGTTCAGATAGCCCATAGCCTGTAAGTGCTTGCCGTACTCTTCGGAAATGTTACGCATAGCTTCACGTTCTTTTTCTTCCGATTCGCTTATAATCGCAAGCTGATGTACGTACATCTGCCGTTCGGCAAGTTCTTTATCGCCTGTAGCCTTGTAATAGTCACGGAGCTTGTCTTTGTTCTTAGCTATCTTTTCGTCACGTTCTGCTCGGAGCTTTGCAAGTCGTCCGTCTTCGCCGCCTGTAAGCTCAAGACTTGCGGACGTAACGTCTATATCCGATTGGGCTTCTCGTACACGGATAGCCTGTTCACGTTTTGCCTTTTCAACGGCAAGTTTATGCCACTCTAAGTTCTTCTCATTCGCCGTTTTCATTAACGGTGAATAATAGGTGCTTCGCTTAGTAGGCGTAAGGTCAACGTCACCGCCAACTGTAGCAAGTGCCGCTTTTACATTGTTCAGATACTCGTCGGTGTTTTCGCCATATAGCTTAATGGCCTTGTCAATGTCGCCGTCGGCTACGCTTAACTTATCGTTGAACATCGTAATAGCCGCTTTAGCGTTTTCTAACGGGTCGGTCTTGTAGTTAGGGAATAAGTCCGCTATGCTTGCCCGTCCGTTAGCCGTTGCCACGTCCTGCCCGTCCAGTATCTGGAACATTCCCGTTGCACCTGAGTCGCTATTATATGCCCACGGGTTGATAGCGTTTACATCGCCGCCGCCACTTTCTACGGCCGCTAACGCCGCAAGAAGGTTTACATTACCAAAACCCATATCCTGTGCGGCTCGCTTAATAACCGCTATAGAGTCGGTGTTCGGTAAGTTAGTAGCTTGTGTGGCCTGCGTATCTTGAATGGCGTTTGCAACAGAAACTCCCACACTTGCGGCAAGTGCGTTCATATCAATGTAGCCTGACGTGCTGAAAGCACCGCCCCAGTTATGGTGTTCACCCACGCCTGTACTTGAGTTAGACGCAATGTATGTATCGTCATCTACGTAAATACCGCTGTGCATGTAGTTATCACTTAGGATAATGTCGCCACGTTTCGGAGTATACCCGTCGCCTGCGGCGTGGAACGCTCCTGCACTTTGTGCCGCTTCAACAAACGTATCGTTCGTGCCGTTGATGTTGATACCCAACTTCTTGAACGCTTCATTGATTAAGCCGCTACAGTCAAGGCCGTTCGCTCCGTCGTCGCCGTGACCGCCGCCGTAATAATACTTTGTACCGAAAAAGTCTTGAGTAGCCTGTATCATAGCTTCGCCAACACTTGCGGCTTGGCCTGTGAAGGCTGACCTATTAAAGCCTTTAAGGTGTACAGTACCCGTGGTTGCAATTTCACGCTGTGTCTTTTTGTAGAAGTTTTCGGCCTTCTGCATGTCAATCTGGAATTGACTGCCTGTTTCGTCTAGTATCTTCTCGTCTAATGACTCGATGATGTTTAACAGTTTATTGTTAGCGTCACGAATGGCTTTAGAGTTACTTTCAATGGTTTTAGCGTAAGATTCGTTTGCTTTAGCAAGGGCTTTAGTTTGCTTAGCCGCTTCCTTGTTCGCCTTTGCGGCTTCCTTTGCGTCCTCGCTTCCATCTCCGTGTGAGAAACGACCTTGTACGCTGTCCATCAAGTCGTCAATACCTGCAATTTGTTGCACTTCTTTCATGTGCATATAGCTGTCTTTCATTTCCTTAGCTTCTTTTTGCAGTTGTTGCTGACGTAAGTTTTCCTCTCGGTCGGCCATCTGCCGGTTCAAATACGCTAACTGTTCGCCTGTAGGCTGATTACTTAAACCTGCGTCACGTGCAAGCCCGGACTTTCCTATGTTGTCTGTACGTTCCCACTGGCCGTTAGAGTGCTGTGTCCACGATACGCCGTCTTGGTCGGTAACTTGATGTAGGCTATCATATGCGGCTACGTCGGCTTGGTAGTCGTGCATAGCCTTTATAGCTACGCCTACGGCTATAGCAACGCCTAGCCATCCCCCTGCCAAATTCCACACTTGGGATAATAGCCCTCTAACCGCATTCCCTGCTACTGCCATACCTTTAGCAATAGTAGCTCCTGCGGAAAGCCCTGCCACGCCTTGTGCTTCTATGGCCGTGGTAGAAATGACCGTCTGTGCGGCAAGCTCACGCTGTGCCATTGCTCCTGCCGTACCTAACTGTGATACCTTAACGCCTGTACCCATTGATACAACGCCTTGGTTTAGTATCTCGGCTGTAGTTAGCCCTGTAGCGTCTGCAAGAGTAGCCTGTCCTTGAGTAGCTATTACTGTACCTGCTTTTACGGCTTCGCCTGCGGTATACCCTGCACCTGCCTGTTCGATAAGCTCTGCATTTGTACGGAGTATCGACTCGGCAAGCTCGGTTTCGCCGTTTTTCATAGCAAGTAGGGCTCTTTGCATATTAGCTACTACCACATCGGCTACTTCTCCCCGTGCTTCATAGGCTTGAGTCGTAAGCATGATAGAACGGGCAAGTTCTTCTTCGCCTGCCTTAATAGCTTCGGCGGCTCTTATCATTTCAAACTGTACACTAGCGGATAAATCAACCGCATTCATCCTAACGGCCATTGTCCGTTCAATAGCCGCCGTGAGTTCGTCCTGTGCCGCTTTCTCGGCTTTAATAGCCGATATAGCCGCTAGGTTGCCCTCACTGCCTGTTATAGTTACGGCTTTACCTGCGGCATGTTGCGCCATAGCCGCATTATAGTCAAGGTCACGCTGACGGAGTGCGGCCGCTTGTGCTTCATACTCTAAACGTGTCTGTTGTGCCGCTCGGCCTAACGCCGTTTCCGCTTCCGTTGCACCTGTAATTGCGTTAGCCGCTCCCGTAAACCCTGTACGTATATCCTGCACATAGTAGTTTATCTTCTGTGCTACAGTAAGCCCTATGAATGCCTTTAAAAGTGCGGACGCATGTATTGCTCCCCATTCGATACCTGCGGCGATACCGTTTATTGCGGGCATTACTATTCCGCTCATATCACTAGCAAAGGTCTTACCTTGTTCAATTAAGTGGCTGAATACAATCCCTGCGTTTTGAATGCCTTCATAGAAGTCCTTGTTCAGTCCTAGTACGGAGTGGTTCTCCATATCTACGCCTACAAGTTTATCCGCAAGAGTCGTGAGTTCACTCGTCAACTGACTAATGAACGGCGATAAGCCTGTACCGCTAATTCTAGCCCACGCTTCTTTTAAATGGTTCACACGGCCTTCGTATGATTCAAGGTAATGCTTGTTCGCTTCGGCTTCACCACGGAGTCTATCCTGTAAGAAGTTGAATAGGCCGCCTGCGGACTGCTTAGCTTGTGCAATATCTTGAGATGTAAGGCCTAAGATGATACCTAGCTTAGTACGGCTGATGTTCTTACCTGAAATTAAATCCTGTACGTCACGTGCAAGAAGGTTTCCCTGTAAGCCCATAGCCTTACCTGTCGTGGTAAGAGTAGACGCAAGAGATAGCGTTTGCTTAATCGTCATCCCTGCCGATAACGCATTAGGTAGCATGGCTCGGAATACATCACTGATTTCCTGCGTACTAGCACCTGTCGTCAAAGCGGCGTCGGAAAGCTCAAGCATTAACTTCTTACTCATCATTAGCGATTGAGTCCAATCAAGCGTCTTGCCGTTCACTTCACCCATTGTCATGAGTGTACCTGCCATAGAGATAGCACCCGTTTCCATCGTCTTGTAAAACTCGAATGCTTCCCCTAATGTGTGGTGGAACGCCGCTCCAATGCCCTCAATGCCTGCAATAGCGGCGGCGTAACCTGCGGCGTTCTCAAGTATGCCCTTGACCTGTATCGTACTTTGACCGAAACGCTCTATCTGTTTACGACTGGCTTGGGCTTGGTCGGATACTTTCTTGAAAGCGGCTGACGCTTGGTCACGTCCTATGATATTTATTTGTACGTCATTCTTTGCCATTGTCTGCCATTTCCTTTCTTATGTTGTCAAGGGTGTACACTTCTAACGCTTGTATTCGGTATAACAGGCCTGCCGCCATTTCTATATCAAGCATAGCCGCTACTCTTTCTACTGCCGTATAGTCTAGGCCGCAAGGAATAGGTACGCTTGCTCCCATTCCTGCACCATATGAACAAAACCGCCATTGCGTCTGAACGTGTGTCCATAGCGCAAAGGCGGTTTCATTTTCTAGCCATAAATAAGGCTGTCTATCTTCGCATGTATGGCAATCAACGTTTTTTCCTAACTCTTTGCACATGTCGCAATAGTCGGATTTTTCGTTCACCCATTGCCATACCTCGACTAGTTTTTTTCGGCTAACTTGTTACCGTATGTAAGGCCATAGCAAATTTCTGCAAAGGCAAGGCATACGTTATTAGGCAAATCACCAAAGTCAAAGTCACCGAAACAGCTGTCCAGTATCCAGTCATAGCACGATTCCCGTACATCAAGGGCGTTCCGTGTGTCGCTAATCGGTGTTTTCAACCAGTTCTGGCCGCTTTCATCCAGTTTCTTGCGTTCGTTTCTCGTTAAAGAACGATAAGAAGGCAATTTACCTTCTTTAACCAATTTATCCAAAACTTCACGGTTTTCTTTTTCAATCTTGCTAACATCTTGTTCCTTCTTCTCTGCCATGTTCTATACACTCCTTCTAGTAAGACGCAACGTCGTTAATAAGCGTTACTACAATGATAGAATTGTTCGTATCGTCCGCATAATAGCCTTTGTAGTTAAGGTCTACCTTAACTCCTGCACTACCTTCGATTGCAGGCGATGTACGTTCAAAGATAAGTTCGGGAATAAGGAACGATAAGCTGAATTTATCTCTAGTAAAGATAAGTTCAAGCGACGTTTCTTTAATATCTGCACCCTTCTTAATAAGCGTATCGTCTACAAACAGGGCTTCGATACTACCCGATACGGCCATTGTACCTTCATTGATGGAAGGACGGGAATTTTTACCGTTAAGGCAATAGGTATCACCATCAAGGCCGTTGTCCATATCAAGCGTCATTTTACGGCAAATACCCAACACTTGGCCGCCTTCTTTAACAGTAGCGTTTACGTTGTTAAAACGGGTAAGCGCTAACTTATCGGGCGTACCTGCCATTGTGGTAGTTTTTTCATCTTCGTTTGCCGCCATCGTATCAACGGTGTAAGTCGTTTCGTTGTTCCCAACTTGTGCCGTAATGCTCATCTTGTTGCATTTAACGCCTAAGTATTGGAAGAACAAGTTAATATCGGGAAAGCCCTTTTCTACTGTCATAGACGGGATTTCGTCGCCTACTTTAAAGACGTGTTTGTAAAGCCCTGTCGGTGTAGGTGTACCGCCGCCTGCCGTAACTGCCGTCGATGTCGGAGCGCCGAACATGCCCTTTAATACAAGGCCTACGTTTCGTACATCCAACGGCAACTCAAGCTGACCTGACGCTTCAAGCTGACCTACGCCTGCTTCTGTTGCGTCACGGCGGCCTGTGATTGTGTTCGTTTCAATCAAATTCTGCTTTGCGGCAAGGCCGTTCTTATTGAACGGTACTCGATACGTTTTACCTGCCGTCGGCGCAACTCCATACGCCGTTTCAAACGAAAGGTTTGTGATAGATTTCATGCCTTTAGCTTGTTTAGCCATTCGTTTTATCTCCTTTAATAATCAAGAATTTCACCCATAGTCGGTTCTATTTCAGTTTCGATACGCATGTATCCAACAAACTGCGGAAACGACGCTTTAGGCGATAAGTCGTACTCAACTTTACTTAACGGGTAGCCGTGGTCGATAGCACATTTAGCAACAACTTCATAAATAAGCTGTCCTAACTCGTCTACTTCTACTGCACCCTTTAGGGTGATAGTATCGGCTTCGGGATAACCGCCAAAAGGCTGTTCCGTTCCGTCTACTATCATTGCGGTATTACTGATAGCCCACACGATGACCGCCGAATAGGTATAAGTGTCTAGCCCTTCACCTTCCAACTTGTTGTCATTCATGACAACGATAAAGGGGCAATCTTCCTCACTCGGCGATTCACGGGGGTTGCCGCCTACAATATATTTAGGCTTCTTGTGGAAATGTTCTGTACAATAGTCCTTTATATCCTGCGACTGCGATATATCAGTAAACCACGCATTCATGATTTTTTGTAATGCTAGTGTGTGTTCCATGCATTCACCTACTGATATACTTTATACGTTCTGGTACTTGTCTTAGCCGAACGGCTTGTGTTACCCATTACATAAGAAATGATTTTTTCTCTTACCGTATCGGCCGCAACTTGCTGTACCTTCGGTAACATTACAGGGAATGTCGGTCTTGCCGCCGTGTTCGTCATTGTCGTACCTCTACGTAAGATAATGCCTGCGGCGGCAAAGGCTCTACGGGTCTTATCGGATATAGGCGTTTGGAAACCTTCCTGCTGTTTGCTACCAATGAGAACAGCGGATTTACTTAGCCATCCTACAGTTACAACGCCGTCTTTAGCTCTGCGGCTATCGTAACCAACTGCCTGCCTTAATCTACCCATTAACGGATAGGTACGTTTGGGTGTGTGACCTAACGCCGCTTCCAACAGCCTACGCTGTTTAGGGGTAAGGCTTCTCGGTGCGTAAGGCTTGCCGTTAGGCGCTCCTGACTTAATACCCTCTTTAATAACCCGTTGTGACTTCCATGCCGCTGATTTAAGGGCTGACGCTATCCATTTAGGATTATCCTGTGCGGCCTGCAACAAAAAGGCGCTTGCCCTATCTTCATATTCTATTCGTAAGTCCATATGCTCACCGCCTAGAACACGCCGTTGCCGTAAGGAACAGCCGATTCCTTATTAAGGAAACGTAACCGCCATACCACATTAGGTACGTGCTGTTCCATAGCCACATAGGTAAACCGTATGCCCTTATACTCTATCTTATCCCCTGCGTGCGGACTGGTAATGCCCTTTACGGGGTCGTCGTATAGCGTAAAACTTGCGTCGCCGTAACTTCTATCAAGCCCGTGCGGAGTCTTTTTAGTATCGTTTACGCCAACTTCTGCCATTGCTAGAATGGTGCGGCTTTTATCGCCTGAAATGTAGGTAATTTCTTCGCCTGCGTCGTTAAAGAACACATCTATATCTGTTGCCATGTGTTCGACAAGGCGGCTCATTAGTTCTTACCTACGGTGTCTTTCGCCGATACTTTAGGCAAGCCTAACTCATCTACGTTTTTGTCGCTAGGCGCTTCTTCACTTTCCGTTTTATATGCACCTGTGTGTTCGGAAAGCTCGCCGTCGCTCGACTCGATTAAAGCCTTGCCCTGTTCGTCGTCAATCTCGAATACGTCACCTGCGACAAACGTTTCACCGTTGTGTTGTACTTTAAATCTATTTACCTGTACTAACATGCTATCTCTCCTTTACGAAAACAAAGGGCAAAAGGCGCTCCTCACTGGAACGCCTATTCCCTAAAGTTATTACATTACTTTCAACGTGTACCAATCGTCATACGTTGCAGGTACGGGCAACATTGCGGAAGATACTGCTAACTTCTTCGTGTTGCTTTCAATGTCATCCCATACCTTCGGAACGAATGCACTTGCATAGGTCTTAAACTCGCCGTCGCCTTCCAACTGCGTGATAGCCGCAAACAACTGCTTGCCACGACCCGAAATACCCATAACTACATAGCCGTCGGGAATAAAGGGCTGTGCCGTTCCTGCGTCGTCCGTGTATGTTGCGTCGTATACATAGATAGGCAAGTTGCCTAATTCCGTAATAACGCCGAACAGCGTAACGGAAGTGCTTAACACTTTCGGCGCAATGCTCATGAGATTGAGATTTACCTGCGGACGGAGCAAGAAGTCTTGCGTTTGCTTACATTTAAGCAATGCCGTTGCCGTCTTGCTGTTCATTACTACATAATCGGGCAACAAATTAGCGTTCTGCGAAATAGCCTGATATGCTTCCTGCAACACATCTCTCGGCGTTGCCGTTGTCGGGTTGCTCCACATATCTGCACCGCTAAGGGTTTTCTTCTGCGTGAAGTCTGTATACGTTACCGTATCCGTTACAACAGCCGTACCGTTTGCGGCATAGCCTGTAATATCAAACTTGCCGAACAGCATAGCCTGTGCGCATTCCCATTCATGGCGGCGTACAATCATATCCTGCAAATCCACTAAGTCACGTGTACGGAGTTCCATTGCACGTTCTGCGGGCGTTTTCGTGGATACAATGTTTTCGCCTAAGCCACGCATTTCAACGTCTTTCGTGTTGATGGTGCGGCTCGGAGCTAAGATGGGCGGCTCGTACATGTTCGTCTTACGGCCTTCACGTTGCATATTTACCGTATTGCCGTTACGGGATACGAACGGTGCAAGCGGACGGCCGCCTTTTTGAATATCCATGAGAACGTAATTCGTCGTGAACGTTTCTACGTTCGGGAAGAACGTGTCACGGAAAAATGTGTTCGGTGCATAGGCCTGTTCAATAGCCTGTAACATCGTATATGTGCTGTTTACATCAAATGCCATTGTGGTATCCCCCTATTTATGTAATTTAACTACAAGCATACCGTACTTGTGCATGCTATCAATAACCTTAGAAACGTCACCAGTGCCGCCTTTAAACTTCAACTTTTCTGCGTTAAATACGCCTGTGAAGTAGGCTTCGGTGTTTACTTCGTGTGTAGCGTCTACGTCATTACAAAGAACAGCTACTACTTCGTCTGCGTCCGTTGCGGCTTTGTACTTGCCTGCGTCAAACTTAAGTAACGTACCTCGTGTCAAATTACCTTCACCTGCGGCGATTGTAACGCCGTTTGCTACTGCGTTCGGATTTGCGCCGCCAATCAATTCATCATACTGTGCGGTTGCTACTTGCGTAATGCGTTCTGCCATTATTATTTACCTCTCTTTCTGTTAAGCATTTTAACCATAGCTTGAATGCCTTCTCGTTCTTCGTCGGCTTCGTTATGTACCTTATCAATACCTACGTTTTCCGCTCCCGATACCTTTTTATCGACAATGCTGTCTACGTTCGGTTCGGCTACGTCAGAAACGGCTACTGTTTTTGCGTTTGCGGCCTTAGCCGTATCCACGAAAAACTGTACATCTTCTGCCGTCTGTCCTGTTTCTTTAGCGTGATTGATAATCTGTGCTACTTGTTCACTGCCGTCTGCTAATGCGTCTAACGCCTGCATACGGCTACGTTCTGCTTTGATTGCGTCGTCTTTAATCTGTTCACAAAGGTCTGTGTACTGATTCTTCAAGTCCGCAACGTTCTTGATTTCTACTTTCTTTTCCATGTTGCCGTTCTCTCCTTTAATGATTTTTTGTAAATTGGTAACATCTGTTTCTGCGTAAGCCACAATAGCTTTGCGTGCCAATGCCCTTACGGGGCTGTTATTGTCGGCGGCCTTTTCACTTACCTGCAATATTTCCGTTGCAAATCCTTCTTGCACGGTCTGATTTGCGTCCATGTAGGTTTCTGCGTTCATCATATCAGAAAGTTCCTCACGGCTCTTGCCTGTGCTTTCGTAAGCGTTGATGATAGACTCCTTCACTACGTCCAATATATCGGCCGTCTTGCGTAAGTCCTCGGCATAGCCGCCTACACTCGTAAGCGGATTGTGTATCATAAACACACATCCTTTAGTGACTTGCCGCTTCTGCCCTGCCATGAAAATTACAGTTGCGGCTGACATCACTTTGCCGTCGCCGATAGTGGTAACTGTACCGCCTTGGCGTACATGCTCTGCAAGGGCGTTGTAAATGCCTGTAGCGGCGAATACACTGCCGCCGAAACTGTCAATCCATACGTTGATGTTCATGCCTTTGTACGCATTTAAGGCTTCTCTAAAGGCGTTCGGTGAAGTACATGTTTCGCCTATCCACTCATAAAGCCATACGTCGGAGTCATCAACAATATCTCCGTCGATTCGTAATTCTACGGTTTTTTCGTCTTTGGGGGCGAAATTCCAAAACTTAGTCATCGGTATCACTCCTTTCTTCTAAATTTTCGCCATCATTTTCACCTTCGGCTACTGATACGCCTACAACGTTAGGATATACAGGCAAGCCGCTTTCAGATAATCGCTTGCGTTCGATAGCTAACCGTTCTATATTCTCGTTCCAGTCCGTACCAGTCATTTCTGCGGCTTCTTTTTCCCTCGTACTTAGGCCAAACATAACACGCATTTGTGCGGATTCGGCTTCTTTTACGGGGTCTAGGACTCCCATTGTCGGGCCGTACCACTCGGCATTGCACCATGCGGCCTTTATTTTCGGGTCGTCAAAAAAGCCTTCGGCTTTCACCCGTCCTCTTGCAACGGCTTCTGTAAGCCATGCTTCGTACACGGGCTGACAAAAATCTCTGGAAAACCATTCACGACGCATTTTAAACCCTGCCCATGCCTGCAACAAAGCGGCTCGGCTTGCGGTATACGACGCATTGAAGGACTTCATAAGCACTTCATACGGGATACCTAGCGCCGCTCCTAACTGTTTAATCAGTTCTCGCATGAACGGCTCAAACGTCGATAAGTTTCTCTGGGGGTCAGTTGATTTTAATTCGTACCCTGCGGGAATAGTGTTAATCGTTCCTGCACCCAACTGCAAAGAGTTAGGGTCTAATACCTCTCTTGTTTGATGTGTGCCGTTCAAGGCTTCTGCAATGGGAAATTCGGGGTCGTCGTGCTGTTCGGCTTCCATGAAGAATAAAGTGAAGAAAGACTTCACGATAGCCGCCGTAAGTTCTGCGTTTGTATATCTGCCTATCTGCTTTAAGGTTTCAATTACGGGGGCTAATTCGGGTACGCCACGATACTGTGACGGCCTTTCATCATGACAAATTTGTAAAATGTTGGGCATTCCCGAACGGCTACCAAACGCTTCTACTCTCGTCCACTTCGGTATGCCCGATACATCAGTAGGGTCATATTGGTAGCGGTTCGATACCCAGTATGCGGCAACTGCGCCGTCGTCGTCCACTTCGACGCCGTTAATGATTCTATTACCGTTGTCCGCATTCTTAATAATAACCGTGGTATTACCATACAGGCTTGCGATTGACGACGCATTAGGATTTCTCACCCTATCGGCTTCTAATAATTGAAGTCGGAGTCCGTAAGGCATATACGGTGTACTATCCCGATACTTAAAAAGGGCAAAGCTGTCACCGTCGATAAGATAGGCCGTGTATATCACGTCCTGCAAGTCGTAAAAATTGTTACGCTTGGCTATATCGCAATGCTTAGACAAAGCCCATAAATCAAACTCGGCTTTTACTTCCCTTGCCCACTCTTCGGCGGCTTCGGCGGTAATGCCTAACAACTTGTAGCTAGGCCTAGGTGATAATTTAAGCCCTGCACCCACTACGTTGCTTTTAGAAGTGTTGATGGCACTTGCCGCAACGGGTGTACCCATTACAAGGTCGGCGCTTCTTGCTCGTAACACGTCCAAATTAGCGTCTATATCGCTTTGCGGACTGCTACGCATAGGATTCCATGCGGCAAGACTGCCCTTTGTGCTACTAGCACCGTTTTCGCTGTAGCCTGTGTTGATTACACGGTTACGGCGAATGTTCACGGTATGCCCAGTAGGTGTTCTTGCCGTTTGCAGCTGTTTTTTACGTTTTTTACGCATGTGGTTCTCCCTTAGTCAATAAAAATTACACGCCTTGCCATACCTCGGCGACGGTTAGACGGTGCTGTTACCTCGTCATCAAGGGTAACGCCTGCCGCTCGGAGCTTGTTAATCTCGGCGGTAACGCTTTTTAGGTCGGCTCGTCTGTTCTTTAGCGTGCCGTCCTGCCATTCTTGGGAACGAATAATCTCCTGCTCGGCTTCTAATAGTCGCCGTAAGCGTGCTTGTTCAACGGTATCTGCCATATTAGACTCTCACTCCTTCCCTTATGCACCCGTATTTACGCTGTACCGTAACCTTTTCTACAGGTTTTTCGTTGCTTTCGGGTGCGTATACTCGGTTTAAATCACGTTTATATTCTGCCCAGTTTACGTTCAAGCTCTTCATACAGGCAAAGTTATAAACAGCAAGGTCGATAGGTTCGTTACGTTTATCTGACGCTACGTTTACCCACTTTTGCTTGAGTCTGCCGTGTTCTTTTACGGTTGTAAGCCGTTCGGCTAACAAGCCCTTAAAATACCGCCTGTCATACCCTCTGTCATCACCTAACGGGAAGTGCATGTATCTGCTTCCCACTTCGGTAACTTCCTTTAGGCGCTGTAACACGTGCTGTTTACAGGTACTTACGCCGATATTTACTATTTTAAGGCTCGGCATAGCCTTTACGGGTGATAATTTATCTATGATTTTAGCGTCAAACCGTGTTGCACCGATAATAGCGAACACGTTATTTACTTGGTTCATAAAGCAAAAATGGTCTACGCCGTCCGAATAGTGACCGCCACGGTCAATAAAGGTACGTGCGATTCGGATTGATTTGCCGTCTTTGAAGTGATATTCACGGGTGATAATGGATAACAGTTCGTTCCATACCTGCCCGTTCTCTTCGGGTGTACCGATGATTATCCCTTTTCGGATTCCCCATCGTTCCTCGCCTTCTCCCCATGCGCAAACCTCATACTCCAGTCGGTCGTCCTGCGTATCAACTGCACACGTGAGAAGTAATGCTCCGTCTGGTAGCTCCGCTTCATACTCTTCTCGGCGGTCTAACAGCGGTTCTATTTCCGTCATAGTAACGTCGGGTGTGTATACCTCGGCAAGTCTGGTATTTACGAACGTCTTTAGCGACTCTTCGTCGTCTTTAGCTTCTAAATACTCTTGTACAATGGAAGTCCAACGTACCCACGGCGACGTAAAAGCGTTTACGTGAAATGACCGTGTAGCCGTGACTCCTTCATTTAACTTTATGTATCCCTGTTCGGCTTGCTTCATCTCGGCTTCCGTATAGGAAAAACCACAATCGGGGCAAAGCCAATTTACGGAATGTACGGCGTATGACTTCTCACCGTTTTTATCAAACTCGTCATACTCGTACCGCATATCATCAATAGTAAGCCAATGCCATTCACCACAATTAGGGCATTTATACCGCCATTCTTCCTGCGTTCCTAGCATATACTCTCTATATATGCGGCTCGTTTCATCTGTCGGTGTGGAAAACAGCCCGATGATGTGATTCCAGAAGTTAGAAGTACGCTTGATAGCTAATGAAACAGGGTCGCCTTCTGTGCCTGCACTAGTCGCAAATCGGTCTACTTCGTCGCATACCAGTATGCGGATAGAACGCTTCGCAAGTCCGCTCGGAGCATTACTGCCAACTAGGGCAAGGTAGCCGCCTGCGAACAGCTTCTTTAGAATGGTGTTGTCACCGTTTCGTGACTTCTGGTCGTGTATTCGCTCTGCAAGTACAGGCGTTTGTTCGATAGTAGGTGTTAAACGTTCCTTTGAAAAGTCCTTACTATCTTCTACCGTCGGCTGTACCATTAGCATAGGGCAAGGGTCTAGGTGAATGTACCTGCCTAACAAGTTGAACAGGATTTCTGATTTACCTAACTGCGCTCCTAACATGGCCACAACTTTAGTAACGCCTTTCGTTGTAAATGCGTCCATAATAGGTATCTGATAGTCCTTGCTAACCCACTTACCTGCGTCTGCACCGTATTCGGAAGGAATGATTCTGTAGGCTTCTGCCCACTCCGATACGCTCATGTTCGGCGGCGGCTCTAGCCCTTCTATTAATCGTTGAAACACCGCAATAGTCTTATCGGGTACTTGCTCCTTCTTTGCAGGCCGTTTATTAGTGTTAGTTTTCTTCTTCATCTTCTTCTAACCTTTCTAAGTCGGCGGCTTTGAAGGTAGCAAGTTCCGATAATGCACTATTTATGTACTTAGTCATAATCTCGTTTACTTCATCGGTATCCTTGCCAACTAGACTAGTAGCCATTTTTGCGGGCATAGCTAAAAGGTTGCGTCGTAAGACGGTGATTAAGCCGCCTAGCATAAAGTCGATGTCCTCGGTTCTATGTAACTGCCCTTTCAGTTCGCCTAATTTTAGTTCCGCAATTTCACGCTTCGCTTTTTCATGTAGCGTTTTTTCACGGTCTAAACTTATATCTCTGTCCGTCGGAGCGTCCACTTTTCTCAGGTAATAATTTCGCATACTTTCGATGAGTAAAATCTTGCTATCGTCACTCCGCAAAAGTACGCCTGTTTTGGCTAAATGACTGATTTGCGGCTGTGATATACCTAGGACTTTACCCATAGCGGTTTGGCTCACCGTTAGAGTGCCAAAATTCTTTGAAACGTCCACGCAAAAATCACCTAGCCTTTCTATAATCTATGAGAAAAAATCATAACTAATTAACTGGGGCGGGGCGTCCGACCCCTATTTCAAGCCATTTGTAGCGAAAGTACCTTCGTATTGAGAACGAGAATGATAATTGTCTTGAGAATATTATCATTATCAATTAGGCTCTCACTTGTGCCGGGACTCCGGTCGCCGTTGTCGTTCTCAATACTGTTATCATTTAATACTGCAAACGTCAAAAAGTCGAACGGCTTAATAATCTCCGTTCGACTTTTTCACTTTACATTATACATAACGTAAAAGCATGAAACAAGCGACATTATACGACATTAAAGAATATATAAATTCCCATCAATTTTGCTATTTTTTGTTGACATTTGTATTTAATTTTGATACAATTAACTCAACAGATAAATATTAATTATCTGATTATGAATTGCCGCAAGGGCGGCGAAAGGGGTTTTTAAAATGACAAACGAAAAGGCCATGAGAATTATTGACAATGCGGACGTTTACGACTTAGCGGCCGCATATTCGGAGTACGTCGGGAATGAACTCAACGACCCGGACAGCGCATTATTTGACGTTGACAGTATGGACGAGCTTTTTTATGGCTACAACCTCTCACAATTTGCAGATAGAATTTTTTACGGAGATTATTCACCGTCCGCCGACTTCTTCACGTTCGACGGGTACGGGAATATTGAAAGCGTCGACGCCCGCGACGTGGTCGACTTTATAACAAGTCGACTAGACAGCGACGACCTAAAAGCCGTCGCCGCCATGCTTTAACCGCAGGGCAAACAAAAAAGCCCTTACAGTTTCAAAAACTGTAAGGGCTTTTTTGTTGTTGACTTTTGTATTTAATTTTGCTATAATAAGTTATAAGTTAAATTTGAATTGCCGCAAAGGCGGCGAAGGGAGTTTTTAAAATGACTAAAAAAGAAATCATGCAAGCTGTTGAAAGCTTGCGCAAAAACCAAACGGGGCGAATTGCCCCGACGGCCGAAATTGCGGCACTTGCCCGGATGGCTTATGTGCCCCGGCTTGCCGTCTGGAATGCGTACCGGTCGACGGCGACCCCCGCCGACGGCCGGGACGGGCGGAGACTGGAAGAGCTCCGCCGCATGGCTTTAGCGGCCATGCCCGCCGCTTGCAACATGCCCCGGCGGGGGCGGCAAATGAAAAAAGCTAAGCGCTTAGGCGCTTAGCTTTTTTCTTTCGTTTGCTTTCCAGCATACAAATTTTCAAGCTTTTACGCCTGTACCCGGCAAGGTCATAATTACAACCTTGCAGGGTGCTTTTTTGTCTATTTTCCCGGATTTACCAATTTTCAAATGCCTAAAATTGACGCTTATATTAATTTTAAAGACGTTTAGCCGTTTCGCATACATTACCCCTAATCTTTATTTTTAGGGGCTTAAAACGGATTTTATAACGTTGCTTTTTCTGCAATTCGCCCGTTTTTTCGCATGGTATCCGTTGACATTTGTATTATAATATGATATGATTAAAAGTGTATTTTTAAGCTTTTGAAAGGGGGTGAGGAAATGAAAAAGCCGCTTTACTTAACTAAAGAATTACAACATATGTGGGATTATGCACATGTTCATAGGTCAACCCGTGGCGGCGGATTCAGTCGCCGGGTGCATACCGCCGTTCATAATTACAATATGTTATTATCGGATGTCGTATTACCGGAATTTACGCCACGTCAAAAAATGATATTATTCCAGACTATCCCCCGTTCAGATATTACGTTATCCGGATACTTGGCGATTCCGGACAAAGTATTATTATGTGCTGGAGCGACAGACGAAGAAAAAACAGAATTATCGGAATTATTGAGAACATTATCAATATTGCAACTGATGAAACTCAACGACGATATTAATAATATCCCGCTCAATTTTTACGGTAAAGACGTAAAACCGCCCGATTTTGAAACTCCGTATGTATTTGATTAGTTGACTTTTATATTTAATTTTGCTATAATAATTTATAAATTAATTACTAGCTATTGCCGCAAGGGCGGCGAAAGGGGTGTACTTTTATGTACAATAAGGAAAAAGTTAAAGAACGTTTGAAAAATATCAGGTGTATTTATAAAGAACGTGACCAGTTCCGGCAATTTTATATTTACAAAGGCCTGTACGTGGGCTTTCCGTGGTCATTAACAGTAGTTGAGACGGCCGGAGATTGGAAATATGAACTTCATTCTTTATCTGCGGTATTAATGAACGGCGAAAGTACAACACTTTCATATAAAACAGTATTCGGCAATAAAGATGGATATTATGATAAACTAATATCGGCTATCGCCGTCGCCGCCTATGAAGTGATTGAAGAATATGACTTGTGGCGCAAGTCGTATGATTTCGATTATCCGGCCGAAAAAAGATAAACGACTTTAAAACCCCTTACAGTTTCAAAAAAAAAACTGTAAGGGGTTTTTTGGGCTAGAAAATCCAAAATGAAAATCCCAAAAAGCATTCTTGCTAAAATTGAAAAAGGCTAAGCGCTTTTAAGTGCTTAGCCTTTTTTATTATCGGTATGCGATTTAGTTTTAGAAAAACTCTTTTATGTCGTTCATACGGCCTATAAACTCTTCCGGCGTGTATTCGTCATAGGCCGCTTCTTCAATGAGTAGCCGGGCGTTTTCCGTCATGACATTTACAAACTCATCCGCCGCCCGGCTTTCAACTTCTTCATCTGAAAGCTGAAAAGCCCACGAAATATCAAGGCCGCCGCCGTCTCCGTCGCAAGAGATATGATAGTCTTCACCCGCACGGCCTTCCGTCACATATCCTAAAGAATCATATGAATCTTTAGGCCATGTCCGGGAATCACGGGCGAACGCTAAGGCGCATTCTTTGTATTTTGCGACTCCGCCCCAGCTGTCTCTTGCCGTTTTCTGTTTTTCGGCAAGTTCCGCTAAGTCCTTAAGAATTAAGGACTTAGCCCATTCCGGGGGCGTCCGTTCGTCCCGTTCCCAATCTTGCCACGTTCTCCGGGGCATTCCGAAATGTTCGGCAATCGCCTGTTGAGACATCTGTAAGCTTTCTCTTACTTTTTTAAATTCGTTCATGATGTTTCTCCTTTCGCCGCCTTTACGGCAATACCATTAATTTATGTCTTTATTATAGTACGCACTGCGTGCTATTGTCAAGTGAAAATCTTATACTTAACTATTCACGTATTGCAACGGTTTAGGCTTTTCAATGCGTTACGAATATAAAAGTTTTCTTGACTTCTGTATTTAATTTTGATACAATTAACTCAACAGATAAATATTAATTATCTGATTATGAATTGCCGCCAAAGCGGCGAAAGGGGTTATTAATATGTTCGATTTCATGGTAGTGTACAAAGATGAAGATGGAGTAAGTGAAGTACCGTTTAATAATTATGACGAGGCCGGCCAATTCTTCGATGACCTTGAATGTGATTGTATATGGGCTGAACTTCGCCGATATAATGACATGACCGATTATGATGTCATCGGCGCTATCGGCCGAAAGCGTTAAAAATAATAAAAAGGGCTGTTAAGAACAGCCCTTTTTATTATTGTATTTCTCCAGTTTCATTTATTACCGCATAGCATTCAAGGCCTTGTTGTAATAACCTTTGTGCATGTCTAACCGATACGAATACGGCGGCGGCGATGTCGTTCCACGCTTTACACTCGACATAGCGCATGTACACAATTCGCCGGATATTCGCATACGGTATTTTCCGTATGCCGTCGATTCGGCTATGCCGGGTGATTATCGCCTGCATTCGTTCTTTTTTAAGTTTTAAAAACTTCACTAATGTTTTTTCCGTGTAGCCGTCTGCCGTCGTGCCCGGAGTCGTTCCGTATGATACTGTTACCTTAGATGACGGCGGCCGGTTGATTTCGGTATATAGGTTATGTATTTGGGCTGACATTATGTCAATGTCAGTAGCTAAACTTTGAATTGATTCCAGTTTCTCTTTCGGAGTCATTATTATTATCGTTTCTCCTTTCCGCCGTAACGGGAAGTATTACGACATCCGTTTACTGTTATGTAATCGGCACATTTATGGTGATTACGGATGACGTGGATTACTGCGGCCTGACAATAACCCATTTTGTTATTTAAGCAGTGCTTACTATCACATTTTATTACAGTCGTTTTGTACTTGATTGGCATATTATTCCCGTTACGGCTCTCCTTTATTGCCACAGAGTAAATAACCCGATTTAACGGCAAAGTGGCTGTCTATTGTTATTATCTACCCTGTTGCCTTTTTTGTCTATTTGTTTACTCTTGTAATTCATGAATTAGCATTTCTATATATTGCCGGGCTTTCATCAAATCCTTAATCGGCGTACCTTTCATCGGATACCGGTACATGTATTTGCATATAGCGCCTTCATAATAGGCTATTTTACCGTTAGATGTGGCCGTCATAGTCGCTATTATGTCTGAACACTCCCGTCCTCTAAATGTATAGTGGTCGGGACTTTTTATAATATCCGCTTCGCTTTTAATTTCTGTTTCTTCAATCTGTCCGTTACAAAAATCACGGAATGACACCATTAGCTTTCAACTCCTTATCTTGACATTTAACGAATACCCTAAAAACGTTGTATTTTTCGTTTTAAGGCGTTTTTATGATTTCTACTGGTAAATTTTCCCCTGATTCATTGTAAAACTCGTTGCAGGTATCGTTTTGGCAATTTATTCACCATAAAGGAAACTTTTGCCGCCTAGAAAATCCAAAATGAATATTCCAAAAAGCATTCTATCCTCTTTCGATTTTTCGTCTGGAAAATCCAAATTAAAAATCCATCCATAAAATCCAAAATGAAAATCCGTCTGGAAAATCCAAAATGAAAATCTGAACAAAAAATCCAAAATGAAAATCCGAAATTACCTTTCAAAGAGATACATAACTACCAACAACAGCACAAAAGCTATTGCAATGTATCCCAACATGTCCCACTGGTGTGTAAAAATCGAATAACTTAACATAGCGTTATCGCCCCTTAACTGAATTTCTTCATCATATCGTTGAAGTGAAGAGTAGGCTTTTCTTTGCACTCTTTGGCCACTTCGCTCATCAAATTCAAGTCCTTCTGAACGGCCACATACAAGCCGCTAAGAATTACTCCTATCTGGTCTTGCATATGATTATACACCTTTGCGCTTGAAAGTAACATACCTACAGAAGTCATACACGCTGACCCATAGGCGGCTAAACTAAAATTTAAAAACACGTCGCTATAGTGTTCTCCGTCAACCTCATAGCTTTCTAAAAGGTCAGAAAATCGGTCTAAAACCTCTTGCGGAGTAACCTTAATAAAACCCTTTCCGTCAAAATTTACTTGCATTCCTGTCACCTTTCCTTTCTAATAAATTTGCCTTTAAGGCTTCAATAAGTTCTCGTTGCCCTACTTCCTTACGCTGTAGGGCTTTCATCACTTGTTCGTCAATCGTTCCTTTCATAACAAGATGATTGATGACAACCGTTTCTTTTTGGCCTTGCCGGTAAAGTCTTGCATTGGCCTGTAGATACTGTTCAAGACTCCACGTTAGCCCGTACCAGATTACTATATTGCCGCCGTACTGCAAATTTAAGCCGTAACTGCAACTTGCCGGGTGTGCAATAAGCATTTCAATCTTCCCGTCGTTCCAATCCTGCATATCCTTTTTACCCCGTAACACTTTTGCGTTCGGGAAGGATTCTAAAATCCGTTCTTTGTCGGATATGAAACTGTAGAACACAAGAACAGGCTTTCCGGGGTTGCAATCTACTATATCTTGCAGGGCTTCAATCTTGACGTCGTGTAACCGTATCGTTTCTTTCTCGTCGGTATAAAGACAACCGTTTGCCATTTGAAGTAGCTTATTGGATACGGCGGCGGCATTAACGGCTGTAATATCTTCTCCGTCAAGCTCAAGTACCATATCCCGTTTCAATTCGGCATATCGCTTTTTAACGTCTTGCGGCATATCAAGGGCTATGACGTTATCTATTCGGTCGGGCATAGTCAGATAATCTTTCGCTTCAAGACTCATGCAGATGGTGTCGATTTTACGATATATCGTTTGCCGGGCTTCCTCGCTATGAATGCGGTAGTCGAAAACGATATGTCCGTTTGTTCGGTTCGGCTTAAAGTAAGCGTTTCGGTACTGGGTTAGTGTTTTACCTAATCTTTCACCCCCGTCTAGTAAATATAGTTGCGGCCATAGCTCCTCTAGTGAGTTCGGCGACGGCGTACCGGTCAGAATGACAATCCGGGAAAACGAACTTCTAGCTTTTCTCAAGGCTTTGAATTTTTGCGTTTGCGGACTTTTAAAGCGGCTAGACTCATCGATAATAAGCATATCAAAGGGTAAGCTGTAGTGGTACTTGCGACAAAGCCACGATACCAGCGTATCCCCTATGATAAATAGCCCTGATTTTTCCTCTAACAGCTTTTCTCGCTGTTTAGGCGTTCCTGTAAGGGTGTGCACCCTAAAATCCTTAAAATCGGAAAATTTTGAAATATCGTCTTGCCATGTCGATTCGGCTACTTTAGGCGGAGCTACGATAAGCACTTTTTGTACCTCAAACCGATTAAACATAAGCTCGTCAAGGGCGTATAAGGTAGACGCCGTTTTTCCTAAACCCATATCAAGGAACAATCCGTAATGCGTGTTTTCGACTATTCGCCGTGCCGCTTCCTTTTGATACGGATAAGGCTTAAATCTCATTAGGCGCTAACTCCTTTCGTACAAATTCATCAACCCCTTCCTTCGTGTCGATGACATACACGCTAAATCCTTGGCTATATAATTTACGGGCTACGTGCTGTTGTAAAGGCCTAAGCTTTCCGTTCGGGCGTTTCAATTCGACAAAAAAGGCCTTTCCATTTTTCAATACGATTCGGTCGGGTACGCCTGCATTAGACGGGCTCACAAACTTAAACGTAAGTCCGCCTTCCGATTCGATTCTTTTTTTTAAGTACGTTTCTACTTGCCGTTCGCAAATCGGTTTTTGAATATTCAATCCAGTTCTCCCTTCTAAAAATGGGGTGGTGTACATGGTGTACTAAAACACCCACTTCCTATATAGTATATAGATATATACATATATACATAAATCTATATAAACCTATATCTCTATATAGTAATAACAATATTATTGTTACCATTGTTACCATATATATATAAATAAGGTGGTTAAGCCATTTCAGTTGGTAACGGGGGTGGTAACCAGAGTGGTAACGGTAACGGACTTTTCCGATTTTCTCAATTAAAATGCGATTATTGAGAAAACTAGAATTATGTCGATAGTTTTCGCCAAACATTCGTTCGGTCATTTTTACCCTAAGCCCGTTCCACTCCACTTTTTTTGTTACCACTATTCGCCGCTTTCTATACGCATAAACACACGTTGTTTTCCGTATATTTTTCCAACTCTTGCTGTATACGGATTGCCGGATGTCCGATTGATACCGTCCCAGTTTTTCATGCGTTGCATGATAGCTGCTATTTCTCTTAGCTCGTACTGATTAGCTTTTCCACGTTCTCCGCCGAATACCTCACACCATATTTCAAGAGTACAAACGCAAGTTCGAGTTGTTCCGGCTTTTTCGTCTTCCTCGCTGTAACCGTCAAGGTAAGCCCGGCGTTCAAAGAGTTCCATATCCTTCCAGTTGTCGGGTAGTTTCTTGTCTAGGTAGTCTTCGATAAGCCCTACTTTTTCTAACCCTTCCGTGAAAGAGTCCTGCAACTCTTCTACTTCTGCTAGGGCGGCTTTTGATAGTAGAAGGGACGGGTTTTTACGATACAAGTAAACGGCTTCCGCCCATACACTATTCACGTACTCTTCCGTAAGGTCTAACGACGGGTCTTTTTTTGCGCCATACGCCACGATGATAGGCCAAAACCTACGACCGCCTGTTCTGTCTTTCAAGAAGATAAGGTCGTTTGTGGTGGCGGCGAAAACACATTGTCTGGGAAACTCTTGAACTCTTCTTCCGAAAGATACTCTAAACTTATCAACCCTTCTACTAAGGAAGGCTTTTATCTGGTCATTTTCGGCTTTTTTAGTGGCCTGCATTTCGCCTAGTTCGACAATCCAGCTACCTTGCAGTTGTTCTAACGGGTCTTTGCCGCTAAAACTTGTAATGGATTCGTTGTACCACTTTTTTCCCAGATTGCCTAACAAGGTTGTTTTGCCTATCCCTTGTGCTCCGCTGAAGGTGATACAGTTATCGAATTTACAACCTGCATGGAACACACGGGCTACGGCCGCCTTTAAGAAGTTAATAGTTGCTTCTCGTGTAAAGTTCGTATCCACGGCGTTTAGAAAGTCGATAAACAGTGTCTCTGCCCGGTGCACTCCGTCCCATTTAAGGCTGTTCAGATAGTCCCTTACGGGGTGAAAACGGTGCTTGTTGGCCGTTTCTATGAAGGCGTCTTCAATAACTGCCCGTGCTTGCAACTTATACGTCACATCGAAATAGTTTCTAAGCTGTGAGTCGTCGGAATCCTGCCACTGTTCGCCCTCTTTTTTGTCACGCCACGGAAGGTCTTTTAATATATCTATCTGTTGTGAGAAGGTGTTAAGGCCGAACGTGTCTTTAAGGTTTCGGTCGTTTGCCATAATAAGTAATACGTTCTTGGCGGAAGGCTTGATTCTAGGCTCTTTATCTTTAGTGTATTCAAGTTTGGATAGCCACTCTTCAAGCTCTTCACTTGCGGCTTCGTCCGCTTCCTCGTCGAACAGGTCGGCATTCACGGTACGTACATATTCTTTTTCAACGTCATTAAGCCCCTGTACAAACTCTTTCATTTTTACGCTTGACGGTAGCTTTTCGACGCTGGTGTTGCTTCTTGCGTCTTCGTCAAGTTTACCGAAAAGGTGTACCCGTACAAGGTCATAAGCACTGCAAAGCATACCGCAAGAAGGGTCGGTGCTGTGATGACTGTAGGCAAACCTGTCGGAGTAAATGACAAGGCCGCCGGCGGTTGTGCCTAAAAGGTAGGTATATCGTCCGTTATCACACGGGCTGTACTCGTCCTTTAAGAAAGCGGCTATGGCCTTTTGTATCGGAAAGTAGATACGATTGAAAGCACCTATGTAACCGGGCTTTTCTAACGGGTCGCCTTGAACAGCGGCGGCGTGTTTGACGGCAAGCGTTTCGGCTTTACCCGTCGGCCACTGTGCCGTGTCCTTCCAGTCCTTGTATTGTGCAAGTATATCTTTGCCGTCAAGGATAGGGGCGTCGTTCGTGTAATATTCATAGTCGCCGTCTACGGCCGCTGACGGGAAGTACATAAGTCGGTGTACGTCGTATGTCGTCGAATCGAAATTATCTATACCCACGGTGTCGGCAAGTTTACGGGCGATAGCTTGATACGCTTCGGGCGATACGGGTTCGGCTAAGGGAAGGATTAAGCGATACCTAGGCGACGCTTGCGTGTGTGAGTGTGTAGAGTAAATCGCATAAGCGTATTGGCCTAAAAATAAATCCACATCGCTTAGAAAATCCGGAGAAGGGCTGTCGGCGTCAAGGGTTACTAATTGCCTGTTAACCGCTTCTCTTAACAGTCTTCGTTTACCGCTAAATGTGCCGCCTACAAATGCGCCTACGTCCTTAGCTTGTGCCCGCTGTTCACGACTCATAGCCGCATATTCTTTTACCGTCTCCCGGGTACGTATCGGTGTTTTTAAGCTGTCTATAAACTCAAGCCACGACGTTTTTTTAGCTATCCAGTTTTTAGCGGTACGGCTTTTGCCCACGGTAAGGGTAAAACTTACATCATTCATAATAAAACCTCTTTATTGCGGTAAGGTGGGTAATTCTAACCAGAATTTAGGTGCAAGAACAGGCTCGTTATGACGGTTCACGTACTCACCTGACCTTTTTCGCTTTAACGCCGTAAATTCGGGAATAGGGCTTGCTGTCGGCCACACGCCTAATACATATTCATTTAACGGCGGCCGTTCGTCTTTTGTTCGTTTCATCTCTATTGTCTATTCTCCTTTCAGTTCAATTCCTGCCAATGCGCAAATAGCCACGTATTTGTCCTTTATGTATTCGTCCTTTGCGTACAGACGAACAATATTCTGTCTGACATAATCGGCACTCACATATATCTTACGGAACGGCGATAGGAAATCTTCTCGTACATAAAGGGTACGGTCAACGTCGTTGAATTTACGGGCAAGCCCTAAGGCGGTTGTTTTTAATTCGCCCGTATCTTGAACGCTTCTACCTTCATCTGTAAAAAGGGATTTCAGGTGTTTTTTAGTCGAGTCCGGAAGGCCTTCGGTATCTTTGAACGGATGATTCACCTCTTTAGGTATTCGATATACAACTATCCCATTCGTTCCGATATATCCCATAGCTTCGTCTGCAAATCCGAAAAATTTATGAGACGGGCTCTTAGCGGCCTTTTGCCATAACTTAAATACACCCTTCGTAAGTACGTCATCTCGTTTAAGCATTTATATCATCCTTTCTTTGATTTACTTAACGAATACAATCCAGCGGGTCTTTCCTCTTTTATCACCTAATAAAGGCTTATGCGGAGCAAGTTTTAGTACCTCGGATATAGCAACTTGCGTTTCATTCCACTTAAAGATTAGAGTGCCATTAGGTTTTAGCACCCTAAAGGCCTCACTGAAACCTTTACTTAAATCTCTCTTATAGTCGGTAAGCTTTCCGTATTTAATGGCCATGAACGACTTCTCACCGGCACGTATTAGGTGTGGCGGGTCAAAGATAACAAGGTCGTACATCTCGTCTTGAAAGGGTAGTTCTCTAAAGTCGCATACAATATCGGGCAAAACTTCAACGTTTCTGCCTTCTGTAAATTCGTACTTACCCTTCCGGATGTCACAAAAGGTTATGTCCTTGTTTTTCGTATCATAGTAGAAAAGCTTACCCCCACAACACATATCAAGGATTTTCATTGTCTATGTATCATCCCCTGTACACGTATCATAAAGTTCTTCCATTGACGCTAGTACGATAGTGTCTAGGGGTAGTGCTAGGCTATCGGGTACGGCCACGCCGTCGGAATGCTCTTTAAGATAATCGGTAGTCCGTTCCCACACGATACGAACAAGCCGCTCGTCGTCACTTCTCCAGATGTAAGCCCTCTTGTCATTTTGTTCCGTGTAAATACCTACGGAGTCCTCACAATGTAGATTGGTAACGTTTGTTCTGATAGAGTAAAGGCTGTATACAATCATGTTATTCTCCTTCTAAGTCTTTAATTTCGCTTTTAACGATTAACTCCACTGTGGTTAGACTACTGTAATTACGGTTTAGCATTGACGCAATACCTAGTAGCATACCGTCATCTTCTATCCCCTCATATTTCATCAAATTAACCAGTAATTGGGATAAATCTACCAGTATATCGGATAGACTATCCTCTGTCATTGTCAGAAACTCTTTTTTGTCTTTCGGTGCAGTTATAATCATTTACGGGTATCCTTCTTTCTCGGCCTATCGGTAGGTAACAAGACGGCAAGCCTGTACACTTCATCAATGGTACGGCTTATTATGCGGAGCAGTTCGTCAATATCTTCTCCGCTTAGGGTAGGTATTCTATCTTGCAGGTCGTCAACTTCATATGCCGCCTGTGCAAACGTTTCGCATATGCCGTCTAATAGCTCGGAGTCCTCAATGTAAACCTCTTCTTTATAAGGTTTTACGTCGGCAAAACCTACGGCGCTTACGGTCTGGTAGTCGCCAAAGATAGAAAGAAACATCGGAGCGCTAAGTTCAGTGTATAAAGCGGTCTGGCTGAACACTTCTTGCGGTGTTCCTTCTATGATAGTAGCTATTGTAGCTTCTCCGATAACCTTGTTATCTTCCCTACGGGCAATGTAGCAAAGCATGTTCTCTTTGAGTTGCCCTCTGACGTTATCGGGAAAGTACCAGTATTTTATTTTACCCATTACCACGGAGTGTGCTTTGTGGAAAGGAAGGTTGAGTTTTACGGCTTCTTCAATCATAGTTAGTTTCCCTCTTTTCGCTTATCCAGAATACCCTGTAAAACAGGGCGTAAATCTATTACATTATTATCCTTGTCCAACTCATCCAACAGATAGGTATAGATGTCTATCGACTCTCTTCTTGAACAAGGTTCTACGTCTTTAGCAAGGTTAGCTACTTCAACTCCTATTAGCATTCTAACGCCAAACCGTCCTTCCCTATGATAGTAAACCTCAACTCTTTGAAATTCGTCCTTGCTCGCATGAATAACTAAGTTTTTGTTGTTAAGTAACTTAACTATAAGCGGATTCCTAATCATTAAGACTTCACCCTTTCGTCTTTGGCTAAGTCTACAACATCAAAGGCTATATCAAGTATCTGTAAACAATGTAGCATACCGTCTTTCACCAGTTTATAATCGTACTTAACAAGTCCGTAATCGTCGAGTAGGCCTAAAACAGTTCTTACTGCTTCGGTAGCTTCGTCAATTTGATACGATACATCGTTTAAGGCTTCTTTATTCATCATCTTGTTCTCCTTCTCGCAAGTTTTCCATTTCTTCTTTTAAATGGCTGATAGAGTACCTAACAGCTTGAGTCATCAAGTAGTCCCTGTTACGATATTCGGGGTGCTTGTTTTCCCAGTTAAGATAGGTTTCTGTGAGTAGTTTATCAAGCTCTCTTAAGTGCTTGCTTTTAACGTTTGTTAGGTACTCATCGCCATCGTACCCGTCATTAACGGCTAGTTGTGCTAAATCCTCTAAAATGGATTCTGCGTCTATTCGAGGAACAAAGTATTCCGATTGACCTACGAACAGATGTGTAAATGCATAGCCGCAATCCTCGTACAATCTCATTGCGTCAAGGATAGCTTCTTTCTCGGTGTCATAAAGGCCATAGACATTTTCGTTTAAGCAATTATACTTTTCTCCGTCATATTCGATTAAAGTGCTAAATCTAAACACATACTTTTTCATCTAGACCTACTCCTTTCAAAATAGCTTGTGTAGCCTCATCTCTGGAAAGTTTTGAAAGTCTCCCTTCCGGGTCTATTAGTAAAAACTCACCTTGCAAAAGGGTTAGGTCGTCCCCCTCGTACCCGTCGAACAACTCAAAATACGGCGGATTGGTATTCTCGTGGTAGAGGTATTCATATCTTCCATCGTCATATTCGGGTCGAGCATTCAATCTATCCAGTACGTCCGTTATGCTGGTGTAATCGTGGCTAAACTCATAGGCGGAGTATTTCGTCATTTTGTATACAGTTTTTGTGTGTTGCATAATATGCTCCCTTCTTTTCCCCACTAAACCCGGTAACTTTTCTATCCGGCTTAAGTGGTCGGCTACTTCATCGGCGGTCAAATACCCGATAATAGTGCTGTAACCTAATTTGACGTCTCTTACTACGGCAAGCTCATACAACCCATCTTCCTGTCCTTTGCTGTTGCGATTCTGACATACGCTTGCTCCGTAACCGTTTGAAAACCAGTAAAAGTGTTGCATTGAGTTGCCGTTTATCGTGTCACTAATTACAATCTCTCGTTGCGGCTCGTACTTACCGAATTTTATGCAAGACATTTGCTTTTTCTCCTTTCTAAACTGGTCTATTTCGACTACTTTAAGTTTTTTAAGCTCTTTCAAGTAGCTTGAAAGTTTTTCGTTTAATATTCCCGTTTTTGGCTTAATTGCGCCATTTATACGCTTTCAAGCTACTTTCAAGCTCGCATTAGCAAGCCGGCATTCATGTCGGTCTGCTACCCTGTGACCGAAATCGGTTTCGGCCGCAAAATGAGTTCGTTTTAAGAAAGGCTTAGGTAGTTTTACGTACTGCCCTCATCGCTCATCACACCGAAAATATTGATAAGCTCCGGCTCTTCTTTCGGCATACCTTTTCCACTCAACCAAAACTCCATTAGTTCATCAACAGTATTGAATAACAGCTTCTTCCCTTCACGCTTTCGTCTTTCCATTGACAACTCTGCACCGGCTCTCCACTGATTTTTGTAAATGTTCGGCCAACGCTTAATGTCTTGACGTTTCTTTTGTTCGCCGGCAAACGGGCAACATACGCACCCAATCCGCTTAAATCCTTCATCGTATAAACTGCAATACGGAACTTTGTAAGTTTTGATGTATTCCCATACTTCATCATCATTCCATTCAATAATCGGATGTATATACCTTTTGCCGTTTGGTTGTCGGCACGGCTCTATTAGCTTCCACTTCCTTCTACGTACAGATTCCGCATGTCTGACTCCCGTTACAACAAATCTTCCCATTCCGCCACGCTCTTTAAATTCGGCGCAACAGTACCTAGCTAATCTCGTCGGTAAAATCCCTTTCTTTTCGATTAGCTTCTTCATACTTATTTTAGGCTTCTCCATCGTAACTTCCGGATAATTTTCCGGACAAACTTTAAAACTTCCGGCGGGTCTACTGTTGTTATGTTAAGATGTGCACTGAACTTTACGCCGGCTCGTTTCACAAGGTCTAGTATGACGCAACTGTCCTTACCGCCCGAAAACGCTACGTAATACCCTTCCGGGGGCTCATGCAGTTTAATTCGTCGAATGGCTAAGTCTACCTTGTCAATCTCCCCGAAAAGCGTTTGTTCTTTTAACATTGGCTTCACCCCTTTCTCATTTACTTACGGTTCGCTATCCACATAAGCACTAGACTGACTAAAACAGCGGCAATGGGAATGTTTGACGTATCGGCAAAGTGTTCATATATCCACACACTGCCAACACCGAAACAGGTGAAAATCACCGTCCCAATTTGCAAGCTGGCAATAAACTTGTACAAGAACACATCTTGCGGACTAAGTGTTTTCCAAAAGGGTTTGATGGTCACACCGCTTAATTTACAGTTAAAGGCGACTACTGCCTGCTTTCTTAATATTTCCGCAAAAAGCGTGACCAGCGGTGAAATCATAAGTGTGGCGGTAGGGCTTATTACTTGAACTAATAAAGCGTTGAGTATAGCTCCTATTATCACTATTAAACCGAAATCGAGTAGATATTTACGCATTATTCACCTTTAATCTTTCTTGTAGTAGTCACTGTAGAAACCGTCGGCGTTAAGCGGCAAGCCCTTGTTCCAGTCAGTCGGCTTGCACATAAGCCTTACAATCTCTTTCAGTGTGGCGTCGGGGTCTTTAGACGGAGCGTCGATTATAACTTCATCGTGAATGTGCCCTACGACTTGATACCCTGCCGCCTGTAGTCTCATCATAGCCGCTCCTAAACAGTCTCTAGCGCCGGCCTGTACAATGTTTTCGACTAGCTTACCGCCGTATGTTTCAAGCGTTGTAAATACGCTTGCCGTTTGTGCCATGCCCTTATACTCTATTGACTCTCCCCCGAAACGGTTTGTACCGATTTTAGGGAACAAATACGTCAAATCCCGGCCACTTATAAGATGTATTAGAAGTGCCCCTTTTGTCTTCTCAAAGGATATGCCGTTAGACAAAGTAACAGTTTTACCGTAAATAATGGCGTTTTTGGCGGCCGTGTCGCAAGCGTTCCAAAACTCAATGATTTTCGGTGACTTCGCCCGCCAACGTGTCACAATATCGGGAAGTTCGGCTTCCGTTAATCCTTGCTTTAAAGCCCCCATTGTGATAAGGGCGTTTGCTCCGCCGCCATACCCTAGGGCAAGTTCGGCAACTTTTCCCTTTTGTCGTAATTCACCGTTTATCCCGTGTTTTACGACCGGTACGCCGAACATTTGGCTTGCGGATTCGCAATAAATATCGCCGCCACTCTTGAAGGTATCTATTCGCCACTTTTCGCCGGATAGCCACGCAATAACACGGGCTTCAATGGCGGAGAAGTCGGCTACAAAGAACGTATTGCCTTTTGACGGTATAAGCGCCGTTCTTATAAGCTGTGACAATACGTCGGGTACGTTGTCATATAGAAGATTGAGTAGACTTGCGTCGCCATCTTTAACAAGCTTACGTGCAAGGTCTAAATCCGGCATACTGTTACGGGGCAAGTTCTGTAATTGCACTGTTCGCCCCGCCCATCTACCAGTACGCCCCGCCCCGTAAAACTGGAACAGGTCATGGCAATAAAGTTGACCATTTAGCTCAACCTTTGTGTTTGCCATAGCTTCGTATTTCTTTACCGATGACTTACCCAACTGCTTACGTATGGTAAGTACCCGCCTTACGTCGGGGGCAAGCGGTAAAGCTAATAGCTCATTGAGTGCCGCCTTATCAAGGCTTTCGGGCTTTTCTCCCATGCGGTAGTCTAACCAGTCTTTGAGTTGTGCAACACTATTCGGATTATCAAGCTCCGTGATTGCTTTCATTTCGGCCGTAAGCGTATCCACTGTGCCGCTATTTAGCTGTATAGCGTTTTGCACTAAGTCCTCATCTACCCGTACCCCGTGGTCGTTTATCTGTAAGTCCAGTAGCCATAGCCGCCGTTCTGATTCGGGCGGCTTATGGCTAATAAGTTTCTTACGTATTTCCCGTTCTACAACCACGTCTTGACGGTTATATTCAATGTACGTCGCCCACTTGTCGGGGTCGTGTTCGGGATAGTTACGGGTTCTGTTGCCATTAACCTTAGTCGGCTTGCACGGGCAAGAGAAGTATTTAATCAAGTTCTTGCCCCGTGTATCTTTTTGTTCTTCAAGCTTTAGCACTTTGGCCACGGACGAAAGTGTGTTAGGAAGTCCATTATATTTAGCTAATACGCTTGAACATTCCCACTGTTCCGGCGGCATATCATGTAGATAGGAAAGCCTACGCAAGCACGTAATTTCAAATGCGGCGTTAAACGCCGTCTTGCGAATTTCCTTATCATACAAGGCGGCCATTATGGCTTGCGATAGTTTATGGGTTTTTGTAAGGTCTATCACTTGCACTGCTTCATCATCAAAGGCGAAACCGAACAGTAGTACCTCAAAATTAGGACTTGAAACGTATTTATGAACTCCGTACTTTATGTCGATGTCACTATACGTTTCAATGTCGATTGACATTGTACGCATTAGAATAAATCGTCTACGTCATCAACGTCGGAAAAGTCGTCATCAGTAGCAATGCTTGACGTAAGCGGTTCGCCATCGGCTAATTTACGGATACCTTGTAAGTACGCCCCGATACCCTTATTCCCGGCATTGTTGTAAGCACTAAAATTAATAACTGCCTGTACATAGCAACCGCTATATACTTCGGCATGGTCAAGAATTTCTTGCTTGTTGCGGTCAACGATACGGGGCGGATAAGCTTTTGCCGTTGAGACGTTCATGAAGTAGCTATTAGCATAAGCGGCGTCTTGTGACCGTTCTTCATCGCCGTCTCGTAACGGGATATTAAGGTTTGTGACCTTGCCGCCCCACTTATTAATACTTACAGGGTCTTTTTTTAACGCTTCAAAAGTGGCCTTAATTTTACCTATGGTCTTTTCGTCGCTCTTAGGGATGATAAGGCTTGCAGTGTATTTCGGAGCTTGTCCGTTAAAGCTTTTCGGTGTCCAGATATTAGCGTATGAAAGTCTTACTTTTCCTGTTGCAATTTTCATGATGTTTTCTCCTTTTCTACTCTAAAATAGAGTCGTCAAAATCAGATAATGTGTCGAGCTTAGGGCGCTTATCCTCTTCGGATACAAGCGTCGGTTTACCGTCTTGCTTACTAAGTACGGGGTCTAATATTTCGGCAAGCCGTTTTTTACCCACTAACTTATCAAGGGCGGTAAGCGTGATTAATTCTTTAGGTTTGTAAATATCATCGGTCTTGTAGCCTTCTTTTAACAGGATGTCGGCGGCCGCTTCGTCGTTCGTAATTATACGTTTAGAACGGCCTGCCACAAGCTTTAAATTAGGCCACTCCCTGCCGTTAAGGGCTTCCGTAAGGGCATACTCTTTGACGGCTTTAATCCAATTATCAATAGCGGTAGCCTTTAAAATAATATCCGCTATGGTTTCGGGCTCAAGCTCCCACGCTTCATCCGGGAAGTATTTGTTTACTTCGGCAAGTTCGTACTCGCTTAACGCTTTGCACCTAGCCTTCACCTTACAGAAACGACAATGGTCGCCGGCACAAAACTTGCCTTTACCCTTATAGGCAAGTTCGGCGGTTTTTTTAATTTCTTTCGCCCATTTCATAAGGTCTCTAATTGAAAGCTCGTCCGTTGAAACGCTGTCCAGTCTAGGCTGAACGATAGTCATGCGGACTTTAGAAAAGCCGTACAAAAAATCATAGGCGGAGCAAGCCCCTAGTGCATACAATCGCATTTGCGGATTATGCACGGCTGATACCGGAACGCCTTTACCGTATTTAAGGTCTATAATCTCTATCGTATCGTCCGATATTATCACCATGTCTCCCGTGCCGAAACCGTCCGGAACAATACTTGAGAAGTCTAACCGCTCCTCAACTTTGGCCACGGTGTCGGGCGTTGTTTTTTTAGCCGCTACCACTTTTTCGATACATATATCAACGTATCGGGCAACGGCTTCCTTCATTTCGCCGTCATCATAGGTAGCGTTCGGCTCACGGCCTTCAAGATATGCCCGTAAACACTCTTCGGCGGCCGCATGTGCCCTCGTTCCTTCGGCGGCATATTCAGATACCGTATCGGTTTCGGCGGCGTTTAGGCGGGCGGACGGCGGGCATTTTAGCCATCTAGCCGCCGCACTGGCTGAAAGGATTGCGTGCTTACTCATGTTTGGGTATCCCCAGCATGTCATATAAGCTATCGACCTTATCAATCGTAAGGTCGGTTAATCTTGCACCGTCCCCTAAGTTTTCCGTAATCCACGCCTTCACTTTACCGTGGTTAGCGGTGTCTTTCTTTGTGAAGTCAACTACATCTTGCCGAACAATAACAAGGTCTTCGGGTGAAAGCTTTGCCGCTTCCGTCCCAGACTCTTTATCCTTTTCCTCTTCTACAGGTTTCGGTTCTTCCTTCCGGTCGTCTTTCGGCGTTTCCTTTTTAGTCGCTTTCTTCGGCTTTTCGGCCTTAGGGGGTGCTTCCTTCTTAGCCGGTTCGGTTTTACTAGGTTCTACTGTTTCCGTGTGTGCTGACTGTTGCAGGGATAGAAAATCTTTCATTTCCTGCAATACTTCGTGACTTGTGCCTTCAAAACTTATTCTTACCACTTTGCAAAACTCCTTCCTATCAGATAAAGACATTGAGATGTTGCTATAAGAATTGACGCTATCGCCAATATAGCCATAATTGAGATACTTCGTGTTAGAAGGTTCATACAAACGCCCCCACAAATATTACGCAAGTAAGAATTGCGAACAAGAACACTGTTTCGACTAACTCTTTATAATCAAAGGTCTTAGTACAAGGCTTAGACGGTTGTGTCTGAACGGGAAGTTCAAGCTCTATCCACTCCCTATGAAGTTGTTCGTGACGCCTGTTTACCCACGACGGGATGGCCGCTGTCGGTGTTCTCTTCATCGCTTTCGTCTCCTTTCGATATAAGGGCATAGTACGTGTGCCCTTCTTCACCTTTAGCCGCTTCATAAAGGGCGGCAAATACCCGGTTCGGGTCAAAATTAATTATTTTTAGCATGGCTCGTTTCCTGTAAGAAACTAAAAGACTAAAAAAATATTTCTTTAACTTCTTCTTCCGAAAGATTCAACGTATCAACAATACGCTGAATTTCGGCTAACGTCATTTCAGATGTTCCCTTTACCCGTCTTGACCACGATGAAGGGGTTATTCTCACAAGGTCTAAAAAGCGGTTCATCGGAATGCCCCGTTTTTTAATAGCCGCTTGAAGTTCGGGTACGTTCATTTATCTTATCTCCTTTCAGTTTTGATATTTTGTTTCCTATAGGATACTCATAATCATACATTTTTAACCCTAGCATGTCAACCATTTTTGGCAACTTTTTTTCATTTTTGGCAACTTTTTTTCATTTTTGGCAAAAAAGTTGCAAATATGGCAATTTTTGTTTATGCTTAAATCATAATTATTCGGCGTCAATGAATGGGGGCTACGCTTTGAATACGGGTAAATTTATTAAGCATAAGCGACTATTATTAGGCTACACGCAAGAAGAATTAGCCCGGAAAATCGGGGTCACGAAAAGCACTTTATGTAAATGGGAATCGGGCTTTATAAAGAACATGAAACGGGATAAGCTAGAACAACTAGCGGCGGCTTTAGAAATCTCGCCGTTAGAACTTATAAGCACTACAAGTGCACCGGTAGTGGCACAAGGCGATAAAGAAGATATTATTTCGGCCTTGTCAGGAACAGAAGTTATGTTCGATGGTATGGAATATCCCATAACTCCAGAAAAACGGCGATACATTGCAAAAATCATAAAGTCTATATTAGAGGAAGAATAATAAATGAAAAAGATGTTACCTAAAGTGCTTAGTGTCGTGAAACGGTTTGAGTCAAACGACCCGAACGAAATATGTAAGGCTTTACATATTCGGGTTGTCCCGAAATCTTGTATCGGAGTAAAAGGGATATTTATTTCTTCTCCCATCAAACAATTAATAGTAGTTGACCGGGCACTTACTACGAATGAGAAAAACGTGGTGCTTGCTCATGAATTGGGGCATTATTTTTTACATGGCATAGGAACACGGATTTTTGCTGTTGATGTATTAACTAAAGAACAGCATAGACAACAAGAGTTCGAGGCTAATAAATTCGCATTTCTACTCATAGCCCACACCTGCCTACGGAATAAGCCACATATGATTGATAGCATAGCCGCTGAACAACGACTTACTTTTTCGGCGGTCGTCACTCTACTTGATGAATTTTCGGCCACAACTTGCTATTGCGGGGTAAATCATGAGTAAACGGGTTGCTCTATACATTCGGGTAAGTACGGAAGAACAAGCACGACAAGGCCTATCCCTTGACGCTCAAGAACAGGACTTGCGAAATTTTGCCGAACGTAAAGGGTATAGCGTCGTCGGTCTTTATGTGGATGACGGAGCGTCTGCCCGTAAATCTCCGTTTAAGAGAAAAGCGTTTAAACGGCTTTTAATTGACGTTGAACAGGGTCTAGTTGACCGCATTTTATTTATAAAGCTTGATAGATGGTTTCGTTCGGTACGGGACTACTATAAAGCACAAGATATACTTGACTCGCATTCCGTCGATTGGGAAACCACACAAGAACAATACAACACGACTACCACGAACGGCCGCTTAATGCTAAACGTAAAACTGTCAGTAGCTCAAAATGAGTCTGATATGACCAGCGATAGGATAAAGTTTGTATTTGAACAGAAACGGGCTAGGCATGAAGTAGTAACCGGTTCATTTCCTACAGGCTATAAGATTGAAAATAAGCACCTTGTACCGGACGATAAAACGGCACAATACATCATTAAAACCTTTGATACGTTTAACCGTACACACAACTTATCGGAAACGCTAAAGTATTTACGGAGCGTCGGGTACTACCATAACTACGCAAGCCTACGCTATTTGCTACGTAACGAAACGTATATAGGGAAAAATGGTACGGACTTAGAGTTTTGTAAGCCTATCATATCTCAAGAAGTGTTTTACGGCGTGCAGGACGTGCTTGATAAAAGGAAGGTTGTAAAAGCCACTCCCAGTAAGCTCATCTATCTTTTTTCCGGGCTTATCCGGTGTGCCGTATGCGGCAATAAATTTACGGCTAATTACTCTTACAAGAACGCAAAAAAGGAAAAGCGAAAACGATACCGTTGCCAAACAGCCCATACCCGTAAGGTGTGCACAAACACCAGAAATATAAAAGAAGAGGTTATCGAACAGGCTTTACTGCAAAGGTTCGACTCCCTTTATCGTAACCGCAAGGCCGTTGTACATGAGTCCGTTCAACAGCAAGTAGTTGATACCGAAAAAGTAAAGCACCAACTGCAACGGTTAAAAGAATTGTTTATAAACGATTTAATTACACTAGAAGAATACAAAAAGGACGCTGAACAGTATAATAAATTACTATCCATACGTCCTATAACCACGCATACGGTCTATGATAAAAAGCTGGAAGACGGCATACGGCCTTTATACGATACGCTGTCCGAAAAACAGCGGCAAGGCTTCTGGCGTCAAATTATAGATTATATAGTTGTCGATGAACAACAGAATATAGAAGTCTTTTTTAAGTAATAAAAAAAACGAATACTAACAGATGTTAGCCTTCGGACGTCAAAACACCCCAACTGGCCATGGGAGCCGACACCCCCAGGCCTATAAAGCTTAAAAAAGCTTCCGTGAAAATTGCATCCG
>ERZ773037.54-NODE-54-length-53196-cov-9.132064_pt1 | contig 53196 bp, 43 predicted proteins | sample MGYA00511466_ERZ773037 | MGnify/ENA primary metagenome ERZ773037 (study PRJEB29015, sample SAMEA2738146) | human oral metagenome | biome: human oral; feature: human-associated habitat; material: saliva | place: China | collected 2202 ... | reverse complement strand
GCTTCTTCCTCTGCTTTAGCTTTGGCTTCAGCTTCCTTACGTGCTTGTTCAGCTTTAGCTTCCTCAGCCTTAGCTTTGGCTTCAGCTTCCTTACGTGCTTGTTCAGCTTTGGCTTCCGCCTCAGCTTTTTCACGTGCTAATCGTTCGACTGTGACGTCACGTTCATTGGTGACGCTACCATAGGCATTGAAGGTGTACTCCGTATCACCAATCACCTTTTTATCATTAATGATTGGGTTTCCATTTTCGTCGTAGTAGTACTTTTTACCATCTACGGTGTGGAAACCGGTAAGGGAGTTCTTTTTCAATACTTGCTTGATCCAGTTTTGGTAATTGTCAGTAAATAACAAACCACCACCGTCTTTGTCATGCCCGTCGGAGCCGAATTGAACGAGCCCGACTAATTGGTTTTGTTGATTGACTAAGGCGCCACCAGACATACCATGGATTTGCGTACCAGGCCATTGCCAGAAATAGGCGCTCTTGTCATCCGGGGCGATCAAGGAGATGTTTTGACCGGTGTTTTCGTACAACATACCTTTGACGGGCAGTTCTTTGAAAAGTTTTTCTTCACCTTCGCCAGGTTTTCCGGGGTAGCCGATGGTGCGTGCTTGATAATCCGGGTGCATTTTTTTCCATTCAAGAGGATCACCAAGTGGAAGAGCTTTACCAGTGCCTAAATTCAGTTTTTCAGCAACGGCGTTGAATGGGGTTTTGAGTTTAATCATGGCAATATCATATTTCCATTTCTCACCACTACCCTTACCTTTGGTAGTAACGTGTGCTTGGTATTGGTCACGATTGAAGAAGTCAAAATCCTCTTTGTTAATGGTGATTTCAGTACCTGATGTCGTATGGTGGAAGTTAGCCTTTGTGGTTCCTGGTTGTCCATTGGTATGAATTTCACTGTTGGAACCAATGGTGATGGTCATTTTAACCACACCATCAAAGACCTGATTGGACTTGTCTGGATCAATAAAGTTATGGGCAACAGTTAGAATGGTATTGTTTCCAACAACGATACCCGTACCATTCATGACCATTCCACTGGCAAATTCTGTACGAATAAAGACAATATCCCCGCGGACAGCTCCGGTCACATTGATTTTACGTAAGTCGGAACCATCCCCACGGACATTGCGTAAATCAGAACCCGTAACGGTTGGTTTGTTCAAAATGCTTTGTGAACCTTTTAATTTGGGTGCTAGGCCATTTTCAACAACCTCAGGAAGTTCTTCCCCTTGAGGGAGGTTGTCTGGGATTTGAACCTTTTCAACAGGTTCTGTAACGGTTTCTAGTGGTGTATCAGCCGATGCTTGTTGCACGGCCAATACGCTTGCTAGAGTAGACGCTCCAACAAGGAGCGATTTCGTATGTAGTGACATAATTGTCCTTTCTATGGTTGCATTGCAAAGTCATCTTGTCGGAATTCTGACAAGTCGTCCTCAGTGAGCTCAATCTCAGGGACTTCTAGTGTATTGTAATAAGCGTCGTCAAATGCGGGTTCTTCATGGTGCAAACCTTCTGGGGCTTGTTCTCGGAATTCTTGCGTTTCTGCAATCGGTTCATGGTGAGATTCTGCCACCCACTCCGGTTCTTCAAACTGGTAATCCACATTCACTTGGAAGGTTTGGTCGGGGAACGTTTGTTGAAGATCTTCTTGAACCTCTTTAGCGACTTCTTCAGTCGGTGCCAATTTCTCCAATTGTTGCTCCATGGATTTGACAGACACTTCTGTTTGTCCGACTTCGATGGCTTCAGGATCCAATTGATATTTATCAGCAATTTCAGCCACCTGATTGCGTAAGATGAGACGTTCAGCTTCAAGAGCCTGAAGACGTTCTTGAGCTGACTTCATTTGGTCGATATCTTGAACCGCTTGTTGAACCTTGTCTAAGTTCTCTGGATGTTCATCCACTTTAGAGAGGTCTGGAGCTTCTTTGGAACGAAAAGCTCCTACAAATTCCGTGAATCCAGCAGCCATGGCATAATCAGCAAAGGTAGGCTCTTCTTTGGCGTCGACAACTTCCATCGCTTGACGCGCAGCTCCGTGGTTGGCATAATAGTACTGAGCAAACAAGGCAATATCCTCATCTGTCAAGTCCTTGGCTTCTTTCGGTGCATTTTTGGAGTCCTTGAGTTTTCGTTGAACTTCTTCAGGGACGTCCTCAAGTGGCGGTTCAGTAGATGCGAGAGACTCTGCATTGCTATCCGCAACCGCGTCAAGGGATGGTTTGTCCGCCAAGTCGGGTTGACTTGAAGCTACCGCTTCAAGGCGCGTGATAGGAGAGCTTAATCGCACCACATTATCCGGCAGGTCCTCAAACAACTCACCTGCTTGTTGGGCTTGTTGACGACGTTTTTTAGCCGTTTGTTCAACGATTTCCCCGTCGATATATTCTTCAGGAGCTTGTTTTAAGACCGTGGCTTTTTCATCGCCACGCAACACACTAGCCACCGTATCTAAATGGTCCGCCATTTTACCTCTGAATGTATCGACACCTCCGCGAACCCTTTCAACAAAACTTTGTTTGGAGCGATTGGTACGAAACTTGAGTGCTTCATAGTCCTCTTGGACTTGGTCTTTGACTGCGCTAGCGCTTTCACGCAAGTTGTCCCGAATGTCAGCGATGCGAGAGCGAATCCCTTCGATGAAGGGTTTAACACGTTCATCCTTATATTCGTTAAACTTATCACGCAAGTTCACCGCCACAGATTTTACTTTTTCTTTGGTAGCATCAACCGTAGCACTACTGATGTCGGATAAGGTATCTAAGGCGTCAGGCCCCAACAACTCACGACGACGCACACGTGCATCCTGGTAGTCCATCAAGCTTTTCTTGACACTTTGTCGTAAACTCATGAATATTTTCTCACTTTCTTATTTCTTTATCTACCTCCATTATACCAAAAAACAAGCAAAACCGCACGATTTCGCTTGTTTGTTCTGGCGCGATTTGCACCGATTATATCACATTTCAATCCACGCACCCATACGAGGTGCACAGGGCATTATTACCCAGCTTGTGGCCGTATTGGTTTTCACAGTTCCAATGTTCCACTGTTACAGGTATATCACAGATCCAGTTCTTTGTGAAGCCTCACCATCCCAAAGACGTTTGGGGTGGCACTTCTGTCGTCGGGTTCCGCGGTTTCAGCTTCGCCCAATGACAGACTTCCTTCTCTCACCATACGACCTAAGCCTGAGTTTTTGCCGTTAAAGCGACAAATTCACTTCTTAGGTTAATGAGGTCAGACAAGGTGCAGGTGCTCCTCTTAGCTACCTGAGGAACTTTTGCCTCAAGCGCTAACCGTTGCGTCGCCGTAACGGTTTTTAATAGGTGCCGGATAAAGTACCGAGCACCGATGTTATAAGATGCGTTTAAATCCGCATTATAGGTTTTGCCGGTTGGAAACTGCATCTCAGCATACGGTGTTACTGGTGTGATTTCACGTCCTCGTTTGGACCAGCCAGACCCATCAAAGGCTAATCGGCTGGTATATCGAGCGTTGACGCGAGCGATCCGTAAACCGTATTGGTGTGCCCGTTGAGCTAGTACCTTATAAATGCGTTTATAACGCCAGAAATGAGCACGTTTGACAATATTTTTGTCCTTAAAGTCTAAATACTCAAGAACAAAGACGTCTACGCCATGCTCGTTTCCAAAGTCAAGGATAGCCTTGGCCGTTTTATCGGCAATATCTTGGCTGATTCCAGCCACGCTTCTCCAAATCCTTTTATTGTGACGGGAACCGCGTTTTTGATTGCGTTTGATACGCCCTAGTTGTGTGTCAAGTCGGTCGTGCTCTTTGCTAAATGAAATGAATGTTCGTGCATAAACCGTACCGTCTTGGCCCATAATGGTACACGTAGCGTCTGTATTTAAACCCAAATCCACGGCGCAGATTTTGCTGATGGATTCTTCTTTTACCAAAGAAACTTCTTCCTCGTAAGAAAAGGTCGCATAAAAACGACGTCCTTTCTTCTGAATGGTGGGAACGTTTTGTTTCTTGCCAGTTAAGTGGGTTTGGTAATAGGTGCAATCAGAGGTTTTAAGTTTGTAAGTTTCGTAAACCCAATCACCATTTTTGAACACTTTGAGTTCGATGGCTTGACGAATAGGGTCAAAATTGCGAAAAAGGTTATTTTTATAATAAGCGGGATAAGCATAGTGATTTAAACTCAATTGTGGTGCTTGTCCTTTAGGTTCCTCTTCCCAATTCGCTAAGTTACTACGATAAGAAGAGACGATGCCAAGAGCTTGATTGAGTACGGCTCTGCGCAAATAGGACGGAAATTTGGGATATTTCTCATCAAATTCGTAACGAGCTTCATTTTCACCGTTAGAATGAATGAGTTTTTCTGTATATGTCATTCGTTGTTTTATATACTCAAAATCCTTCAGCTCCTCCCAATGCACATTTACAATTGGAATGACAAAGCGAAGAGCATTACGATAGATAGCGATGGAGTTTTCTAGTGATTTTAAATCACCAGTTAACTTTATCTTATAACTTGATGTTAGCTTCATGACAGTCGTCTCCTTTCTCTTAGTATACTTTTATTATATCAGATAGAACTACAAATGACAAGAAGTCATAGACCTACCACATTATCAATGGACGCCTCACTCACACCACCCAAACTTCGTTTGGGTGGAGCCTGCGCTCGGCATTAGTCAACCATGCTTGCAGCCTTGTGTTTGCTGTCTTCTTGCTGTTGCTTTCTACGTGACTGCTCATAGAAATCATTCATAAAGTCATCCAAATCGATGAGCGTTTGAGTTTCAACCACTTCTTCTTCCAGTGATTTTTCTTCCGCTTCTTTTCGTGCTTCTTCCATTTCTTTGAAAATTTCAATATAGCGAAGCCACGGCGTCATATCCACTTGTGGAAGCTCTGGTAATGGTTTCGGTGACGCCTTCTTCTCAGGTACTAATTTTCGTTCATTGGGGACGTTCGAACCTTTGGTGAGGGTCAAATGTCGGTCAATGTCATGGGTGAGCTGATTAAAGCTTGAGGGTTTAATGACCCCACGCTCTTCTTTTCCCTTCATACGCGATAATTCAGGGTAGTTTTCATAGACCACCACGTGCACATGAAGGTGGAGGGTGTCATGTTGAATGGCGGCAACCATCTGGGGATCCCGATAGCCTTCTAAATCGACCATGGACTGGACACCTGCGCGGACAGCGTGACGAAGACGGACATCATCATACTGATGACGGTAATCTCCTTTTTGAAGAACGACCGTGTCATCATCCACAATGCCTTGTTCTTTCAGATAGTCAGGGGAGAAGGAGATGACCATTTGTTGGATAGCACGATCCCCTTCCATAAAGTAATCCTCAACCACATCCGCAATTCGTAAGGTTTCCGCCCGTGAAATGGCTGTGTTATCGAGGGTAAAGGCTACCCCATCACCTTGTTCTACAAATCCTGTCGGACTAGCGTAGGCAAGGGAGGTGTCACAAGCTGAGTCCCGTGATACATAATCCGTAATAAAGGGTTTCACCGATTTACCGCGTGAGCCATGAATATTAAACTGACTTCGAACAATGACTTGGTTTCCTCTGTCTTTAATCATACTGCTGGACGTTCTCCTTTCTAAAAGGACCGCGAGGGTCCTTATTTGGTGATCACTTCAGGTTTTTCTTTCAGGAGTTTAGCGACCAATTGTTGGAACTGATGGGTTCTCTTCTCGCTTGTCAATCCTTGAGTTTTAAGAAGGAGGGCGTTGAGCAGTTTCATAAGAAGCTCTCGTGACACCCCGAATTCCATAGTGACGTAGTCGATAATGGAATGTTCATTCGCAAACACTTCTTGTTCCACCTGTTGGGACGGAGTAAGTGACTCATCAATCCTGTTTGAAGGTTCAGGTGCAAAGTAAGGGTTCTCAAGTGATGGTGTATCCACAAGTGGTGAGACCTTTGATGGACCTTTTGGTTCAGGGATTGGTGCCGCACTTCCAATCGGTTTAAACCGTTCAGGCGAAGCGTGCGCCGCTTCGATATCTTCTTCTTCCTGGTCGGAATGTTCCGAAATCATAATACGGATCATTTGTTCTGTCACTTGGTCCGGCAATTCCACATTCTTTTCTGGCGGTGTCAGGTCACGAACCAAATCGGCAATGGTTCCTTCGTCCAAAACCTTACCTCGAAAGTTATCAGACTTGATAAATACCTTTTTGGCTGAAAGGCCTAGTAAACCAAAGCTGTGGTTAAAGAGCTTGTCCATAGACGGAAAGATAATGAGTCGAGGCTTCGTATCCTCACTACGGTAGGCAAGAACGGTGCGTTTCCTCATACCGATCAAGGCAAATCCGGCAATTTCTTCAGATGTGGGTAGGATTTCAAAGCCGATAATCCCATTATTTTCACGTAAATAGGCGACCGATTCGTCCCTCATTAACAAACGAAAGAGCGCGGGAGCCACGCTCGGATTAACAGTTTTAATTTGTTCTAAAATATCCATAAATCCCCCTATTGTGGAATTGATACACGATCAGAGCTAGAAGGTGTGGTTGGTTGTGAGGGTTGACTTTGGGCAGGTTTATTTTGTTGCGCTTGTGCCAATTGTTGTTTCAATTCATCTACCTGTTTTTGAAGCGCTTCTTTATCCGCCTTGGCTTTCGCCGCATCAGAATTAGCGGATTGGACGCTCTTAGTTGCTTCTTCTAGTTTTTTGTTGTATTCCTCAACCACTTTAGCGCTTTCCTTTTCCAACTCCTCTTTGACTTTTTGGTCAATAGTTTTTTGTTCTTCTTCCTTTTTAGCGTCTTCTTCTTTTTTGGCCTTTTCAGCTTTTTCTTCAGAAGCTTTGGTCACCTTGTCCTTTTCGTGTTGGAGGGCTTGGTCAGCTGTGACATTGGATTTCATTTCTTCTTTGGGTTTAGGAGCTTGAATGTTTCGAATGATAGGAGTCGCAAGGGCCCCTAAGGTTGACGCGACGGTGAGCCCGAGCAAGAAATAGACTACAATTTTTTTCTTGTCCTTCTTGCGCCCGTGTTGGTGTTTAGTGGCAAAGGTCAACTCTTCTGGTTCGGGACCGTCCCAGTATTTTTCACGAAGTTGTCGAAAGAACGATGGTTTATCGTCTTGGTAGCGATCTTTGCGGGATTGTGTTTCATTTGTGTTATTAAGTTTAGCCATGTGGCAAGGGTCCTTTCATTTGATATCTTTAGTATATCACAGTTTCCGGAAAAACTCAAGCAAAAAACAGGCCGTAGCCTGTTTGATTCTATCCAAGGGATTTCGCGTCTTTATTAACGGTAAATCCGTTGTCACCTGGGTTATAGTATTTGTATCCTTCCGCTTGTTGAGCTTCTTTTGATACAATACGGTAGTTCCAACTCTTGTAGTCACCACCAGCTTGACCAGATGAAGAGTTCCCGTAACTGTTATAGTTTTGTTCGATGATGAGGATCGAATCATCTTCAAAGACGTGAGAGACAACCCCTGTGTGGTTATAGGCACTGGTTGAGAACACGGCACCAGACGTTGGAGTGCTTGTTGTTTTACCTCCAAAAGTGGCCGCCCAGTTGTCAGCTACGTGCCAGCCATCCCCTTGCAATTGTGTTGGGTGTTTTCCATCTTTTTCCCACAACACGTGCATGAGGGACGCTGAAAGGTCCGTACATTGGTTCCAGATTCCACTTGGGTTACATGCCCAATCGCCATGGTATTTCATACCCATGGATGCGGGATCAATGGCGTATTGCTTAAGATCAGCAGGGAGGTCATCTGGTTTCCATGATTGACCGTTGTGATAATTGTGTTTACCACCTTTGCCTTGCCAACCATTGCTACCAGTGGAGGATTCTTTACATTTGACTTTCTTACCGCCAGACGAAGAACCACTAGACCCTTTATCACCTGCACTACGGTTAAAGGTTTTTTCAAATTTCGCCTTGTCGAATTTGACGTGTTTGGTGTTGAAAATTTCATTCGCCTTACGAGCGTCTGCCATTTTCTTGTCTCTCGGAATGACCGATTGGTCCCCACGTTCATAGGAGTTCCACATAAGTGTCGCTTGTGCTGGATCTGTTTCCTGAGCAAATTGTTCGAAGGTATGAGGAGTTCCTGTCATATCATGTGAAGGGATCCAGTCATTTGGAAGTCGATTATGCATGACCCATTCGGTCATGGTCTTTCCGTCTTCCCATTTATCCTCTTTGAGCTGCCCATATACCGTGTATGGTGTGAACTGATAAATTCCACCACCACCAACAGCATAATTTCCTGATGGGATTGGGACAACACCATATTTGATGGAGTTTTCTTCGAGTGACGCGCCATAGTGACCCTCGGCACGTCCGATGATACCGGTACCACCTTCAGATTGAACCCAGCCCAAAATACCAGCTGCGGCTTCACCAGAAAGTCCACCTTCTTCTGTCCACGCATCAAACAAGGCTTTGGCATTTTTATAGGCCGTCGTCCCTTCTTTAGTCCAGTCCATATCAGAGGCCCCGTCTGAAGAAGTGGAGGTAGAAGCGCCGCTGGCCTTGTCCTTCTTCCCACAGTCCATCAAAATGATGGTCGCTTTTTGTCCATCCGTGTTGGAATCAGATTGGTTATCCACTTCGTCCTGATTATCGTCACCCAAATCATCAGGGGTTGGGGCCGACAAGGATGCAAAATCCCCTTTTTCAGCGGCCTTTTTCATAGAGTCCGTAAGGCTTGACGCCATAGAAGTGAACACCGTGAGACAGATTAATCCAACAATCCAACCTAAGGGATTCGAAACACACCAAGCAATGAATTTGAAGCCACGCTGAGCAATTTTCTTGGCCCGTTTGGCTTCCTTTTTGATTTTGCTAGCAGTGTCCTTAATTTGTTTCAGGTCCTCATCGGACTCCACCATTTCATTGCCTAACTTTTTAGCTTGGTTTTTACCGAACTTGGCGATTTTTCCGCCCGCTTTTTTAGCCCCTTTGAATCGGCTTTCTTTTTCGGGCGGACTACCGTCCGCATTTGATTTGGCGTCCTCTGATTTTTCGTTTTTGTCCTTGGCTTCTTGGTTAGCTTTTTCTTTTTCTTCCTTTTGGTCACGTTCGTTTTCTTGTTCTTGAACTTGGCCTTCTTCTTGAGACATAAGCAATTGCTCCTTTCGCGTACTACTTTAAATTATATCATAGTTCCGGCTGATTTACAACGAACCAGCTTACAAAAAAATGCCGGAATTCCGGCATTTCATTGGTTTGATTAGGCTCTAAGAGCACTGCAGGCACCACATTCACAGAGAATTCCGCCCCGTAAATTTTGAGCAACTTTAGCAGCAGTCTCTGCGGTGATTTGTCCTGTGAAGCTACCGTCCCCGTAATGGGTCATCATGAGTGGATCTTTGTCGTCATGGGATAGACCAAAGACATGTCCCAATTCATGTTTCAACACTTTCACTTGTTGAGCATGGTCTTTGATAGCTGCACTGTTTAATTGGACCACCATCTTGGTGTTGCGAAGGTCATTCACAGTGAAGGAACCATTCTTGTTCAATTTGTCATCCGCATCCAAATCAACAATCGCAAATTTGCTAGTGGTAGTCGTGAGTCCGGCCAGTCCCTTCATTTCAAACATGGAATCATTTGAAACGTTCTTGGACTCTAAAGTACGTGCAGCGCGTGTTGTCACGTCGTCACTATCAAGAACCGCAAGACCAATCGTACCTGGTTTGGTCGTAATGTTCAAGTCAATTCCGTGTTCAGCAAGGGCTACCTTCCAGTCATGGAAGGCTTCTGTTGCAGCATCCTTCAGGCTAGCGTCCACTTGCACGTTCAAAGTCACTTGGCTTTGGTTGCGAAGGACTGGGTCACTCACAGGTGTGAGTTTTAACCCGTTTTCGCCGTTGGTCGCTTTGACGAGGCCTTGAATAGATTTGACAATCAAGGTGTTACCTGAACCGGCTGATTTGGTTTGGCTCACTTCTTTCACAACGAGGGAGTTACCAGAACCAGCACGGACAGACTTACCATTGGCACGAACCACAAGAGAGTTACCAGAACCAACTCGGGCTTGAACACCTTGTTTCACAACAAGCGAGTTACCTGAACCAACCTTTTTCGTGTTTTTCTTCCGAACGACAATGGTATTGGCTGAGGAACCACGTTTTCCTTCTTCGTCGGCATCGGATTGAGCTGATTTCACCATAAATTGTGGAATGGTCAAATCAACAGGTGGCGTCGGGTTCATGTCGCGGTTGTTGATGAGTTTGGTCACAATTTTCTTAACCGCATATTCGCCTTCTGTGTGGGCTTTAGCGCTCGGATCTGCCATATCAAAGGTTTCAACAGTTTGGTTGATTGTACCTAGTTTCAAACTTGGAGTACCACCGATGACACCCCACGGACTGAACAAAGCAATATCAATCGCTTGGTACGGTGTACCAGCTGGTGCGTGAGAAATACCCACAACCTTGTTTTCGGTTGTCATAATAGCTTGGTCATCCAAGTTGACGTGTCCATTATGGGCACCTTTAGATGGTTGGTCAGATAAGACACCATTACCTGTATAGCTAGGAGCAGAAGCTTCCGATAAGACAACGTCTCCACCAGTTGTTACGGCTTGATGGTCATCAATATCTGCGATATACAGAGGTGAGTTTTCTGCGTAGCTTCCAGCAACCGGATTGACTTTGACATCCACTGACAAGCGAATTCCTTTGTCATTATAAGGGTTATTGTGGTTGGTTGGTGAGAAGAAGTAGGCACTACTGTTGAGCCAGTCTTGGAGGGTTCCTGAGTCATTGGCTGGGTTGTTAGCGCTACCGAGCATCAATTCACCCGTACCAGAACCACCGCCATTGTGATTTCCTGTGTTTCCATCAGCACCGAGTAGTGGAATATATCCACCACCAGCAACCAACTTACCTGACGCGGCGTCTACGGATAGGTAATACAGATACTTGATATGGGTATCCCCACCGTTAATACTTTCACGACCCAATGGGTTTCCTTGATGGTCTGTAACAGACAAGGTCAAGGTCATATCGGTTGTTTTTGGTTCACCGCTCTCGTTCATATAAAGGAAGGAATCCTTGAGGTTGAAGGTAGCCGTTGGTTGGTCAGACACCACGAGGAAGGTCTTATCACTTCCGACCGCTTTGATGTGCTGGTTACTAATATCTTGAATGACTGGGTCATCCGCTACCGTTTTACCTGTATCAAGGTTGACTTCACCTTTACCGATAATAGCATCAAGAATACCCTGCGCACCACCAGCAAAGCTTTGCGAATTGGCCAGTTTCGTACCTTGCACCGTCACAAAGTCGTTGACGTTGTCTGATGGCAACATAACGGAACCGAAACCTTCCGACAAACCGTGTTTAGAACGTTCATTATAAAGGGCAGCCGCTGCTTTTGGAGTCGGTGTTCCTGTCTTCACCTTCCACACATTACCTGATTTGGTCAAAACACCTTCTGTATCTTCTTCTGTGAGAGCGAGAGCCTTCTTCACAAAACTTTGATATCCTTTGACATTAGCTTGGTAGATTTTGCGGGTTGACAACCAGCTTTCATCCACTTGTCCTAGGAATTTACCAGCTTTCAATTTCTCAACAAATTTAGACACCTGTTGATTGGTATCTTTGGCCCAGGCATCAATTGGCCCTTGAGCTGCTTGGTTAGACGCTTTCAATTTTTGAAGCGCTTCTTGAACCTTACCTTCGATGGCTTTGGTTTTTTGATCCATCACGGCTTTGATTTCGCTGGGATTCCGCCCAATGTCACCAAAATCAGCATTTTGTGCTTCTGTAATAGTTGCCGTCACCTTTTGAGTGACTTTAGAAGCTTCCAGTTGTGCACGCGCTTGTTTAACAGTTTCAAGCATTTTATCAATGGCTTTTTGGGATTTGCCTGACGTTTTGATGATTTGCTCGGCTTGGTCCAAAGCCTTCATCGCCTTGTCTTTGGTGTCCGTCAAGGCTTTGGTCGCGCTCATGTTCTTATCAATTTCTGATTGAACAGTATCAGCTCGATTTTGTTCTGACTGCAACCATTGGTTAATGGCATCAATATTAGTGAGGGCGTTATCCTTATAGGTGCCGGCTTTTACCACTTGGGCTTCATCCGCCTTGTTGGTTTCGGCAATTTTGGCAAGGGCTTCATCACGAATACGCGTTGCATCAGCAATAGTGGCTACTTGAGTTGGACGAACAACGGTTTCACCGGTTGTCGTCACCAAATTGGTGCGAGTGGTTTGTTTGGTGTCGACCACTAGACCCGGTTTATCACCATCGGTTGATTTAATGGTACCGACCTGTGCACTGTCATGAGCCTTGCGATGGATTTTATCCATATTACCAAGAATACCATCTTCATAGTGGTTTCCTGTTTCCATGGCCTGGTCAATGGCCTTGTTCATTTCCCGTACCAAATCCGTAAGGGAACTATCGATGGATACGGTTGATGACTGAGCGAGTACCCCTTCAGCACGAGAGAGATTATCAGCTAGTTGTGAAACGGCTGTTTTCAGTTCATTTTCCGTTGCGACCCGTTTGGTTAAGACTTCAACTCCAGTACCTGTTTGGACCGCTTGTTTTTGAAGTGCAACGATACGGGCTTGAAGTGCTTGGAGGTTCTTAAAGGTGGGCTCCAAGGCTTTCAATTTTGAAAGTTCGGCTGCGACATCTGTCGTTTCGCCTCCGCGCTTCAAAAATGTGTATTCACTTTGTAGTTGGGCAACATAGTTATCGTATTCCGCATTCACAGCTTGGTTTTTATTACCCGAAATAGCTGCCTGCATGTTATGATTCTCAGCACCTTGGTCCGCATTGGAGTAGACGATAGTATCAGCTTGAGCTGTACCAACAAGGGCACCAAGACCCGCTACAGCGCCAGTTGCAATCACTTGTTTTTTAATGTGTTTCGACATTCTTATTCCTTTCTAACAGTTAACTTGCTATACTTTTATTATATCACACAAACGCCCAATTAGGCAAATTTGGACAACAAAAAAAGGCGACTCGGCGCCTTTCTTATGTGTTTTTAGGTTGAGCTTGAAATACCAAGCCATCCGTACAATGTATCACGAGCCTGATTGAAGAGGGTCATTGGACCATCTACACCACCCATCAAGATTGAACCTACCACACCTACAACGAGACATGATACCCAACCTGGGAGTTTAGACTGTGGATTGAATTTATGTACGGCAAATGAAATACCAGCAAACACGAAACCGATAACGAGGATAGCGATACCAAAACCTTTGGCACCAGGACCACCAAGACCGTTACGGAAGAATCCGTCTAGTCCGTTACCGACGTTTTGCCAAATATCACCTGCTAATACTGGAAACATCGCGAGTCATCCTTTCTTTTTCAAAATAGTTCTGTAGACGAGTTGTGCAAAACGTACAGATTGTCTTCAATATGTTGGGGTACTTTGCGTTCAACTTTTTCTACACTCTTAGTATATCATATGTTTGATTTTTGTGCAAGCGTTTGAAAACAAAAAGACGACTTTCGTCGTCTTTTCATCGATTATTTTTTACCTTCAGACCGTTTCTTGCGAGCTTCTGCGGCGCGACGTCCGCGTTCTTTCGCGTCTTGGTCTTTCTGCTTGTCATAATCTTGGCTCATTTGTGCAGCCATCATTTCGTCTTGCGAACGAATTCGATCGTCTACACGTTTCCGAGCTTGTTCGCGTGTTTCACCAACAGCAGACAAGTTGTCTGGAACATCCTTACCAGCTCGACGTAAGCGTTCATTGCGCTTATCGATTTGGCCTTGAGCAGTTCGTGTAGTGAAGCGTTGCGTACCAGTTAGACCACCTGCAGCATGGAGTGCACCAGCACCCATCATCTTGAGGGCATCTTTACCTTGGTTCTCAGAACCAACCATTTGTCCACCAAGACCTTGAAGACCTTTACCGACAGCATTAACCATATTTTGTTTGGTCATGCTTTGACGAACTTTAGATAAGCGTGACTCACGTTTACCTTCAGCCTTGGTCTTGTCTTTAGACTTGTCTTGAGACTTGTTGTCTTTGGCATCCACATTTGTGGTATTGCCACCTTTAGCCACTTGACTGAGTGATTTCGCTTCTGTGTTTGAATCAGCAGAAGTTTTAGAATCTTGAGAGGCTTTCGAAGCATCTGTCTCATTGGTTGTACCACTTTGGTTAAGAGTGGTTTGGCCATTGTTAGCATTCTTAGAAAGCGATTTGGTTTGATCCACTTTCGTTTCACCACCTTGGGTATTACTGTTGAGTGACTTGCTATCACCAGCAGCCCCTTTGTCACGTTGACTGTCTGTACGATCTTTGTTTCGTTCAGAATGGCTCTTGTCTTTTTGGTCTTTTTCAGAATGGTCTTTTTCGTGACTACCATCTGCACCTTCTTTGAATTCAGATGCAAGACCTGCATCGCCAGCTAGACCAGCGTCTCCAGCAAGGCCGCCTTCTGGGTCACCAAGAGGCGTTTCAGCTGAACCACCCTCAGGCAGATCTCCGCTTCCAAGAGCTTCTTCACTACCTGGCGCTTCACCTGGACCTTCGAAGTCGCTAGAGACATCGCCTTCTGTATTTTCACTCACGTCAGACGTTTCTTCAAGGCTATCCTCATCATCCATGTGTTCTTCGTTGACTTCTGTAACGTCACCTGGTGGTGTATCAAGGTCACCAGCTTCAGGTGGATTCTCGAGTGGTGGTTCGTCAAGCGGTGGCATATCTTCTGCACCACCGTCTTCTTGCACGCCACCGTCATCTTCGTTGAAGATATCTTCTTGTTTTTCTTCAAGGTCTTGTGCTGTTACTTCAGCATCATTTTTAACATCTGTTTTTTCATCACCGTTGGCAATCGATTCATCCTTACCACCTTCGGTTTTGCCCATCTTATCCGCCTTGTTGGAGATTTTAGCTCCAAGGTAAGACAAACCGGCACCAGCAATCATGGCACCTCCGACTGTCATGGCTTTACCACGAGCGGCTCGTTTTTTGGCTTCAGCCTGTTTCATAGCAGAAGTGGTACCACCACCCCCACCAAGGCCTCCACCACCGCCTCCACGGCCACCGCCGAAGAAGCTACCACCACCAGCATGATAGTCACCCGTAAAGGCTCGTTCCCATGCGGCAAAGCGTTCAGAGATACTGCTTGGAATACCCGACATGAATTCACCCCATGCGGTAATCGGTGTTTTAATCAACTGAGGAAGCATCATAACCCCAATAACGGTCATGACAAGTGAAGCGATCCCTGTAATGGCACTCTTCAACATGCCACCGATAATCGGAATGTCTCCAATACCCCCTAGCATGTCACCTGCAATTTCATCCAGTGCTTTCATGGTATCGCTTGAGAACAAGAGTTTAGAGATAAAGGTCCAAACCACATCGACCAAATCAAGGGCGATGGTCATAATGACAGAAAGTCCAAGCATACCAAGAACGAGAGCGAGTAATCCACCAACTGCGGTACCAAAACCTGCGGTTGAACCGAGGCTCGCACCAGCGGCACCCTTAAAGAGGCCACCAAAACCAGCGGATAGAATGGACATAATGGCTTTCATTCCGACACCAACCATGGTAAACATCATGACCAACTTCAAGATGGCTGGGGCTGATTTTTGTTCACGACCGGAGCCATAAATGATCCCTGCGGCAACTGTTGGTGTGGTAATGTTACCCGTATTGGTCGATACAACCATCCCGTCACTTGAGAAGTTGGTAGCCATCAAGTTATAAGCCGCAAGTGGGCTCATACCATACTGACCATTACCGGTATAGGTATAAGATGTTCCGTCTTTCGCGCCTGTGGCAGCGGCTGATAAACCAGTGACGTTAACGTATTGGTTAGCTGTAACGTCTTCCTTGTCTTTTCCTTCATACTTCTTGTTTTCACCAAGTGCTTCAGCAAATTGGCTGATAGAGGACGCATCCCATGGTGTAGCTCCACCTGTAAGAGCTTGCGTACCCACTTGACCATAAGTTGGAGAGAAGGTAATCTTGGTTTTGTTGTCATTGATACCAGCGGCCACTTTAATGGTAGAACCAGTCGTCAATTTACCGTTCTTATCCTTTTTACCACCGAATAAGGAACCGATGAGTTGGTCACCCATGTTCTCACCAGTGGCGGATGTATTGTTTTTAGCGGAATATTCATTAATGGCTTTAATGGTTGGTGCATCAAATTGGAAATAACCATTTTCAACCTTGAGGGTGACACCTGGTGGTAGACCGAAGTTGGTATTTTTGTACCAGGCATAAATGTTGAGGTTGTTTTCCGTCAATACTGTTTCCTGGTCTCGTTCATTACTATTTAAGGCTTGATTAGCCCAAGACATAGCTTTGGCACCGTAAATGGCGACGAGAGGTACAGCAACGGATGCGACCGCAATACATACCAAAATTTTACGCAATTGAATGGCTGCACGTTGTCCGTTCCACAACTTCAAGAAAGCTGCATAACCGATAGATACAAAGGCGATAACGCCCGTAATCATAAAGGAACGGCTGACGGAAGCCCCACCAACTTGAACAGGGTCCCCGAACACGCGGATAGCTCCAGACACCATTGGACTCGCATTAATCATTTGAATCAAGGAGTTGCTATCCGTACCACGCCCGGTATAAGCCGCGTTGTTCAAGTGGCTTGAATCATAAAAGGACGCAATAACCGGTAGTGGGTTATATTCCCGAATCACATTCAAACCGAATTTGGCAAAGGCTTTAGCAATTTTTTCAACCCCAGCTACGGTTTCATCAGTATACATAGCACTAACAGGCGTTTTCTTGGCCGTGTCTTTCAAGTGCGTCATGGCAAGACCGAAGGTGTGATAAGCATAAACCTTACCACTACCACCCATATAGTTGTTATCAAAGGTTGCCATACCTGCCTTATCAAGGGTGGCTGATGATGTCAAGTTACCGTAAGCATCGGTTTTAGATGATGACCCGGATGTTGGTCCAATGACCAATCCAACCGAACCGAAGTTACCAGCACTCATCAAGTGCTTCATGTTGGTCACCATATTTTGTTGCGAAGCTTCAGCGCTCTTTGAAGCATCTTTCGCTGCCGCATCGGCAGCTTTTTTCTCATCCTTCTTCTCAGCATTACCTGCATCCGTTTTGGCCCCCGTTGCATCTGATTTTTTAGAATCGATGGACACCTGAGCGTCTTGATAAGCGGTCGGAAGAATGGATGGCAAGTTAACGCCTTCATAAGCAGTGGCAGATGCCATACCAATCGTTCCTGTAGCTGTGAGTAAGGTTGCATATAAGGCCAACCTTCGTTTGGTCTTAGTTCCAAACAAGAGGCGACCAATTGATTTAAAAGGTTTTGTAAGTTTCATGGTCCCTCCTATAAAATATCATCCAGATAGATGTAGTCAATACCTGACTTCGTTTTTACGAAGTAGGCTGCTTTACTTTGAGATAAGTCCGTCGCCCATCCACCGTCCATTCCGACACGGTTGACCAACTTGTCCACACGGTTATCATATAGATTCACCATGGTGAAGTCGAGGTCTGAGTCAAGCACGTCCATACATTTGACCGTCATATTTTGGTTACTTTCGGTGAATAAGACGTCGATATTAGTTCCTGATGAAGACAGCGCGTCTTGAATGACTTTTGCAATCTTCGTCGTCCGGCTCATCCCGTGAATGACCACCAAGTCACCGTTCTTGAGTGCGGGTAGGATAACGTTCAAATAAGCAATCATCATCACGTTCATAGACGGGTTGTTAACTGCGGTCAACACACCTTGACCCATACCGGTCAAATCAAGGACTCGGTACTTGGTATCCACCAAGGTATCAATGATGGGATCCGTTTTGGTGTTGAGGGCTGGAATGGTCGGAAGGATAGTACGGTTAATGATGATGTCAAGTTCTGACAAGGCATCGTCCAAGCGTTTATCCCGGTTGACTTTTAATCGCTGTGCGACATAGGCACCGAAGTCTTTCAACATCTTGTACTGATCATGCAATCCAAAGAAGCGCAAGTCATCCAAATGATGTTCCGCATCGTAGGTCCAATATTTTTGACTGACAAAGAATTGAATAGCAATATCACGCGCAATGGCCGCAAATTTATCCGTTGTGGTAATGGTTTCTACGTCACGGAATTGACCAAGGAGGGCGATGATGTTATCGATATGAACCGGGAACCGTGAAATAATCCGTTCAGGGTGTTCTTCAATATCCTTGGTTTTGATCGGCTCCATCATATTGAGCAAACCTTTTGAGGCATCGATCCGAACTTTATTTTCAGGGTCTAACTCGAAGGCCATGAGATGATCCACGCTATCCATGTGATCGCACACGATATGGGTCACACTATGACCCTCAAGCAAATAAGCACGAGAAGCCACTTTGGATAAATAAATTTGACTCGGTTCATTCTTTTCATCTGAAATGGTGTGGGTCAAATTATTGGTATCATTTCCGACAATGAGTGCTCGGTGGTTCTTGAAATTATAGGCGGCGTGAGAGCGGATGAGTTTTCCGACCGATACACCAACGTATTCTGAACCAACCGTTCGATCCCCTCCCGAATCCACAAATAGTGCGGAAATGGCCGCGTCGTAGGACGTCATATCATACATGACATCCTTATTCCCTGACTGTTTGTTAGGCCCATACGTAAGAAGGGGTTGTGCCAACTTGTTAATGTCAAGGGAATAGTGAATCCCCCGGGTTTCGTCGTTCGCTGCAACGTAGTCTGAAATAGCCGATACCGCTTCTTCCAAGGTTTGCTCATCAGGAGCTGTTACAAAAGCTTCAGCAGCAAATCCAACAACCGAGTCTCCTTGGTTAATGGCTCGAAGCAAGCCCAAGTCATAGCTAACCGATGCGGATTGTTTGGACACGTTTTCACCCGATTCAGAGGATAGAACCGCGAGACGACGCCTGCGTGTGATTTGTTTTTTGGTGAATTCATTGTCACGGCGTTCAAACGAGCGAACAAAGGTGACGGATACACCATCGGGGAGAATATCTTTTTGGTTAATGTTCCATAAAATGAGGGACCATGTATGCGATAGGTCATTGGTTTGATGCACCTTCAAATGCATTTTCAACATGGTTGAATACGCCGTTGGTTCAAAGTCAATTTCATATTGACGACCCTGAACATGATGCATTTTCTTAATGACCGTTAAAGCCGGTTTGGTTTCTGATAAATAGGCGAGAGGTTTCATCAGTCCCAAGTCGACCAATTTTTCACGATTGTTGGTAGGGACAAATAATTTCGCTTTCTTTTTAGAAGTTTTGACCGGTTTACGATTCGAACCTTTTTTCTTCACAGATTTGTTCTTTTTGGTTCCTGCTTTAATAGGTCGTTTGCGACCAGAGGAACCTTTTGAAGAATTGGTTTTCTTTCGAACCGCGGTTGTGGGTTTTTTCTTTTTAGCCACACTAAACTCCTTTCATTGTCATTTACCTTAATTATATCATAGTTCCTACGAATTCACAAGCCACCTGACGCAATTAAACAAAGCGCTTGGCTTTGTTTTTGCGCGAGTACCGGTTACTTGACGGCAATTCATAGTCAAGAATGTTTTGGATGGCTCGTTTCGGGTCAGGAATGCGATTGCGAAGCGATTCCTCGAGAATTTCTTGTTTGATCTTGAGGGACTCCTCGGTGACTAACAAGGCATTTGGCGAGCCAACTTTAGCACCCCGCTTAATGAGGGTAATGTCATCGACCGAACGGACTCGAGAGAGGGCGACGTATCCAAGGTTGGGCATCCAACATTGGGTCAAATCAACTAGAATGTGATCGAGCGTTTGGCCTTGGGATTTGTGAACCGAAATAGCATAGGCCAATTTAATCGGATATTGAAGAACCGTCAAAATGGGCACATCCATAGGGACTCTACCTTGGCCCGTTGAAACCTGGCGAACTTCGGTTTGTGCATAGGCATGTCGGTCTAAGAATTGAATGAGATAGTGCTTGCCATCCTTTTCATACATGACCTTTGGGCGAGTTCCAGCAACAAAGGTGCCAATCATCCCATTACAAATGGGGAAGTTGGCCACGTCTCCCGTTTCCATATCAATGATGCGGGCTTCGCGAGTCTCGGAATTGGGGTCAATGTTTTGCGTAATCATGACCCGGTCCCCGTCTTTCAACACAAGTTCATCTGGAATACCCAAGGCTTTGGCATAATTTTCCGCTTGTGGCGAGTCGTAAATAGCTGAATAGGTAACCTGACGACCCTGGTTGAAACTTTGTTGCCGGGCATTATGAGCGTCCACATCACGATTAGTGGTCATAAGAATCGAAGCGTTGGACGCTTCTACGTCTTTGGTGACCGCTATTGACGAAAGAGCTTCAATATTTTCAGGAGTGCGTCCTTTACCTGTGGCGATATTGTCTAGAATAAATTTAAGGGTGTCATCACCCTCCGCACGCCATGATTTGTCTAGATAACAAATGGTAGGATTCAGTTCATTCCAAGCGGGGCATTTATAGGAGGTTTGTGCAACCATGGGTCCATAAGCTTCAATGTCCTCAGGTCTTGCGACTGCCGGTAACTGAGTGTAATCGCCCACTACAATGATTTGTGGAAGCGAGCCTCGGGCGTCTCTCAGTCGGTCGACAACAAAGCCTAGACCTTGTGCTGAAAGCATAGAGACCTCGTCGGTAATAAGAACATCAATTTGCTTTAATTCTCTTTGTTGCCGTCGAAACCAAGGAGCAGTATCTCCATAGGTGGACAAATAATCCTCATAGGAGCCTTTCCATATTCCGAGCCCTGAAACCCGGTGAATGGTAGTTCCACCAATCCCTAGGGCGGCAATACCTGTTGTAGCGGTAATGGCGATATGAATACCCGGGTGTAATTTTTTCATGCAGGTGACGAAGCGCTCAAGAGTATAGGATTTCCCTGAACCTGCGCCACCGGAGAGAAAGACATTTTTTCCTTGGAGCATATGAAGCAGGGCTTCTGCCTGGCTACAATATCGAGCGTCTTGATAGGCTTCTTGATAAGTTTGGTACTGGTCAAGGATGGTATCCATGACCCATTGTTTTCGTTGATTCATTGGTTTGTATTTTCCTTTGATTTTCTATCACTATTATATCACAAAACCTGCGAAAAGAAAGGCTGTGCTAGGAATTCTGATGGTTTTGTGTTATAATAAGGTGTAAGAATATAGAAAGGAAGCAATAAATGCACATTCCAAAACAAATTGAACAACAAATTGCAACATTTGAGCGGGTGAAGCATGAGTATCCGCACCTCGCAAAAGCGGGGAGCCCTATTGAGTTTCCGGCGGCACCGATTCTCGGTCGGGATACGACAGAATTACGGTTGGCCCTCAGGGATCCTGAAAAAGCAAACGTTATTCTTTTGGGTGACCCGGGGTCAGGGAAAACCGCCTTCATGCAAGGGTTTACCTATGATGATGAGTCTGTGAATTACCTGGTCATTTCGGTCAATGTAGAACGGATCATTGAGGACAATAAAGGGGACAAGGATGCGGAACTCGCCAACGGTCTTCAAAATTTGGTCGCTGAAGTATCCCAGTATTGTCGGGAACAAAACGTCATCATGACCCTCTTTATCGATGAATTCCACCGAATTCCAATGTTATCCCCAACAGCAGTCGAAGCCATGAAACCGATTTTAGAAAAATCAGCTTATAATGGTTTTCGAATCGTCGCTGCAACAACCTTTGAAGAATATGACCAGTGGATTGCACCAAACCGGGCCTTAGACCAACGGTTATTGCGGATGACCATTTCTGAACTCCCACGTGAAGCCGTCATTAACATTTTAAAATCTCGGGCCAAACAATACAAGGTGGAAGAACTGGCAGAAGAAGGTATCTTTGATGCAGTTTATGACACCTCAAAAGAAATCCTACTCTCCAACTCCCAACCGCGGGCGTCAATCGATATTTTCAACTCCTTGATTGGTACGATTACGAAAACCGAGTATATGAAGGACGGAAAACTCATCCGTGAATATGCAACCAACAAGGAATTGGACATTCCGGGTGACAAAGTCCTCTGTCGTCGTATTTTAAACCGGGTTATTCGTCGGGCTTATGGGATCGATATCGACAACCAAGTTCGTGTAGACGATGTACGCGAAGCCTTGAACACTCGTATCTATAATCAAAGTGTGGCAGTGAAAAAGGTAATGGACCGCTTAGAGATGATCCTTGCTGGATTCAATGACCCAACTCGTCCTCGTGGAAGCTTGCTCTTTACAGGACCTACCGGAACAGGGAAAACCGAAATCACAAAAGTGGTTTCTGAAGTATTGAACATCCCGATGAAACGGTTTGATATGTCCCGCTATTCACGTCCTGAGGACGCTGTTAGCTTTGCTGATGATTTGGCACAAGCAGCATGGTCAGCTCCAAATGGCCTCATCCTTATTGACGAAATTGAAAAATCATCCCGGCAAGCTATCAACAACCTCTTGCAGGTTTTGGACGATGCCCGCTTGACCGCAGCCAATAACCCCAACCGTGTTATTTCCTTTACGGGGAACATCATCTTCATTACCACCAACTTGGGATCTGAAGTCTATGAGCACAAGAAGCGGTTTGATGGTGAGGATGACAGTATTGACATTGAAGTTGTCTACAAGGCCCTAGCAGACGATGACCGCTTCGAAACCGCCGTTCTTGGTCGTATTGACGACATCGTACCTTTCCTTGGTTTGCCAGAAGAAGCCATGATGAAAATTGCTGAGCGGGACCTTGACGCCAACTTGTCCATTGTGGAAACCGATAAACGTCGGATTTTGGTATCTCCTGATATTATTCCGTATATCGTTAAGGACCGAACCAGTAAAGACAATGAACGCGGGGGTGCCCGTGACGCGAAACGGAATGTGAAGTCAGTTGTCTTACAGGTTGTGGCCCATTACCTCGCTGACGCTCAAGATGAAGTACCCATTATCCTTTACTTGACCGGAAAAGCGCGTTTCAAAAACACTGAAATTTTGGATCCCCTTTCTGCTCAGGTAGCCCTAAAAGAATGCCATCCGAAATCAACCGTTGATTACTGGATGAAGCAACTGCGCGAACGTTTACGTATGAACATTGTGGACGAAGGAATCTTTGTACCAAGCGATTGGACAAGTAAGGACTTTGCAACAGCCATTGTACACGGTACCAAACAAGGAATTCGTCGCTTTAAAACCCTAGTGGATGACGATAACATTTGGATCGGTGCTAGTAAAAAATAGAACAGGACATCCTGTTCTATTTTTTTTGACCAAAAAAAAAACGGGGTCAAGCCCCTGGAGAATAAAAACACAAACCACGTATCGCACATGGCGGAGGCCAGACTTCTTCTCTAGCCTTACTATAATCATACCATATTTTGATTTGCGTGTCAACAAAAAAAAGAACCGGACGGTTCTTTTCTTTATTCTTGCTCGAATTGAACACCGGCTTCCATGGCACGAGCGTATAAGTTACTCATGACGCGGTTGACATCACGTTCAAGGTCATCCCAGGCGGCATCGTAATCAGCCAGTTCTGCTTCTTTTGCTGAAAGCGTTTCATGTACTTGTGAAAGTTCAGCTTCGAGTTCCGCAATACGAGCGTCTTTGTCTGCGCCGTTTTGGTCGAGCAATGATTTCAGACTATCACGGTCAGCAGTGACTTCGGTCAACTCGTTGTTCAAGCGTTCATTTTCGTCCTTGATTTTACCGACCGTTTCACGGAGGTCGTTGAGTTCAGCATCGTCCATTTGCTTGCGTTGCATGAGCTCATTCAAGTTCGCTTCCATTTCATCCATTAAGGCTGTAAAATCATCAATACGTTTGTCTACATGTCCACCGGTTTGAAGGGCTTGCGTCAATTGACCATTTTCTTCGCTCAAATGATTGACTTGTTCTGCTAATTCATCATTCTCATCTTCAAGGGCATCTTTCGCCTGAATAGTGGCTGCAAGGTCACCCGCATAAGCAGAAATCACGTCAGATGAATCTTCTGCATTGGTCACTTCGCTCCATTTGTTTTTCTTCGCATCTTTGAGGTTTAAAACATCTAGTTCAACAACCTCACCTGAGCGAATCTCAGATTCCTTAACCCCGAGTGAGGTTAAATTTGTTAGTGTACTCATTTGTGTTGTTTATCCTTTCTTATGCTTTCGCCATAGCGAGTGGTGTTTGAAGGTCCATGCGTTCATGGAGACCACTGTCACGAATATCTTTTACGAACCCGTTCCATACAGATGCTAGTACACCTGCGTCTGTTTTTTCTTCACCAACTGAAGCAACTTCATCGACTAGAGGTTCTTCTGGAGCATCTTGTAATTCAATATCTTCTACTGGCGCATCACTTACTTCAGGAGCGTCTGACAATTCGAACCCCGGTTCGTCTAAAGCATCCATAAAGGACTGTTCAGGTGCCTCATGATTGGTTGGGAAAGTGAACTCATCGTGTACAGCTTTGTGGTCTGCTTCACGCTCAGCTTCTTCTAAATCGGCAAGAGCTTGAGCTAATGGTTCATGTTTGGATTCATAGATTGGTGTCACCACGTCTGAAACATCAGGAAGATCACGCACATGTTCGTGTACCACGACACTCGCTGGCTCATCATCCAACAATTCTGATGCGGTGCGGAGTTGGTGAACACGTTCATGATTTTCATGTACGGAACGTTTCAATTCACTAGCAAAGGTTTCAATGTCGGTAATTTCAGCATCACGACCAGGGCTGATAGTGTTTGTGATGGAGTGAATGGTTTGTTCCACAATATCTCGGTCTTCCTTGTGATGCAACAGTTTGATCACTTCAAGAGCAATATCATCGATTTCTCCACTCACCTGAATTCCTGTACCATTTGGTGTGAAGGTAACAGGAATATGATGAGACAAGTAGTCATCATAGTGTGATGTGAGTCGTACGGCTTCATCGTCCTCATAAGCCTCGATAACGGATGCGAATGCATCCGCAATCAAGTCTTGTGGGACCGGTTGATTTTCCGCAAGATATCGCCACATGTCATTGTTTTGTCGCAATTTTTGCGATACGGCATAGGTTAATAAGTCCATATTTTTACGTTGGATTAAATCCAGTTCCTTTCTGTACGGTTTCAAGTTTTACTTTGATATCTTCATTATATCATAGTTCCATTGGAAACACAAGCCTTACCGATTATCCGGCAATGGTACTTTTGTTTTGGCGATCGTTTCTGGTTTCGTATATTGTGAGACCCTGAAGGTTGCAGACAAGGTACGTGACAATCCATAGAGATCGGTATACTTGGTGAGCCGTGCCTGATTAAGAGCTGACACGGCTGATACGACCTTACCAACGTTTTCGATTGAAGTGATGAGGTCATCTGCATAGCGAGGATCCAAACCTTGAACTCCTGTACCACTTGAGTTGCGATAATCAGCTTCGCTATAGGTCTTACCATCAATAATAACACCTGTTTGAGGGGCCGTGAGCTCTGGCAACTGTTTAATAGGAGCTTCGTCGACCTTATCTGTTGTAGATTTATCAGTAATATCACCGTAGACAGCGTTATCTTTCGCAAATTGTTTCATTTGATCCGGCGTAATCACCATTTCAGTACCAAGAGCATTCAAACGGTCGTATTCGATCTTATAGGTTTTGAGTTGATCGTCTAACTTCGTTTGTGCTGTACTTACCAAATTATCAGATGAGTTGGTACTCAACTTGGAGGAAAGAGCTGACAAATGAACCGTACCGTCATAGAGTGGGGATGCTTCTTGTTGTTTAGAAACCGTAATTTGAAGAGGGTCTTGCATATCCTGTTTGCCTTTTTGATTGACCCATAAGTCATAGACACCACCGGTATTTTCCGTGTGGCTTAAATCGAGTTCTACCACGAGGATCCGTTGTGAGGAGTCAAACGGCACCACTTGATAGCGATAGGTAATTTCTTCTGGTTTTGAAATTCCGTTACGTGGTGTCATACGTACATCGAATCCATCAGTGGTTGATGGAACCCCTGCTGATGAGTCACCAATCAAGTTAAAGGTCATGACGTGCACATTGTTCTTATGTGAAGACATGAGCGGCGTTACCGTAAATCGACCGGATTGGAAAATTTTGTCCTTGACAATAACAAATTCATTGGAACGGTATTGTTTTTTAGCGTCGTTGACCAATTGAATGGAACGAGGAACCAAACCGACCAGCGTACAAAGGACAATGAGCCATAGGACAACAATCCGGCGAGCTCTGTATCGGAAGGGGCTCATGAGGAGGTAGAGGATCCCTTTGCGATCGAGGTAACCTTTGAAGGCGATCCAGTTGGCTAAAACTTTCTCATCCCAAAAGCGTGACCACGAAAACGGTTCTTTGATATCTTGAACGATGGAAATGTCCCGATTGCGACGAACCTTGTCTTTAGACTTTTTCTTCTTCTTATTCTTCGCCATTATCCGTTGTCACCTCCTTTTCTTGTGGACCGCCTTCAAATCCCATAGCAGCGAGAAGCACATCTACCGGATAATCAGCTGGTCGAATGAGTCGTGCAGTACCGCGTAGAGCTTTCATACATCGCTTGACATTTTTGGGCTTGACCTTGAGGACCAGATATTGTTGAACACTACGTCCAATATCACTGGTACCTGCGGCGATGAGGAGTCCTTTACGACGGTTACTCATACGCTTCAAATCATCACCTTCGAAGTTCTCCGTGCGGTCTAAGGTTTCTTTAAGGGCCATCATCCCTGTATCACTGTCGTGTTTGGTGATAATGTCAAGACCTTCGCCACCTTCCATCACATTAAAAAGCTGTTTGACGGACAAGGCTTGTTGTTCGTAATCGTCAATGGTGGACCAGTTATTGATACCACTGGTTGCAACATAAACGAGGGCGTAGTTACCAGACATAAGTCGGATCCCATAGGCGTCCATATCCGCTTCACTTTCAATGTTACGAATACCGTGGCCTAAAGTGTTGGTGGTCGCTAAGGGTGACACGACCATCTTAATGGGTTTTTTAAACACAATCCCATAGAGATTGGTCGCCATAGACCGCCCTGTTGGTGTTTTACCAAGTAAAACGGACACAAAGGCTAGATACCCAATAATCGCGATGAAGTTGAATTTAAAGAGTGGGGTGAGAAAGAGCAATATCCCAACGATCCCACTCCCTAAATACACTCCGACATCACGATAGGTGACATTGGCAACAATGGGTGTGTTACCAAAGTTTGATTGTTGTGTAATTTTCATCCAGGATCCACCACCGTTTCTAAGTCATAAATAAAATCATGCTTTGGGACTTCCCAATGAAGGGGTGCTCCGAATCGATAGTAACGTCGGCCCGAAGCAGCTTCATAGATGGTGATAAATGCTTTCAGATCCCCATCTTGGAGCCAATTGTTAATGACTTTGATGGGTACATCACTCGCAACAGCAAGGTCTTTGAGCGTGTAAAGAGGTTCACCCCATAAGGTTTGCATTTTTACCATGGTTTTCCTTTCTAATTTTCAGGCGTCATACCTGTTTTTGCTAATAGGTCAGCGACCAAATTGCGTGTCCGCTCATTATCTTCAGCGTATTGAGCAACCAACTGAACCAATTCATCACGGGTGAGGTCAGCCGTTTCTTTTTGGGCGTTGCGATACATTGGGTCAACATTTAGCCCGATAAAGCTACCAGATTCGGTAAATTGAGCAGGTGCATCATCGTTGTCTACTGTGATTGGTTGATAGTCAACCAAGGTAGATTTATCCACATATTGCATCCATAGTGGTTCTCGGACGTGTTTCTTGGCTTCTTGTTCTTCAGCGTCTGCTTGTTTGAATTGTTCCGCACGAACTTCAAGGGCTTGACGAATGTCCTTGGTCAATTTTGGCAAGACCACATCCCCAGATTTAGTAGACACACGAACTTCTTGTTCAGTATCTTGTTCTGCCTCATCATGGGCTTGAATGGCTTTTTGTGTTTCACGGAAGTCATCAAGATCCGTAATTTCCATAGGAATGACAAAGCGGTCTTTTTGGTATTTCTTCTCTGGTGCGCCGTACACTTCGATGAGTACATCACGAACCGTATCAGGCACTTTGGTGAATTGGCTCAAGAATTTAACAGCTGAGTTTAGATACAAAGTGTTGTTGGTGATACGAATATCCCCATAGCTGATACCAGGAGTGGTTGTTTGAACCGCTTCAATAAAGGCATCCAAATCAAAGTCATAGTGGTCCTTGAGGACATCCAGCATACCAAACACGTTATCGCTGTTTCGTTGCATTAAAGCAAGAGGATCCAAGTTATACGCACCTCGTGTTTTATAGTGATTCACTTCACGGATAAAGGCTTTAGAATTGTATAGGAATTCCGTATAGTCATAAGCATGTTCCATGTGATGACGGACAAAATAAACAGCAAATTCTAGTGCATGATCTTGCACCCATGTTTCAAAGGTTTTTTGACCAAAAAGACCTAATGCACGCGCTTTTTCTTCCATGCTACTTGCACGAACAAGGCATGGTAAAATACGACGACGAAGGGCATCTGTTTCATCCGTAATTTGAGCTGGATGATTGGTAAGAACGGTATGGAAACCGAAGGCCCGTTGGGATTTCCGGCGTTCATATTTTTCTTCCGTACCCATGAAACCATCCGTGATCATAGTTTTGATAGCTGATACTTTCATTTGGTTGAAGTCATGGTTGTTTCCGTCTTTGGTTGGTGCACCAAATTCAGCCTCCAGATAGACGTTCATACGTGTATTAACAAGGGATTCTGATGAGAATCGGTTATCACGGCTGAAATGTTCATCAAAGTCACCATTGATCGTGCCGAATGTTTTTGTGAACAAGGCATTTGCTAAAGCCGTAACAAGGGTTGATTTACCAGAACCTGCATGAGCGGATGTGATCATGAGCATTTTAGATACAGATGGATCGTCAATACGGATATTGCGAAGAGCCGCACCCATGTACCAAGAGAAACGAGCCTTATTGGTTTCATCAAAAAAGGCGTCCAAAAAGCGATTCACCAAGCGGGTATCCATATCCAAATAGTTCATTGGATTTGGATAAGGAACGCGTCCAGTCACCAAATAATCAGGATCTTGATCATCTGCAAAAGCCATAAAATGGTTGGCTTGGGGCACACTTGGAGTGTGAAGGTAGGTCAATTCTTCTGAGATGTTCTTGTACAAGGCTGTACCATCTTCAAAGAACTGATTGAGTTCCATGATAATTTGGTTAATTGGTTTGATGGCAAGGGCTGCAAGCTCATTTGGACTAAGTGATGTGATATCACGGATGTAGTCCTGGATAGCATGAGCCGCAAAGGTAAATGCCAACATTTGGAATTGGTGATGAGGCGTGAACACAATATGATCACGAGTACCGTCAAAATCCAAATCCATACGAACATCGTCCTCACGAACCAACAAGTTGGTGATGGGATTGATGTACGCTTCCACAACTGGTTTTTTGGCGTGGTTTACGAAGATATTTCCATTGTTACGAGCAATCGAAATACGTAAACTACATGGCTTTTTGGATGCCATTGATGTATTTTCAATGACAGCTTGTGAGAACAAGGCATACAAGGCTTCAGAGAATTCCTCTTTAGCGGCGGCTTGTCTCAAGAACTGAATGAATTCAGGTTTAGCATTTTTAGTCACTTTATGTTCATAGCGACGACGATTAATGGTGTTTAAATTTAATTGGCTCATAAACGTACTCCCTTTTCTGTAGATTTGGATTAGGATTTTTCCTAATCTTAGTGTATCAAGCCTTGAATTATTTGTCAAGGTTTGATGGGTCAATTGAGTAATTAAAATTTGAGTCAAAAAAACAAATGGAAGTGGCCATTTGTTGGACTATAACTAGTATATCACGGGGGTTTTCCAATGTCAAGTGTTGCTCGAGGAATTCCGAAAAAAAAACGGTGCGCGCTGGCACCAGGGAAAAAATGAAAAAATTCAAAACTGAGGATTTCAATCCACGCACCCGTGTGGGTACGACAAATCAATATCTTGTGGTTTTTCCCCTCATTTTATATTTCAATCCACGCACCCGTGTGGGGTACGACAGGGCGTCATTGCCCCGCTTGTGGCCTCATTGGTTCTCACGCGGTTCCAAATATCCCACTTTGTTATCGAAAGTCGATAACAGGACCTTGTCTTGACCGTGAAAGGTCCTTGTATGATTAGTATATCACGGGACGCTGGAAAAGTCAAGTGGTCCTCAGAGAAATTGGCAAAAAAAAAACGAGCCCTCGCGGTGCTCACAGAAAAGGCTTAAGCCAATGAAGGGATGCCCCTTCATGATGAGTATATCAGACTCGCGGAAACTTGTCAAGGGTTACAAAGGCCCATAGCACAAAAAAAACGAGTGCCTGTGGGCACTCAGGAAGTTTGAGTCAATAATCGAACACGATTAATCATCTAAAGTATAGCATAGTGGAATACCCTTGTCAACACTTTTTTGAAAAAAATTTACTTTTTTTTTAAAAAATTGGAAAATGGTGTGAAATGGAGGGAATGACGGACAAAAACGGGTCCTCTAGGAAGGTCTGCGACAGATACGGTGAAGGGTGTGTGTGATTCGGTGAAATTCGGTGGATTGTGGGAATAGGATGAAGAATTCGGATGGATGATAGGATTTGCGGGGTATTGTGGGGTAAATTGGAATATTTCGGTTTTTGCGCCACGCGCGTCGACGACATCACGAAAATAAATTTTCGCTTCAGCCGTCGCCATCCGTGGCGCGGGTCGGTACATACGTACCGACCCCATAAATGGGGCGGCGCTACGCTTGCCCCAAACCCCTTTCCTCTCACGAAATCAAGAACGAGAGGAAAAAAATATGAGTATTGACAGAGGAAAAGCATTAGCAATTGGGTTTATGGCTCTTATCGCACAAGCCTTGTGGCTAGCGCCGGTGAATATTGGCTGGCCCCTAGGAGCCACACTAGGAGTGGCTTTGATGGTGTGGAAGGAGCGACGAAACCCTGAGGTGACCAACTCCATCCAAAAACCAACCAAACAAACTTTCTACTATATAATGATTGGATTATGTATCTTGTTTATTAGTGGATGGATGTTGTCATTGGTGTCTGGACCTACAGAAAACCAACAAGCAATCGAAGCAAGTATGAAAACCTTGGGTAACATACGGTTGGGGCTTGCGGTCGTTGTGATTGCACCACTAGTAGAAGAATATGTCTTTAGGCATTTATTGGTTGGGCCGGACGGTGGAATGACTAGGCTCATTATTATTAGCTTGTTCTTCGGATACGAACACATGGGGCAAATGAGTTTGATTCCCTTTACCTATTACACGGCCATGGGGGTTGTGTTAGGTTTGTGTTATCTGCGAGGGGATAAGTTGACGACGAGTGTACCACTGCACATGATTTATAATGCCATAGGATTCGGATTGATGGTGATGTAGTCAGAGTGGTGGGACGGAAATAGGGTGGGATGTGTGGTTGGCTTATAGAATCATTGACCTGGACAAATGTGTGAGACAATTCAGTCAAACACAGTGTTGACAAACATGGTGTTAGCAAACAGGGTGTTGGCAAACATGGTGATGGCAAACATGGTGAGGGGGAGGGGTGAGAAAGAGCATAAGGGTTTTTATATGCTCTTGTTATCGAAACCGCTCAGTCACTAAGGTTTATACAGATATTATATATGAGTAAAATAAGGAAAGGTGACAAAGTATGACAAAATTAACCATGGCATTGACCGGACATCGTCCACAAAAGCTTGCAGGTTATGATCTTCAACAACCATACTACGAACGAATGGAAAAACAACTGATTAAATTAATCAAAACAGCCCTTCGTCGTTGTGACAAACTCGAGTTGCACTCAGGAATGGCCTTAGGTGCCGACACCGTTTGGTCAAGAGCCATTATCAAAATGCGTGACCAATATCCAGATCGAATTACATTTGTTGCTGATATTCCGGATTGGAATCAAGCAAGTTTGTGGCCGCTTGAGTCACAAAATCGATGGCAGTACCTCATGACACAAACCGATGATGTAAAAACATATAGCCAAGGATGTGACGACAAATCCTATGCTTATATACTAAATCAACGAAACATTGGGATGATTGACGCTTGTGATATCCTAATTGCCATCTATGACGGCACACCGGGCGGTACACGAAACGCTGTACAATATGCAACAAAAACAAACACGTTGATCCATCGGATCAAACCATCGGCATTCAATTAACAATATTAAAGTAAAGGGACGGAAAGAAGAATGGACAAAAATAATTTATATCGAAATGTATTATCAACGGCACAGGATTTGGCACAATTATATAACCACCAAGAAATCAATTTATCAACTCTAGCAAACCGCCTCGCTGCTAGCCATCAAGAAATCATTGATGTACATTGCCAGGTGCTTGACGGCCAGTTATACTTCACAAAAGCAAATAGGGGTGTGCTCGAAACAAAACGGTTCAACATATCCGACTTTGAAACGGAAAAAAGATTAGCGGGCGCATTGGCTGAGTGGGTTTACACGAAATAAAATTTCACAAACTTGAAAATGGAGTTTGTGAAATGGAGAAATTTGGATTGAAATTTGGATTTTTTGAAAGCGTTCTCAAAATGCGGTATAACGGGATTTTGAATTGTTTGAATATCAAAGCATCGATTTCACAAAAAAAATTTTTTCTGACCACACTTCAAAATTTTTCTTACTTTTTTTTCAAAATGAAGAGGTTAGAATAGAAAGTCAGTTATATCAACGTTTGTAAGCGCTGACATTTAATCCAAATTTCAATCCAAATTTCTCCAAATCCCCCAAAATGGGCCAGAAAATGGACAGATTTAGATAAAATGTCTAATTATAAGTTAAATTATAAAAAGTTTGTGAAAAATTGAAAAAAATGAAAGGAAAAGCATGAAATGGGAACTCAAATTGCCGCATTATTTGATATCGACGGAACCATCTTTCGGGACTCTCTAGCGGTTGAGCATTTTAACCATTTGGTGAAATATGACGTCATTCCAAAGGAAGCGAAGTTGTTGACATCATCTGTTCAACATGCGTGGGAAAACCGTGAAGAGGATTATGAAAAGTATTTGTCAAGTGTTATGAGCGTGTACGCTCAACAATTAAAAGGATTGACCATTGAAGATGTTTCATTCGTGACCAACAAGGTGATTGAAACTCACGGTAAGAAACTATACAATTATACCAAGCAAAGAATTGCGTGGCACAAAGAACAAGGTCATAAAATTATTTTTATTTCCGGTTCACCCGATTTCATTGTTTCCAAAATGGCAGAGTCCTTGGGAGCTGATTTGTGGTTTGGCGCAACCTATCTCACAGCACATGGAACTTATACCGGAGAAGTGTTACCTATGTGGGACGCTGAATCCAAACAACGAATGATTGAACAACTGGTAAAACAATATGACTTAGATTTAGCTCGGTCCTACGCCTATGGTGATACAACCGGGGATTTAACTATGTTGAAAAGTGTAGGTCACCCAGTTGCTATCAATCCAAATTCTCGACTATTACAAGAACTTACAAATGCTGAGTGGACTTGTACCATTGTAATAGAAAGAAAGGATGTTATTTGGTCATTCAAAAACACAGAAATCGGAACAACTGTTTCTGTAAACCACAATATCAAGAACACGCCATATAAGGAACTAGCTCAGAAATGTTTGGACAAATATCCGGGTAGACCGATTATAATTTGTTTAAATCCGAATTATATCATGCCGGGTGGCGCTATTTGTGAAGTGGGTTGTTATCAGGACGCCGACACCCTCGCCGGTGATCTGGTGAGATTGGTCGACCATATTCATCTGAAGGGAACACTCACCGAAGACTGGCTGGACGTATTTCCTGAAACTTATACAGAGGAAGAACTGGAAGAACAAAGGAAATTGGACGAAAAATGGCGTGAAAGCATTATGCAGGACTAGACAAACCAGAGTGTCCATGATACAATAAGGATAGCAAAAGAAAGGAACTTGACCTATGAATGACGAAGTGGCCTTGCTGACCACCTTATTGAATGAAAGTATGGACATGTGTGGTTTGCCACTGCTTACTCACAAAAAGACAAAAGCATTTGTTCACGCAAATGAAATCCTAAAGCAACTATCAATAGAACAAATTGTACGATTGGTTGATGACTATGGATTGATTTTGCCAGCTATTTTATTGAGCGATGTCAATGTGGATTATGGTACCTTGTTACAAGACCGAACAGAATTAGATGTCGGTGGATTTGTAATTTATATGGATGTTTTTGTTATTCGTGTCACACAAAACAAGAAGGTGCAGTTGGAATATTTTACACAACACAAAGGTGGGAATGTAAAAGAAATCAGACGCCAGTATATCCAAGAAACCCTGGAGAAAATGATCAACACCAAACAGCAAAGTGTTGAACAAATCATTTACGGGTTGATCGAAGAAGAAAGGAACACCAATGACACAAATAGACGAAATCTATAAACAATTCATAAAGACCGTTTTAATGCGCGGGTACACATCTACGGGTGACATTCGAGCACATTATGCGGACGGGCAACCTGCACACACCATTTATCTACCAGATGCAGTTAGTGTGATGTTCACACCAGAGATGGGATTACCCATCATCACAACAAAACCAGTAGCCACAAAATCAATGTTGGCCGAGTTGGACTGGATTTGGCGGAAAATGTCAAATAATGTAGAAGAACTTCGTCAAGCCGGATCAACTATCTGGGACGAATGGGAAAAGTCTGATGGAACCATCGGACCCGCCTATGGTGCTCAACTACGAAAACAAGTACGAACAGTACCCGATCGTGATTTAAAACTGAACCAAGTAGAATATGTCATCCATGAGCTGATGAACAATCCGCGGTCGCGTCGTATTATGACGACCTTGTATGACGTGGACGACCTTGATGAAATGGCCTTGGAACCTTGTGTATTCCTCACGAATTGGCAAGTTGATGATGAAAATAAACTTCACCTCAATGTCGTACAACGGTCGGCAGATTTAGCTCTTGGAGTGCCATTTAATTGGGCCCAATACGGTGTATTACACCGACGTATGGCACAAGTTCTCGGATATGAACTTGGAAATATGAGTTGGACAATTTTCAACACACATATTTATTTGAGGCATAAAGATTTGTTATTGCAACAAATCCATGATGTGGCACAAAATGAGCCCGTCGGTTTGATTTTACCACCAGTGAGTGGTACACCCTATGCTGAATTTTTCGGGGTGCCATTAACTACTGCAAAAGTGACAAATTATTACCCGAATGAAGGGGATAAGAAACCGAGTGAACGGACTTATCGATATGAGGTAGCAATTTAGCCCCACAACATACGTTGTGGGGAATAAACGGGGTTATCACCCCGGCCCCTCTTTCTTTGTGAAAAAAAAAACAATCCATAGTAATATAAGGACCTTTCACGGTCAAGACAAGGTCCTGTTATCGACTTTCGATAACAAAGTGGGATATTTGGAACTGCGTGAGAACCAATGAGGCCACAAGCGGGGTAGTAATGCTCTGTCGTACCCCACACGGGTGCGTGGATTGAAATTATGAAAAAAAAAACAAATTGTAGAAAGGAACTCAGAACATTTCGACCTGAAACTGAACCACAATGTGGGAAAAACTGATGGTAGTTAACAGATTTCAACCCGAAACTGAACCAGCACTTGCTGGGAAAAACTGAAGGTAATTATTATGACATATTTATTTTGGAAAACCATTCGCTTTACATTTCGATGGACAATTATTGCGTTTGTATTGACATTATTCGGAGTTGGTTTGATTGCAGCTATTATGGCTGGAGCTGGAACAATTGCTTTGTTTGATGGAATCACACATGAAATTGAAACAGCTGGAAAACCAAGATATATTTACGAATATAATCCACGTACAAACCAAACAATTAGACATCGTATCTAAGCGCAATGCGTGCAGCTAAACAAATAGAAAGGAACCCGTTGCACGGGGTATATTGTTATGAAAAACTTAATCAAAGAATTTAATCGACAAACTGAAAATGTGAAAGGGGATGAAACATTTATTTTCGCATATCACAACCCAAACACATTCCGTGGGACGGGCGTGGTTACCGTTGGTGACGTAGAACAACAAGCGCGATTACTTGCAGGGACTGTAGATGCCTTGCCACAAGAAGCACGAGAATTGCTCTTGTCCTATATCGTCACAGACGATCCTGAAACTTTTGTAGCGACAGCATTGTCATACATTGAGCAGAAACAAGCCGAAGAAAAGTAAGAACATTACTTTTCTTTTTTTTTAAAATTAAAAACTTTTCCCGTTTTGTTTCACGGGAACATGGCAAAGAAAGGAACCTATATGAAAGAATGGTATAAAACAACAATGAACATTCACTTTCACGCGGAAAAAAACGTGCAAGAGTTTGTCCATCAGTTAGATAAGGCGGAAGAACTTGGGCGTCCAAATGATTTTGGTCCATCATGGTTAGGAAACATCCTTTATTTGATGCAGGTAAATCCTGATGATGTCGCACACAACGGTTTTATTACCGATGTCGAACAAATAGGTAGCGATGTGGTGGTGACATTTGAATCCGGTCGTGGAGTGCACAAAGAACCAATCACAATGTTGATCGATACGATTGATGAAACGGCTAACTACACAATGTCAAAAATTTTAACGGAAAAAGGGGCATAATATGGGTTATAAGCGTAAAACAGGTCGAAAGTATAAGCGAGCAACACAAGCCAATCACAAGGTATTAAAAGCATTCTGTGTAAGTGTAACCAGTTTGTTGACATTGGTCACATTCACGAATCAATTCCGCAAACACAAGAAAGGATAGGTCATGGTTGAATTATTAAGATATATGGGTGTAAAAAACCCGCAAGGAGATATTTCATTGACGGCAGTCATTGCATGGCTCATTGTTTGTATTGTAGCCATCGGTATTAGCTTGTGGTGCTTGGACAAGAAAAACAACATGAGTGAAATAGCAAAAGTCAATATCATTTCTTATGGAGCTTGCGCTCTTGTATGCGCTGTGACGCTTTATCTATGTTGGGGGTGTCCAAATGAACCAAAAAGTTTAAATCATGAAGCACATGCAACATCAGTTACACCGACCGAGATCACCTATGAAGTAAACAAAACGCATAAGCAATATCAATTCAAGGTTGCAAATGTGAATGGTGAAAAAGTACGACTCACAACTCATGACGGTCATCAGTTTATCGTACCGAAAAAAGAGATCGAACGTGAGTTGATTTTAATGAAATCACCAATTTAGCACTTGCATAAGTGATAGAACTATGATATACTAAAGATATCAAAAGAAAGGTACGTGATAAAAGTAATTATGTTTAAACAATTATACAATAAGTTACACAAAACACAACAGGCGGACGGGTATGAAACCTTAGCCGACTATTTACGGGATACTGAATTACCTATTTATTATTTAGACCCGAAATCGGAAACAACCACCCTTGTTGGTACTGTGCCACGAATGAAGGCTGTTACAGATGACACACAAAACGTTCTGATTGATTTGAGTTATCCGATGATTCCACTTATTAGTGAATATAAACAGGATAGCATCATTCAATTCAATGGAACCGACATTGTCATTAGCACGAAAGCGATGACACAGGAGCATTTATATGTACCCGTGGAAGTATTCGTTCACATAGGTAATGAAATTGTGACCGAAAAGTCATACAAGATGCCAATTGAGTATGGGCAAACGAAAGTACATCATACCATTCCATGTGAACAGATTGCACAGAAAGCTGTAACATCAGTTTGTGGACGATTTGAAGCTTTTATGGCGAAGGAACAACCAACCTTACTCTTAGACACATGGCAGTTTGTTGATGGTGCACTGCACGTCTATACCAAGGTGGTGGACGTAGTTGTTACGAAAGCCTATATCAACGGTGTCCCACAAGAGGTGCAAATGACACCAACATTAGCGACAGCAGACATCAACGGGTTATCTTGTTTTGCGCTTAAAATGGGATACGAACAAGCAGAAGACTTGACAGAGCTATTAGCCCCATCCCACAAGTACAACACTGAAATTGCAATTGACAATGAAGATGGAATTGACACACTACATATTAGTAAATCAGTGAATACAGATAACTTCCCGGATGAATATGATGTGGTAAAACCATTCATCGATTATTTATCCGGATATGGTTATTACATTGACGACGAAATGGTCTATGACTACTACGAACAGCAAAAAGAATTGCAGAAAGGACGTTATGACACAAGCGAAAGTAATCACATTTGAGGGGATTGATGGTTCTGGAAAAACAAGTACTATTTCCGGAGTCAAAGAAACCCTCGAAGAAAAAGGAAAGAAAGTATTAGTATTACGAGAACCCGGCACAACCGTTATGGGTGAATCCATTCGTGACCTTATCAAATCAGATACGGTGCGACACATGTCCACCGACCTCATGTTATTTATGGCAGCTCGAAATGATATGGTAAAACAAGTATTGTCACCAGCTGTTGGATTATATGATTATATCCTAATCGATCGGTATACCGATTCAACATTGGCGTATCAAGGATATGGTCTCGGGCTCGATATCGATATGATTCGCACCATGCAACGGTATATCACGAAGGATGTACGAATCGAGCGAACCATTTTCCTCGATGTATCATTGGAAGAAGCATCAAACCGACGGAACGATCGAGCAGAAACGACGGATAAATACGAGGACAATGAATTCCTCAAACGCGTTTATGACGGATATATGGAATTGATCAAGCTAGAACCGGATCGGTTCCTAGTGGTAAAAAATGAAGATCTCGATAGTACTGTCAAACAAGTGGTGAATGATATCCTACGAGTAGGCAAAAAACAAGTCACCCGACGAACGGTTGAACGTCATGCGGGAGAAACCATGACCATGCGTGCTGTCGTGTCTCGTCCAGGTCGCACACAAGAAGACCAACCGACATTGATGCTAAAAGAAGTCAAGAAAAAGGGCGGTCGACGCATTATGGCGGATCATTTGTGGGTTCCGTATACACGAGAATTGGTCATGGCAGGAACACTTGTCCCCGGGGATATGATTGAATTCACAGCTACAGCAACAGCCTACAAGAAGAAATATCGCGGTCAAGAAGTGGACGAGTATGGTCTTTCCGATGTAAAAGATGTTGTCGTGTTGAAACAAGTACCCATCCCAAAAGAATCACAAGAAGAATTGTCACGAAATGATTTGAGTTATATTTACAGTGTGACGCAAGAAGACCTGTACAATGAACTATTATCACGATATGTTCGTTTCATTTCTGCTATGGTCTATAAGTATTTCAAGGGTGATGTGTAATGAGTGAAACGTTTTCATTTGAATTGAGCCGTAAAACCAAGAAAGGGTTTACAAGCTTAAAAAAAGGAAATCAGATGATTTCGGCGAATGACAGGCTTCACCATCACGTCAGAGCTACTATTACAAGTTATTTGAGACAATTACCGCATAGATATTCATGGGACGAACCCCGATACACAAAGGAACGACCATGTATTGTCACCATTGATGTTCATCCACCAACACGGAGGCGAATGGATGCACCTAACTGGTATCCAACAGTTAAGGCATTGATTGACGGTTTTGTGGACGCGGGGTTGTTGATCGATGATAACAATAAGATTATCACGGAAACCCGGTTCAAGTCGACAGCCTTATCTGGTACAAAAAACTATATCCTCAATATGACCTTTGAGGAGGTGGAACTAGATGCCTGATTTGACACATGAACGTCAGTATGAAGCCACACTAGTGTGTGGTATGGACGAAGTCGGACGAGGGAGTTTAGCTGGACCACTTGTGACAGCAGGTGTCATTTTACCAAAGACTGTTGAACTTCCAGAAGTGAATGATTCGAAACAAATCCCAAAAACCGAGCACGAACGATTGGTACGTGAGATTTACGACAAAGCAATTGAAGTGCGTGTCGATATCACACCTGCTAGAGAAGTGGATAAGTTGGGAATCAACCCTGCTATTCGAGCCTCTATGACTCGAGTTGTGCGAAGCTTCACAAATCAACCCGATGTGTTACTCATTGACGGTAGTCCGTGGCAAAAGCTAGATCTACCTAAAACACAAGAAACCATCGTAAAAGGTGACACAAAGTCACTGTCCATTGCTTGTGCGTCACTTGTGGCAAAATACATTCATGATCAAATGATGAAAAAGCTGGATGAACAATATCCGGAGTTTGGATTTGCTAATAATACAGGTTACGGTACAGCTCAGCACAAAAAAGCCTTGAGCGACTATGGGTACACGCCAGAGCACCGAATGAGCTATAAGCCGTTAAGTTTGGGTGGTTATCACCCATATAGAAAGGGGTGATGATTTGAAAATTATCATTGTACGCCCACCGTTACAACAGTCATCCATTGCATTGTTGAAACCGTGGGCGGGAAATACGGAGACGATCTACACCAATTCGGATTTGTTAGTTAAATTACGACCGAATACGATGAAGGTAGACGAACCAACTCAAGAACAAATGGAGAAGGCGAATCAACTTCATGAGTTAGTATTTGTTTATCCAAATCTGGAACGGATGAAACGAGACGCTGGAAGCTTAAACAAGTTACCCGGAACAAAGCGTGTCATTGTAGACGGTCGAACAGTGAATGTCGAAGATTATGCACCAAAAGCAATCAATGTCGAAGATTGCCTCAAAACACCGAATGGTGCAACCTTACGGTATTACCAACAACAGCTGGTCGATTTTACCCTTGAACGAAAACGTGTCGGATTGTTTGTTGATATGGGCTTGGGTAAGACCTTAGCTACATTAGCGACGATCAATGAGTTATTCCAAACCCAAAAACTGAACCCAACAAAACCGATTCTCGTTGTTGCACCTAAAATGGTAGCACTTGACACATGGTCTCGGGAAGCTGAGAAGTGGGGATATGACATCGATGTATTGATCAATATTGGGTTGACCAAAAAGAAACGAGAAGCCTTATTCGAAAAAGCACGAAAAGTCACAAAACCTACTATTCTCACCACCAATCCAGAACAATTGGAGCACGTAAAAAAGGCATTTTCGGACCAACTCAATCCGTTCCAAATGATTGTTGTGGATGAATTATCCATGTTTAAATCAGCAACGTCAAAACGGTTTGAGCATTTGCAGGATTTGAGCGAGCGATTGGAATACTTTATCGGGTTAACCGGTACACCAGCACCTAATTCATTGTTAGATGTATGGTCACAGTTGGTGATTATCAACCCGGACGTCAAGTATGATTTAGGTCACACCTATTTCCAATATCGAAATCACTTTTTTGCACCTGATGTGATCAATCCGAAAACCGGTGTTGTATTTTCATGGAAGCTGAATCCGGGAGCGGAAGAGACGATCTATGAAAAAATTGAACCTTATGTTATTTCAATGAAAGGTGCGGGGTTAGTTGATATTCCTGATGTGACATACAGTAATGAGTATGTCTATATGGATAAAAAGTCCAAAAAAGTATATGACTATTTTGACAAAGAAATTCGTAAGGAATTGAAAGAACTTGAAAAAGGTGAGCAAATAAAGGTAAGTACCGGAGAAAATGAGGTAAATGTGTCGAATTCAGCCATTTTGAAATCGAAATTACTTCAACTTGCGACAGGGGCCATGTACGACTCCGACTCAAGTACAACCAACAGGAAATATACCGTGTTTCACGATGCCAAAATTAACAAATTAAAAGAAATTTTGAGCGTATCTAACTCACCGGTGTTAGTGTTTTATAACTTCGTGTCGGACCTAGAACGAATACGGAAAGCAGTTCCGGATGCCGTTTTGTTAAATACCAAAGATCCCAATGCCAACCAAGTCATCCAGAAATGGAACCGAGGGGCAATACCTGTATTACTCGCAAACCCGATGTCAACAGGTCATGGACTAAATTTGCAAGACGGTGGACATATTATCGTATGGTTTTCGCAAACTTGGCGTAACGAAGTGTATCGTCAAGCAAATAAGCGACTCCATCGTTCGGGTCAAAAGCACCCCGTACAAATTATTCATATCGTGACAAAAGATACAGCTGATGAAGAAGTTGTACCACGTATCGATATGAAGGAAGAACAGCAACAAGGGTTGCTGACAGCATTACAAATTGATGATAAGTAAGAAAGGAAGCGCTAAAGCGCTATAAGTAATTATAATGAACCAAGTAGAATATGATGTACAAACCACATTACCAGTGATTACTGAAATGTTGGAGCAAGAAGCTCAAAAAACAAATGAAATGTCTGATAAGTTAGTCGGCATCGGAGAAACGGCCATTGCAACCACAAAAGCTGCCGTTGAAATGCACCAACAAACGCAACAAAATGAAGAACATTTGTTGAAAGTGATTGCTGAACAACATGAAATCCTCAATACACTCAAACAGTTGACACAAGGAATTGATGAAAACCATGTGGATGAAGTTGCACTAAAAGAATTGCAACAATCATTTGCTGAAAAATTAGACAGTGTGCTCTCTGTTCACGGTGCAGACAAGGATATGATCATTGAACATATCTCAAGTGTTTACGATGCTTATACCAAACGCATGACGGAATTGTCAGAAGCCATCGATCGATTGAACAACACTCTATCAGATCCATCCTACCAAAAACGAATCGATACATTAGATGACAACGTTGGTGAATTGACACAATTGGTAACAAAAATGGGTGAAACACAAAGTATTGAAGCACAGAAACAATTCACTGCGATTGATACCTTGATGGCGAACCTATCAAACACAAACGTTTCATTCCAACAAGCTCTCGAACAAGCTGAAAAGAACCGCACTTTTGTTGCGAGTGTTGTTCAGCGCATGAACTTGATTGAAGACCGATTGGATACCTTGATCGAAATGAGCCAAACTACTGAAAAGGATGGAGAATAAGATGGAAGAAATGAAAAATTTATCACAACACGTCATCGCGCTACAACACCAAAACCGATTAGCAGAAAAGAAAATCGATGTAGTAGGTGTTATTCAATCCAAAGTAGAAGGAAAATTGGACGATACACGTGAGTTGCTCACACAGTATATCGAACACACCAATCAATTTTCAAACGATGAAGTTAATTCTCAAAGTGAAGAACTCGTCAAAACCATCGACGGCTTGAAATCGCGTCAAGAACATACACAAGCAGATTTGCATGCCCTTCTTGAACATACAACAGTAATCGATCAAGCCTTGACAAAAGCTCTGGAAGAAACCACAAGCCAGTTTGAGCGTCAACAATTGACCAATTTGACACAACTCGGTGCTTTGTCAGACCGTATCGAAAATATTGACCACGCAGCAAACCGTCATATGGAACATACCCAATTGACAAAAGTGGAAGAACATTTCAGTGCGGTGCACGAAACTGTTGAACATGTGAATGATGAAAACGGAGCATCAAACGCAAAGATTGATGTCATCTTGGGACGTGTATCAGAACGAGCAAAAGAACTCGAAACATCAACACAACAATTGCATGATATGAATGAATCATTTGCTGAATTGATGTCAACAGTAGAATCCACACTTGCATCAGTCGATGAAAAGGTATGCCAAGCATCCCCACTTTATTCTGGACCAAGTGCGGAAGATATCACAAATTCATTCCGTGAATTGGCAAATATGGACGTTGAAGGTTTATTGTCAACATTGAAGTCTGATGACCTCGATAGTGATGAAAACGTACAACACGCTGACATCGATAATACTGAAACGGTAGAAGCGAGCGCATCCGTCGATGAATATGAAGCCGATAAAACAATCAGCAGCGAAGTTGAAGAACAGCCGGTAGAAGAAAAACATGGATTTTTCGCGCGATTGTTCGGAAAGGGGTAAGAGATGAACGATAAAGAAAACACAATTTTGTCCAGTATTTTGACGGCGACAACTGGAATTGCAAAAACCATGAAAGTGATGCGTGAAGAACAAAAACGTCAGTCAGAGCGTATCGACAACATTGAAACTACAAATGAGTGGTTGAAGGATACCGCCGAATCAACCACAAAACGCCTCATCTCATTGGAAGAAAATGTGGCTAATAAATTGACTGAATTGACAGATGCAACACACCAAGGTACAAGTGAACTCTCGCAACAATTGGGTGACGCATCCGACGCTTTCAAACAGTCAGTTGATGAAAAAGTCAGTGTATTGGTTGATGCCATCACAGACGAAACAGCCATTGATGACGTAAAAAACTTGATTAATGTGAAAAGTGATGATACAATGAAAGCACTAGCAGGTCATCACGCTGATGTGGAACAAAAATTTGAATCCATGAATCAGCTAAAAATCATGCGCAGTCTGATTGAATCACTTAGCACCATGCAGGAAGACATGACAACCCTAACACATGCCATTACTAAAAATGCAAATGATTTTGCAAGCTTAGCTGAAGCAAATGCAACAATGGCCGCTCGCTTGGGTTCAGTGGACGTACGCCTTGCATCGTTATCAGTTGATAAAGATGACGCAGGTGATGCGGATCTCGATTCATTAAATGAAGCCGTGAAACTGCTAGAAGATTTAGATTAACCAATGCCCCGATACTATCGGGGCTTTATAAGGAGAAACGATGTCAGATACAATCATTTTGTTATCAGACCGTGACAAAGTTCGTGAGCGCCCCGGTATGTATATCGGGGACACGAGCGAATTGGGACTTGAAACAATTGTCCGAGAGGTTATTGATAACGCATATGATGAATACAGCAACTACCAAAACCCCGAAGATCCAATCCGTGTCATTTTACACAAAGACAATAGTGTGACGGTAGAGGATTATGGTCGCGGTATTTCACCCTATGAAAGTAAAGCAAATCCAGGGCAAATTGAAGAACGACTAGCCTTCACTCGTATTGGTGCCGGTGGTAAAATGCGGGCCAACCGAAAAGCAAACAATTCACAGTTTTCTGCCGGATTGAATGGTACAGGTGCCGCCGCAACCAACTTTGCTTCCGAATTTTTTGATGTAACCATTTATAAAGAAGATGGAATTTACCATGATCGATATGAGAATGGCGGAATTCCTGCTATTGAATTGAAAAATGGAAAATTACCTCACAAAGCAAATCCAACCAATCGAACCGGTACAGTTATTCATTTTAAACCGGATCCAACATTTTTACGCGTGACAAAAATATCTGCAGGGACATTGAAACACTTTTTCAATCAAATGCAATATCTGCATCCCGGATCAACTCTTATCTTTGAAAATGAGCGAGATGATGAAACCATCACTTATCATTCTGAAGAAGGTCTTGTGGATTATTTGAAATTAATCGCTAAGGACGATGATAAGTCTGATTTAGCAGGAAAAGTGGTGTCCTTATCAGGTGATGGAAGCGCCCAAGTTATGGGTAATGAAGTGAACATGCGACTAAACTTGGCCATGGGTTTATCCAAAAAAGAAAACGGTAGGGTCCTAGCCTTCACCAACACCACCTATAACAAACTAGGTGGGACACATGAAAGTGGTTTTTACGCTGGATGTCTGGACTTGCTACGCCACTATTACAAAACATTCAAAAATGAAATTGATAATCGCAACAAAGCGCGTATCAACCTCATTCTAGAAGCCAATAAAGTGACAGAGTTGGAAAAATTGTTCAAACGGAAGCACGTCGAAGACCGATTTTATGCAGTCATTGACCTAAAACATGATGATCCTGAATTGCAACCGCAAACGAAAGATAAACTTGTGTCCAGTGAAGTGACAAAATTTGTTTCGGAATTGGTGTTCACAAAAGGCTTGCATGGATTTGACAAACAAATTGCAGTTGTTCAACAAATGATTGATTCCATCATCAAAGAATTGTGGGAAAAAGCAAAAGAAACAACCAGCAATGTCAAAATTGATGAAAAGGACGCAAAGCTATATACATCTAGTAAGTTAGCTGCTGCAAAAACACGAAAACCAGAGGAAGCAGAAATTTTCCTTGTTGAAGGGGATTCCGCAGCTGGTAGTATCAAGTCAAATCGAGATCCAAAATTCCAAGCCGTGTTGCCCTTGCGTGGTAAAATCCTCAACGTAGAAAAAGCTACAATTGAACGTGCACTAGCGAATACAGAAATTAGTACCTTCTTTGCAGCTTTAGGTGCTGGTTTTGGTGCCAATTTTGATATTGAAAAAGTGAAATATCACAAAATCATCATCGCAACCGACCAGGACGTGGATGGATTACATATTCGTGTATTGCTACTCACACTCATTGCACGATATGCAAAAGAATTGATCACAAAAGGGTATGTATATTTCCTTGAAACCCCATTGTTCGTAAATGAATTGAAAAATGGTGAAGAACATTTTGTTTATGATGACGCTACGCAAACCGAATTTTTGAAGAAAAATCGAAGTCGGATTAAGAAGGTGCATCGGAACAAAGGGCTCGGGGAATTGGAAAAACGACAAGTTGAAACAACCATTTTGAACCCAGAAACACGGAGATTAATTCAGTGTCAAATCGAAGATGATGATCTATTCGAACGACACATTAAACAATTGATGGGTAATGATGTGGCCGCACGTCGCGGATTCTTCATCGACGATTAAAGGAGGGAAAAATGTCTAAAAAACAAAAAATAACAACCGAAATCGTACCCGTTGAAAATGTGTTCAAATCAAATTTCATCGATTATGGTTTCGAAGTAATTAAAAATCGGGCGCTTCCCGATGTGCGCGACGGATTAAAACCCGTACAACGAAATTCAATGATTGAATACTTTGAGTCAAACGCGACATCTAAAAAACCACATGTGAAGGTGGCCCGCTTATCTGGGGCCATCATTGGTAAGTGGCACCCGCACGGAGACGCTGCAGTTGAAGAAGCTATTGTGAATATGTCACAAGAGTGGAAAAACAATGCCTGTTTGATCGAAGTAAAGGGTAACAATGGTTCCATTTATGGTGACCCAGCAGCGGCGGGTCGATATATCGAAAGTCGAACAACACCTGCCGGGGATTCATTGGGTGAATTGTTATCTCCTGATATTGTACCCTATGAATGGAACTATGATGATTCAGAACAAATGCCGGTTATTATGCCTGCGCAAATTCCTGTATTGTTGTTGAACGGTGCTAGTGGGATTGCGGTCGGATTGGCGTGTTCTATTCCACCACATAACCCGGGTGAATTGTGCGATACGATTATCCAGTATTTGAAAAATCCAAAGAGCACAACAGCAGAGTTGCTTGAAACCTTGCACGGACCTGATTTCCCAACAGGTGGCGTTATTATTAACAAAAGTGAATTACTTAGCATGTATGAAACGGGTAAGGGACGACTTCGTATCCGAGGTAAGATGACCTACTCTAGCAAAGAGCATGCGTTGCACGTGGTTGAAGTACCTTTCACAAAGTCAGGAATTGTTGAGAACCTCATTGCTGATATCACAACAGCTTCCATGGAAACCGTAGACAAAAAAGGGAAGAAGATTCCTCCGAAAATCCCAAACATTTCACAAGTCGAAAACCACTCCGGAAAAGACGGTATCGATATCAAAATTTCACTGCGTGCAGGTGCGGACCCCGAACAAATGAAACAACTATTGTTCGCCTTGACACCGTTAGAAGATACCATGACCTATGATTTCAGAGCATTGAATGACCACACGATTTCACGATATTCCTTGAAACAATATTTGCACGAATACGCAGAGTTTCAACAAGCTATTTTGATTGCGAAATATGAACGTGAAAAATTGCGAATTGAACGTCGCATTGAAGTGTTATCAGGGCGTATCATTCTACAAAAAGTAGTGAATGAAGTGATTGCCTGTGCCAAGTTATCAAACGGACGTGCACACTTGGAAACCATTTTGAAAACAGGAGAAAAACCAAAAGGTTTACCGAAAGAGTACCATAAGACCGTTTCTTCATTCCGTTTCACACCAATCCAAGCAGAAGATATCGCAGGATTAGCCATTTATCGTATCAGTAAAATGGATATGCAAGCCATTGTTGATGAAGGTAAAAAGTTACAAAAAGATTTGGCCTTTGTAAATGGAATGCTAAAGAGTGACGTCAAGCGTAGAAATGAGATCATCAAAAATCATGAACGCACCGCGGCACAATATCCCGTCGAACGTCGTACAAAAATTGTTGACGCTGAATTTGCAACGGTATCACAAATTGAGACACCTGAGGTTCCTATGTATGTCAATATGGATCAATATGGGTATATTCGAATTCAGGAAAAATCATTTGATGGTGCAACCAAAGTTGGAAGTAAAGGACGTATGGGTATCTTCGGTACCGATGGTGTACTGTGGAATTTGCATTTGTCTGACACGAAACCAACAACAGGGCGAGGTGTGTTGAGTAATCAACTACTACCCGGTGTGGAACCGGCAGGATTTGTAACACTACCTGACACTGCAAACGGTTTATTCATTTATTCCGACGGGTCAATGAAACGTAGTGATATGTCTAAATTCATGACAAAATCAAAATCAACCAAAGTAGCATCCGGTAAAATCAAAACAGATGTTGAATTAGTGAAATATGTGAGCGTTCCTGAGGGTGCCCAGTCCGTTGTTGTGAACGGTAAATCCATCGCACTAGATAAAATACCAATGAAATCAATGAGTGCTACAGGTGTAAAACGGGTTGAGCCTGCGACGGACTATCAAGTTGAGTTCAATGGTGATATTGTTGTATCGGTTGATGACGCCACTGAAAACGAAGAAATGAATGCATGGTGTGTGTTCCACAAAGATGGTATTTTGACCTTTGATTGGAATATGGATGGTGCAAAACCAGAAGGTTTGTATGTAGTCGCATACCAAGATTTGCTCAAACAAGAATTGGTTGTGGTTCATAGTGACGGAACGGCTAAGCGAATTGACGGTTCGCAATTTGAAGTCAAAACAAAACGAACGTCTATCAAAGCTGACAAAGATGGTGCAGAAAGTATGTATATTGCACCAGTCACAGAAACTTTGGTGGCTACTTATGATACAGGTGCCATTAAACGGGTTAAAACATCAGATATTTCCAAACAAGGAAAAGCTGGTGGTGGTGTAAGAGCATTCTATACCACAAAACACAAGTTGGTGAAAGTCACCGATGGCAAAAATAGCGCAGTTGATATTGTAAGTTTGGCAACACAGCCAAAAATTGTTAAGTAAGGAGCGCCTAATTAGGCGCTCAATTTAAGGTAAAAAGGTAAAAAATGGAAAATAATTTACAAAAATGGATCGAATTGTATTATGAAACACCCGAAAGAGGGGATGATTTTGTACAATTGCGTGACGACATTTATGATGGTGCGTATACACAATACACACCACCTATTTATCCAGCAAGAGAAAAGGTATTCGCAGCATTAGAACTAGTGGCTCCGGAAGACGTGAAGGTTGTTATTATCGGACAAGACCCTTATCATACACCCGGGCAAGCTCAAGGACTATCGTTTTCATTACCTGACGGTGCAAAGACACAACCAAGTATGCGAAACATCCTAAAGGAGTTGAAAGACGACATCGGTATTGACCGTACGTCACAAGATTTGACAGGTTGGGCCACACAAGGAGTTCTTCTATTAAATAGAAGCCTAACAGTTGAAGAGGGTAAACCAAATGGAATGACAGACCTATGGGTATCGGTCACAGATACACTGGTAGATATCATTGCAGGTTTACCACAACCCATCATGTTTGTGTTGTGGGGAAAAAATGCCCAAGAACTGGAGAAAATTGTCGCTGGACGAAAACCCTGTTTAAAATCGACACATCCGAGTCCGTTTTCAGCATATCGTGGATTTTTCGGGTCAAAACCATTTTCGAAAATTAATCAATATTTGGCAGAAAATGGTAAGACGCCAATAGATTGGAGGGAATGATGAAAACGATTGATTGTAAAAGCTTATCGACACAGCTTCAAAATGAAATCGCACAGGTAACGGCAAAGTGTGAACGAGCACCCCATCTGTTAGTGGTGACCGTGGGTACAGATCCCGCAAGCGAAATTTATGTGCGCAACAAAAAGCGCATCGCAGAAAAGGTGGGGATTGAAGTTGAGCATATCACATTCTCAGAAACCGTCACACAGGAAATCCTCGAGACTTTTATTGAGGTAAAAGGTTACAATCCTGAAATTGACGGCATTTTGGTGCAGTTACCCTTACCCGCACACTTAAATGTGGCAGGAATTATGGATAAAATTCCCAAAGAAAAAGATGTGGACGGATTTTCATGGCGTAATCTCGGACACGCATTAATTGATGGCCCACATCACATGGCGTGTACACCACAAGCCGTCATGTTTATCATCAAACAGGTTTATCCGGACTTGGATGGTACAACTGTAACCGTACTCGGACGAAGTAATATCGTTGGGAAGCCACTAGCAGCGGAATTAATCAATGCAGGTGCAACAGTGTCAGTGTGTAACAGCACCACGCCGAAAGATGTGCGAACCACTTTATGTCAACAATCAGACATTGTGGTCAGCGCCACCGGTGTACCAAAAACGGTCGGATATGACGAACTGCAAAATACCGCGCTCGTAATTGATGTCGGTATCAACAAAGTTGGTAAAAGTATCGCTGGTGATATAGACGTCGACAGCCTCAAGGAACATAACTATCAAGGTAGTATCACACCAGTTCCCGGCGGTGTCGGGCTACTAACGGTGACATTTTTAATGTACAATACATTAAACGCATACCTGCAAGTACACGAACCCTACTTTTTGCATACGCAAAAAGTCTAAATGGGGCTTTGCCCCAAGCCCCAATCCAATCATGAAAATATCAGAAAGGATTGGGAGAACAAAATGAAGGTGAATTATGGAAAAACTAAACGATTATGAAGTACAATCACCAAACGACCAATTGACCGAAATCGTGAATGTACTGCAAACACTCATCAAACAGGGAGAACTTGATATCTCTCGTGCCGGATTGGACACCCTATTGGACGCAATTCAATCAGAATTTGCGGAAACACCCCAAAAAAGTGTGGAAAATCAACTACAGTTATGATATAATGGAGCCATGAAAATTTTTCACTCACCTACGTGAGTGAAAAGTGAATGGGGCAAATTGCCCCAAGCCCCATATCCTTTTTGAAAATAAATTATATAAAACGAGGTAAATATTTTATGAAAAACACAATGAAAACTGCTGCTTTTGGTGCAACTCTTATTGCTGGTGTTGCTGGTGTAAATACTGTCGCCCATGCAGACACAGTTGAAGCTCCACAAGCCACAGAAACTGCAAGCACAGTACAATCAGTACACACAACACAAGCTGACGTCGATAGCGCTAAACAAAACGTAGAGCAAGCTAAAGACAACGTGAAATTTGTAAACGACAGCTTGGAACAAGCAAAAGCAGATGAAGCGAAAGCTGATACAGCTATCAAAAACGCTCAAGACAACATCAAAGTATCTGAAAATGCGGATGCAATTGTAAAAGAGCAAGACCAAATCATTGCCAAAACAACTACCGAAAAAGCTGGAGTTGATGATGAACTTGTGAATGCAAAAGCTGACACAGCTGAAGCTCAAGGTAATGTAAACGACGCTAAAGCTGACCGCAATGAAGCAAAAGCAGACGTAGCTGAAAAAGAAGCCGAAGTGGCTCAAAAACGAGAAGCTGCTCAAGGCGTGAGTGACGCTGAAGTTCGTACCAACATTGCTAACACTGAAAATGAAATCAAGCAAGTGAAACAAACTGTTGCACAAAAAGCTGATGAAATCCAAACCGTTGACAGCCAAATCAGTGCGAAAAAATCTGAATTGGAAAACTACACACCGGAAACAAAAACAACCACAATCAACCCTGAAGAACGTGGTGCACAACCAAAAGCTTCTGCAGGCGACTACGCTTACAACAAGAACCGCCCAGCAGCAATGGAAAATGTTGATTTCCAAGGTGTTCGTGAAGTTGAACAAGAAATCACTCAAGAGCAATATGACCACTACAAGAAAACTGGTCACTTTGACTATGTAGTGGACAACAAAGCACTCTCAGAGGAATTCCTTTCATTGCTGAACGAACTTCGTCACGCAAATGGAATTTCTGGTGACATCACATTCAATCAAGCATATTTGGATTATGCGGAAGCTCGTGCAAACGAAATGACTAAGAATGATGTCTTGAGCCACAAAACACAATTGCACAACACTGTAACCGATGGTGGTGAAGACGCTGGTGCATACTATGGCTGGGGTGATGTTGTTCGTGTTGAAGGTGGTAAAACTATCTTGAGCATGGATGAAATCACAACGCATAAATCATTGGCTTACAAAATGCTCTTGAAATGGTACTCTGACTTCAATAACGCAACAGGCAGCAACTATGGACACCGTCGCTTGTTGTTGACATCAACTGGTAAATACGGTGCTGTCGCTGTAACTACAGTTCCAGGTGATAACACAAGCAGCTACTACGACGTGTACGAAACACGTTTCAATGATGGTGGTGAAAGCTCAAACCAATTCTGGGATAACTGGGGTGCATGGGATGAATCAGACGGATTGAACCCACGATTCCACGGACGTAAAATGGTCTTCTTGCCAGAACATCACTTTGTATTTGTCACAAAACAAGTGACGGATAATTCAGGCGTTCTTCGTGTACAATTGAAAGCCTTGGAAGACAAGAAAGCGACACTTGAAGCCGAAAAAGCACAAAGTGAAAACAAACAAGCAACCCTTGTTGCAAAATTGGCTACATTGAAAGCGACATATGAAAATGTTGCATCAAGCAATGAACAAGCAAAACAAGCATATGAGCAAGCGAAACATGAACTTGATGTATTGAAATCAGATGCACAAGCGAAAGAAGCTGCACTTGAAAATGCAAATGCTGAACTCCTTGCCTTGACAATGAAAGTAAATCGATTGACAGCTAAATCAACTAAGTTGAATGACCAATTGACACTTGCTAAATCTACACGTGAGAAAGCCCTTCAATTGGCTGGACAATTGGATGCGTTGAAAGCTGAACTCAAACAAGCTGAACAAGACAAGAAAGACGCACAAGAACGTCAAGCATCAGCACAAGCTGGTCTTGTTGACGCTGAAAAACTTCTTGATGAAGCACAAAGCGAATACGCACGTGTACAAAACTTGTTCGAATTGGAACAATTGTTGAACATCAAGAAAGATGGTGACCTTTACACGGGTACTCCTAAAGTAGCACCAACTGAAGCACAAAAACCAAGTTTCGATATCGACGGCTACGTGAAAGCTGAAGAAGCTAAGAAAGCTGAAGAAGCTAAGAAAGCTGAAGAAGCTAAGAAAGCTG